>Ga0080013_1000827_pt1 | contig 42649 bp, 41 predicted proteins | sample ETNvirenome_6_85_FD_69236 | JGI IMG/M metagenome (GOLD analysis project Ga0080013, IMG submission 69236) | Marine viral communities from the Pacific Ocean - ETNP_6_85 (SPADES assembly) (version 2) | ecosystem: Environmental > Aquatic > Marine > Oceanic | place: Pacific Ocean | collected 2013-06-19 | reverse complement strand
CGTGAAAGAGTAGGAAGGACCTGGACAATGAGGGACTAGCCTGGACAAGTCCGGCCATGCGCAATGTATACAGCGTTTACATTGACCTCGTTTGTCAAGGGAACGTTAATCAAAACATACGAAAGGGTAGGACATGAATGAGGGCTCATTCATTCCGTAGCACGAGTTTTAAGTTTCTTCAAAAATGAATGAAGGTTCAGATGTACCGAGCTAGGGTTCAAGCGGTGCATGAGGTCCGCTATTGACATGCCAAGACCTCAAGTGGTACATGAGGTCCGCTATTGACATGCCAACCTTACCACATAATGAATGAGCGTTCATTCATTAGTGAATAGTGAACACCCGTACAGTACCTAGGAATGACCAGACCCGTGAACACTTGTTCAGGGCACTAAAACCCTCATGTGACACATCGGGTCCGGTATTGACATGGCAAGACCCCCCCTGTCACGCGCACGCCCACGCAGGAACCACCCCCCCCAAGGGCCCACATGCCGACCGAAGGGAGGTAGAGTCCCTCCAGACCCCTAACCAAAAATCGAATTTCCAAAACTCCTCCCTGGTCAGAACAGGTCACAGATAGTCAGGCTAGGAAACATAGCTTAGCATATAGGTCACCCACGGTCAACCCTTTGCTTTGGGTTAGTTTTTTCTACCGCTAGGAATGCTCTTTTTGATAGTAGCGGTAGAACGGTAGAAAAACGGTAGAACGATTATTCTACTTTCTAACTCTATTATAGTTGTTTTCTACCGTTTCTACCGATAAAATAAGACATCAATAAATAATACCCAAACTCTTTCACACACACCCCACATACACCTGTGTGTTTTTTTTTCTACGAGCACAAAACATAACAAAGTGCGGTAGAAAGGCCTTTTGGGTCATAGCCCAGGGGGCAAGGGGCATAATCGTTCTACCGATAGAAATCCTATCGGTAGAAAACTCTCGTAGCGGTAGAAAACTCTCGATAACCAAGGGTCCAGCGTTGGCCCATTTTGCGTTTTCTACCGATAGCGAAGACGACTTCTACCGATAGCGGTAGAGGACGAAGTCCGACAAGCTCTGGCAGTCCTAGACACAACTGTAACCCAGGTGAAGGCTTCGGCAGCCCCCAGTCCGTTGGGGTCCCAACAGAAAAGTTGAGGAAGTTGTTTGACGGGGTAGGACAATTCCGATACCATGTCCCCACACCCTAGTTGGAGATAGTCCATGCTTCCAGAGACACCACTGCTCTACACCTTCGAGTCCGCTGGCCAGATCTTGGGCCTCAGTGCTCGCACCGTTCGCCGCCTCGTGGAAAGGAAGAAGCTCCGAGTCATCGTATTAGGGACTGGGTCACGTACAACCTCGAAACGCATCCCACGCACGTCCATCGTAGACCTCCTGCGCGCCTCCGAGCCTGATACAACAGACGCCTCTGACAACTAGGTCCCCAGCCTAGAACACCATCCCCCCACAGAGGCGCATAATGCAGGTTCCCCCTGACCCAGGATCTCCAGAAGAGGTCCTGGCCTACCTCACTACGCTCTACCCTGAGCGTAACGCCGTCCTTGAACTCCGAGCCCTCGGGGTACCACAAGGCAGAAGAACAACTACCTTCTCGGGGTTCTTCGATGACTTCTCAGCCCTAGCCCGGGACGCTGTCCACTTAGACCAGCAAGGGGCTACGGGCATCTACGTCACGTTGAACCCTGTCAACCCAGCCTTGCTGGCGCGCTGCTCCAACAAGGTCCGAATGGCCGAGAAGGGAGGAGGGACGCAAGACAAGGACATCGTTGAGCGGAAGTTCCTGTTCGTTGACATCGACGCAGACAGGCCCTCTGGTATCTCGGCCACCCGTGAGGAGAAGGGGTCTGCCGCAGCCGTACTCAAGGATGTCGTCCTCTGGGCAGAAGAGCAAGGTTTGCCCTACCCTACGGTCGCAGACTCGGGCAATGGCTTCCACCTTCTCTGGCGGCTTAAGGAAGAAGCTGTGGTAGAAGGCCATGAGAATCCCAAGAAGGACAGACAGAAACTCATCCAGTCCTTCCTACATTATCTGGACTTCCGCTTTGCCCAGCGCGGGGTCCTCATCGATCCCTCGGTGGTTAATCCGTCACGAATCATTCGGTTGTACGGGACTCATGCCCGGAAGGGGGAGGACACGGAGAGTCGGCCTCACCGGAGAGCCCGCATCCTCCGAGCAGGAGACACCCGGCCACTCTCCTGGTCGAGCCTACACGCGCTCCACAAGATGTCGCCCAGAGCATCGGGGCTCAAGCGGGATGAGGCCAAGTCTACGCAGTTGGACATGTGGCTCCATCGCCACCAAGTCCCTGCCCATGGGCCTATCCCTTGGGCCAACCTTGGCCGCAAGTGGGTCTTCTCCGAGTGTCCCTGGGACAAGAGCCACACCGATGGCAGTGCCTACATCGTTCAGCTCCATGCCGGGGGTATCGCAGCCGGGTGCCACCATGAGGACTGCCCAGGCAATGAGCGTGATAGTAAGAACCGGGCAATGGGTTGGCGGAAGCTACAGAAACGCTTTGGCAAGCTTGGGAGCAATCCGACAGCAGCGACCACTGCCGCAGCCCCTTCCACAACCTTGTCCCCGGGCCTCACGGACTTGGGCAATGCGAAGCGGCTCGTCCGCCACTACGGGGAAGACCTCCGATTCGTCGGGGACTGGAACAAGTGGGTCTACTGGACGGGCCTTCAGTGGAAGCAGGATGACGACCTACCATATCATCTGGCCACTAACCTCTCGACCTTCATCTTCGCGGAGTCTAACGCCGCCAAGGCAGATGACCCCGACAAGGCCACCCTCCTCAAGAAGTTCGCGCTTAGAGCTGAGTCCAAGGCTGCCATGCAGGCCTCGGTGGGGCTTGCCAAGGTTGACCCTAAGCTTCGAGCGGAGGGGGCCTTCTTCGACAGGAACCATCACCTACTCTCGACCCCAACGACAGCCATAGACCTCCGGTCTGGGGTTCTGCTAGACCACGACCGTTCTCATGGTATCACCTGCCTTACGAACGTCTCTTACCAAGAGGAGGCAGAGTGTCCCCAGTGGGAAGAGTTCGTACACTGGATGATGAGTGGTAACGAAGCTCTGATAGGCTACATGCAACGGCTCGTGGGCTACTTCGCTACAGGTGAGGTTCAGGAGCAAGTCCTTGTCTTCTTCGTCGGTGACGGGGCAAATGGCAAGACCACCTTCATCAATGTGCTGCTGAAGTGTCTAGGTGCAAACTATGCTTCACCAGTCCCAGCTACAGTCTTGGTCCGGTCTAATGTAGACCAGCACCCAACGCATGTCGCGGACCTACGGGGGAAACGGCTTGGCGTTGTCTCGGAGTTGGACCGGTCGAGCGTCCTGAACGAGGGACTCGTCAAGCAGTTGACGGGGTCGGACCAGATCAAGGCCCGGTTCATGCGGAAGGACTTCTTCAACTTCGACCCGACCCACAAGCTCTGTGTCTTGACGAACCACAAGCCTCTCATCCGAGGCACGGACCATGGGGTCTGGCGACGTATCCACCTCGTGCCTTTCGAGCAGACGATCTCGGAAGACAAGATGGACTTCCGGCTTGAGCAGAAGCTCCTCGATGAGGGGCCTGGGATCTTGAACTGGATCATCGAAGGCGCAAAGCAATGGTACGAGCAAGGCTTGTGTCCCCCCGAGGAAGTACGGGCCGCTGTGGAGAAGTACCGGAAGGAGTCGGATTGGCTGGGGGAGTTCCTCGAAGAGAGGACCGCGCCTCAAGACCAGGGACGGCTACCTGTGATGAGTCTGTACGCAGCCTACCAGGAGTGGGCCGAGGACCGAGGCGAGAAAGTCTACGGGGCAAGGTCCTTCTCGAAGGCAGTCCGCGAGCGGGGCTACGAGAAGATTGTCGCCAAAGAGAAGGTGGGCAGTACCTGGCGTAGCCTCAAGTGTTGGCGTGGCTTGCGTCTCGTGTCCGTCTTCGACGGGGCAGACCGTAGCCCGAAAGTACGGATAGATCCAAACAATTGGCATTAGGGGTGGGACAACATGGGTAGGAAATCAAGGCGGATCCCAGCCAAAGGTAATCCGGTGCTTCGCCCCGGGTCTTGCTGTGACCCAGTACCCTTACAGCCCTCGGGCTTACTACACGTACTACTCCATGCGCCCTCGGAAATTGAGGAGCTACGGTTCGGGAGGACCTCACGCTGGGATGGGTTCTACCTCGCTGCGGTGTGCCATCGACGGAAGTATTACCCTTGGATGCAGCTTTCCCAAGGCAGACCGAAGAAGGCGATCTGGGATTGGATCGAACGGTCCCCCGCTGTCGCGGAGTGGGTCCTCTCGGACGAGTCTTTCCGAGCCCCGAGGGATTGGCCCGACTCGGTCCTTGCCGCCTTTGGGCAAGTACCCATCCCCGAGCCTGTGGATTTCGCCAACATAGATTGGGGAAAACATAGGTGGCTACTTGCAGACCATAATATAGCGGTACTTCAGGCCTATACCTTTGGGGTGGACATCCCTACCCTCAAACAGATGCTCCAGACTTCCGACAAACAGGTCCATGCCCAACTTGCCCAAGGGGTTCGGACACTGTTGGAGTACCCCACGTTCAAGCTCTGGTGTACCCCTATTGACTGGAAGTACATGGTCATCCCCGAGGGTCTGGGTAGTGATATCTTTGAGCAAACAATCATGGCCTCTACTCTACGGAAGAACCCCTTTGCCGCACCAGCTTGGGCCTCGGAGGTGGTAGTGACCACGTTGGCCTATGGGGCTTATGCTAGGAGTGATGTTCCGAAGAAGCTCCTTCTGGCCCGGGAGTTTCGGACTCCCCCATTTCTTGTGGCTCCCCCCTGAATACAGTAGAGTGTCCCCATGGCAAAGAAATCTTCCTCGAAGTCGGTCGGTCGTCCACGGAACCCCCCAGCCGGGGAGTGGACCCAGTGGTTGAATCTTGTTCCACAGGACAAGCGCGAGGGTGTGGCTAAGGAGCTAGAGAAGCACAAGGTCACCGATTACGAGGGGCTGATTGCATTCTCGCAAGCCATGATGATCAACCTACTCCGTGGGACGATTGCCCCCGAGATATCGCGGGAGATCAAGAGCTGGACCCAGTTGATCTTCACCATGGTCTCCACCCAGCAAGGGGACGCCGGTTCGCCAGACAAGGCGATTGAGCAGGTTCTGTCGGCCCTAGCTACCGTGGCCAAGTCGGCCCCTAAGCTTCAGGCAACCTACACCGTGGTTGAGGCAGTGCCTATCGAACCTGAACGAATCTTGCTCAAAGCGAATGAGAAGTGAGCGACACCCCCCAACAAGGGATCGAGGCGCTACGCGACCCCGCCATTTCCCTACGGGCCTATGGACAACTCATTGATCAGGCCTCGGGGGATGCACGCCTTTATGACCCCCATGCAATCACCCATAAGCTCCAAGAGACCATCGTTGGGTATGTCTCGGAGCCTCCGAGAACGGAGTTCGGTCAGGTCAAATGGCTCAACTTACTCGGCTACCGGCAGGGTGGCAAGAGTCTGACGGCAGAGTTATGCGGCTACGTCAAGACGGCTTACAGTCCCGGCTATGATGCCGTCTGCATTGCTGATAATCGAGAGCGCGCCGAGTATCTGCACCAAAGGGTGCACTACTGCCACAAACGGTGGCCCGAGATTATTCGTACTGGTACCATTTCCACCCGTGAGGTACGGCAGCTAACCTTCGAGAATGAGGTTGGCGGGAAGATGCGCGTCCTCACGGGTGATGGTGATGCCGTTGGTATCGGGCAGTCTCCTGACTTTTTCCATGGCAGCGAGCTTGCGTACTGGCGTAGTGCGGCAGAGCAATACTCATTGATCTACCCTTCCATGATCAACCGGGACCACGCCCTGATGATTCTGGAATGCACGCCATGTCCCATGGATGCCCCGTCCGCCGAGTGGTGGATGGACAAGTGCCGTGATGCACAGAGAGGGCATGGCCGAGACCTCTACGCCTTCTTCCCCTTCTGGGACGGCAAGCTCAACCAACGCCCCTGGCCCACGGGGGCCCAGATGCACAAGGAAGAGCTACAGTTGATGGAGCTATACGGGGGCAAGGGACTAACGAAAGAGAACCTTGCTTTCCGCCGTCTGATGATGGATACCGACCCCAAGATTCGTCGGAACCCAGACCTGTTCAAGGTCTACTACCCCTTCGATGATGTGACCTGTTGGTTGGCGTCAGCCGGGGGTGTCATTCATCCGAGCTTGCTCAAGCGTCACCATGCCCGGAAGCTCATTCCATGGCAACCGCCCTACATGGAGTACGAGCCCCCGGAAGCAGGGGCCACCTACGTCATTGGCGTAGACCCGGCTGGCTATGCAGCACGGGACCACGCGGCTTTTCAAGTGCTGAAGTGTTACGATCGGGAATGGACACAGGTGGCGGTTTATGCGGCTATTACCGATCCTATTCCGTTTACGCGGAAGCTCCTACAGGTGGCCGAACGGTACAACCACGCTCTTGTAGGGGTCGAGTCCAACGGGGTCGGAGCTGCGGTGATCGCACTGCTTCAGGACGCCGGGCTCAAGAATCTGTACCACGAGAAGGCCTACAAGCCCGGGATTGCGGCTACGTCGAAGTCTATAAACGAGATGCTCTCCTGGCTACAGGATGCACTCAAGGACGAGCTGATTCTCCACGATGCAGACACGGTGGCCCAGTTGACGAGCTACCGTCACGATAAGAGCACGGAGAGGACGGCCAACTCCGAGGCCTTGCGCCGAGATGGCGCAGGGCGCGGACGCAGGGAGCGACACCACTGGGACAAAATCTCGGCCCTCCAGATTGCCGTAACCCTCGCCAGGCGGGCCCCCACACGACATAAGCGAGAGACTCTGGATAATGTGATACCGCTTTTCCATGAGATGCCTTACGATAGGCAACGAAAGTACCTAGATCAAGTTGAGAAGAGTAAGAAGAACGATCGGCGTCGTCGCCGAGCGTCTTACCCCCGTCGGAGGAAATGATGGCCAAGGAAATCGCTTACGAAAAGTATGGGGCCAAGAGGCATACTATGCTGCCCGCCACGAAACGGAAGCAGGCGAAGGCCAAGAAGGCGGAAGCGAAAGGGCCAAAGGCCAAGAAGGCGGACAAGCCAAAGCAACAGGAAACGAGGGTCTCATCGAAGACCAGGGCCACGAGGGGCAGCAGTGGGGACTCCCAGTCTAGGTACTCGGATGCGTTGGAACAACAAGGTCTGGACCTGTATATCTCCCCGGAACAAGAAGCTAAGGCGGCGGAAGATCGTACCGCACGAGACGCAAAACGGGGCTCCAAGCTTTATAGTGGGCAGGAGGATAAGTTACCCAGCACGGTGACAGCGGAAGCTGGGAGCTTAGACAGGCTTAAAGCCGCTGAAGATTATAGTCTTGATACCATCGCTGAAGACGCCCCAGCACCAGACGCCCCAGCACCAGGCGACTCCCAGGTGCTGACGGACCCCAATGACGGTCGGTATCAGTACCAAATCCTAGCTAACGGGAGCATCAAGATCATCTCGGCCCCAGATGACACGGACTTCAAAGGGATGATTCTCGATGACCCGACCTCTAAGGCGCATAAGGCCATCATGGGGGTCTTCAAATCGGGTGAGAGTCCTAGTGCCGGTACGGGTGGCGCAGACCCTACAGATAGGGTTGATTCGAGCGGGTCTGGGCCAGGAACGTCCGAGCCAGCCGACGATCTTTCCTTCTCGTCCCGTGACGTAGCTGACCGAACCTGGGACCAGTATTATGGTGCCCCTTTGGAGACCACGCCCCCCGATGGTCCTTATCAGGATTGGTCCCACCTAGACCCCAAAGGCCAAGTCGAAATGGAGCCTCTTACAACTACGAGCGACCCCACAGAGGGTGGTGCGGGGGAGGGGGAAGAGCCTCCCCCTCAGTCAGACCCTGAACCCCAGTATTTGACTGGTGATGAGGGCGCAGCCGCCCACAAAAAGTGGGCAGAGTCGCACCCCAGCTCTGAGCAGGTGGTGCCGGAAGATCAACCGGTTGCTGCGCCTGAGTCTGCGCCTGATGTAGTGTCCAGCGACACCTCGGCCTTGGATGGTCTTGCAGATATTCGCCCCGAGGGTCTGGGAAGTCGCGCCCTCGATGATGAAGCAATGCTTGCTTCCGCCACAGATGCCGCTCGTATGGCTCAGGCGCGTGAAACTCATGTTCCGATGAACCCGGAAGACAAGCCCAAATACGCAGGGACAACGTCAGATCAAGAAGACAACCTTCGTCGATTGCGTGAGATGTATAAGACTGAAGGGGTTGAGACGGCACCGAATCTAGGCGAGTCGCCGCCCGAGGATTTTGATGTGGGCCAGTACGAGCATAACCTTCCCCCTCAGTCTGCGGCTGGAGCTGCCGGTCAACCTAAATACGCAGGGACAACGTCAGATCAAGAAGACAACCTTCGTCGATTGCGTGAGATGTATAAGACTGAAGGGGTTGAGACGGCACCGAATCTAGGCGAGTCACCGCCTGCGGTCGATGATGTTGTGGGCCAGTACGAACACAACCTTCCCCCTCAGTCAGAGCAGCCAGACTTCATGGGGCGCAATCGGGCTGTGGATTTGGCTTGGGATAAGGACGAGTTGTCACGGTTGGTGCGAGGCAAGTCAGAGGAACAGAGGGCCATGGTCTCGGGGATCCTGAAGGGGAAGCACGGGGCAGAGCTTGCTGCTGCCATAAAGCGTATACGCTCTATCATTTCGCGGGGAGAGAGTTGATTTTCCCCCTCTAGGAGAGACCCATGGCGTTGAATGGCGAGCAGATCGCAGGCATCATCAAGTCCCACCGCAGACAGCGGGAGAAGGACCTGAAGGACTGGGACAAGTACCGGGCTTGGTACTTGTCCGAGTATTGGAGTGCGAACGAGGACATTCCGCACGGGGCAGCCCCGGAGGACCGAGGCCGTGAGGCGGAGACGAATCTGGAGACGAACTATCCCTACGCCTACATCGATACGATGATCTCCAACATCTGTCCGACCAATCCCCAGGTCACCGTCACGGCCCGCCAAGAGAAGTTCCGTCCCGCAGGTAAGTTCCGCGAGGCTGTCATCAATGACTGTTTCCGTAGGAACAAGCTACATAAAAGATTATGGGCCTGTGCTACCGATGGCAGTCTCTGCGGGCGGGGGTTTATGAAGACGGTCTGGAATTTTGACCGTAACACTCCCGAGACATTCGTTATTGACCCACGGCATGTGTTCTTCGATAAGGCTGCTACCCGTTGGCGGGACATCCGCTACCTCATTGAGGTCACGGTGTTGACCGAGGATGAGTTCAAGAATCGCGCAAAGCGGAAGCGTGACGGCAGTGGAGCCCACTACCGCCCATCCGTGGCGAAGCTCGCGCAGGCGTCGGGGTACCCCCAGTGGCTTGAAGATCGAAGCCGTGATGAGGGGACTGTGGATAAGGCTACGAAGGCCTACTATCGGTGGATTACAGTCTATGAGGTCTACGATTTCGTGGGCGACCGGTACTTCCACGTACTCGATGAGGTGGATGAGCCCCTGTTTGAGTCGGACCTACCCTTCAAGTATGTACGAAATCCCTTCAGTATCCTGACGTTCAACGACAACAAGACCGACCTCGGAGGTCTGTCGGACGTTCGCCTCATTGAAGGGGCCCAGGCACGGCTTAACGAGATTGACACCCTGGAGCTGTGGCACGCCTACACCTCCATCCCTGTGCTGCTTTTGAATACTGCTCTGGTAGATGACCCCGAGTCGTTCATGTCCATGATTCAGGATGCGAACCAGCCGGGACAGATTGCCCATTTGCAGGCGAAGAACAACGCCCCATTACGGGATATCATTGGTCAAACGCCACTCCCCCAGTTGGATCCTAGTTTCGGGAAGATGAGGGATCGGTCTACCCAGATCATTGAGTTCATCTTGGGCATCCCACAGTACAGCCGAGGTGTCGTCGGTGTTGCCGATGTGGCCACCGAGGTTGCTTTGGCGGATACCGCGACTCGTACCCGTAATGGCAAACGCATCAAGCAGATGACCGATGTTTGCTCCGAGACGGGGAAGAAGATCGTGGGCCTCTACGAGGAGTTCCTCCCAGAAGACTCCGAGTTGGCCATTCGTCTGACCGACAGTCGGGAGGTCTTGGTTGTTTCTCGTCGTACAATGGCCCTGGCAAAGGATCGACCCGTTGGTGAGGAGCCACTCGACTACGATTATGACGCCGTGGCTTACTCCCCAACGGAGAATCATCGGATCGTTCAGCTCAAGAACCTGGAGAAGTATCTGCCAATTCTGATGCAGTCCCAAGCCGTGAACCAAGAGAAGCTGATGATGAAGCTTCTGGAACTGCTCCAGCTAGGCGACATCCTCAAGACCGAGGAGCCGCCCAAACCTGGCCAGGAGGGCCTAGGGGCCGTACCCCCGGAGATGGCGGCTATGATGGGAGGAGGTGGAATTGCTCCCCCCGGGATGCCGGGGATGGACAATATCGCCACAGGGGCCTTGCCCGAGGGGACTGATGTTCCCATCTCGCCCACGGCTATGGGTGGCCCCGGAGGCCCAGGGGTACCCATGTCTGCCAAGGGGCCTAGGCCTCAACTGCCTGGAGCTAAGTAGATGCCAGTCTATGATGTCGCTTGTGATTCGGCCCAGAGCTGTGGCTATTTCGAGGATGTGATCATCCCCTTAGCCCACCTCGACGATGCCATCTGTCCGACGTGTGAGGGCCCTATCCGCCGCCTACCCCGACCTGTGCGTACTGTGGGGCCTATGCCGAGCAAACCGCTAACCATCAAACAGATTGATCGGAGCTTCGAGAGCCCCGCAGAGTTGCGTCAGTATCAGAAAGAGAACCCGGATGCCCAAATCCTTTCCCCTGACTCGAAACAGTGGAAAGCCAAGGTAGCTAGGGTCCGCGCCGATGCTCAACAGCAGGCGAAGAAAGCTGGTTATCGTGATCTTGAGGATATGCAGGCCCGGAAGTGGAACAAGACGCCGGATGGCCGGGCCATAAAATGATTTTGCTCTAGTTCTTGACGTAAAATTTTTCACCCAGTACGGATAGTGCAATGCCTAAAGACGACCCTAGTGCTTATAGCCCCCAGGACGTAGCCCAAGAACTCTTGGCGTTAGACTCTGCCGAGGCGATCGTGACACGCCTTGATGAGCTGGGCTGGGAGCTTGCTCCTTCTGGTCAAGCAGCGGAGGAAGGCATTGGAGACGAAGGCCCCTTTGATGAGGTTATGGGTGGCGAAGGGGACGCTTCAGATTTTGAAGGCGCGGAAGAAGAGATGGAAGAGGACGCGGGTGGCTCCGACGTTCCGATGCCAGTGGGGCCCAAACCTCCGTACCTCACAGTTCTACGCATGAGTGCTGTGGATAAGGCCTTCGATAAACACGGGAAGAAGGGCAAGAAAAAGAGCAAGAAGGGTATGGACGAGGACGGCCTATATGCCTCCTGATGAAGTAAGTGCTGCTCCGGTAGCGGTTGAAGCTGCCCCTGCTCCTGAAGCCACTCCTGCCCCTACTACTACCTCTTCTGGGGCCAACTCTAGTTCGGATGGTCCGGTCTCGGGGGCGACCTCTCCTGCCCCCGAGGCCACACCGTCCGTAGTCGAGGGCGAAATCACACCCTCGCCCTATGACTCTTACAACTGGAATGAGTGGGACGGAAAGTATACTTCCTGGCCCGACGAGTTCCAGGGATGGGGAGAGAGGCTTCATGCGACCCTGGACAACGAGCGAGAGCAGATCCAGAGCCAGCAGGAGCTGTATAGTAATCTCCTAAGTGGCGCTGGGGATTCTCGTGCCGATGAGCTGTCTACGCAGATCGAGACACACCTGGAGAACATCCAATCGCTGGAACAGAAGATTGCCTCGGGGGAGGCAGCACTTCTAGCGGAACAACAGCGTTACAAGGTCTATCAGGATACCGTAGCCTCCGTGTTGGAGCAGGAAGCCGAACGTCATTATGACCGGTTTATCCGACAACATAGTGATGTTTTTACGAATGCGGACCTGAACACTAAGTTCGATACTCTTCTCGCCGAAGACTGGGAACCCGAAGATGCAGTGGGGGCTGTCCGCCTTTCGGACACAGCCTTCAAGCTCGTTCGCGCAGCAGTCAAAGAGGGGACTCCGGTACATCGTGCCCTGGAGTTGGCCGAGGCGAAACAGGCTCTGTCTGAGCCCCGACCCAGACCAGGGGCGAGGCTTACCTCGGGCGCTCGCCCCGGGGCTCGTCCACACCAGACGAATCGGATTGAGAACCGGAAGCCGCGAACCTTTGCAGAGATGCGGGAGTTTGCCATCGATAAGGCTTTTGCTACCCAGAAAAGGAAGTAACTCATGGCTATTAGCCCAGAAGTATTTGCGACCGCACTACAGGAGCAAATGAAGGGTCTCTCCGAGACTTTCATGCTCTGGCATCCCCTCCTTGAGGCGATTGTTACTCGCGGCAACATTGACAGCTCTACCCTCCAGGGCCCGTTCCGAGACTTCGTCTTGGTCCAAGGCGGTCCTGGTTCGGTGGACACCATCTATGGTGGCTCCGAGGTTCTCTCGGGAGGTCGTACCCAGCAGGGAATCCGTGGCAACACGTTCGCTGGCCGTATGATCTACAACTTCGATGTCCCGCTTAAAGACCTGGCCTATGCCAACGGTAAGCAGGACCTCGCTCGCATTCTTCAGAGCTATCCTGAGAATGCCATTGGCGACTTTCACGAGCGCATCAGTGCTCAGTTGGCAACCGGCACCGGAGCCCAGGTCGGCGCGTACCCCACCCTCTTTGGTGGGACCAGCGTAGGCGTGGGCACCTCATCTGTGTCCTTCAACCCTGAAGGTACGGCTCGTAGTGGTTTGTTCTTGGCTGAGCCCATTGCCGCCCAGACCTCTACCGTGCACAACGTGATCTCGTCCTCTGGGGCGGGTGGTTGTGTTGGTTGGCATAACCAGTATGCTCGTATCGGTAGTGGCTTTGCCACGGACGGTCGCTTCCAGCTGCGTGCGGCGTACTTCGATGCCTCGACGCAGGGTAAGACCATGGGTCCGGTGGACGTGATGTTTGCTGATCGTCTGACCTACATGCACCTCTTGGATGACCTTGATGACTACGTTCGCGTGGACTCGGTGACCGAGGGTGACCATGTTCCGAAGAACATCCGGCAGGGCATCAAGTTCATGTCTGGTACCATGTACCTGGAGTCGAGCATCGACATTGGCGCTACGTCGCTTGCAGGCACGCCCGCTGCTGATGGCCTTGTCTACGGTTTGAATACTGGCTCGTTCTACGCCTACAATGTGGGGCATGGCGGCGAGGAGACCAAGGGTAACTTCGAGGTCCGTGGACCATTCCGGCTCCCCGAGCAGGACATGATGCGTACCGAAATCGTGCTCCATCAGGGGCTGTATTGTAACCAACGTCGCACCAACTTCATCGTTACCGGTGGCGCGATTCCGTAGGGAGATCTCATGTCTGGATTTGGCGACAGCCTTACTACCGTAGGAACCGTTCAGCTTCACCCGCTGGGCACCATCGTGGTCGAGCCCGCTACCCAAAGCGGCACTCGTGCTAACCAGGGCGAGAAGCACTGGGTTTATGTTGGGAACAACAGCGGGGCCCCGATCGCTTTGGGCCATGCGTGCACACGTACCCTAGGAGGCCCAAGCCCCACCAATGAGATGTATCGTATAACGGTGGCCGCCACGTCGGCTCCCGTCTCGAATGTCATCGGTGTGGCTCAAGCAATCATTCCCGATGGAAGCTATGCCTTCATCGCACGGAAGGGGATTGCCACAGCACTAGCTGACGCCACAGGGGCGACCACAGCGTTACCCCTCGTGGTAGATGCGTCAACGGCAGGGTGTGTTTCTCACGGTGGTGCAACCGACCCAGGATTCGGTCAGACCCTAGGGGGTCAGGTTGGCGCGGGCACCTTCCTGGTCTATCTCGACTGTCAGGGCTAACCCTCTAAGGGAGTAGTCCTGTGAATTTGAAGGGTATTAGGGATGCAATCTTCGCTCAGGCGGACTGGGCACCGACCCAGTCGCCTGAAGCGATTGTGCGCGTCAACCGGTACATTAACCGGGCGTACAACCAGATATCGCTCGAAGCACCATTTTTGTTCTTCGAGTCGATACTGAAGTTCGCGACCCAACCGGATGTGGTTCCGACGTTGGTGACGGACACCTTACAGATTTGTCCGGCCAATGACACACTTCCGACAGCGGCCCGCAACCCTTGGGTGCTCTATGCAACCCTCAATGTGGGAACTGCGAGCGCCATTCAGTGGCAGACTGACCGTAGTTGGGATGGTCGGATGCTGGAGATTACTGTTACGGATGCTGCCGGTGTGAGCACAACGGTACGAAATCGTATCCGTTCGGTTTGGCAAGGGGATCTTGGTGCGGCAGACCATTTCTTCATCACGGTGGAGACGCCCTGGGACTACGCTACACATGGGTATGGGGAGTTCGCGGACTGGCGGGTCTACACGGACACTTACTACCTCCCCGACGATGTGATCACGGTCAAGTCCACACGGGTCTTCCAGGGAGGCCAGAACTGGCCTCTGAATACGATCAGTCAGGATGAGGCCGAGGACTATTCCCTCACGGATAAACGCTCTGTAGTGGTCCACGGAATCCCTCGTGCGATGTTCCGTAGGCCCCATCGGCAGATGCCTGCGCCCACGGTAGCTCCGATTGCGACGTTCGACCTAGAAGCGACCGTGATGAAATGGTATGGACCAGAGCCTCCGGGACAGTTCCAATATGCCTTCACGTACTGCTGGGGCAAGCGGGACATGCAACTACGGAATCCCAATGGAGCCTATTGGGCTGGCTATGCGGCGAATGTTCAGAATACTGATACCCCTGGGTACAGCGCGACAACGGACGCTTCGCACCGGATGCGGGAGCCCTTGTGGGAGTCAGCCCCGTCGCCTCTTTCGGAAATCAAGACGGTTGTAATCACGGTGGCGGATGCCACGAACACCTCCCCTGGCGTGAAGCTGACTTTTCCCAATATCGACTACATGCAGGGGTTCTTTACGGCGGGGACACGCCACACAACGGGGGCCTTCGATAGACGCAATGTGCCTCAATCAGGCTGGTATATCCGTATCTATCGACGCAGGCTGACGGCGGATTTCACTAATTACTCGGTGCTAGGGACGGTAGTGAACACTCAACGGGTGCATGGAGCAGTGCCCCTACAGAACATCGAGTCCCCCGATGCCTATTACCTCCTTACCGAGCTGAACATCGATGAGTTGAATGACGGGGTTTGGGCTGATCGGGGAGAGGTCATACCAGATTACTCCCGGCGTATGAGGGACATCCATGGTTACCAGGGCATTGGGCTGTATCCGAGCCCTGATAATCGGTACGAGCTTGATCTACGTTGTATCCGTCGTCCCCAAGAACTCAAAGATGATCAGGATGCTCCGTTAATTCACGCGGAAGCCATCGAGGTCTTGATCACCCGTGCAATTATTTTTCTCCGAGAAGCAGAGGGAGCATCCGATCTTGCGGCGGCTGCCTGGTCGCAGTATGAACGAGCTATGGCGAATCTGACCAAACGGTATGGTAGCTTGCTACCTGCATCCCGAACTTGGGTGCGGCGACTAGCTGCAATTCGCCCTGGTCGATACCAGCAGCACGGCTGGCGTCGGTGGTACAAGCTTCCATAGGAGAGTGTAATGGAGAAGGACACGAAGTTCCCAGTCAAGCTGATCGGCGGCGGGGTTTATTCATCGGTTAGTCAGGATGGCTCATACGTGGAAGGCACCTGTCTTTCCGTGAAAGAGGTAAACGGTAAGCGCAAGGGCGTCATTATGTTCCTGGGGTACAAGCCGGCGACCTACGAGGAGGGTACCGATCAGACGAACGCCCTCAAGCTTATAGGGCGTCCCGCTTCGCCTAAGATCGGTCGGCCCCGCAAGCCCGGGAAGTAGGCCATGGCTGACCCGCGACGACGGGTCCGTGTAGGACCACATCATTTGCGTATCGCGTCTGGGAAGATGTTTATCCCAGATGATGTGGCGAGCCATATCGAGAATATGTACCTTACTACCGAAGGAACACTACGGTCGGTTGTAGGGCCAGCCCCTTATGTGCCAGATACACCCGCAACCGGGGGCGGGGCACCTCCGTCTGGGGGCACTCCCAGTACCCAATTTGGTCTGACCTATGGCAATGTGATGAAGGGCATTACCCATGCCCTTATCAATGGGGGGCACAAGGAGATCCTGCTCCTTCACACGCTGGACCAGATCTGGACTTTTCGGGGCTGGCAACACAAGGGTGTAGGAACAACGGCTTGGTATCCGCTGATGGCTCCCCCAGGTACCTCACCCGTCCCGGGGACCACGGCAGCAATGCCCAATGATCAACGACCTCGGTATCCAACCCAGTTCGTAACGACACCCACGGGGGTTGTGATTATCCCGCAGGACTCCCGGGCCCATTTTTATGATGGGGAGATTGCTCTGCCGCTAGGGTACGGCATGACTCCTGGTCCTCCGGTAGGTATCGGACCAGACAGCCAGCAGCTCTCTACAGCTTGGAGCTATGGGTGGCGTTATGCCGATGCCCCCGAGGGCTGGGTCAACAACACAGCCTACGCCCATGATGGACTGATTGGTTTCGATACCGAGATGAGCCCGACGTTCAAGTATGGGCGTATTGGTACCACTATCCAGTCGGGGACGAGCACCGAGTGGTCGAAGGTACTTGACCCTGATGCTGGGAGCGGCACCCTCGATATTTTCAAAGACAGTGGGGCGGGCTGGTTGGAACCAGGCTCTTGGCGATGCTGTGTGCAGTTCGTAGATCGTTGGGGCAACCTGTCCCCGCTCTCGGGACCAAGCAACGATGTCCGTCTTGAAAGACAAGCCTCCCTTTGGATTGAGAGCGATGGGGGGGCCCCACCTACCTATTCAGTAGGACCTACTTTGTTGGAGCGCGTGCGGAAGCAGCTTGGGTGGACGGGCGTACCTCTAGGGCCAACAGGGACGTTGGGGCGGATCTTGTACCGGACGAAGGACACCATTAACAGTGGTACTGCCAAGTTTTTTGAGCTTCCACTGAACTCGACCACATCTGCTGATGTGTTTGCTACGCTTCCAGACAATGTCACGACCTTCTACCCCGACAATATCCCTGACTTTTGGTTGTCCCAGAATCCCCTGCGCCCCATACCTGTGCGGAACTTCAAGGTGGGGGCCTTGGCCTTCGGTCGGCTTTGGACGGGCAACTTTGAGGGGGCCCCTGGCCTAATCTATCCTTCCATGATTGGGCGCTGGGGCACGTTCTTGGAGGATGAGGGTATCTACCCAGACCCCTCGGGTGGGGCCATAACGGGGTTCCTTACTGTGCCCAATGGGCTTCTAGCTTACACCGAGGTTTCAACGTACCGCATTGAGCCCTATTACGATGGTGAGGGCTTTCGATCGATGTCGCTCTCACAGACGGTTGGTTGTGATGCGCCTAGTTCGGCTCAGAATCTGCCCGATGGGCGGTCGATTTGGAAGGCACGGGACGGGTTCTACACGTATGACGGGACCACTATCAAGTACATAAGTGAGGAGCTAGAAGAGTTCTGGAAGAGCCATAACCAAGCTCGGGCGTGCCAAGCTACCTCTGCGGTTGATGGTCGGGCCCAGATCTATCGGTGTTGGGTCTCGGTGAATGGCGAACGGGAGAACTCTCGTTGCTATGAGTACGACGGTATGGGCTGGCGTATTCGCACAGACGTGTCTGTTGCTGCCGCGTGTACCACCCAGGATCACCGAGGCTATACACTCGCGGCGGGTAAGCACGGCACCACACACGGCGTGTGGTTGCTCGACCATGAGGTCAAGAGCTACGACCCGGCTGTGACTCAAAACCGGGAAGCAATCATCAAGACGGCTTGGATGTCGGCGGTAGCGAGTCAAAAACGCCGTACTATGTACCAACTTCGTCTTTGGTTGGTGGAGCATAGTTCTTCTGACATTACGGTGGAGATCCAGCGGGACTGGCGGGAGACCATTACAGAGACACACACTGTTCCCCAGAATCCTACAGATGATCCTCCCCCTTTCTGGAATACAGCTGTACTTGATGCGACGGACACGACGTGGCTTCGACGTAGACCCTATTGGCGTCGGGTGCAGATCTACGTCCCTTCTGCCGAGGTCTTTCGGATGATCATTCGAGGCACGGGCCGCTGGGAGTTCATTGGCTTTGAGGCCGAAGAGGTACAGCACCAGACCGGTGGGTCGAGGATGCCGCCATGAGTTGGAAGTTTCCGAAACATCGACCTCGCTCGTCCGAGGTACTCTCCTCAGAGGACATGAACGAGAACTTCCTCGCTCCCTTCGATGAGTTGAGTGGAGAACTGAACGAACATAATTTCCTAGACGGGTTCGCCTCGGCCCAAGGGACACGCCTGCATACAGACGCAGGCCTTACAACGACTACTACGTGGACTCTGGGGAACCCCACCCTGCCGGCAGCAGTAGGGTCCAATGTCCCTTTGGATTTTACGGACCAGTGGGCCCCAGTCTTGTCGGGCCCAGGCCTAGCCCTGCCCTTAGAGGTGACCTTCACATCAGTGGGGGGAACTCTCTGGATTTTGGCCAGCTTCCAGGCCCTACTTACCATGCCCGGGGGCATGGGGTACAACTTTGCTTTGGAGCTAGACGGGTCCGTCCTGTATGAGTCGTTGTTTGGGGGGGGAGACCTGGGTAACGACCTGCTTCTGTCAGCAACACCTTACACCTCAAATGGCCCGGCAGTAGAGGGGAAATACATCCCCGTTGTGTTAGAAGCACAGGTTGTCGTCCCCCCGGGCAACCACACGGTAAAGGTAGTTGCGCGGACGTTACGGCAGCTAACGGGTCAACCCCAGGTTGGGTTAAGCCACCGGGAACTCACTGTAATTCAGTTGTTGAGGTAGTTGTGGCCGAGATCAATTATACCCCCATCGCCCCGGGAGACGCGACAACAGCGGCCTCATTGAACACGCCCTTTCAGGCGGGTGTAGCCGGGGTCAATGCACTAGAGCCCTATGCCCTTCGCCCCGGCGCATTGCGGGCAGACCATCTTCCTTCTGTGGCAAACATCCTGGGTACGACCGTAGTGGGAGAAGATTTCTTGGCCCATGGTAACTATACAAAACAATGGGATTCGTTAGCGCCGAATAACGATCTCACTGACTGGGACATTGTGGCTGACTCTACCGGAAAACAACTCTCCCTCACTTGGACGCCCTTTAGGTTGGGCATGGATGTGGCCGTACATAGGTACGCGGCAATCTTGGTTTTGGTCAATGTGCATTATCTTTCTTCCACCGAGAATGTTATCCCTACCCAAGGCATTTCGGATGCAGTCATCAGTGTGCAGTTTAGGCAACCGGGGGCAGGAGCCACTTGGTGGACACTCAATCGGGCCACACGCCTTTGCTCCCAACGGGCACATCGACCCACCCTACCTGACCCCGTAAATGAGCGTACATACCAGGATATTCCCATCCGGGCGTTAATTACTAAGGATGATTTGGTCCAATTTGGAGGCGGCGGTACTCACGCGATCGATGGGGTACGTGTTGTTGTAGCGGGGAACGATATTATCAATGCCCCGCCAGTGCCTCTTGTCATGCTTCGCGAGGGGCGACTTACGGTTCTGCGCATACGGTCGGGGGGATTACCAACCTAATGGCAACTATCACTATTCCTAACTTCGTTGCCGGACAAACGACTGATGCAGATACTGTGGCATCGGATTTCTATGATGCTGCGAACGCAACTGGGTCCTTTGAGGTAATCAACGGTAACCTAGATTTAACCAACCTACCCACCGGAGACCTTACTCGGGAGATGATCCAACCTGGGGCACTCACAGGAGCAGGTGGTACAAGTGGTACAGCAAACCTAGACTATTTTCGTTCTCTCTTTGAGAGTCCCCCCACGACCGCTGTTGGGGAGGAGACTATAGGTCCCGACCAAGACGCTGTTGATGACAATAAGGGTAGGTACCTAGCAATCCCCGGCGCATCCAAATCGTTCTACTTACCCTACGTGGCCGACGCGATCTTCACTTGGACCGTAATGTGGGGGAATGATGCAAATAGCCCGACTGGTTTTTCTGGTACACTTCTTCGCTTGTTTGTGGATGGTGTGCCCGTGAATGAACAGGTTCGTACCGTTGCAACAACTCACTTTACAGAAGCACCCATGACAACCCACGCGGCCTTCATGCTACAGCGGGGGCGATATTGGTCGGGACACCACGCCGTAACGGGCCTCACTCCGGGGCATCACAGCGTGAGTATCCGCATTTTTGGTGCTGCTGGTACACAAGGTGGTCCCAAGCAGTCTCGGGTGTGGGCACGCTCGATGCGCTACTTCTACTTCATGCAACCCCCGGAGTAATACGATGGCACCGACCATAGCCGATCTCCTGGCTGCCAGGCAGCAGCAACAAACCGGCACATCGAAGAAGAAGACTTACACCGTGGCTGAACTGATAGAAGCGCGGAATCGTCGAGATAACCAGAAGCAGAAGATCATGTCCTCCAAGGCGACCGAGCTACAGGAGCAATTAGACTCTCCCCACGAGGGGACAGGGGATGAAGCTGCTGTCGAAGAGAGCCCAGTAGGATCAACGCCAGCTCTAGCATCAGTCCCCACGCCCGATCCCAAACCCGATCCCGAGCCCGACGAAGAGTCCATCGTTCCCGAAAAGGAAAGCCTCCTACAGAGCGGCATCCGGCTGGCCTCTAAGGCACTGACCCCTCAAGGCACACTACCCCTGGGGGCTCTCGCGAATGTTCCAAATATACCTCTAGTCCTGTATCGTGAACTTGAAGAGGCAAAACAACGGAAGCTTGAGACAGATCCCGATCTCCAACAGTTCAAGGAGGAGTAGTCATGGGCATGATGAAAAAGGTAGAAAGCGGTAAGAAGAGTCCTTCGGACTATAGCAACCCGAAGCGGAGGATGAAAGCACAGAACATCCTCGACACAAAGATGATGGAGGAGAACCCTGCGGGGTTCGGGAAGTCCGAGGCCGAGATTCAGAGCGATATTGACAGGACCACCCAGGTTGCCAACTCCAAGCTTCAGGGTGCCCAGGCTCCCATGAACCGTATGGTACTGGGGGCCCAGGGGTTTCAGGTAGGTGATGTCAATCAGGCTACCCGGGAGATGGCCGAGGTTATTCCCGAGGTTGTGTCTCAAGGTTCGGCCCAAGCTCTTGCTACGAACCAGGCCTTGGTTCGGGCGGGAGTAGCTCGGACTCTTGGTCAGATGGACACAGCCGTAGCCCGGAAGACCCAACAGGACCAGTATTGGGGGAGCAAAGCCATCGATATTGGTATGGGGATGGCCGAGTACGCAGCGAAGCCCCTTGGGCTGGTCTAGTAGGAGGTAGGAAATGGCAGAGGCAACGGGGCTTACCCAGCAAGATCAGAATGCACTCTATGAGAGCCGGAAACGTCTGGCTAGATCTCGTGCGGCCAGAGGAGTCACGGCCATACAGGCTCTTCTAGGGGAGGACGACCCCCAGAACTATCGTATAACAAACGAACTACGTCGTCAGGCTCGCACAGGAGCGAAGTTCACGCCGAATCAAGCGGCAGAGCTGCGCCTCAAGGTGGCCAAGCTGGTGAACGACCACAAGAAGGCCGTCCTCACAGCCAAGGGGAAGGAGGGGGAGGCGGCTTATAAGAAGCTCGAATCCATCATGGGGCTTGTAAAGACCTACACCACGGCCATTGCTGGTCTTCAGGGGAAGAAGGTCGCCCAAATGCCTGGTGTTACAGAGGGGGAACGCGACCAACTTCTGTCCCAGTATGAACGGTCAGTAGGCAAAACGGGCACGGAAGGGCCCACTCCACCCGATGGCTTGGCTTATGCGGCCATGCAGCTACGGGATGGTAAGGGAACCTTCGGGAACCTTTGGGTACCTGATGCTACTGGTGCTGGTGGTGATGATCGGAAATTTGCCGAGGCGCTTAGGTTGGAATTGTCTCTCCATAAGCCCCTTGACCGGATGGCTCTCTTTCGTCAGCTCGATGCGATATCAAATGGACGGTTGGCTCCTATGATAGAAAATGTCGCTCACGCCGAGGGACAAGATCTAACACATCTGCTCCAGCAGACTGAACACGCAATTTCCAAGGCCAACGTCGTTCTACAGGAGGGCGCAGAGGCATTCTACCAGCGCACCAAGAGTGATATTCATCAGATCGGAATCCCTAGCCTAGACAAACTCATAGGGTATCTCGATGGTGCCGACCTTGATCCCGAGCAGGCTGCGGGGCTTGCAGATCAGATCGCCCAAGAGGTCGGAGGCAGTGGGGACGAAGATGGTGAAGGTCAGTTCGCTAAGGTCCTCAATGACCTTGATGATGATGCCCAGAAGCACCATGCCGCCGTAATCTCCGGTCGAGAAGACCTGTATGCCACGAAAGAGTTCCAGAAGTTCAAGGAGATGCACGGCATCAAGGATGACCGTATAGGCCTTCGTCTGCTGAATAAGGTCTATCGGGCGGAACGTAAGACTCGACGAAAGCACGACCGTCAGATTCTGCATGACGAAGCCAAAGGCTTACAGGGCTTTCGGGAACCTGTACCTGAAGAGGACACGGCTGCGGCAAAGATGACGACACCTGCGGTAACCGCAGACACAGACCCTAATGCCCCAGAGCCCGTCTCTATCGAAGCTGCCGTTGCCGGGGAGTACCAATTTGGGCAGTTGGGGGAGGAAGTCTTCCTCCTCAAAGAAGGGGAGATCCCCGTGCCTGTACGGGGGGAGATCTCTGCCGAGCAGCTTGACGCACTAGTGGTATTACCAAAGGTAGCCACTCCCCTAGAGTCCGCCCCAGACCTAACCAAGCCTTGGGGTGTTGAGACTGTTACCGAAACCCCTACGACCGCCCCAGAGGCAGTCGAGGAGCCAGCGCCTGCTCAAGAACCTACGGCTGCGCCTACGCCTACGCCTACGCCTACTCTCCTTGAGCCCGAGGCTACCGCCGAGGGTGGCGAAGAGCTGAGCATTGGTTCGGAAGACAGTGCAGGGATTGGTCCTGCTGCTCCCGGGCTGGTTGATGCTGTAAACAAGCGGGCAGGGTCACTTGTGCAAGAAGGGACAAATGATCGGCGCATGGCAAGTCTTGGGGCCGCACCTGATGAGCAGTTAGAGCAAAGGCCAAGAAAGCTATTCATGGATTTGTTCAATCCTAAGAAGAAGGATCAACCCTGATGGCTTCCTATCCGGTTGCATCTGCCACTTGGACCAAGGATCAGAAGCCCCAAGCCCTGCTTCTTGAGGACTCCAAGAAGCGACTCTCCCTTATAGAGGAGGCTCTTAAAGAGGAGGCTCTTCCTAAAAAGACGGCCCCGGCGACTCCGACCCAGCCTGTAGCTAAGGCTCCAGCTAAGGTTGCCCCTACAGCGGCCCTAGCGGCCCCTGTGGCTGCGCCCGTGGCTGCTCCTGTGCCCAGTACGGATATGGCTGCTGCGCAGTCTCGTGCGCGTGTTCAGGCGACCCTGGTGAAGGAGCGTGCCGGGGAGCTAGAGCGGTACCGGGGACAAATCCGTAAGGGTATCGGGGAGAAAGGCCTAGAGAATCTCCTAACGACAGCCTTTGCAACTCCCGAGGACAAGGCGATTGCCAACCTGATGGAGCGCCACGATGCAGTGCGGTCCTTGATTGGCATCGAAGCAGGGCTTCGTACAGGGAAAGAGTATAAATCTATAGAAGCTTTCCAGAAGAACTACCTCAAAGATCTGGAAGATCTACAGAAGAGCAAAGCAGCAGCACCCGAGGAACTGAAGGCGGCAGCCCGGGGGAAGGTTATCGGTGAAGTCCGAGGACAATCTAGGGACGAGACTTTCGATGTGCCCCTTCTTGATATCGAGTCTCCAGGGACTGAGGGCGCTGTTAAGCAGTTCAGTGAGGCCTACATGGGCACCGGGCAGGCGACAACGCTTAGTGCAGCCCACGCTCTACGACAGACGGGGGCCGACAAGATTGTCCAAGCCGTAGCTGCTATGCCTGAAGAAGCCATGAAAACTGCGCGTGCTCAATCTCGGACGGTGGAAGCCTTCGGGCGAGGGGGCCCGTCTAAGCGTAAGGACGTGTATGTCTTCCTCGATCGGGTGGCAGATGGACGAATTGGTATAGACCGTGCTCGGTATAAGGACATCTTCCGTACCTACCACTTCGATATACTAAGGAAGGAAAAAGGTAAAGGGTACTTCTCTCTCTCCCAGGAGGAGTGGGACGAGATCAATACAGAGGCTACCCAGCGAGCCAATCACGATATCCAGAAGATACTCCAGACTGGATATGGCACGATGCTCGTGGATACGAGCCCTGGTGGCGCGAAGGAGCGTCTTTCCAAGTGGCCCCAGTGGATGCGCCCTTGGGTAGGGACGCTCGTTGTTCCAGAACAACATCTGGTCGAAGGGATGGGCCCGGTCGAGGTCAATCGCGGTCGGGGGTGGATGGGTATCCTTGAAGGGATGTTCGGCCAAGCGTTGGGGTCTTGGATGACGATGCCTGATAATCCCGATGTAGACCAGAGCTGGGGCTCGGATGCGGCGATGGATCGGCAGCTTTGGTACAACGCTGAAGTGGATCTACCCATGCGGATAGGGAAGTGGGGCGCGGCCAAGGTCGGCAGTCTCCTGGGGAATGAGGAACTTGCGGACAACGAGCTTCTTCAACGAGGCCTCGGTATTACGGCTTACGCCCCAATGCTCTTTTGGGATCCAAGCCCCTTGGAGGTCGGTCTGGGGGGCGCGTCACTTGCAGTCAAGATGGCTGCGGGTGGTCTTAAGGCCACTCTGGGAGGGGCAAAGCTTGCCTCTTCCGCAGCAAATGCAACAGAGGTTGCGGCTAAGGCTCTGGATGAAATCTTGGAGGCCGAGAAGTCTGGGCAGGTACTGACGGAGACTCGGCTTGCAGGCATTCTCAATGATCTCAAGAAGGTAGCCCCTGATGCTGCGCATAATGCTGAGCTGGAGTTCGTCAATGAGATCACGAAACTTGCAGTAGAGAAGGGCATTTCTTGGAAGAAAGACACTACCGTGGCCTCGGCTGCGGCAGCTGAACAGTTCAGGCAGCGCGGGCCTAAGTATGCCCAACAGGTCATTGAGCGACAGAAGGAACTCAATGACCTCATTACTAAGGGGCAAGCAGAACTAGCCGCCCTCGTCCAGAAACATGCGGACATTATCCAGAAGGCCGAAGCCCAGGGGCAGACAGACCTGACGAAGCTCAAGGCTGAGCACATCCTCAAAGAGGACAAGGCAAAGGCCAGGTACAACAAGGTAGTCTCGGGGGCAGTCTCTAAGCAACAGATGGCTCTGGAAGACTCGCTCATACAGCTAATCAAGCAGGAGAACTCCCAAGAGGTTGCAGCACGCATCCTCCAAGCGGCCCAGGAGGAGGCGGTCTACCAAGCCCGTGGCGTCCGCATTGGGGCCAAGATTGGGAAGCTTGAGCCAGCGGCTGAGGCCTTGTCCAAAGCTCTAGGCAAGACCTGGGCGATACGTGTACGTGAGATAGATCGCATTGAGAATGCCTTGGCGCGGGCTATTGTCACGGCCACAGGCCGGAAGATTACCAAAGATGCAGAGGCTGCGGGGCGCGTGTTTGGTGATTGGGTAGCCAAGCCCAAGGCCAAGATCTTACGTCAGGACAGCCCCGAGTTCTGGAAACTGTTGGGACGACGGAAGCCTACGGATGGACAGCTTGCCTCTGCTACGGGAGGCCTAGATAAGAACCTCGATCGGATCCGTACTCGGGCGCTGTTGGCTAAGTACGACGGGGTCATGCTGACAGAACCTGGCGTAGAACCTATCATTCTGACACCAGAGATGTTCCTCAAGAAGGGTGTACGTCAAGACGTACCCCCCATTCCTACCCCCTCGGTGCAAGCCGCAGGCGCGGCCCCGCCCCCTCCGGGTAAGGCACCTCCTCCCCCCTCCGGTAAGGCTCCCCCTCCCCCAGAGAAGACTCCTCCTAATTGGCGTACTGTTCCTCCAACACGAGCGGCTACCGTACAGGAAGCTGACGCCTACGTTCAAGAACAATTCCTTCGAGGACTGCGGGGTGATCCTCCGTTGAAGAGTATTGGTGCGCAACAATTCGTAGCGAACAATGCTCCTCAAATAAACGACGCCTGGACGCGGCTACATGAGGCAGAAAAAGGACCACCAAACCCCAAGCTTGTCCCCCAAAACTTGGGTCCGGGAACACGGCAGCTACCCAAGGGATACTATAGTGACCCCACGAATAGGGCTGCTGTCGGGAAAGTCGAAAAGGGACCTGACTATGACTGGGTCCACTCCAGGTCTAAGGGGTATCTCGGGGGACTGAGTAAGTCCGAGGCGTCAAAACTAATTGATGGTCAACGTGGTATTGACGTGATGGCTTTTTTGGAGCAGTCCCCTGGGGTCGGGAAATTGAAGGGGTATAAGGAGATTGCTGGGCGATTAAAGCAGGTTCTGCCCTCGGACCTACGGATTTACTCCTTCAATGTGGGGGACTGGACGGGCATGTCCTCGATGCAGGAGAACAAGGCTTTAGGTCTTTATTGGACAGACTGGTCGGAGCACCCGGGCTTCATCCACCTACGCGGAGATGTTTCTCTTTCGGGCCTAACACCTAGTACCATCCTACATGAATGCCTACATGCGGCTACCTCACGCCAACTGTTCACCGGGGAGGAATACTTACGGCAGGGCATAAAGAACCCTCTGTCCGAGGCTTGGTCAGAGATGGATAATCTCTGGAAGCTAGTCCGAAAGAATGTCCCCGACCCTGCGAAACCGAATTGGGTAAAAGATCCACATGAGTTTCTTGCTGAAGGTTTGAGCGACCCTTATTTCCAAAAGATCCTACAGGGGATCAAGCTTGGGGGAGGACAGACGGGCCTCACCAAGTTCGTAGAGATTGTACGGAAGGCACTTGGGATTGGGGAGAAGGAGAAGACCGCCCTCTCGGAGCTGATCCGTCTGACTGATAAGACCATGCAGTTGGAGGTCCCCACGCAGGCCCAACAGGTGAAAGAGGGGATCTGGTTTCAGGCAGCGGACAAGATGTCTGCGGCCCAGGATGCTGCTACGAACACCCCCGAGTTCAAGGCGTGGTTCGGCGACTCAAAGGTGGTAGACAAAGACGGTAAGCCCTTGGTCGTTTACCACGGGACAATGAATGATTTTGAGGCTTTTGATCCTAAATTTGTCGGATCACGCCACCCAGACTACCCAGATACCCAAGTTGGGGAAGCCTACTTCTTCACTACAGATCCCCTGACTGCGCGCGTTGTAGCAACCGAAGGGACAGGGCATCGGAAGGCTAAGAATGTACTTAAGACCTACCTAAAACTGGAAAGACCTGCAATTTATGACCCAACAGAATGGGGAGACCCAGACTATGGGATCAATGTAGTAGCTCTTGCTGGTTTAATCAAAAATGTCAAGGATATAGGTAAGGCTGACGGTGTCATTTGGAAAAGTAAGTCTATGGGTGACACCTATGTTGTTTTTAAGCCCAACCAAATCAAGTCCGTCAGCAACCGGGGTACCTGGGATCCCGGTGATGCCCGTATGCACTATTCGCCTGCCCCTAAAGCTGCGGACAATACACTGCTTCAAGCTGCGGTCTCTCTGGATCCAGCGAAGATTATCAACGTCGCCCGAGGGAAGATCAATGACCTTGCTGCTGGTGCGACCAAGGGGGGTGTGATTGATGCTGGAAACGCGGGGAACATCGCTAATCTCGTGGTTCGACTGAACTATCTGAACAAGAAAATCAGTGTTCCCATTGATGAGTTGCTCGACTTGACCGGTCGGGCGCGCTTGGCCGAAGGTAAGAAGCCAACCAAGAAGACGGAAGCTGCCGCACAGAAGGCAGCAGCAAAGGCCGAGACCGCAGGTTTGAAGCGAGCCGTGGCGGTTGAGGACGCCGGGACTACGCTTAATAACCTACGCTCTTCTCAGCGAAAGGCTCTGATCAAGAAGATAGCCGCCCTCCAGGCTCAACGCAAAAAGCTCCTAGGCAGCGCAACAAAGGGGGTGGAGGCTAATGTCCTCAAGGCTCTCAAAGATCAGGCTAAGGCAGAGGGGGCAATTCAGACAGCAGTAGCCCACCAAGAGCTTGCCGTGGAGATGGCCCAGACCCTCAAGATGGTCCTTGATCGACAAACCGTTGCGTACCGCCTTGCAGCGGAGGGACTCCAGCAGGGGATGCGCTCGGGATCTGCCGAGCTTGTCCAGCACGCGGGCAGTATGGGAGCCCTACTCCCCCGCCTATGGGAGGAGAGAGGCTTCCGTTACTCGGGCTGGACCGCCCGGGATTGGTTGGCTACGGCGCATCAGTACGTGGGTCAGCTTGGGCACTCGCTAGACTCCACCCGACAAGCCCTAGGTGGGGCCTTCCCCAAGCTAATACGGGAAGCGGCCAAGTCCATGATGCTGCGGCAGGATTGGTCTACGGGTGCAATAGGCCGACTCCACCAGAAGAACCAGGGGGATATTGCCGGGTATACCGAAGATCTGAAGCGCCTTCTTGCCGGCGACGAGGTAAACGTCGGTGGGGGCGGCACATTCCGTCGAACGGAACGAAACATCTACGCTCACATGGCGGGGTCCGAGAAGCCCTTTGCTGCTGCTCTCCGCTATATCCGGGGGGACTCCGCGAATATCTTGGGTAAGCCCATGCCGACGAGCGCACCCGCTCCAGGCACGCCCCCTGCTCCAGGTGCTACACCCGCTCCAAAGGGGAAGCCTGCTCCAAAGGACCAGACCCCCACTCAGATGAACAAGGCTTTCGAGGGCATCCTCGATGCTGCTCTCCCACCAGGGAGGACAGGTGATGCCAGGCAACAGGCTAAACGCAAGAGTATGCGCCAGGAGCTTGCGAGGTTTTTAGGTGTTGGTGTGGAGAATCCACCCGATGTCACCTTGGATGATCTCTATACGTGGCTTAGGCAGCAACACGGTAAGATCTACCCAGGTGAGTCCGAGGATGTCGGACGAGCCTGGACACTGTTGGCCCGCAGCATCTTCCACGGGGCCCATATGGATGAGTTGTTACGTGAACTCAAGAAGATTCAAGGCCCCTCCTTTACTCCAGAGCAGGCTGCACAGGTCAACTGGTTCCTCAAAGCGGGGGACGTGTCTGACCTCAAGGGCGTGACACCCTTTGAGCATACGGAACTATGGGACAACTTCCTCCGATGGGGCCTGAATCCAGGTCGGGACCGGATCACATTGGGTATGCGTGAGACTAAGGCTGTTGGAACAGCCTTGGTGCGGGTCTCGGAAGATCCTCTCTTGGCCAACCACCTCCCCGAGGGGCTGGTAGAGGCGATCAATGCAGCCGCAGGCAAAATCCTGAAGGAGCCTTTCCGTACACCGCAGGACCGTTCCTTCGCCAACGCGCCGATGGAGTGGACACAGGACATGATGTGGCACTTTGCCTCCATATGGAGGACATCTGCGGTAGCCGGCTATCTCGTACTTAAGCCCGGGCGAATGGTTAGTGTCTTCGCGGGTGACTATGGGCAGCTTTGGACGGAAACAGGCCCCCTTCGCTCCACGTTGCTGTCGGTACAGAGTGGACTAGGGTACATCCCGGGGTTTGGTGAGGTCACACAGAAATGGATGGCAAAACAGTCACGTCGTATCGGTCGGCCCGTACATGGGCCCCTGTCCTCTGCTATCTTTCACCCGTACTTGGACAAGATCTTAGAGCAATCGGACGAGGTCTTTGAACTGAACGGGGTTCAGACCACGGGGGCGAAGGTCTACCGAGAACTTATCGATGACCAAGTCTTTGATACGATCCTCACAGGGGACCTCCTCCAGGCGATGCGGCGGGCCCCGAATAGCCGAGTGGCCTCCTTCCTCGCCGGGACGGGCCGAGGCTATCGGCAGTACCTGGATACCCTGCGCGACTACTATACCTATGCCGTGGGTCGCCAACGTGCCGTCACCTACCTGGATGCGCGAGCCCGGGGGCTGCCCCGAGGCGAGGCCCGAGACTTGATGCTGGCTGCTCACTACGACTGGAAATTTACAGGTACTCACTGGGAAATGGGCATCATCAATACGATTGTTCCCTTCTATGCGTACTACCGTAATGCCATCAAGCAGTTCAGTAATGCGGTTACCGAGCCGTTTACCCTGACCACCCCTGAGCTGGTCAAACGGTCACTAACGGGCAGGCTCAAGTTCCAGCGTACCCGCCAGCAAGTTCTGATTGCGAAGGCCATGCCTGATTGGTATTTCTGGGATGACCCCGAGGAGATCATCGATCAGAGAGAACGCCAAGCCATGGGAGCAAAGAACACCTTTGCCTGGTGGGCGGGGGCCCAGCCTGTTGCTGGAGTTAAGGAACTCCCGGCTGATATCCAGGCAGCGTACAAGGAGAGCACTGGACGCGATGTCACACACGAGATGCTGATGTATCCGCTCATCACAGCTCTCGACACGTTCTTTCTGAGTGGACTAGTTACCCAGTTGGCTTACGGGCAGATGCTGGCTATGATGGGAGAGGAGACAGCCCTGGAAGATGGGGCTGTGGGGCGGGTGATCGATGAGTTTACCGACCTCTTCGGCCCCTTCTCGGGGGCCATCCTCAAAGCTGGGGTCGACCACACTCTCAGTGGGGACTACGCCCCAATCAATGAGACCCAGTACGCCTTTCTCAAGAATATCCCGCTCTCACACACGTACATTCGCTGGGATGAGGGGGACCGTCCGCGAGCTGCCTCTTGGGCAAAGCACATGTTAGAGGGGATGCCCATTTTATCCACGGAGGTCTTGCCCATCTGGCGTGCCGTAAACAACCCTGCTTGGGATGTCAGTCGGAAGGAGGGGGCGCGGAGGATGATTCATAACCTTACGCGAGTGGCCAAGCCCATCCCGTATAATCCAGGGCAACAGTCTGACTACGAGGATAAGCGTCGTGTCCAGAAGGCCCGAGAGCGGGAGCGTGACCTGAAGCGGCGCGCACATGAGGAGCCTTGACGTAAAAGTTTCCATGTAGTACCTCTATTACAGCCGACTCGGGCCCCGGAGAGGGTGTCCGTGGGAGCGAAGAGTTCACCCCTTGCGTCGAAGACGCGCATCATGTCGAGGAAATCATGCCTTCAATCAAGAATAAATGGATCAAGCCTGGCGTTGACTTCAACTATGCCACTGGCGTCCTGGTACAGGCATCGGAGGATATTGCCCGGAATCAGATGGTAGTCGTTACGGGCGTCACGGGTGGTGATGCCACTAATGGTGGGATGCTTGTCGTCTCGATCGCAGATGTGACCAGTGCTACCCGTGTCCAGGGGCAAGTCTTTATCTCCAAGAACGCAATTCCCAGTGGTTCGCGGGGCGTGGTCCTACCTTGGCGAACAGTGCCCATGGATACTTCGACAGCTCTGGTTGTTGGTCAGGATGTGTTCTGTGGGTCCACGGGGAACCTTGTCCTTCAGCCCCCAGCAGGGGCCATTGTCTTTGGGAAGGTGGGGACTGTCGCGGTGATTGGCGCTGCTGGGGTGGGGCGAGTTCTCTTTGCCCCCAATGCGGGTTCGTCCCGAGATCAGGCCGCCTCCTATGACGGGAACACGGGTGGTGGTGTTCAGCTCTGGGAGTTCACTGTGTCCAATGCTGGGACCTCGGGTGCGCCGCGACTCGCCCTGTTACCACTACGCATCATTGATGCGTGGGCTATTGCTACGGCTGCTGTTCCTGCCGGGGCAGTGGACCTCGTAGATTCAGCCGGTACGGTATGTAGAGTTAGCCTTGCGGGCGCGGCTACAGGTGACATTGTCCGCGCTTCGGCAGCCTTGAATACCGATATGGTCTTCACAAATACCGTCACTACCGCACCGGGCATAGCCGGAAATATGGCCTGTAAGCTCTACGTTATGACCATCCCCAACGCATAGTCCTTCGCCACTAGGAGGGCACTATGAGACTGTCTGTAAAGCCTGCCGTATCGCCAACGGCACTCAAAATCAACAGCGTCACCACGGCTACTCCGTTGCCTGCGGTCAACTATGGGGCAACGGGTGACTCCGAGTCTATCCTCGTTCAGAGCCACAAGTGGGCTTGCTATGCTATCTTTCTGGATACGAACGATGTTGCATCGCTCCAGTTGGATGTCCTCGTTCAAGAGAGCCCTGATGGTACCAACTGGGCCCCGCTCCAGACGGAAGCCGTGGCGGCAGGGGTAGCAACCCTCTCTGACTATGAGCAGCAGAAGGACATTACCGGGGTAGTTACGGGCCTTCTGTTTACCGTCCACGCTCCGGTGCGGGGAGGGCAGTACCAGCGGATCCGATTGAAGGTGGATGCTGGTGCCACAGAGGCTAGGGTTCAATACTCGCTCTCGGGAGGGCCGGTCTGATGACCTACTATCTAACGCCAGCACATCGCACGATCGACCCTGACACCGATGAAGTTGTCTCGACCGAATGGGGGATGCTCTCCGAGGGCGAGGTCGTCTCTGCTCTGGCCGCTTGCCCTTTTGGGCTCGCAACACTCGGCAGCAATGACACCCAATTCGGTGTGTCGGTCCCTGACAACCCCCAATGTCTGACCGACGGGGTGATCGGCCCATGGGCTGCCCCGACTGGCTGGACGCCTTCGACACTAGCCGAGATCCAAACCATTTTCGGGGGCGAGTGATATGGCAGATCGAATTATCCATATGTTCGGGTTTGAGGAGCAGTGGGATCGCACGGAGTGGAATGTAAACGGGATCTACTCCAGCAGCAGCTCCAATGACCCCAACTTTTCGACCTGGGTAAATACCAGCCCGACCGCTGGTTTTGTTACCGGTGTGCGATCACATAAAATGTACCGCGACGGCTACCTGAAGACGATCGGCCATTATGATACCGCGATCTGGACTGAAGATAACAGCGGGACGGGGGCGTGCGTCTCTGGGCGCGCCGCCGTTACAATGATGGTCGATAACATCGGGGGGAGTGGATACACCAACTATCCGTTGTATCTGGCGCCCAGAGGTGTGTCTATCGGCACGGCGACCCCCGTCTATATAAATTGGCACATAGCAGGCATCCATTGTACGGCAAGTGGCGCCACATGGATCGCCACACTGTACGTCAGGAGCACCGCGATGGCGGTTCTCCCGATCACTATGAATCGCGAGGTGCCCATGCGTCTTGGCATTGAGTGGTTTTGGGAGGATAACCGATATGTAGCCCGCGCCCTGTTTAATGGCGTGGCGGTGTCGGACTGGTACGAGAGCAGTCACGGCAGCATCTCGCCGCCCTCTCAGTCTGTCGCGGTGTACTGCTTTGGTTTAAACAGCACAAACAGCGCGGGGGGTGTTACAGGCGCCACTTATGCTACGTGTTTCGATGATATAGTCCATATTTCGGACACAATCACGGCCATCGACACGGCCACACAGGTCGTCACCAGGGACGAGGTGGAGCCTCCGAATGTCTGCGAGGACATCTATGTGCGTGCGTTGGATGTTGCGTCGATTTCCGCCAATGCTGGGACGTGGACCGGATCGGCCACCGACATCAACATCGCAAACAGTGTGGACACGGCAACCAAAGTGGAGACGACCGACACCGTGACGGCCAAGCCACTTCGTATGGACGTTGCTTTCGACGCTTTGAGCGGGACCGCACCCGCTGCTGTGCTGGGGATGACGGTGCGGTGCAATGCATCGAAAGACACCTTCATCACTGATTTACAGATGTCTGAGGATAACTTCGTTAGCACAATCACAGATGCGACAACGACGCTCGGCGCGGGCGCAACTCCAGCCGAGATCTCCACCACGGTAAAAGCTGCGGGAGGGGCGCTTGATGTGACTGCAATCGACGCTATGGAGCTTGGCTTTCGAGTGACAGCCTAGTGGCGCGTGCCACGCTATACGGGGCTGTAGCCCAGGTCGCAGTCCTTGACTCGCCGTCATATTCGGCTGCGCTATACGGGGCTGTAGCCCAGGTCGCAGTCCTTGACTCGCCGTCATATTCGGCTGCGCTATACGGGGCTGTAGCCCAGGTCGCAGTCCTTGATTCGCCGTCATATTCGGCGGCGCTCTACGGGGCCGTCGCCCAGGTCGCAGTCCTTGATGGTCCCGTTCCGCCGAGCGGTGGCGGTGGCGGCCTATCACCGGCAAGCCTAGCACCGGCAAGCCTAGCGCCGTCCAACATCTCACCCTCTGCTCTGAGTCCAAAATGATACGCCCGTGCTTCAAGTGGCCGGTTCTCGTGGGGCTTTTCGCGTGGTCGATCCGTGCGATGGCTCAAGACCCCGTACCAGTCCCGACCGCGATCGCTCCGCTACTCGATCCCACATCGGCGATGGTCGTGGGCTTGCTTGACTCTGGCGGGATCCCGCTGGTAGCGGCGTGGGTGGCTTATCAGGTATCACGCGGACTATCGGGGTTTACTCCGACATTGCGGATCATACACCACAAAGCTGAGGCTGAGTGGGATGGGGTCGACCGTCGGCGTAGTGATTCCGAGCGATGAGGATAGCCGTCGTTATTGGGCATGATGAGCGGCGACAGGGCGCGTACAGTCTGACTCTTGATGTAGCAGAATGGGCGTTTAACGCGCCACTAGCCGCGGGCATCGTGCAAGACTTAGAGCGGCGCGGGGCGGTGGCTCGGATCTTCGAGCGCCCGCCGGGCGTGGGGTACTCCACCGCTATGTCAACGCTAACCGCGGAAGTTAACCAGTGGTCTGCAGATCTAGTCGTTAGCCTGCATTTCAACTCGATGGGTGACACGTCGTGGGCTGGTTGCTGTGTACTCCATTGGCCGTCAAGTGTACGCGGCAACATGGCCGCCGCCGCTATCTCGGAGGCTGTGAGTGGCGCCGTTGGCAATCGCAACCGGGGCGCGGTGGCACAGGCGGATAGTTGGAGCGGTGCGCCGCTCTACATCCTTCGCGATACGTCTTGCCCGGCGGTGATCGTGGAGAGCTTCTTTGGTAGCAATCCAGAGGACGCCACGAAGGGCGGCGCGGCGCGTGACAGTGGCGCATTGGCCGCGGCTATAGCGGGGGCGGCGTATGAAGTCGTTACCGATTGGTAGAGTGATCAAGGTAGTGGTGGCGGTAGTGGCCGCCGCCGGTGCGCTGATCCCACGACGCCGCCGAAAGAAAAGGAAGGACCGAGATGAAGAGCCTACTGTGGATCGTACTGCCGATCATACTCCTGACAGCCTGTAAGACACCGCCACAGCGCCCGGTACCGCCACCGCCCGTTACGACACAGGCGGCGCTGTTGATCGGTGCAGGCGGTGGCATTGCGGCGTTGGTCAAGGCGCAAGAGATCGAGGCAGGAGACGCCGCCGGTTGTTTCGCGTGGGGGACCGTGGCGGAAGTCGCAGAGGTAGCCGCGGCTATCCTCGCCAGTGGCGGTGATGTGTACCCCGCGATCGAGGTGGACCTATCGGAGTGCGTGGCGCTGCAGGGCGGCGGTGGCGTCGTGGCGTTGCCGATCATTGAGGCGGCGGTTGCGGTAGCGCTTCAACAGGTCGATCTACTACTCGCGACCTCTGGCGCATCGTGCGAGGTATCCGCGGCGGTGGAATGGGTGAGCGGCGTCGTGGGGGCGTTGACTCTGCACGACGCCGCGGAGGGAGTGGTTGAGATCCCGTCGGTCGGGATCTGCGGGGAGGACTAGTGCTCTGGCTCTTGATTGCGGCGCCTATGTAGCGCCCCCAGACGCTCCGCGGCGTCTATCCATGCACGCACTTGCGCCGCCGCGCCTGAAGCGTGTACGGTATCAGCGTGGGCGTCCACGTCTACGTCCACGCCCGTCTCTTCAGCCACCACACAGAGGTGACGGAAGATCCCAGCGCGGACAAAGGGGTTGATTCTGCGGGTTATGGCCGCCACTGGATCCCGGCGGAATCAAAGTCCGCCGCCATGCGCGGCCATAGTGCGCGGCCCTCGTCTTCTCGGAGTTTGGTCCCGGCGTGGCGCCATGTCTCAGATTCGCTCTTGTGATCTAGGCCGCTCACTGGTACGACATACGCCGCCCAATCGCCCGCCCACCCATCGTCTTGAGCCCCCGGGACGTTTGCCACGTACACGATCAGCACACGTACATGTATGGCGCGGTATCGGATCTCTGTTTTGATCTCCATGGTTAGTCCTTCCTTTTCGATAGATGCTGTATGTGTAGATCCCGCGTGGCGAGTTGCGCACGGAGATCGGTGACTATGTCCTCTTGAGTCTGCAGCGCCGCCCGTAGTGCCACAGTATCCGCCGCCCGTTTGCCGACCTCACGCACCTCTTGGCGTAGCTTGGTAAGGGCGGTGTCGACCTCGATGTGGTCTACGTCTGCGTCTATCTGTAGGAGCGCCTCAGCCAGTTCACCACGGAGGGCGGTGCATTCTGCAGTGAGCCTATTGTGCTCCGACTCCAGGAATCCGAGGCGCACGTCTAGCGCTACCGCCGCCGCGGTCATTAGGTCCAGCCACTTGGTGTTCGCCGCGTGGGCGGCGGCGGCTTCATCGCGGGCGATGGTTGCCCACCTCAAGAGGGCGGCGGGGGATGTCTTGGGCGGGGTCATTGGATACTCCCGTGCTCGATGTGCTGAGCGATGAAGCACACACCGGCGGCGGCGATGAAGGCGGCGGTAAAGATGAGGGCGTCTATCATTGTGCCGCCCCCGCCTGCAGCGCCTGCAGCGCCCGCGCTTGGTTCTTCGCGCGCCGCCAACCCCGCCCACTCTTCGTCTCATACGCCACGCCATCCAAGCCCATCGCATAGTGCGCGTCGTGCTTGTGCGTGAGCGGGTTCCGTTTGCCTTTGCCCGCCAAGTACGCCACGGGCACGAGGCGCTTGAGTGTGTGGCTGTTAGACCGCAGTGCTATCGTTCTCGTCATCGTCATCATCAACTCCTAGTCACTCCACCAGCATACGCCACATGAATACAGGAGCAACCTATCCCGCTGTTCTGGTATGCTGGCATACAGAAACAACATATCTGGTTCACAAGGTGTAGACGCCGCGATAGACTGACCGAGTAAGAGGAGTCCGAGCATGACACCTAGCGAGAAGATCAGAGGGCGCGCCATGGAGATCGGCGTGACTCAAGCGGGGATCCGCAGGGAGATGGAGCGCCGTGGTGTTCTCGTCTCAGCCGCCGCCGTGTCCATGTGGATGTGCGGCGGGAGGTTGCCGAGTGGACGGCGGTTGGAAGTGCTCTGTGAAGTCCTCGCGATCTATGGGCGTGACGCCACGGAGTTATGCGCCGCCGTGGCTTGCTGGGAGGGCGGATCGTGAGACGCTTCGAGGTATGGACCGGTGATAGCGTTGAGCTTCTCAAACAGATCCCCGACAACACCGTGCACGCCATCGTGACGGATCCTCCCTACGGACTCGGCAAGGTGCCAGATATTCGCGTGGTCCTAGAGCACTGGCTCAATGGGCGCGAGTATCGCCCCACGGGCGGGGGCTTCATGGGTCAGGAGTGGGACGCCTTTGTGCCCGGTCCTGCGGTGTGGGTGGAGTGTATGCGGGTACTTCGTCCGGGCGGCTTCTGTGTTGCCTTTTCTGGTACTCGAACGGTCGATCTACTTGGTCTAGCTATGCGCTTGGCACACTTTGAAGTGCGCGACTTGTTTAGCTGGAATCAGTTTCAGGGATTCCCCAAGTCGCTAGATATATCCAAGGCTATTGACGATATGCACGGGGCGGTGCGGGAGGTTGTGGGGATAGATAAGCAATGGATTAAACGGACGGGCATGTCAGCCGGGGAAGGCACGGCCACATACACAACGTCTACCTTTGGATCAGCATCAGGAGCAAACGCAGGGCTAATCACCGCCCCCGCCACCAAAGACGCCCAAAACTGGGCGGGCTATGGCACGGGATTAAAGCCCGCGTTTGAGCCTGCGATCTTCGCTAGGAAGCCACTGGACGGGACATACGCCCAGAACGTGATGAAGTGGGGCGCGGGGGCGCTGAACATTGACCGGTGCCGCTATCCGTATTCCAAGGGTAGCGGGTGGATTGGGCCGATGAGAACGGCTGAGGAGATCAAGAAGGTTGCCCGCCCAAACACAGCAGGAAGCACCAGCGTGGGCGTGGTTATGAATAGGCCATCAAGCCCTACCGTAAACGTCTCGGACTTAGGGCGCTACCCATCCAACACATTCGCCACACCCAAGGCGTCTAGGGCGGAAAGGGAAGCGGGGTGCGAGGGGCTTCCTGTTGTGACGCGGGAAGAGATCACCGGGCGGGAGCCTGATAGCGCAGGACAGAAGCACGCCCGCTCGGGGAAGACTGCGACCAACGTACAGAATCACCATCCAACCATTAAGCCCGTCAAACTTATGCAATGGCTATGTGCCTTGGTGGGCGGACAACCCGGCTCACTCATCCTGGATCCGTTCTTAGGGAGCGGGACCACGGGGATAGCCGCCCTTCGTGAAGGGTTTAGCTTTCTAGGTTGTGAGATGAACCCCGACTATGTGCGCATTGCTGAGGCGCGGATAGCGGGGGACGCTCCGATGTTTAACCGGCGGGGTTTGCCGCCTTTTGTGGAGAATGACGATGACGCCCAGTGACTTCATCCGCCGCCGCATCAAGCACGGAATCACCGTCGCAGACATAGCCCGCCGCGCCAATCTACGCGGTGAGGTCACAGAGCGGAAGCACCGCCGGGAGGTGCTGTATTGTGCGTGGGTTCACCAGTTCGAGGACGGCGAACTAGTACCCGGACAGAAACCGCCCCGCGGATACGTGGGACCGGCGTGGACGCCGCGCACTGTGAGGACTTTGTTTCAGGCGTTGGACGCCTGTGTTGAAGAGAAGACCAACCAAGAATGAGGTGACGAATGAAAGAATGGATATCGGTAACAGAGGCGGCGCGGATCGCGGGGTGTAGCACCACCACAGTCTACAGTCGGATCAAGGCTGAGGGCGGCGTGGGCGCCCGGTACCGTCGGCGCGCCAATGGACGCGGGAAAGCTCGAATGGTGACGCGGGAATGGGCGGAATCGCTTGTCGTGGGCGGTGGCGATACGTCGGGCCTGCAGGCGCAGATCGAAGGACTCAAGACCCGCCTTCAGGCGGCGGAGAAAGGGCGGGACCAAGCGATCACGGCGCGTGATAATTTTGTCGTGCACATCGCAGAAGAAAGAGATCGGCTCGTGGCAGCGGGGAAAGAGCGGGACCAAGCCATCGTCAGCCGCGATAAGTGGCGGGCGGAATCGACGCGACAGAAGAACCAGATCGAGGGGCTCAAGGCGCGGATCGAGCGCATGGAAAGCCGCCCCGCGCCGTTGGCAGGCGCTCCCGTGGGTGAGTTGATCGAGCGCTTGTCGGCTACCGTTGCCGCCGCGCCACTGGTTGCGTTTACGGACATGACCGCGGCGCACCATGAGTCACTGCGTCGAATCGCGTTCTGTTGGTCTGCAGTTGACCACGCGCTGAAACAATTCCAACCGGGCGAAACCGCCCAAACAACCAACAATGATAGTGAGGTGACATGATGGGATGGAAGGGAGCAAGACAGGCAGCAAAGCAGTACGGCGGGAATAGCGGCGGCATGTTTGTGAAGCTGAAAGACGGGGACCGGATCACGGTTCTGTTTGGTGGAACGCCGCACATCTGCCGGAAGCACTGGGACGAATCAGAGGGGCGCTCGGTACACTGTGACGGCGGGGAATGTTGCGATAAGCACGGCCCGGCGCGGTCTAGTTACCTGAGCTACTGCCACGACGACAAAGGCAACCTGATGGTCTGGGAGATGTCGCACACGCTGTTTGAGATGATTAGCGAGGAGCTAGAGGACGAGGGATTCGATAGCTTTGTCCAAGTGAAGCGGAAGGGGGAGCGCAAGAATACGCGCTACTCTGTGACCGCCCGCGGTAGTGCAGACAAGAAACAGATCGGGGATCTGATGGCGGATGTCGAGGAATCGGAGCCGCTCACGACGCTCGGAGGCAAGCCACTTGGGACCGCCGCCAATGCCGCCCCACTCGATGATGAAGACGTGCCGTTCTAGGCTGTGAATTGCGAGGAAGCCGGGTAGCGCCCGGCTACTTTTGATACTGACGAAGGACCAACCGATGATCGCATATGCAAGCCGCACCGGGACGCGGCGTAACTTGGCGGCTCTCCGCTCTGCGGGTTGGAGGCTGCTAGTAAGTGCCCGCGGGGTGCTTCGTAATGAGGGTTTCAGATACGCCCTAGATAATGGAGCATGGACCGCGTACCAACAAGGAACGCCCTTTGATGAGGGTGCATTCACGAAGGCTGTAGACCTCTTGGGGGCGGGGGCTGATTGGGTTGTCGCGCCGGATATCGTGGGCGGTGGCGCTGAGTCGTTGGCGTATACGCGCAGTTGGATGGAGTGGCTGCGCCCTCGATGCTCGAAGATCTTGATCGCGGTTCAGGATGGGATGACACCGCCGGATCTGGACGGCTTGCTGTCTGACCGCGTGGGGGTAGCCATCGGCGGGACGACGGAGTGGAAAGAGCACCAACTCACGCGGCGCGCATGGCGGGCGTCTACGCTCCACGTTCTCCGCGTCAATTCGATCCGGCGGATCAATCTCTGTCAATATGCAGGCGCGGACTCTTTCGACGGGTCTAGCGCTAGCCGGTACGCGGTCACGCTACCGAAACTCGACGCCGCCCGGCGTCAAGCCTGTTTGTGGGGTGAATCGTGAGAGTCTTGGTACTTATGAGCGGTGGACTGGATAGCGCCGTGTGCGCGGCGGCGGCGGTGGCTGAGGGTCACGAGGTGATCGGACTGTGCTTTGATTGGATGCAACCGGCGCGGCGGGAGGAGCGGCAAGCCGCCACAGCACAGGCTGAGCGGCTGAATATCCGGCTACATACAATGCGCTCATATGTCCACGCGGACAAGTCGATGCACGCGGCGCCGGGGGAGAGTGGGCCGCGGGTCGTTCCGGGGCGCAATCTGGTGTTCTTGGCGCTGGCTGCAAACTTTGGAGCCGAGCGTGATGTGGCAGAGATTCGTATAGGCTGCACCGCGGCGGACGCGGCGGACTATCGAGACTGTAGGGCGGACTTTATAGAGGCGTTGTCGGCGTTATCGCCGGTTCCTATATCGGCGCCGTTGGTGGCGCTTCATCGGGATGAGGTGCGCCGAACTGCGGTAGCGCTTGGCGTCGATCTGTCTGAGGTCTGGAGTTGCTACGCGCCAAGAGAGCGCGGAGTGCCGTGCGGCGCCTGCAACAGTTGCCTGCAATAGTTGAACGAAGGACCAACCAATGTGGACGCCAGAGAAGTACGCGGAGAAAGTGCTATCTGAAGCGATAGAGGGGATCCGCAATCCAGCGGGACCGCGGCATGATGCCGTTGTATCCATGGCGGCAAAGGTAGCCGACTATGTGGCCGATGGGCGGATTGGTGCAGATGAAGTTACCGCCGCATTGACCGCCGTGGCGCACGATGTGGGCTTGGGCGGCAAGCGAGCCAAAGAGACGGCGCGGGGTATCGCCCACGGGCTGAGCAAAGGTACCGCCGCGGACGCCTGGTACCCGTCCAGCGGTGGCGGTAGACAGTCCCGGTCCTCTATGATGTGGGCGGATGGTAGACGGTACACAGTGGACGCCCCCGCCGCGGTGTCTGTGGCGCCCGCTATGCCGCCTGTGGGGGCGCCCAGTGCGCCCGGTGTACGCTTGACGTTCTACAGCGGGCGGAAGGCTAGACGCGGCCACGGTGACTCTATGCCGTGGGGTGATCTGGTGGACTCGATCGAGTGTGCCGCCCCGCCGCCCCGCGGTGGAAAGGATGCGCTTGAGTTGTGGGCGGCGCACGAACTGGAAGACGATGACAACCATAAGGGGCGTGTGCCGGTTGCTATGCACGCGCTGTTCTTGGACTATGACGACGATCCGAGCTTTTCAGAGGAAGCGGTGGCGTATTGGTGGAGCGGCTATCAGTGGGTAGCTCACACTTCGATGTCTCATATGGTCGAGAAGAAGGGCGTAACCAGCGCACGGGGACGGGTGATTGTGCCGCTATCACGCCCGGCAACGCCTGAAGAGTGGCCACAGATTGCGGCGTGGGCGATGGACGGAAGCCGCGGCAAAGTAGGCTCTGAGACTGCAGAGTTCTGTCGCATGTATTACCGCCCGGCGTCGGTTGATGGCTATGCGTGGTGGTCTCGCGATGGCGGGGCGGTTGATGTGGACGCCATCTGTGGCGGGGATGAGCCGCCGGAGGAAGAGCCGCCGGATGTGCCGCGGGTGCGGATCGAGCTGACCACGGATCTGGCGGGCGTGGCGCTGGATTCACTGGACGCGCTGCAGACACATCCGGAGGTCTATTGCTTTGGCGGTCAAGCTGTCAGGGTAGCGGGCGGTAAGATAACGCCGGTGAAGGTGGAGACGATCCGGCTATTGTTGAGTCAGGTCGCCACGTATTACAGGAATGTTGAGGTGAAGGGGGAGTGGGTAGAGAAGCACCGCCCCCCGCCCAAAGATACCGCCACGGCGCTGCTAGAGATGCAAGAGTGGGCGGGACTGCGACCACTGCAGGGCGTGGTGGATGTGCCCATCGTGGGGCGTGGGGGCGGCGTAGGGGCCGCGGGCGGCTATCACGCGGCTAGTGGCGTGTATCTGCACCGCCCTTCCCGCGTGGCGCTCTGTGGCGCTTCTGAAGGGCTCGATGTGTTGCGGGGTATCGTATG
>Ga0080013_1000825_pt1 | contig 42690 bp, 59 predicted proteins | sample ETNvirenome_6_85_FD_69236 | JGI IMG/M metagenome (GOLD analysis project Ga0080013, IMG submission 69236) | Marine viral communities from the Pacific Ocean - ETNP_6_85 (SPADES assembly) (version 2) | ecosystem: Environmental > Aquatic > Marine > Oceanic | place: Pacific Ocean | collected 2013-06-19 | reverse complement strand
TTCACATCTTGAGTCAATTGTATCTCTCTGCTCTTTTCTAACTTCAGTCATAGTCTTTGCTTTATTCGCAAATAACAATAACTGTCCTTCTTGTTCCATTAATGACTCATTCCTAACTACATGATTATTAACTATCAATTCAGGTAGTTTATAGCGTTCATCTGAAAATCCTAAATCAGAAGGCATTTTGACCATTATTGACCATTGATTAACCCATGCGAAGAAGTCTTTCTCTGCGTGAGGTTTTAAGTAGAATTTTTCGCCAGCGTGTTTAAGATCAATAGAGTTACTATTATTTTTAAAGAACTTACCTATCATATCCATATAACCCATATAGCCAAGAGCTTCAGAGCTGGTACCAAGCTCGATAAAGTCATTAGGTGAAGGTGTAGCCGTAGATAAAAAACGATAAGAAACTTTTTTAATAAAAGTATTAATCTGATTTTTAATCTTACCGTCAAAGTTTTTCAATATTGAGCTTTCATCTAATATTACAGCGGTAAAGTCAGAGCTATCAAAATAATGAAGCCTCTCATAATTACAGATAACAATCTTTTTTGAATGTTTGCCATTTTTTGAATATTCAATATCATCAATGCCTATCTTTTCAGCTTCTTTTAAAAACTGGAAAGCTACCGCCAAAGGAGTAAGTATTAATACTTTTTTATTAGTATGTAAAACTACGTTATAAGCTTCTGATAGCTGAATAAGTGTTTTACCTAGTCCAGTATCCAAAAAATTAGCTATACGTCCTTTTTGTGTACTTTTCTCAATTACATGTTTTTGAAAGTCAAAAGCTATATCAGGGAACCATTTTGGATTGAATCCAGAATTCCCTATACTATGGCGCTTCGACTCTATAAACTCTTTATAATCCATTTTTACCACCTCATTGGCATTACAATATATCTGAGATTGTCGCTACTAATTAAAGTCGGCGAAATGCGGTCATTGTAGTTTAAAACAACTTCATCTGATCGAACATTCTTTAACATGTCAATCAAAAGTAGCGGATTGAAATTAAAGTCTACAGCTCCGTCGAAATCAATATTAAATGACTCTTGAGCACTATCTTGAGTCTGAGCTGTTAAAGTTAGTTTGTTATCTTCAAAAATTAGTTGTATCGCATTCTGTGACTCATCTAAAATTAGAGACACACGCTGAATTGATTCGAGAAATAAGCGGCGGTCAATGGTTATACTGTCGCTAAAATCTTTAGGTATTATTTGTTTATAGTTTGGATAATTACCTTCAATTAACTTTGTAACAACTTCATAATCGCCAGACTTAACGCACATTTTAGATTCATAGATTTTAATAAAAATAGAATCACTGGCATTTCGGCAAATATCCATGAGAATACTAACGGGGCAAATAATCTTAGCATTAATATTATCTTGGTGTACTCCATGAATTGACGATACAGATAGCCTTTTACCATCAGTCGCGACAGTTCTAAAATTGCCATTTTCAATTTCAATCATAACGCCGTTTAAAACTGGTCGTGATTCATCTCTTGACACTGAGTAGAAAACTTGATTAATATGATTGCGGAATAAATCTAAATCAATATCTAAAGTTATCGGCTCGCCTTCAAATTCATCTTTAGGCCATTCGGCAGAATCAATACAAGATAGCTTAAATTTAGACTTACCGCATTTTATAGTAGCTGAGTCATCTTTCACCACCATTGATAGCACATCATTAGGTAATTGACTTAGAATAGCCGATATACGTTTAAAATTAATTGTAGTGTCGATATTATCGCCGCCGTCAACGTCAACATATACTTTAGCTGACTGACTGAGATTAGTTCCCGTCAATGTCGCTTTGTTATCGCTTACTTCGATTCTAACATTTGCCAGAATTGGTACTGACGGATTGTTAATCACTCCAGCTAGTTTTTTGACTGCTGCTAGTAGTTTCTTGCTATTTACTTTCATGTCCTACCTTTTTTTTGTTTTGGTCTATCTTACTGTATGGTTATACTACATACAATTTTTAAAATTAAAAGCCTATTTTGTAAGTTTTTTTCATTTCTCCACCGCCTTTAAATTAAGTTCTTTCTCAACTACTACTGTAAACATACCTTTATCAATATTAGCTTTCTGATAAAACTCAGCTACAGACCTTTGATCTGTCACAATCTCCACAAATGGTTGATTTTGTGAAGTGGTCGTTAAAACTACATATACTTGCATTACCAATCTAAACCGTTTACTGTTGCTCCGCCCTTGTCCTCTACTTTTGTATGATCATCCAAAGAACTACCCCAAGAATTAAATTTGCCTGTTGCATACTGATAAAAAAACTTACAAGTACCCAACTCACCATCAGTTTTGTATTTAATTTTTAACACATCTACCTCAACAGGTTTTTTATTGTCTTGTCTATCTCTCCAAACTGAGAAAATATTATCTGCTTTGGCGTTCCAAGTATAACCGCCAGCAATATCATAAGCAGTTATTTTATTGTAATTCCCGTCTTTGTTTCTCTGTGGGTTTTTTGGATGAGCCACAAGCCAGAAAGATAAATCATACTTTCTTATAAAGCGTTTAATCTTCCTTAGCATCTTAGCAAGATATTGATCTTCGCGCGGCCCTATTTCATGTTGAATTTCATTCCAAGGATCAATTATAACCCCTTTAATACCCTTCCTAAAAACAAGCGTCCTAATCCTATCGAATAGATATTTCATAGTCACTTCATCCTTATCATTATCGACTATTAAAGTGATGTATTGACTCAGCTCTGATATTGAATTCTTGACAGTGGCTTCTGTGAAGTCATTAAAATTCTTGCTCTCAAACTTCTCTGCTAACTTCCTGTAATAAACTTTTACAGGGTAGTTTTCTGGAGAGAATACAGCCCATTTAGCGCCATACTCTTTGACTGTATTTATCATCATATCGTCCACCCATTCACTTTTTCCGCTGCCAGGTGTACCAGTAACGATATTAAGCTGACCACTCTTTATTTTTAAGTGCCTATCCATATGAGGCCAGCCAGTCCTCCAGTACTCCTGAGCGACCCCGTTATACATATCAATTATCTCATTTTCGTAATCTTTGAATGTATTTAAACCGTCAACTGGATAATGTTTTGCATCGTTCAAGACATCTTCAACCGCTTCTGGCCCTTCTTTAACTAGAACGTCATTTATATCTTTGCAGCCTTCTGGATACTGAATAAATAAACATTTATCTATACCAATTCGCCTTTTTAGCTCACTCTCTAAAAATCGCCCATTCTCATCATTATCTGTAACAAGCACAACTTCTTGAATCTCATCAAATAACTTCATTGCCTCTTCAGTAAAATAAGAAAACTTATTATCTAAATTGTTGACCGTTGGATTTGGAGCGCCATCTGGCACGGACACTGCGTTGAGATAATTGCACTCAATTAAAGTAAGGGTATCAATTTCGCCCTCAGTTATGTAAATACGTTTAGGAGTTCTTTCTAAGACCTCAAAATTATAAAAACATTTTTCGCCATTCTTGTCTTGGCTCATATTTTTATCTGGAGTTCTATACTTGGTATTAACGCGCATATTATTCTTAATGAATTGGAAAGCAATGACATCAGTTTCGCACTTTGTTTGCGGCATCCACTTATTGCAGCCTCTAACACCTGTCTTAAATAAAGTCTCTTTGCTAATTCCTCTCATTTCAAAGAAACCTAATTCAGCCGTTTTAAGCTCTCTTAACTGGTCGGGCCTATATTCACCTTGCATTTTTGGCTTAGGTGGCTGCTGTATATACTGGCGTGGATTCTGTGATATAATATGGCCATTATTCCATCCGCATTTATGGCATTTGAATAAGTTTTGGCTTGGATCTACTGAAAGACTGTCAGATTTAGATTTGCCAATTCTTATACATTCTGGACACCATGTTTTATGTTGGCCGGAGCCTCTTAATTCAATGCCGAGTTCTTGAAAATTAAGCATTAGCATACCCCTCGCTATTCTTCTGGCTATTTGACTTCCAAGTCCCTAATCTTCTGCCTATTCCAAATGAACTTTGTTTCTCGAATCTCATCTTTTTGTCATTCTCTCCATGCTCTGACCAGTAACCAAAGAACTTTTTAACTTCGCCTTCCGCTAGATAATTGGCACCGCCTAATTTTAGCCATGCTGCTTTAGTGAGTTCCTTGAACTCCTCTTTTCTCTCCTCTAAAGTTTTGTTCTGTTTTGTTCTGTTCTGTTCTGTTCTGTTAGTTGAATTTCGTTGACTTTCTGTTGCAACAGAATTTAACACGTGTTCAACACCTGTTGACTGATGTAACTTCTTGGCTGCACGTGCTTTAGCGCTTGCTTTTCCTGCTTTTGATTTACCTTTAACCATTTTCTGTTGATCTTTTATGATAGATTCTATTTTTTCGTTTTTTAACAAACCGTCAACAGAATAGAACATAGTTTTAACAGATTCTAACAGTTCTTCACTGCAATTAAATAGCCGCTGAAGCTTATTATTATCATCTGGCAATCCATCGTCATTATAGCATCTGGACAACATATCAATAAATAAGCCTTTCTCTTCGTGAGTCATCATAGACACACTGGAGCTTGAAAGCCAATCTAGGTAATAGAATGGAAAGTATGGAAGTTTTTTCATTTCGTCCCTAAAAAAAAACCTGCAAATACTAGGTTGATCCAAGCTCTATTGCAAAGCTTCCTAGTAATGCAGGTAAAATGTGTCAATAGTTTGTTTTAATGACGGGATCAAGCGCCAATCCTACACAATAGCCTAAGTAGTCAGGCTTTCAACTCGTTATAATTAAATCTCATAAAAGGTTCCCTTCTGGTCATTTCCTCTATTTGAGACAATACAAGACCTTGAATGTCTGAAGGGCAATAAAGATACATTAGACCAAGCATTTTTTGAATATTGTCCCACTGATTGAGCTTTATATTTTTATTAGTGAATAATTTTCTAGCTTCGCCTATTTCTTTAAGACAATATTCTTTATTTTTATAATCTTCTTCGTAACTCATAATCTTCCTTTATCTTTTCAACTTCTGGCATTAGTTATGCGGTTAAAATCATAGCAAGTGCAATATACTCTTCCATCACTTCCTCACTTTTGCTCTTTTAGTTTATTTAACTCAGCCTTCAGCCGCTTGTTTTCTTTTTCGAGTTGTCTATAATCTTCAATATTAACCCAATCTCCTTCATATTCTGTCTGCTCTACCATTTCTCGATATTGTTGGTATGCGCTTCCAGTATCTTCTAAATCATATGTTTTTACCTCACTCATTCGCCTTGCTCCTCAATATCTCCATAACCTTGAACCCTATTATCAATTAAGTACTTACCCGAATTCATAACACTAATTAAGCAACTCTTGCAAATATAGATATTTTCATTCACTAAATGCTTATAGAAGCTTCTACCGTCGCAGCTATCAAAATTCCTTAACATCTGCATAACTCTAGGGCTATTGTGTGCGTTATCCCTATGATCTATTGTATTGCCACACACATCGCATTTTATTATTTTTTCTATTCCCATTTATTTATCCCCCCTGCTCGGTGGTTAGTTTATTTAACTCAGCCTTTAGCCGCTTGTTTTCTTTTTCGATGGCTTCTATGTGGTTGATAGCTTTTAGCCACCTATCTTCAGAATATATAAGTTTTTTATTACTTGAGAATTTTTTAAGATTGTCTAAATATTTACTCATCACTCCCCCTGCTCTGTGGTTAGGTTATTCTTCTCCTCTATTCTACCAGTCATTCTTTTATTGTGATCACTATCGCCCCATACCTTTAGCCATTCTTTTGCGGTAGGCATCTTAGGCTTATCCTCTACTATCTCAATATTACTATCTTCAATTAAGTGCTTATTCTCGTTGTATATCCGCTCGTTTTTGGACTTTGATTTCATATTATTCCAAAGTGGCGACTCCTCCCATTTTTGGCGGTCTATTGGTCGTGGTCTGCTTCCTTTGCCGTTTTGTGCTGTGTTCATTTTAGTAGCTCCGGATTTTTATGTATGTTGCCGATTATTTCCCACTCATTAAGATCTAAATCCACCAAAAAAGGTCTATAACTTCTGTGCTTGCCAAAACATTGAAAAGTTAGATGTTCTTCACTCCACTCTATGGTGGTGACAAAGTTACTCTTATCTATAATCTTATCCCCCTCATAAATATCCTTGCCGTTTTTATCTTGTAGGCCAGTGGATTGCTCTATGATAAAGTGAGATTCATTTAAGTCAGATATTGGCCTCTCGCTTATGTCCTCTATAAGCTCATGTGCGCTTCCATCTCGATGTCTCCACCAACCTCTAAATTTTATCTGTCTCATAATTTCAACCTCTTGTTAATTATCTGCTCTAGTGTCTCAGTGTAGCCGCAATTAAGGCAATTAAAGCTTTTTGTGCCTCTGTCGTACAAGCCTTTCTTGTCGCACTTAATGCAGGTTATATATCTGTTTTTCATAATACCCCTAGCTTATGTTCTTTAGCTATTGAAAACTTACCCATATAAAAAATCTGCGTCTTCTGGATATTGACAGGAACCGACATAATTGCCTTAATGCGGTTTATCTCCTCTTCGCTCTTATCCTGCTTGATTATACCGTCCCCAGCGTAACACTCACGGCAAGTTCTTAGTCTGCGTAAATTGTTAGCTGGCTTATCAAATTGACTAGTTGGCTTTGTTTTCTTGCACCTTCTGCATATTCTTTCACCAATTACCATTCTTTTATCCCTATTTGTATTACAATTAAAACGAGCACTAAAAATATTAATCCAAAACTTAACACCATCATTAAATCAAAATTGAAGTAAGGCTTTTTTATTTGTTGGCCTCATCATTTAAAGCTACTCTTGCCTTAGCCAGATATAAAACTATCTCTCTCGCTGTCTCATGATCTCCAGCCATGATTAAAACCTCTACTTGAGCTTCAGCATAACAAAGAGCTTTGTTGATTGCTTGGTAATTTTCTGGAGTCATTGATACTTCCCTTTTTGTACGTTATCGAGCATGATTTCAATTTGTTGCATCGCTTCTTTTGCTTCCTTGCGAATAGCTGCGGCTTCGTTCATATCTATTTTGCCGTCCTTCATTGACTCAGACATTACTGTGTATACATCTGTAAGTTCAGAAAGCAGGCAAGAGGCATCTTTGTGCATATTTCCTGTGCTCTTTCCAGCTTCTTCATACTTGACAAAGCAGCCGCCCATTTCTTCGCATATATGATCTAAGATAATACTATTGCCGGATGCCTTCATGGCTTCGATTGTCTGAGTTAAAAAGTCATCATTAGGGTCTTTGGTATCTTTCATCTGATACCAGCGCCTTGAACCCATTTTTAAACTATCTGGAACTGACACACCTTTTAATGCGTCCCTTAGTACTGCCTTATTGACGTTACTCATTTTTAAATATTCTCCTGATCTTTTTTCCATGCTTCAAAAAGTTCGTCATCTTCATCCAGAATTAATTCAATCTTGGCTTGATACTCACATTCAATTAAATCAAATAAGACAAAATCAGCTCTAATAAATGTCTCTTTGCCGTCATCATCAATCACTATAACTGAGCGTATATCTACACTAATCACATCAAAACCTGCATCACCTTCGTAACAATCTTCCCATGCTCCAGTAGTGCGGCTTGGTTCATTCCAGTAATGACACTCAACCTCTAAAGCAAACTCTAGAGTTCTTGTTTCTTCTTCTATCTCTACTGTGTATTTCACTGTGTCTCCTTTTTGGTTATGTAGGTAGTATAAGGGTATAAATAATTATAATCAATACTAAACTTAAAGTTTTTCTTTAAATTATTCCTTAAGTTCTATCTTGATTTATATTTAAGTAAGGCTTATAGTTAGTAATCCAAATAAGGAGATATTGTGGATAAAACAAAGCATAAACATATAGAAGTTTGGCAAGGATCAAGAGATGATCTTAAAGCTATTGCTAAACTAGAGGGCGTATCAATGAAAAAGTTGATTGATATGTGGATCCAAGATTATAAGAAAACAGCGGTATTAAGGAGATAGTTATGGGAGCTGTTTATATGATGAACTTCCCAAGTGGTGAATTCTACATAGGCCATACAATAAAACCTTTAAGATCTAGGATAACAGAGCACCTATCAGACCCAGTAAATAAAAATAAAATGGGGCTTATTGATAAGTTTAAGTTACGAACTATTGATGCCTTAATGAGCATTACTTCGATTATATATTGCGGTGAAGATAGCAAAGATATGGAGAAGGCTATTTTATCTGATAATAAACATAGTGAATTATGTTTAAATAAGATATTCCCAATACATAGGCCAAAGCTAAAAAGTAATATATGTCGCATAAGCATAAAGCAAAAACCTATAAGCTAATGAATAAAAAAGGAAGTGAGTAGATGAAAATAATTAACATAGCACAGGGTAGCGATATTTGGCACGAAGAGAGATTTCGCTGTATCACTGGCACCAAGATGCAGTCAGCCATCGGAGCAAAATATTCAGCAAAAACAAAAAAATGGACTCTTGGAGATAAGAAAATCCAAAGAACTCTTTTACTCGAATTGGTTTCAGAGTTCCAGAGCATACTTGAGATAGACGACTTCTCCAATGAAGCTATGCAGAGAGGCCACGACTTAGAGCCTATATCTGTAGAGAAAGCGGCAAAGGCACTTGGAGTAACTTTTGAGTCATGCGGTATGCTCCAGAGTGATAAGCATGAAATGTTCAAGTTTAGCCCCGATGCAATCTGTAAAGAAAATGGCGTTATTGTTGGAGGCTATGAAACTAAATCAAAGGCCGGAAAAAAGCACATTGAATATTTTGAGGATGATAGAGTACCACCAGAGCACCTTTGGCAATGTCTATGCCCTATGATTATGGATGATTGCGTTGAGTGGTGGTCTTTTGGTCATTATGATGATAGAAATAAAATCAATGATCTTTTCATTAAAAAGATATACCGCAGTGAGTACACGCAATTCATCAACGAAGCAAGAGTTTTACTTGATGATTTTATTTTGGAAGTTCAACAAACAGTTATAAAAATGGGAGGTATTTATCATGCCTAATGTATCACATGCAATAATAGCTAAGAGTGACCAATTAAACTATGACGACATCCGCAGCGGTGAAAAGATCATCGAAATAACTACAGTCAATGTAACTGCCGGAGATCAACCAGTATCAATTCATTATAAGAATGATTTAAATAAGCCTTATAAGCCATGTAAGGGAATGCTTAGATTACTTTGTGAAGCTTGGGGCGAAGAGTCTGAAAACTGGCATGGCAAAACAATTAAACTCTATGGTGAAGGTTCTGTTAAATGGGCAGGGGCTGAAATAGGCGGCATTCGTATTCGTGGGCTATCTCATATTGATAAGAATGGTTTAAGCTCTTATGTAGCCATAACTAGGGGAAAGCGAAGAAAGGTTACTATTGAATATGTAGAGCCTAAGCCTCAGCCAAAAATAACCCTTAAAGCTATCTTGTCAGCTTTTGAAGCTGCTGACTCTATTGATGCACTTAATGAGAAGTGGCAGAAAGCTCAACAGACTGAACATGCCGGAAAAAATGAGCTAGAAAAAGCTTATGAAGAAAGATTAAAACAAATACATATCTAATAAAAAAAAGAGGTAGCAAATGAATAACCAGCAACAAAAAACTTATTTCGGTAATGGCAAAGAGCATGTATTTCAAGATGGAGGCTCAGTTATTAGAGTTAGCTTTTCTGCTGAAGATCTAAAGAATATGCAGAATTGCCTAAATGATAGAGGATACATCAATTTAAATATTAATCGCAGGCAGCAGATTAGCCAGTACGGGCATACTCACTCTATTAGCTTGGATACTTGGCAGCCGCAACAGCAGCCACAGCAACCCCCTCAACAACAGTCGCAAGGTCAATATCAGCAGCCGCAATATCAAGCGCCGCAATCCGCACCAGCTCAGGCACCGCCAGCAATGCCAGCTAGGCCGCAAATGCCAATGCCTAATGTTGAGCAAGATGATACTCCTTTCTAGTCTAAGTAGCTAATCAATATGTATACGAAATTAAGGTTTTGTATACATATTCAATAAACGTGTATAAAAAAAGCCCCAGTAGCAAGGGTGGACTACTGGGGCTTCATTGTGTGCAGGATGATCTTTAAGGTAATAAAGGAACTTTTAAGCTTGGTTTTAAATCTTCTAAATCCGAGCCTGACACTTTAGTCTCTATTCCAATATTACTTGAATCTTTAATTATAATATTAACTTCTTTCTGGATAACACAAGAAGATAAAAGGAACGTAAATAATATATATTTAAGTTTATGCAATTTTATCCTGCTTCTTATCCATTATATCAAATATTTTACCTACTATAGATTCTAGCCTTCCGATGCTAGTAAGAACATTATCTAATTTAACCGAACTTACTGACACCTCTTTGTCTAACTCTGTTATTTTGCTTTTCATGGGTTTTAACTCTTCTCTAATCTCGTTAAATTTAGAAGCTGCCCCCTCTTCTATATTGGTTATTCTTTCGCCCAATGAGAACTTAGATGCCTGATGCTTCTCAGCTAAGGTAGCAATATCTTTAGTTAGCTTCAATTCTTTTTTAACACAAAAAGCAAACGCGGAAGCGACCAAGGTAATTATACCTATTATTCCCTCTATAGTTAATTCCATATCTTTAACCTCTTTTCATTAGCGCCTCGCTCATAAGATTATACTATTTAAAGTTGTATTTGACTATTCTATTTCTTTGACTCCCAAGAAGATTTACCAAATTTTTCTACTGAACTCTCCCATATGTCAGAACGAATAGACCAAACACCATCAGCAATCATCATATCGCCAAACATATTATCAAACTTTTGCTTTATTAATTTTGAATGAGGACCTTTAAATACTCCCATTTGTGACAGGTAATAGCCTGCATCATGAAAGCATACTCCGCGTCTAATCTTTCTCATCTTCTTTTTAAAGAATCCAAAGAACCTGTCAAGAGTCGGGCCTGAAGCTCCAAACATAAAATCAGGCATTACAGTTAATCGCCCATCTCTTGTAAGTTTGATCACATAATCTTCGTACTCAAAGCCAGTGACACCAGTCATTTCACTGTGCATAGCTATCATTTTGTATTCAGCAGTAAAGCATCGCCACCAAGGCGTTATTCTTTTATATTTTTTATGAAAGTTCATAATATTATTATGTATCCGGTAATGTTCCTGTATGCGGTTTTTTTATACTTGCATTTATAATACCCTCTAAAAGCTCCGCTTGATTGTCTCTAGTAGCAACATCTTCACTATTAGCGATAGACACACGGCTACGCCATTCAACATCTACAGACCCGCCACCAGTAGTAGGATCTTGCACTGGTCTAGTATTCTCATCACCTATGCGAAATAGTCTCCTATTATCTTCTTGAAAAGCTGTTCCACTTGTCATTGTAGTATCTAGGAAAATATTAACTATGCTAGGATTAATGCCTATGTTCGCTTCATCTATAATTGTGACACCGCCAAAAAATTCTTCTATGCCTGTAGCTGTTGTTAGATTGTACATCCACCACGCGCCAAACTCCGAAACCTTCCAAGCTCCAGAAACTATGATATTTACCCTGTCATTGACATAATTAGCAGTAAATTTACTTGTGAAGCTTGAACCGTCTAAGGCCCATGTATTATATGAAGGTTCTGCACTTTGAGTGCCGATAAACTCTAATCCTGTCGCCGTGATAATTCCGCTTTCTTCATATTCAGCTTGCGCGGTTACTCCGTCTGTTTGTGCTGCTTTTATTCTTAATGTGTCGCCGATGTCAACTGAAGCACTTAATAAATTGGCAGTGAAGCTATAGCCACCACTACCAGAAACAGCGCTATTATCTAAACTTGCATTTTTAGTTACATTATATAAATGTACGCGAGTTAAGTTTATTAGATTAGAATTAAATACATTGACGTTTTGTATCAGCGTTATATTGGGGCCTGTATTAGTTGTAATTACAGCGCCATTTTCTAAAAGTAATGTAACAGCACCGCCGGAAGTATTAGTTACTTCATTTATAGTCCCGCCATCTATTGTATAAGTTCCGGCTGTGTCAAAATCTACCGTGCCAGTGCAAGTAATTTCTGTGATCGTAGTACCTGCGCCCGATTGATAATTAATATCACAGTTGAAAATACCTCCAGAAAGTAAAGCCCCGTTTAATGTCGTTACATCTCCAGTAGTCGAAGTTGCGCCGCCTGTATAAGTCGCAGCTTTAGCAGTGATGCTTGTAGTATTAGCCGTGTAAACTGATACCGCAGTAGCGTCAATGGTTAAATTAATAGCGCCTAAATCTAGCTGTGAACCTACTTTGCCAATAAGCGCGTAATTGTCATTATCTCGCCACTCTGCCTTATGCCTATCATAAAGCTTTTCTGCTGTTCCTAAATCGGTATAAGCTAAAACAGTAGCTTTCGTTTGCTCTGTGATATTCAAGTCATTATTCATTGTAAATACTTGATAAGTTTCAACTGAATAATCCGCATTTAATGTACCCTGTGGATCAGTTAACGCATAAGAATCACCGACGATGTACCCTACTGGCGGCTCATATCCGTAAGCCCTTATTTCTATCTGTGTATCTACATCTATCAAATCATAAGTAAAAGCGCCAGTGCCATGTGAAGATCCAGATGTATCACTATAAGAAGGCCAAATATATAGCGTTTCTCTCACTTGGTTTGCCCCAGTAGTTTCATTAAATGAATCGTAAGTTCCCACTAGTAAACCATCTGAGTTTGTTGTGTACCTACCTAGCTCGGTCATTGATCCTGATTTATCACTATTGAGAATCAATAGAGCATCTTCAACATCAATGCCTAGATCTCGGTCTTTAAAATTCCAGCTTGAACTGATTATTTTAAAGTATTTACTATTTATACTTCCCATTGATATAGTTGTATCATCAAACGCTATAGCATTAATTATAACGATTGAATTATTTCCACCGTTACCAACTCCAAGTGAGGCCGAGTTGGTAACGTTTATTTCTCTAAGGTACAAAAAGTCCATGCGGGGCACGTTGAAATTAGTGAATCCAGTGCCGGTATTTTGAAGTATTACATTACTTGCTGAGGAGAATTGCAAGACAGGCTCCCAAGTAACACTGTCAAGTAACATTCCATCTAAATTAGCGCCGCCTTGCGTGTAAACTCTAAAAGTTCCACCTCCTGTCTGCTGTCGGAATATTTTTGTGTTTGTTAGATTACTTAGAAATATAGCTCTTGTTGTTGTAGTCCGATATATGATGGAACAGTTATTAAAGTCAAGAGGCATAGTAGTGCTATTTCTGCTATTATTATCACCATTATAGGTGAGGTTTGCTGTACCTGAGTCGTACCAGTTACCCGGATTAGCAACATCATCTAAGAATATCTGACAATTAGTGAAAGTAATAGCAGCAGAACCGCCACTTGCTTTTATCGCCCCGTTCGATCTAAGTAAAATTTGCTCGTTTGTTGCAGAAGCTGATGCACTTGTTAATAAGTTTACTGTTGAGTACTCTTGAACACCGTTTACAGTGCTGTAAGTACCCATATTTACCATTGCCATACTATGCGCCCCTTGTAACTATAAGATTAGTTAAGTTTATGCCATCGAAGTCACTATAAAAAGAATCCTCTATAGGGTAGCCATTGGCGTTATTAGTGCCATTTATGAATCTATAAAGTGTATTAGTTCCAAGTGTGCATTCCAAAACTGTACCTGCTGCAATAATTGTCTCTGTGCCTGTGTATTCTACGTTATTGGTGTAATATCCCCAATCTTTTAAACTAGCGTCTATTTCTGCCGCATTAGCATTAGCCGCCTTCACTATCTGGCGCAAAGTAATTTGTATTGCAGGTATAGAAGCGTTGGCCCCGTCTTGAAGGCGTTTTTGTGCCATTTAATTAACCTCCCAAAACTAGTTTTAACATATCTCTTGACTCTGCATTTAATGTCTCTAAATCTTTTGAATCATCGACATCAACACCAAAGACTAATCTATAATCAATATTTAACTCTTCAACAGTTTCATAATTACCACAAAAAATACGGTAAGCTGGATGCCTAAATAACTGACTCATAATAGGTTTTAGTATATGTATTGGCAATGTTCTATCATCAGCAAATAATATAGGAGCTAAAAAAACAACAAGCCTTCCTATATAATTACTTTCCCCCTCAACCTCTTTGAACTCATCAGCAACAATTAAATAAGTATCCGCGTCACCGTCATAACCGTTGAACACTTTATTAATACCGTCATGGCAAGCTGCATTAGGCCATCGCTTATTAAGAATATCATAAGTCGATCCCTCTATAATCTCGTCTGGTATTGCTATTAATGTACAAATTTTTTCCATTATGTGCCCGCTATCTCTATTACTTTGGTGGCCCCGTCATTAGTCCAAGTATTAGGACTAACATTCCCATTAAATGTAAAATTCTCACTATCATCAGTGTCGATATTAACGGCTGTACCGTGTTGGTTGTTGCCGCTATGGTCAATAAGAGTAGTTGAAGGCCCCGCCCAAGTTTCATTAATTCGATACTCCCTCTGTATTACATTGGAAGAATTGCGTATTATCACATCGTATAAAATGCCATCGTAATAACCTGTATTATTTTGCCTTGCTCCTAAAGTTGTTATAGCTAATGTACTGTTAGATGTGAGCTTGACGCTATGTAATTTACCGTCCGTCGGGTATATTGCCGATGTTGATGTCGATACGCCATCAAGAAGGAAAGTATTATTAAATCCGGCATCTGCAAAGGTTCCTGCCCCCAACATATTAAACCGCGCATCATTAGCGCCAGTAATGTCCCCACCTATAATTTCATTTGTCCCTGAAGTTATAGCCAAGGGCGCGAGATAGATAAACTCTACGGTATCACCAGCCGACATAGTATAAATAGGAATTGAATAATACATACCGAATGTACTATCAAGAGTTGTAAAGTTTCTTTGGATAGCGCCATTGTTATAGGGCGGTTGTATATAACCACCGACCAAGGGCGAGACACCTATATAAGGGCGAAGATTATATACGCTCATTTTATGCCGTTGCCCAGTAAGTTAATATAGTTGGGTCAGTGGCTATATTGCCATCTGGTGTAGGATTGGTGCCGTCAGTAGGGCATGTTATATTGCCGTCATCGTGTTCACGCCATATTGTCCAAACTGGATTAGCTAATTTAGCTTGTGAACTAATTGCTGCATGGCAATGATATGTATATGGAGCTGAAACAACTTTCTCATATATTGTACCATGCATGTTGTGGACTGAGTTATCTTTCCCCGGTGTTAGTGACATCTTTATTCCTCGTTAGTTTTATTTAATTTACATTATGAGCATTTAATTAATAAACCACTTCCAGTAAATGGCGTTGAACCTATATTGGTGGCATTTAGAGACGAATGCTGTCCAGTTAATTTATCTGAGGTGTGACCAACAAACTCTGCAAGATGCCAATACTCCACCAAAGTCGAAGTTAATGAAGGAGGCAAATTAGTATAGCATAATGAATTGCCACTATTGTGGAAATCTGCCGCAGCACTAGCACTTAAATTAGAATCCCAAACACCGACAAAGCCATATGTGCCAAGCATAGGCGCTGTAGTTCCAGTAGCTGACGCGCCTATACTAAATAACTCACTATTAGAAATAGGACCTGCTATAGCGTCACTGTTGACCGCTGTAACTGCTACAGATACGCCATCTACATAAATTGTAAAAGTGCCGAATCCATTCCATACAACTACTAATGAATGCCATGCCCCATCATTATAAGTGTTGTTGGTGTCGTATCTTCTTGTATTTGCTTCGTCATTTTCAATTACTCGAACACTTACCGATCCATATCTTAATGTTATATCCCAATAGTCATTGTGTGGCTTTTCTTGAGTTTTGGCCATTAGGTACTTATGCCCAGTATCCGTAGTCTTAAACCACATTCCATGAGACTTATTGCCATCATCAAGATCTAAGGCAGGGTTACTACCTACCGTAAAATACTGGGTGCTACCATTTGAATTAGCTGTACTAACTGGAAGTTCAGCAGATGCAATTTGATCCAATCTTGGAAACGGCTGGCCCTTTATTGTGTGTGGGTAAAACATTATTTTCTTACCCAGTATTCAAGCTTACAACCATATTGAACTGCGCCCTCTTGTGTAGTTATCCAAGGTAATCCAGTAACTTGTTTGGTAGTACCGTCGAAAGTTATTGAAGGTGCATTTGGACTATAAGTAGGATTATTATTACCTACTGGTGAAAAAACATATGTGTTACTTCCAGCTAATATAGGTGTACTCAAAGCATATGATGTTACGCGATTAGAACCAGCAGTGCCATAACAAGTGCTATCTATTTGATTATTAACAAAATCAATTTCTGTTTCTATAAGATATGTATCTTCATCACCATCACCAGCCCCTTGCTCTAGGTGTAGTCTTTGATATATTTCAATGCTTCTTGTATTTGATTCTGTTAGGAGGCCAAAAGCAGTAAAAGGCGCAACCCAAGAAGTAGTGAAACCACCTATTGTACTAAACGTGGCACCATTGACAGTGGCCACCGCTGTGGCGGATGTTAATTCGGTTGTTCCGTTTATAGCATTGCCGATAACTCTAATACGATCAACAACTGGGCTAGATGATCCATCTTCTGATTCTGGAGTCCAAAAACCGTCCATTTCGTATAACTCAACTGAAGGTGTAAAAGTTCCAGCATCATACGCGACTGAAGCTCCACTGCCACCGACCACTAGCCTACTGCCAGCTCCGGCAGGCTGATTTAATTGCATTTGGCAACCATGAAGTAAAAGGCCATTAGTGTCTGTATCTGTGGTGTATTTATTCTGGAAAGTATACACCATGCCGCCATTGATTTTTAAACTAGCAGCTACGCTATATTCAGCCAAAGTAAACGCACTAATTTGATTGAAGAAATTATATCTAATATCCATAGCTGCGGAGTTAGCTGTCACAACTAAAGGGAATACTTTTGAGCTAAAAGAGAAACCTCTAAGGCTAACTTGTGAACATGTATTACCAGATATAAACATACAAGAGTTGGCAGAATAGGCAGTCCAATTTAATTGGTTTATATAGTCAGTAGGGTCGGCATACTCTGAAGCTAATGGGGTGTTAGAATTAGTTATCACAACTGGTCTAGCTGTGGTTGTGTCTTGTGGAGCAGGCGTTAATGATTCGACCGTGAGTATGCCCGGGCCTGTGAAATCTGATATTAGTAATGCTTCTGTTAAAATTAACGTAGTATCTTCAAATACTATCTTTAGCTCTACTCCCTCACTTAGGTATTTTCCTGCGGCATTTATTAGGGCTTGTGCATCTGCCCCAGTCGAACCATTAGGTATGGTAATTGTTCTAGATACTAATTCATTATTATTAGTGTCTACTGTGTCAACCTCACCAATGAATCTATACTTAGCTGCATTGCCGCCAGTATTTTCAAAAACAACATGTGAATACCACGCATACTGTTTACTTGCAACAACTGGGATATCATTTACATGCTCTGCCCCAGTATCCGCAACGTGAATTATTTCATTATCAGCAGCTTTTTTAAGATACATTACTTGGTGGCCCAATGTGAGATCACTAGGGCTTGTTACTGTAACGTCCGCAACATTTGTAAAGATAATAAACTTACCAGAATCAGAATCCAATAAAGTATAACTTGTTCCAGTAACTACTTTAATATCTGTTACTACTGTTAAAAAGTCTTCAGGATTTACTGGGCCGCCCGGTGGCGCCACATTACTTGGTACGCCTAAAAATAACTGCCCTTCTTCATCAAAACCTAACCAGACACTTTTTCTGTTATCTTTCGTCGGAATATCAAAAGGATCATCTGAAGTGATTGCAGTGGCTAATAAATTAGCTATATCACCAAATAAACTATCATCAACAAGGAGATCAGTTTTATATGCTGTGTCTTGAATCATTCTAACTATTTTGTCAAGGGACGCATTAAGCGCAGCAGAGTCAAGAGGGTTTTCTTCAGACTGCGTAAACTCTTGCGTCTTCTTTGTATCTCTTGAAACAGTTATAGTGGTTGTATTGCCATCGCCAAAAAAGTTTTCAACTGTTACAGTCTGGTCAACAACAAACGCATTAAAATCATTATTTGAAAATTGAACTACTGTGGTGCCATCTGTTTGAATAATAGCAAGTTCATTGATCCCGTCAAATGTCCAAGGCAAGACAACTTCCAGTGACGCGGTTGTACCTGTAACGCTTTGAGGTTCATAATTATCTGGCTGTGACATTTGCGTAAATTCTCCGTTTTTTTATTGTACTTCTAAAACTGTTAATCTTCTATTATTTTTAAAGTGTTTTTTACAGCAGGATTATATTGTTTAATTATTTTTAATATTTTTTCGTCAATTTCTTCATCTTCCCAATTAGTGGCACGGTCTAATAAAAATTTAACTTCGTTAATAACTCTATCTGAAGGTGTAGAAGATCCTAAATATATTTTTTCTCCTACTATGTGTTTAGCTGCAATATCTAAACCTGTACCTACTATAAGTAACCCTGACATAGGGCCAACCATAATATGAACAGCCAATCTATCCAATCTCTCTTCCCAGTCGTCATCCTCACCTAAGCGCATAATTTCACCTGCCATCCAGTAGGCTGCGGGAACTATTATATGCTGGCCTATAACTATTTTAAGTGCCTTTTTAACTGCCTCATCTTTTTTGCCTTTTTGCCACATAACTTTTGCTGCATTCCAATCTTTAGCATATAAACCTAATTTAGACATGGGCTCTGTCATAAATTGGAATATTGCTTTTATCACTGAACCGCCACGTCTTATAGCAGAAGGTAACATGTCAGGGTCTGTAGGTTGGTAAGCTTTTTGTATAGCGTAATCTACTAACGCTAAACCTTGCGTTTCTATTTCTTGTGGAGTTAATCCCGCTGCTGCTTCTGAATTTTGGAACTCTGTATAAATAGCCCCACCAGCTAAAGCAGCTACTCTTGAATCTACCCATGATAAAGGATGAAAACCCATATCAACATATTTTTTAACCGCTTTATTTGCTTTAGCTCTTTCACGAGCGTTTCTCATTTGCTCGTTTAAACCTTGCTTTAACCTTTCTTGGACTACTGCCGAATTTAAAACAGTTGATATATTCTTTTTATATTGGTCTGGATTTTTCGATATAGCCCCGATAGTGCGGAACATACCCTTATGAGTAGTAAAGATATTTACGGCACCAGTAGCAGTAACTAACCAAGATTTAGGGTTATATCCGATTGAAATAGTACTCATGATAGAACGCACAAAATCAATAATAGCAATACCCTTATCAGGATTTAAAGCACGATCTATAGCCATATCTACTATAGAACCATCTACTTGTTTTAGAGTTTCCTTTCCGTATGTTTGCCTAACCGCTTCTTTAAAATTGCGATTTGTTAAAGTGCTACGTATAGCTAATTGACTATCAATTGTTTCTATATAATGTGCTGCGTCTGATACATGACCATAGAAAACTTCGAATATATCTGCTCTTTCGTCTAAATCATTTTTATGAGCTACACGCTGTATAGTAAATCCCGGAGCTTCTGAAACAGTAGCCATGACAGATTCATATCCAGCGCTTTTTACTTGAACTCTTAAAGACCAATAATTTTCCGGCTGAATCTTCATATTTATGCCATATTGCTTTTTATAGGCTTTATTTATATCCGGTAACATCTCAGAAATTAAATCGCCCATAGCATCAGCTAAGCGCATTTCTTGATCTGTTAATTCTTTTCTTATTTCCGGCATTTGTTGAAGACGTTTGTATAAATCTGGATTGATAAGCTCGCCATCATTATTTACTCTAGCGGCCATTTCTATAACATCCAGTTGCCTGAAAGTCATATAAAGTTGCATAAGATTAGCGCGACTCATATCCGTTCGGCCTTCGTGTGAATACTTGCGAAACTTCTTTTCAAGCTTACTTCTATCTAATGCATAATTTTCTATATTTTTTATGCCTAAATCTTGAGCTACTTTTTCTAGCTTGCGATTCATTTCAAGTATGCGTGTTTTCTTTTTTATCTTAGATGTACCATTAAAGTCTAATATTTTTTTCAGTAAGCTTTTTTCTTGGTCAGATCCGTACTCTGTAATATATTCTAATTGCTCTCTTACATTCATTGTTTTGAAAAAATCAAACAATTGACTTATTTTGCTTGGGTCGTCAACTTTTTCAACATATGGCTTAGCTTTTAGAATTGCGCTAATTATAGCCTGTCTAGTCTCTGCGTATTTTTCGTCATGTTCTTTTTGTAGTTTTTCTACTAAAGCCTTACCATCAGCAATTACTTTTTCTGCGTACTCTTGAGCTGATACTATATCTGGTATATTGGCTTCTTTGTCACTTAAACCCCCAAAAGTCATATAGGCTCTATATTCGATTTCTTTATCCTCTATAAGGATATCTGATCCTGCATCATTCTTTTTTAGCAATCTTTCTAGATCACCATTTATACTTTCCATTTTCTCTTGAGATTTCTCAAGACTCATGCCTATAGCTTTGTAGCCATGATATAAAAATAAATGCCTATCGCCTTCTATAGTTCTTTTTCTAGCTTCTACTTTAGCTGGTGGCTCTGAACTATAATTTTTAAGAGTGCTTTTTAATGAATTCTGAACTTCTTTTCTTGTTGTTGTCTCGGCTTTAGATAAAATATTATTAAGTACTTTTTCTGACGCACTTCTCAAACCTCTGTATGTGGCTTTATCTGACAGTTCTTTTATTTGCTGCTTAAGTTTTTGCTTGTCTGCTCCCGGTGCAACATTCTTCAATAAATAATTACCAGCAGATTTAACAGATTCACGAATAGTACCTAATATTCTTGGATCACGTTGCCAATTCTTAGGTTCTTTTTTAGGGAATACTTTTTTACGTGTATCATTGACAATATCATCAACAACTTTAAGCATAGCCATTTCATCATTAATAGACCTCACTCTTTCGTCCATTTTTGGCAATGGTTCTTGCTGTTGCTTAGTCGCTTCTTTTAGTTTTTTGCGGTCTTCTTTTAGTCTAGCTCTAGCCATCTCAAGCAGTTCACCTTGCTCTATACCTTTTTCAAGAATAGCTTTTCTCTCAGCATCATAGAACTGTTTAATCTCAGCTTTACGGATAGCATTGCGTATAGTCTGCGTATTCTCAAGCGAGTCTATTTCGCTTTGTACTTGCTCTGCTATATCAAATGCACGTTCTTTTATAGCCGCTTGATTCTCTAATGGGATTTTATAAGAGTTAAGTATCTGCTCTCGCTGTGCTAGTGTCTTAGCTTTTCCGGTAACAATGGCATTGGCAAGAACTGTAACCGCGTCACGCTCTGATCTTGGAGATAAGGAATATCTTATATCTGGGTTGGCTGGGTCGAAGGTGCCAATGTTTTCTGTGGCGGATTTGATTTGGGTTGGTTCGAAGGCCACCACCATATAATCTGCTTGACCATTAAAGCCGACTTCATCTACAACAATAACACCATCATGTTCAGATTTTAACCAATCATCCAAAATTAAACCTTGGTAAGAATCCCAAAACGTTATCGTATCTTCACCGAGAGTATCAATGTCGCTCATACCCTCACTATTCAAAAAATCTTTATTTATAATCAATGGATTTTGCAAAGATACATAAGCCGGAATTACTCTGCCACCCTCTTCAAAATAATGCTCTTTAGCTATATTTTCCCCTGAAGTGAAGAAGAATCCTTTTTCATCAGCGCCCCATTTTGTTCCAATCATTTTTTTACTAAATTCATTGAATTGAGCACCAGTCCCATGATAAACAACTTTCGGGCTGCCGTCTTCATTGACTACCTTAGAATCGCCAAACCAGTCTTTAAAAGCTTTCGAGTCTGTGCGTGGGGCTATAGAGAACTTTGTTTCGGAGTCTTGGGCAAGATAATCTAAAATGTCATCTTTTGTCACTTCTCTTTCAAAAAGTGGGCTGCTTGGTTCAGTGCTTAATAGCTCTGCCATTTGATCCCAATCAAGAGCACCGCTTTTATTGACATAGCGCCTAGTTGCGACCATGTTCTCAAAGCGGTTTTTTATCTCCTGCTCAATTTCTGGAGTTCTAGCTATACCGCCATTTTCTTCAATAAATTTCAATACTGGATCCTGAATGGTCTCACCAAAGCCATATAACTCCTCTGGTGATATTCCGGCACCTTCCGCTTTATCTTGGAAGAAGTCTCCGGGCAATTCACTTTCGATAATCTCATCACCAGTGATAAAATCTTCAGGCCTCATGTCTTCAGTAGGTCGAACTATGCCAGTCGCTTGATCTATTCTTTCTTGTGTGGATAATTTTTGCTTAACAAAATCTGGCGCTTGCTCTAATCTACTTAAAGCCTCAATTGCAGAAACAAGTTCTTTATTGTTAGCCTCTGCCTCTGTTAAAGCCTCTTCAATAAATAATCGCTCTTTCCTTACTTTAGCAAAATCTCTTTCTTCTTCTCTGCGCTTGGCTGCACGCTCCATTTTTTGCTTGGCGCGGCCTAATGGTTTTCTCTCAAGTATTTTACCTGACTGAATATCTGATATAACTCTCTGACCACTCTGAGAACCACCGATATACTGAGCTAACATATCTTTTATAAAGTCTAAAAACTTTTGTAGAGCACCGCGAGCATCAACAGGGACATCACCAGTAAGTGTCCATTCCTCTAAGGCATTGGCAAATATTTCATGGTCTTTTATATCGTCAGTAAATTTAATTCCTCTAGCTTCATAACCTTCTTTATTTTTGGCTATTATCTTAGCGACTTCCTCAGCACCTAGTGACTCACGGGCAATCTTAACAACTGACTTCCATTCTGTATCAGTCACGCCCCCCATATCTCTAATCATATGGCCAAATTCATGATTAAATGTAGGTAGGCCGCTTTTTTCACTAAGGTTAATTGTTGCTAGTCTTGGGTCTGATGTACCAAAGTCCCCACCTATATCACCATTGAATTTGACAGCAAAGTCAAAACCTTTATCTGTGGTTATTCTTAGCCCGTCACCCTCTTCTTTAATATTAGCGAATGGCTCAAACCTTTGTGTCATTGCTCGGAGTGCTTCAACTCCAGTGGTAGGCGCTTTAAGCTCTTGAGCTTCTTGAGCATCTAATTGACCAACTCTTTGCTGAATCTCCTCTTGCTCAATGTCTTGAGTGGCGTGTATAAGCTCTCGTTGCCTCTCATTATAGCCCATCTCTTCTAAATAAGCGTCTTTATCTTCTGCCTCTTGATACTCTTCAGCTCTTAGGTCACCTAAGCCTATCGCTTCTTCTTCTTGCCTTGTAAGAGGTGTAAAAGTTCCCTCAATAGTGTCAGATATATCTTGTTCAATAAAATCACCATTGTACTCGCCTTTAATACCTCTATATGCAGGAGTGCCAACACCTAAAACAACTAAGCCTTTAAATGCCTCTTTTGCTGTCTCAATAACATTGCCAATTGACTCTTCTAACTCATACCCTTCTATAGCACTATGCTTGCCGACTTCTGAGAAAACTTCTTGTGCTATCTCTTCAACTAATTCAGCACTAACATTGTCTACATAATCCGCTGTAATTCTAGCGCCAGTAGCAATCTTTGATATTTTAGGATTACTGCTATTTTTAATTGCATTGGTGGCAATCTTACCTATATCTAAATCATCGACAATTTTATTAGCAACGCCTTTAAATTGCTTACCAAATACTTGGCCTGCCTGTAATTGCTCAACTAATACATAAGGGATTGAAGTTAATAGGGCTGTTGCTTTTGCCTTATCTGGATCAACACCAGCGTCTAAAAGTGAGTCTTCATAATCTCCAAAAAACCTACCTGCTGAATAAGCCATGCCGCCCATACCAAGAGTACCAACACTTAAAGCGGCTACCGCGCCCAAATCCATACCCATCTCGGTAGCAGTTAAAAGAGCATCTCCAACTAAACCAGTTTTATAATTGTGTCTTGTTGCTGCTTTTGCTTTTGCTTCAAGCTTTTTTTGCATACGGGATTGAGCGCCAATTTCAAGATGTTCTTCAAATTGATTCATTATCATGTCTGTGGTATCGTATGTCTTTTGAGAATAAGCCTCACCAATAGATAGCGCGTCCCCCTCTTCCACAGTTGGCTGAATTTGATCTAGTACCCAGTTTCGTATCTCTTTGCGCTTGTCATCGGTTACACTCTCAGCGTTAAATGTATCGCCAAACTTAGCATTGAATCTTAGGAAAAACTCTTCTGGGTCTTCTACACCTAAGTGTGACCTTACTATAGATTCACCTGTTTTCTTAAAACTGTCTTTTATATCAACTGCGGCTTGGCTTATAGTACCACCAAGAGACTCAAAAAAACCAACATCATACTTAGGATTACGACCGGAAGCATAAATAAAAAAATTGTTTCGCTCTCTTTCCGAAAGACTCATATAAGTAAAAAGATTAGGCGGCTGCTTAGTCATAACCATTTTATTGACCATGTTTCTGGCCTTGTCTGAAAAGCCTTTACCTTGCTGGAGCTTCCAAGTTTGGCTGCTATTCCTAAGCTTATTTATGTGGCTATTGATATGCTTCTTTTTATCGGCTTCAGATACAAATACTTCTTGCTGATATTGTTGAGGAATCATAGCTGGCATAGTCGCACCGATAGCAACACCACGACCAACTTCAAAAGGCGCTTTGATTCTATCCCATTGCTCCTCTGGTGTCAATGCTTCAAAGTCTTGTAACTGAGTGTAAGCTTTATCTTCTTCTGGAGCAAAACCTCTTCTAATGTGCTCTAAGTTTTTAATCGGATCATTGTCCGCTGCACCAGAATACATATAAGAATTTACATTCGCGTTATAATCTTCCGGCTTTGGGATAGTGCCTATTTTATGGCCTATATAAAGATTGGTTAATACTCTTGCCTCTTCTGGATCACCACTAAAACTATTAATATCACTCATTAGGGCATCAACATCTATTTCCATTTCTGGAAGTTGTTGGCGCGGCTGCTCTTCAGGAGTTCCACTATCAAATAAAGGCTCTGGTAGTGGCTGTGGTAAACTATAAGGGGCAATTTCCATATTATCTCACTTTAGGTCTAATCAATGGCCTTAAATACTTTTCGCCTAACTTTCTTTTGTTGATTTCAGACTGTGCCTCTTGAATGGCTTTGGTCTTAAAATCATCAGCGGCTTTCTTTCCATCAGTATTATAAATTCTTATATACTCATTAACTATAGCATTCTTTGTGTCAGTTCGATATCCAGCATCAGCACCACCTACGAAGATACCTAATCCTACCTTTTCATCTGGTATATGCTCTGGCCTTGTATCCCACCAAGTATTCTCTATCCCCCATTTCTGGTGTTTAGTTAATTTACCTGCTTGTGTTCTTGTTAGGTCTAGTCCTAAAGCACCTTCAAGGCTCTTATTTAAGCCTTGGATAGCCTCAAATAAAACGGGGTCTTTCTTTTCTTTGCCCGGTTGATTATCTTTAATCCAAGACATCATGGCGCTCTTAATAGTAGGATTACCGATACTAGAAACCTCATCAATCGCTTTACTATAATCCTCATTAGTATTCAACTGCATTGACATAATTCTATTTTTAGTGGCTTTATCTTCCCATCCTTGAAACATCTCTTGCAAAAAATCAGTCTGGGCTTTTTGGAATTTATTGTGAGCCTCTAAAGTATTATTGGATATTTTAGTCAATAAAGCCTTATCCATATCAGGGTGTTGTATAGCGTATTGCTTACCTATACTTACGATATTAGCTGGGTCTTTTATTACATCAAGAAGATAGCTTTGAGTCACCGAGTTCTTATAACTCTCTTGAGCTTCCTTATTGGCTTGATACTCAACCTTCTTAGCAGACTCTAAATATTTAAGGCTGTTTTTAGCGCCATCAATTAAAGATTTTCTTTCTTGATCGTTTAAATTTTTATTGGCGTATACTTCAGCCTTATAAGTCTCAAAAGCACCTTTAATAGTTTCACCAGTCTTTTTTAAATCTGTGCTTTGCTCAATAGCCTCTTCAACGCCTAGCATCATTTTCGCGCGAGTCTCATTAAAATGATTAAGAGTCATATTTTTAATGCTCTGCTCTTTCTCAATGGCCGCTTCTTCTGCGGTTAAATGGCCAGAAGCAACCAAGCTGTCATAGCTCTGTGTAATAGCATCAGGATTGTTATTTTTCACACCTGATTCGATAGCCATTCTATAATTCAATCTGTCGCGCTTACGGTCTAATTGAAAAGAATGTTCTGAACCTTGGGCTTTAAACTTGGCTGCATAACTCCTATTAAACTCTTTATAGGCCGCTGATCCCATACCATTTCTAAATACTTTTGTCCCGTCCTGTCGCTTGCCTGACGCGTATTTATCTAAATCTGTAATGTATTTATCAACGGCTTTTTTATATTCGGCGGCATTGGTTATACTAGCTGACTGCTCGCGAAACTCCTGTTCTCTTCTGATTCGCTCAGCTTGAAACGCGGACATATCAGATTCAGCTTGTTCTTGGACTCTCTGCTTGCCTATATCTTGTACACTAGAAGCAATTTGTGTTAATCCTTGCGCTAGATTAATGTCAGCCTGTGCTCTAATTCCAGTGCCTTGATCTCTTGGGCCGGAAGCTTGAACTTGTCCTTGTGGAGTTCGGCGAGTAAAGTCAAATTCGGGCATAGCTATTTATTGGCCTCCCACCATTTATAATCCTTATAGCCTTGAACTGCTGTTCTACCTACACTAGTCAATAAGTTAATATTTCCAGCTCTTTTCAAAGCACTAGATCGTTTTTTGCCGGACTGTAGCGCGGCTTGACCTCCAGCTCTTAAATTAGCTTGTCTTTGTCGGCTCTCTAAATTTCCCTGCTGTATATTCAATTCATCAACACCAGCTTGCTCAGTCATCATTGTAAGTGGAGTACCCTCAAGCAATACACCAGACTTAGCGTAACTGGCTCGCTGTGCAGCTCTGCGCCTTGCTGTTTGACTTCTCTCAATCTTTTCTGCTTCTGCTCGATTAAGCCTTTCTTGCTCTGCTTGATTCTCAGCTACTTCAGCTTCGTACTCTGCATCATATTCGGCTTGCTTAGCGGCCGCCTGTGAAGCTTGATGTTGTTGAAACATACTCGCCAATGAGGCGACAATTCCAATAGTGGCAAGAACCCACTTAGGCCAACTCCAAATTAAAAAGTGAATGTATCTTACTATTTTCCATTATTTTCTCCCTGTAACTCTTCCAAGTAAACTTAAGGCACAGATTGTCATGCCGTGAACTGATTTATTTCTTATCATTATACTATCGTCTTCGTCATTACTGTAGCCGTGATTAAAAGCAAGTCTCTTTTTTCCTGTAAAAGGCTCAATTAATTGATTAGTAGTAGTATTTACACCAATAAAAAATAATGGGTCAAAATCCTGTCCATTGACGGATAATTCCCCACCAATAGAATTATATAAATAAATTTCGCCTTCTGGTGTATTCCTTCTCATTCCCGGCCCCATTACCGGAGCAGGGTCATTTATTTCAATAAAACTTTCCTCTTCCAGTCCTACTGTGAACTCGGCCACGTCCTCACCTTCAATAGAAACCAAAGCGCGAGTTGATTGTATACGCCAGTCATCAATAGCCAATGGAATTAATATAGCATCAAGAATCTCATATAGATCAATATCTTTATCTCGTTGGCCAATTATAAGAAATTGACCGGCTCCAGACATTTCAAAATAATCTACATCTCTTACTAGCAGTGCACCGTCATATCTTATAACCGCACTAGACATATTAACCCTATCTTTATTAACTGTGATTGTGAAGCTTTCCACACCTAAGAATTTGTCATACACTAAAACTTCAGACAGGCCATCAAATACAGTGATTAAATCTAAGTTAGTAACAGTATTGAGCCAGAATAATGTATCACTATACTTTAAGTAATCTTTACCCTTTTCTAAAGTTAATCCTGCATACTTCATAATCGGAGTGGTCAATGGCGATGATAAGCGAACGAATGAACCTATACCAGAAAAAGGTGCCTCTTCTCTTCTTAATAAATGATCGTGATAGAGATAATTATCTTCATCACCAGCAAGAGTGACTATTTCTTTAAAGCTCTCTAGTGTAAATTTCTGTTGCCAATCTAAGCAAAGATTAGTGTTATTAATAACCTCATAATATATGCCGTCATTCCTTTCAACTATTAAGCCTACTTCATCATTAGACGGGCCAATAACTGAATCTATTGACAAGATTGTTGCGTCTGGCATTGGGTGTCTTGCCCAAGCTAAAACATTGTGGTCTGGCTCAAAAGTAAAACTAGCTAAGCTACCATCTTCAAGAAGCGCCCACACTAATTTGTCTGGTGTTCTGGTGTATGCTAACTCTATTAATTTAACCTTTTCAGTTATTTGCCTTGCCATTAAATTCATGTCATTGGATACGTAGCCATCATCTTGAAAACTGTAGTTAGAAGTTCTCAATCTTCTGCCACCTGATTCAATATATAAAGTCATATCTCCAGCTTGAGCAGGTGCCACTTGCTCACTACCGAACTGTGAGTGCCTTCTGGCTGTTACGTTTGAGCCTGATAAAACCTTGTCATTATTGCGAGTTCCTATAGTCCATTCGCTTGAGTCCGTGCCGATAATTAACTGCTTTTCCGGTATTAACCAATTTATTGTATTTCGGACATCACTCGAAAGACTAAAAACAATAGGGCTTGTTTCAAAAGTACCTTCTGCAAATAATTCCCAGTTGTTAGTTTGTGAACCATAGATTGTAGCTGGCTTTGATTTAGTGCCGCCTAGCATTAATCTTTCTTCAAATATCGTGACTGTTCTAGGGTATCCGGTAGTCTCTGAAAATGCACCTAATGAATAATTATAAGTAGCATTAGTGTTAGCCCATTTACCAGCCACTAAAGTCGCGGTTACTTGTGAAGGTGAAGTATAGCCCGTAATCTCTACATAATTAAATTGATCGTTAGAAACTTCTAAATACCATGCGCAGCCAGAATCACCAGAAGGCGCACCACGCTCTTTCATATTAACACGAACTAAAGCACTATACTCTTCAACTTCTCGCTGAATTTCACCGTTTCGCTGATCGACATTACTATCACTATTACTCTGAATAGAACCTATGACCTGCCAAGTTACACCGCCATCGGTGCTTTTTTCTAGGTCTAATTGACCACCCCATATACCACCCTCAGTACGCATTGTGACAGTACCAAAACCCGGTAAAGAATCAGAAACCGCGCCTTGTTGCCCTGTATCATATCTGTCATTCAAGGTTCTATTTGAATCATAAAGCACCTTAATTAATCTACCTACATCAGTATAAGCAAAAGGTGGATTCGACCCGGAGTGAGTAACAGTAAATTCATCTTGTGTAGCAGTGATTGTCATTGACAAGGTTTGAGTATTGTCAACATTTCTTGTATTAAAAGGGCCACCGCCAAACACGTGATCTGCTAATGTAAAAGTAAACTGTGCAGTTCTTTTCAAGTCCTGTAATGGGTGGTTTTGATGAGCAATAAACATCACGTCAAAAACTTGTTGAAAGTCCATTTCTGCCAATTCTTGAGCTGTATAGGGGTGATCAAGAGACTCTACCAAAACACCAAGCCGACTATAAATAGATAATTTACCATCAGGCGTAAAAACTAATTGAAAATAATCATCTCTAGTAATAACCCAAGGAATTATTCTAGCATCTGCAAACTCACCTTTATTGCCTATTCTGGATATAACTCTTGTACCAAACCTTCTTTTGATCGCGCCTTGTGGTTGAACAATAAAGTTTTCAAGCCTTCTACTCGAACCCATATACTTATCTATATCTGAGCGCCACCATAGTTCGGGGCTAACCTCACCTGTATTGAATTTTAATATAGGTATTTTATTACTCACCAGTAAGGCTCCTATTTTCTGGTATAATCTCTTACTTGAAGATAACTAAATCGTCTTAATGTTTCCTGTCTCTTTCTGCATCTGTTCTTCATTTGAGGTAATAGCCTGTCGCGGCACATTTCGAAACGCTGTATAGCTAGTTGAGATAGGTTTAAATCTTGTGTAGTCGGCATTGCTATTTCTGAAGCTAATTTTTTATAAACCATTTCAGTCATTTCAGCAGACCATTCTGTAACATCTGGGTTGTAAGCTTTATAGATTAAATTAACTTCTTCTGCTGTTGTTAATAATACACCATCAAATATTGACCAGTGGTGATTAGAGTCAATTTCAACTACTGATAAAAAATCTTCCGGTAACTGATATCGATAAATAGAATCTGAATTGTTAAAGTTATCCGGCAGCTTTACAAGGAGCTGAACATTTAGAAGCTCAGGCCATGATATTTCGCTTTGTACCTGCCTAACTACTTCATCAATTACACCGTTAATTCTTTGTGAATGGCTGTCGTTAGCGTCAATACTTTGAATTGATACAGCGCCTAAGCTCTTCAAAGCTAAGTTGGCAACATCTGTGAAAGTCGTGGCAAGTGACATATTTAAATCCTTATACTAGGTGGCCCCAAACTGGAGGCGAATACAGTTTGAGGCCAGTTTCATGCAGTTATATTAAGGTGCTTGTGTACCAAACTGAATGTGAGCAATACGCTTATCGTCAACACGAACCGCATTAATCATCTCTTCAATATACAGTTTGTACTGGAAGCGCTCGCCCGGATCTTTATCAATCTGACTTGCTAGACCGTCGAACTGGTTAAAGCACCCCCACTTAGGAGTAAACGCTACAGAACGACCACCAGACCAAGTACCATTGCCATCGCCGTCAACTTCATAACCACGACCCACTTTTAACTCAGGGTGTACAATCATGTGTACGCCATAAATATTTGGAAGTGTCGCGCCTTCAAAGTGACCAGAACTTGAAATAAAGTCCTTATTATGAAGGGTGTCGCCAGAGTTAGCAATAAGCTGCCTTTTCTTCTCTGGTGAAATAATCATAAAGATAGGCTCGTCCTCACCAACAGCACCGATGTAGTTATCTTCGAAAAGATTCTTAACTTCATTGACAACCTCTTTATCAAAGACATCATCAGCAACCGGTATTTCCTGAGCAGTCGGGAAAGTGATTGTAGATAATGAACCTTGATCTTTACCACGCTGAACGCTATTGGCAAAAAGTGCATCAAGAATAATGCGCTCTTTTCTCTTAGCCATTCTACCCATAAGCTCACGTAGAACATAAGACTGTTCTGAGCGATTAGCTAGAACCTCGTCAAGTGATCTGAACGTGTGGCCGATTTCGTTATGGATTGGAGTTAGAAGCGTTCTAGCTCTTGTTACTTCCATGTGTGGCGTTTGAGTAAGCATGAAGTTAGCGTGATTAGCTGTGCCCTGCTCATAGCCTTTGCGGTAATTAGCGTCGATGTCACCAGTAGCCGCGCTTGTAGCTTCATCATTGGCAACGATAGAATCAATAAAGACTGCTTCGCCCTTCTTTGATTCTTTCATCATGTATTTAAATAAAGCCGACTCGGTTAATTCACCAGCTAAGCGAAGTACTGAGTCTTTGTATTGTACCTTATGATAGGTGTCGAATGAAAGTGGCATTTCTCTTTTTCCTTATTTTAGATATTAAGCCATTTTTTTCTTATGGCCTTGTCTTCTAAAATAGGAAGGGGCCGCATTGTTAATTGATAACAAGGGCCGCAAAGGGGTGTCCTTAAATACACTATAAATATTATTTATGAATTATGCAAACTGTATTGATATTTATAATAATTAAGTATGATAGCAAATGATAGCATATGATTATCACCTGCTATCATACACTATCAATGCCTCTCTATTTTTAAAAATGGTACTTGACAAGCCCTGTTTTCTGGGGCAAGTACTACGACACGGCTTTTTTCTCTTTGTTTTCTTTTACTCGGTTTTCTTTTCTTTCTCTTTTTTGTTTCATGGATTTAATATTATTCAGACATAAAAAAACCCCAGTAAGTTAATACTGAGGCTTAAGGATAGATTAAGAGCTAATTAATTGGGGTATCTCCTAGCATAAAGCTTATCAATCTTGGCTATTATGTCATTATGTAATGGGTGCAGCTTGTCTCTATAAGCCTCATGAGATCGTAGCTCATTAAGTTGACCATCAAAATCTAAATTACTAACCTTTTGATCTCCAACCATATTACTTGACCCTAAATGCTTACTAGCATTAGCTAAAGCTTTTAAAACTTCTTTGTTACCAGCCAGACCATTATCCACTAATACATCATATAAGCCAAGGCTATTAGCGGCACTACTGGCATCCTTGAGAAATGCCTGATACTCAACTTCGCCCATTTCTTCCATGAGTTCCATTTGAGTAGTATTAGCCTCTTGAACTCGCTCTTGCTCAAAAGACTCTTGCACTGCTTGTTGCCTCTGATAATCAAATTCAATAGCGGCTTGAAATTGCTCTTGTGTAAAACCTTTATTGTGTGCGAACTCTTGAAAACCTGCCATAGCTGAATCATCAACTGGGGGCGCTCCTTCAATCGGTTCATACTTATACATATCTGATTTTACAGGGCGGCCAATAGCATTATAAAATGTGTCAATCTCTTCTTGTGTGGCATTCTCGCCCGGTTTGATTAAACCTTTTTTACCAATTAGTGAGGCTTGATTAATTAAGCCTTTTGCAGCTTCATCAAGAGTCTGGTATTTGTTAACGTTTGGGTTACTGCTATATTCTTCGCTTAACTGATTTAGCCAAGATTCACCACTTACATCTGGTTGAATATTATCATCCATGCCAGTTAAGAGATTATCAGTGTTAATTGTTGGGTTTACATCAGCCTCGGTTGAAACTTCTGTACCTGCCGCTGGTGATGTGTCTACATTTTCTGGTGTTACATCCATGTTATTTCGCCTCTATTTGTTTTTGTATGTATCGGAAAAGTTCTTTTTTGCCTTCTTTATGTGCCATCATTAAAGGCTCTAAACTAAATGAAGTATATTTAAACTCACAATTTTTAGATAAATCCTCTAATACTTTCAATCCTTGCGGTGTTTTGAATACCGCGTTATAAAGTTCTCGCCTCTCTTCTTTATTCATCCCATCTCACCTAATTGATCAACCATTGACCCGGCCTCTGGTTTCTTTAATGGATCGGCCGCGCCTACTTTATCCATCATCATTTGTTGTTGCTGCTGTGACTGCATTGCCCTAGCTTCGGCGGCTCTTGAATCGTTGGTTTCATCCTCTGACTTGATATATTTAGGCGATACATTCTTATTTCTGAATAAATCACGTGCAATCTCATCAATATTAACCAAGTGCTTTAAGTCAGTAGACTCCATCATTTGAGTGTAAATTTGCTGCACTTCCATTAAGCTTTGCAATATTTGTTGACTATCTTGGAGCTTAAGCTTTTGATCTAACTTTGTTGAATACTCAACACGTAGATTTTTAATGTCAATTGAAGGCGGTGGCTCAATCTCGTTATTTTCAACAAGAATCTGCAAGACTCCTTTCAATAACGGGCTGTAAAATTCATCATATAAACGGTTGACAATTGGTAGTAATGCTTGAATCCTCTCAGCTCTTAAAAAATCTATAGCAGTAGCAGTTACATTTTTTAATGCTGCCTCACCTTCGATAGTCACAAATACATCATTGAAGAATAAATTGCGAACTTCCTGCTCCTTGCGCATCTCTCTTGCGTCTGCTGCTGGTAGGTCAATTGCTGATTGATAGTGCTCTACTTTAGAATCCGCTCCAAAGTGGTTAAAACCGCCCGGCTCAAGATCAATATCTTCTTCCTCAACATTACCAAAAGCAAAAATAGGGGGATTAACTTTAAGTTCTACACCATCGTCAATATTCTCACCCATCTTAGTCAATACACGCATGACATCTAATGCAGTAAAGCTTTGTCCTCTACCGTATGGCATCTGCTTATTATGTAAAAATCTTGGTGTAGCATAAGGGAAATAAGAATATCCACCTTCTTCAACTAAGTGTTTTTTCTCTGAATTGACATAACAGCTCTTATAAGGCAAGTCCATTTTATTCATGGAGTCTTTTTTAAAGTCTTTCCGTGGCATAACAAAATGGAGATACTTAATTTTATTATTAGATTTATCCACATCTTTAGCCTCTTCTTTGACACTAGGGTGGCAAGCATCGCCCCATTTCTGATAGGCCTGTCTATTAGTCAGTTCAAACTCGCGAACAACTATATTAACATAACCTTCTGCATCTTCAGCAATGCAACAGTCAGTGATCGGAATCTCTCTAAATACTAAGCCTTTACCTTTCTGCCACTCAAAATACATAACTCCAGTATTTAAACGGGAGTAACTAAGCATCATATCATAGGCAGTAATAGAAAAATTTGTACTAGTAATTCTATCCATGCAAGTTTTTGCTGCATCTATAGCCCAGTCTTTCATTTGGTCTTCATCATCACCAAATTGTGACTGAGATACTTTAAAGGAAAAGAATTGCTCTCCAGCTGAGTATGTATTGGAAAATAAACCAGAAGCAAAACGCATAGAAGCATCATAGCCTACCGGATTCAATGGAGTTGATTGCTCTATCTGTTTACTGCCTGAGTTATTAGGCTGCATTAATTGTTTTTCAGAGTTGAAATAAAAGCGGCATTCCTCCCAAATAGAATACATATTATCGCGGTCAACTTTCAAAGACTCATATAATTTTATTAACTCTTCAGGATTCGTGGCGCTTCTCTTATACATGACTTAACCTAGTAAGTTAGTTTTGTTTGTGCTGCCATAGTTAGATTGTAGAAGATTTGAAGCTTGTCTGCCTTTCTGGCTAATGCCTCTGCGTATCTCTGCCTCTTCTGCTGTTCTAACTTCTTCAGACTCTCTCTTAACTGGTGCAGCTGGTTTTGGTGGTGCAGCCTGTTTCTTAGGTTTTGACATTCCCATATAATTTTTCCTTATAGATTATAATTAAACAATAACAATAATTTATAACTCTTTCAAACCCTTGTAGTAATTACCTACTTTATTAAATTGAAAACCTATGCGCTTTGTTAGCTTTACTATAGTTATTCTCTTTCGTGGTATAACAGCATGTAATCTATCAACTATTTCTGATACATGTGATTCTATTTGCTCATTCCATGCTCTAACCCAGTCAAACTCATTAGTAAAAGCACAAACATGCAAACTAGCTTCCCTTTCGTCTAACCATTCAAGAAGTATAAAGCCATGTATTAGTCCGTCCGTATCATCATAGCAGCCCATCGTGCAGGACTCATCGACGTATTGAATCAAATCCTCAACATCTTCATACCCTTGTAAAAACCCTTTATTACGCTCTATAGTTTGGGAAAATCTTAAAATATCTTCTATTTTATCCTGTCTCTCTTCCCAATAGAACATTATTTTATCTTCCTTGACCTTACTCGGCTTTTAACTTTTATTTGTCTTCCCGGCTTCTGGCTCATGTATTTTTTAGGCGATGATAAGTTTCTCATTGCCCAATACCTAGCACCGTCCCATAAATGATTGTATTCATCTTTAGGCTCTTGCAACCATACGCCATCTTGTCTTTGCTTCCAAGAATATTGCTCTGCTTCCATTTGGAAGTTATTTGAGTCACGGTGAATCATAATCATAAAGCCACGCAGTAGATTAATTCCAGCCATAACAGAATCTTTGCCCTTCTCACATGGGATTACATTATAACCTGAGATTTGAAGCTCTCTAATTGAATCAGGTCGGGCACAGTCAGCGACTATTTCCATATTTCTATCAATATCTAATTCTTCCAGCTTATGCTCCAGCGATGGAACTTTAGGCTTAGATACATTCTTAGAAACAATCAAATCAGTTTCATAAACTAACTCTTTCACATAAAGCTTATTATTGTAAAGCCTATACTCTGCTAAGGCCATCGGATCAGCACTAAAACCAAAATCTAAACCAAAACCCCACTTTTGACACACATAACGATCTGGCCATTCTTCAGTAATTTGATAAGTTTTGAATATTTGACCTTCAATTTTACCTCTTTTGCCTAATCCGTAAACATCCCATGCCCATTGATCGGCAGTATTATTGCGAATATTAACAGGATCATCCGGATTATATGATTCAATAGCAGCGACCTGCTTATCTGTTAAAAATGGATTATCTACATAAGTCGAATGCCTATAAGCTACTCCAATCTCCCTTGAAAGTATTTTATCAAAAACCCAATGTTGATTTAATGACGGGTTAAAGTCAAATATCTTTAAATCTTTACAACGGTAGGCTATCTGCGTGTAAGCATCCCATGTAATCTCCATGACTTCGTTAAACCATGCAATATCAGATTCTTTACCGTGTAGCTTCATAGGTTCATTTGTAGCGTCAAAACATATCTTAGAGCCGTTACTAAATGAATAAATCTTCTCTGACTTATTAAATGACCCTGCTATATCCCAAAGATTAAACATCTCATGGCCCATACAGAACATAAATGAAGGAATTGTAGTAGAATTATGTGTGCTCCCGTCATGACGAAAACAGCGAATTATAGTATCTGGATTCTCTACTGCCTCTAAAATAAGGAACTGTATAATAGAAATAGTCTTAGAAGATCGAGTTGAACCCTCTAATACTACGTATTCAATGTCATCTGTTAAATCTAACAGAAATTCGAAGTTGACTGTTGCTTCTATATCAGCCATTAATCGCTAGCTTTACCTCTTCTTCTTCTCTTCTGCCCCGGCTCAAGTGGTAGCAAATCGTCTTTTTTAGGTTCTTCTTTAATTTCAGGAACTTCAACTTTAACAGTAGGAGCAACCTTTTTAACCTCTTCCACCACCTTTACGGGCTTCTTCTTAGGCTCTACCTTTTTCTTTTTATCCGCTGGCTTAAAGAAATTACCAGAAACACCACATGGCATCCCATCTTTTCTAAATGCTGCGGCTAACTTAATTCTTGACCTACTTTCTTGAAATTCACCAGTAACAGGATTAACCATAGTTAAACCGCATGTTTGAGCTATTTGCAATGGCCCTATCTTCTCTTCCATATAGTATTTACAATTAACACAAATTGGATAATCTTTAAATTGTTCTTTCATTCTTCGCCTCTCTTCTTCCTTGGTTTTACTATATTAATATTAATCGCATCAAGCCCGGAAACTTCCTGCTCGACTTTATCCTTTAACCCGTGACAGTTCTTGCCAATAAATATTGCATAAGTTGAATTAAGCTCACCGGACATAGCACCTTTCATAGTCCTATGCTTCTGAATTTCTATAGCCTTTTTTTTAGATTCCGAAAACTCAGGATATTTTTCTGCCCAATCAAATAAACTTGAAGTTGAAAAAGTATAAGGAATACAAAAGCCTTCTAAAGTCGGATACTCTTCTGAATTAAGGAAATACGAAACTATTGCCTCACAATATTCTGGATTATATTTCGTTGGCCTTCCTTCTGGATTTCCTGTTTTAGGTGTTGCCATAACTTCGCCTCGTTTTTTAATCTATTATATCTTACTGATTGTGGTTTTTCAATTTCTTATACTCACTATGATAAATCGCAGCTAAAACCCCGGTAAGCAGCGTTAATAAAACCGGGACTGGCTTCTCTGCTTCTGACTCGAACACAATTCCAATAAAACACAAACACGCAAACGCGAATGTATTTGATATATTATTATACAATTCTTTATCCATCACTCACCGCCTTCTAATTCTTCATTATTCTTAGCTATAAAAAGCTTATTAGTTTTGGCAGTCTTCTCCATCTCCTTAATTGCATCACCTAGAAAGCCACTACCTTTACAAATTGGCTGAGTCGCAGCAAAATGAATGTCACAAAGATGATAGTAAGCTAAGTCAAAAGCCTCCTTTAGTTCTTTGTTTTCTTTTTCTAGTCTTCTGATTTTTTGATCATCACAACAAGGAAAATCATCAAAAATGTCATCTATTACAGTTTCACAAAAAGTACAATAATCTTTCATCCTACCTACCTCTCATAACTAACTGTTTAGACTTCCATTGAAAGCCGTCTTTATTTATCGTTCCATAACTGTAATCAATAGCTTCTTTTTGCACCTTATCTCGGCCTTTCCAATGACCAAATAAGTAAGCAGACATGCCCACTGCGAATATAATAAATAAACCGCTGGCAAACTCTGAAAAGTGCTTTTTGTTTTCGTATAGATTGCTCATCCCACTACCTTTATTTAAATTAAAACCACTCAACCAAGAATAAAAAACACTCTACTGTCTTTGTATAATTATGGCTGAGTGGCGTGATTATTTTAGATTATTGATATATCTTTTTGTGCGTCTAACTACCGCCTGAATATACCGCCTATTGTATCCGGTAAATCCCTCAATAGAGTCAACACTATGACCATGTTCATACATGTATTGTATGCGTTTTATTTTGGTCATTTCTTCGCCTTCTTTGATTCTTTATAAATCCCCATCAAATAAGCTCCTATGCCGCCAGTTTCAGTTTCTCTCTCAGCGGCCTTCTTAGCCTCTTCAAAATCGGCCTCGTACTTCTTTGGTATGTATATTGTTACTTGCATTTCTTCGCCTTGGTTATTTTAGTATTTCCCATGCTGCTTTGACCACTGCTGGAACTTGTCCATTTCCAATGGCTTTAGACCTGCCCACCCAATCGGCCATATCATGTGATGCTCTAACCATTGAGGGTTGATGTATTGACCAGCCAGATTCCCAAATTCCTTTGGGTTTGTTGCAGGCAACTCGTCCAGATTCCCCATTGGGTTCCTTCTGTCGTACCACTTTCGATTTTTCCATTGTCTTGCAAGTGTTGTTGGCAATAATCCAGATTCTTTCTCGAGAATGCCTTGCTCCAATTTTGTCAGCGCCCAACACTCCCCATTTTGCATCATACCCCATTTCGGCCAAACTTCCGAGAACGACTCCAAGCCCCCTAGAAGTGAGTACTGGTGAGTTTTCCACAAGGACTCTTGATGGTCGTATTTCGTCAATGATACGGGCATATTCAAACCACAATCCGGATCGAGTGTCTTTTGTAATCCCTGCGCCTTTACCTGCTGATGATATATCTTGACAAGGAAATCCACCCGATATGATAAGCTCGTCTTTAATTGTCCTAAGCTTCTCGATGTATTCTCTACATTCTGGATTGTCGATTCTAAAGGTTGTGACATCATCCCAGATTGGGAATTCTGGCAAGTGTCCATCTCGTTGACGTTGTTTAAGAACTTCTCTTGGGTACTCTTCGACTTCAACAGCTCCGACACAAGTGAAACCGCATAACTTCCCTCCGAGGATTCCCCCACCTGCTCCTGCGAATAATGCCAACTCATACACTATATAACTCCTGCCCTGTCATACAATCTATGAAGAGTATCGGCCTCGTACTTCTTTGGTATGTAAATTGTTACTTGCATCTTCAAACTCACTTTCTTCAATTCTAGTTAATTCATTATCCCAATCGGGATGCCCAATTAAAAAATGATCTGGAATAACTGTTAATATTTCAACCATAAGAAGCTCAAGTCTTTTATTTTCTGCTTCTAATTGTTTTATTTTATGATATAATTTCATCGTGTTAAACTCTTCATTTTCAGCGATTCCTTTACTAATTACATTTTATATATTTAATATTTTCACATAATTTAAAATCATAAAAACCAATAGGCGACTTAACCCATTTATAATCACTCCAATAGTTATTTTTAGACTTCTCGACCGAAAACCAAGAGCCATATTTTACTTGGAAGTGATAAGGCCCAAACCTTATATTAAACCAAACATCACTCATATTTTAATCCTAAAATAAAACAGCTTTTCTTTGTACTTTAATACCAATGGATATAAATAAAGCCGCTTGTGTTTCAGCGAATATTTTTTTATCTCTCCAAGCTTCAGACTTTAATGGCGTCCATTTTGGCTCATTATTCTCAAAGCCTGCAAAAAACTTATTTGTTTTTTTATTTAGTATTCCGTACATTTTATTTACTCCGTTTGTTGTTTACTTAAAAATTTTCACATATCGGAGGGCGTAGCCGTTACGCTTGACCGCTTCAAGACAGATTGCTTCCGTCTGGTACTTCACATATCGGAGGGCGTAGCCGTCTTCCTTGACCGCTTCAAGCGCTTCACGTTCAGTCGTGATTGTGAGCGTTTTTAAATATTTTTCTTTTAGCTCATCGGGTGACATATTTTTCCTTTCCGTTTGTTTGTGGCCTCATTGCCGTTGCTTATGTATGTATTATAGAGTGTAGTTATAACTATAACAAGAGTATATCTAAAAAAAACACGAATTTTTTACAATCCGTACTTAAAATAGTTTACTAAACTTCCGTGATAGTCACTTCACATCTTGGATTATCTCTATCAATTCCACCAAATAAATATCCACCACCGACTACAAAATTGTAATTATCATCTTGCAGTTTACCCAATTCAACAAGCGCGTCAAGAAAATATTTTTCAACTATGCTATTGATATTGCCAACGTCAATTAATCTCTTGTCACGAAGAAAATATAGATAGTCAATCCTTACTGGCTTGTCGAAAAATGGAAGTTTTAAAACATCTTCTTTCACTAAGTCCTTATATTTTATCTTGCCAGAGTTTAGGCTCCGATAGTGTAAATTCCTGTAGGTGTTCAAGTTTAAGTGGTTTTTCTTTCCTATTTTCATGTAGCAAGGAATATCTATTTTAACTCCCATTTGACCTACTATTACACTGAATACACACACCGAATTCTAATACATAACCTTGACAATATAGGCATCTCATTTTAAAGCCTCTTTTGCTATTTTAAACATTTCACCATCAGACAACATAACAGGATAATCTCCTATAGTTGATTGCCTTAGTGTCGTTATATCTTCAAGCGCATTTCTTAGCTTTTGGTTTTCATTCTTCCCCTTCTCAAACCCGTGCATGTAAGCGACTGTTAGCCCTTCATTAGATATTTTAAGCTCTTCTTCCTTCTCCTCAAGCATTTTTATTAATGTCTCTTTTGTGGCCAAAGTATACTTACTTGGCTTTGTACCCGTATCTAATCCCCACGCCAATTCGGGACCGTTACTTAGTGTCTTGTTCATTTCTCCAGCTCCCTATTCGCCATATTCCAAACTGCGGACATTTTATACCCAGTCGGGCTGATAATCTCTACATGTTTTTTGATGGATTCTAATACTTTCTGATACTCAACCATTTTATAAATATCCCTCATTACTTTTCTTGCTAACTTTGGGCTAACATCCTCACCGTATGAGAGTTTAAAATCATGCTGGTAACTTGTCTTATTTTTACTCATTTATCAACCTTTCCTTATGATAATGATTGCTTCTATCTAAAGCCTCTATTAATTCATGAGCGCTATACCTAAGCCTATCAACTTCAAACCAGTCTTTTCTATCTCTTGCTATTTTAAACTCCCTCTCAAGCCCTTTAAAGTATTTATCTGGACTTGGAATTAAAGTTGAATCCGGCTCAGTCATTTAGCGCCTTTTTCTTCTTTTTTTATTAGCTCCCTAATGTGTTCTGATACGTTCCTATCTTCTTTTCTACATTGCTTTTTTAATAATCTTTCAGTTTCTTCAGTGAAGTAAACACATTTACGCTTTTTTCGTTTCATTTTGTATCTCGGATTTATTAAAATATCGCCTTATTATGTAACTTCTCACAAGTGAAATAGCCGTAAAATAAAGCCCTATTTTTAGATTTTGATTGAATGTAGATTGAACGCCAACTAGCGGAAACACTACTAGTTGGCTGGCTAATGCGACAATATAACCGATTGCCACATTAACCGCAGATTCTTTAAGACTCTGCTTTTTGCTCTGCATTAGAATAGTTCTAGTTGCTCAGATTGTTTAAATCTGTTTTTCACACCTTCAAGATTCATTAAAGCTTGTCGGTAGTAACTATCTTTTAGCTCAATTCCAATCGCCTTACGGCCTAATGATACAGGGCTAAAAACTTCAGAACCAACGCCCATAAATGGAGTCAATACTGTTTCACCTTTGTTAGAATACAATTCAACAATACGGTCAATTACATCTAATTGTAATGGGTGAACATGCTTCTCATCATCTTCTGTTTTACTTTCTTTATACTGTAAAACTTCATCAATCCGTATATCATCCCAAACACTAGAGGCGTATCTTTGCCATATGTAATGACTTAGTTTATTACTCTTAGGGTCTTTATGATCTTTAAACTCAGTGTTTAAATAGCGCCACAAATCCCCCTCATTAAAGTTTGTTTCGTTGGCGTTATTCCAAGCCTGTAGAATATTTGGAAGGATTGGTGTAGCTCCGTGGTACTCTGTGAAACCATGTTCATGAGTTACGGGAACTTTATTCTGACCCTTCTTAGTAAATATTAAAACATAATCCGGCATGGCTGTAAAGCACTTAGTAGAATCCTCTACTATAAATTTGTGCATTAGAGATTGAACCATAGTACGCATTCTAACTTTTAAAGGTTCTTTCCAGATTGTAATACGATTACGATATTCAAAACCGTACTTTTCATGAAGTTTAATTACTTCGTGTGGAAAGTCCCAAAGTCGGCAAGTGTTATCAAATACATCAGTACAATGTACGGCATTTATTCTACCAGATTTAGTAACTCTTGCCATCTCTTTTATTAAAAATTCATACTGATCTGAAAATTGCTCTTTTGATTCACAATTACTGAAATCTCTCTCAGAGCTGGAATAATTATA
>Ga0080013_1000824_pt1 | contig 42729 bp, 41 predicted proteins | sample ETNvirenome_6_85_FD_69236 | JGI IMG/M metagenome (GOLD analysis project Ga0080013, IMG submission 69236) | Marine viral communities from the Pacific Ocean - ETNP_6_85 (SPADES assembly) (version 2) | ecosystem: Environmental > Aquatic > Marine > Oceanic | place: Pacific Ocean | collected 2013-06-19 | reverse complement strand
TGCTGCTGAAGTAGGATCCCACGGGCACGTTGTTTGTCCACCAATCATTGGCATCCTCATCTTGAGGCGTGAATAAAACCAGCTCACCTATTTCTTTCACTTTAAAATTGACCTTGCTCATCTCATGCTCCTTATCAGTTGTGTTTATAAATTATGCGGTTTTGAATGCCTGCCAAATCCGGACGCCAATCCAGACGGCAACGAATACTTCCAAGCAACCGGCAGTGATACCGAGGACGTGATCCCGTAATGCCGGATCAGCAACGGCCCCGATGCCATCGCTCAAAGTGTTGCCAATGAGTCCTCCGAAGAGCGCGCCATGCACTCCGCTGTGCCCCAGTCGTTGATCGAGATCGATCCCGGCTAGCGCGCAGATCGCGAGCACGCCGTTATCCAGCAGCCCGAAGATTTCCCCTTCTAGTCCAAACATCTTGGTTCTCCCCTTGGGTTGAAACTAAAGCAAATACATGAATTGTACGGCATGAAGCATGACTAATCAATACATCTAGGCACATGAATCGTGAAGGTGGGAGATATCCAAGTACTTACCAATCAATCACTTAGTGGCTCCGAGTACAAATTGATGCCAGCATCCCTGAAAATCGACCTCCTGAGTTGACGTCTAACGCATTCTTAGAAGGTGCCCCTACCGTAGGGTATCCCTAGAAATGGCATCAACACAGCGCATGCTACGCAGCAACATAGCATATGAGTCATGTGGCTGACTTTCGTTACGGCAATCACTAGACTGGAGGCTGCAATCAAGTATTCACGGGACAACTGATATGGGCAAACCGAAGTCGGGACTGACAGCCAAGCAGAGGAATTTCGCACGTTTCGTTGCAGTCGGAGGCGATGACGGCGAAGGGATGAATCTAAGTGATGCATATCGTCAGGCATATAATGCAGAGCGGATGAGTCCGGGGGCGATCAACACGGAAAGTAGCTTGTTGGCACAAGACCCTGCGATCACCCAAAGGATAGAAACGCTTCGACGTCATAAGGATAGGACTGAGGCATCATCGCTACTCGCAGACAAGCAACGTGTTTTAAACACACTGCGTACTTTCCTCGATACGGCGGTGCCCAGCGACATGGCGAAGATCCGCAGTGCAGAGCTTCTCGGCAAGGCATGTGGATTGTTCAAAGGCGAACAGCTCGAGGTCACCATTGAGCGGTCAACTGATGAGGTTGCCAGTGAACTGCGCCGGCGGTTGGAGGACCTGCTCGGAGCTGGCCGGACAGAGTCTGGTCCCGGTCCGGACGATGAGGCGCTGACCACATTGGCTGGACCCACAAACCCGAGGCTCAATTAATCCCGGGACAACTACCATATTCCTGTAGTAGCGTACTAGTACACTGGTACACCCCGGGGGACCCCTGTGGGAAGAACTGAACCTGCCTACCTATAATTAGACTTTTCCTCATATAATCCTATGTTTTTCACTACCACACCATGTAGCATGTGCCATGCAGGCAGTTAATTCACAGGAAATAGGGGTAGGAGTCCCACCGGCCAGAAAATTTTCTGCAAATACTTGACTTTCCCAGTTAAAATACTTTAGATTAAATATAATCCTAGATGGTTCCTACTAGGATAATCCTAAGATACTAGGAATATCCTGTTTTTTTATAAGGAATATCCTAGTTAGGATGTTCCTAGCTAGGATAATCCTAGATAAAAGGAATTAGTTATTTTATGGCTATTGAAGATCATATTGATATAGCCATTTTACAAAATATTCCGTCATTGCCGGCTTCTGAGCAGCAGCGGGTTCTTAAATTACTGGAAGAATTCGATTCACTTGAGCAGATTGAAACTGCTCGTAACAATTATTTAGAATTTACACGTAAAATCTGGCCTGCTTTTATTGAGGGGCGCCATCATTCAATTGTGGCGAAGGCTTTTGAGAGAGTAGCTGCGGGTAAGCTGAAACGTCTGATTATCAATATGCCACCCCGGCATACTAAATCTGAGTTTGCTTCTTATTTACTTCCTGCTTGGTTTCTTGGTAAATACCCGGATAAAAAAATCATTCAGACGGCACATACTGCTGAATTGGCAGTTGGATTCGGTCGAAAGGTACGTAATCTGGTAGCCGATGAAGATTTCAAAACTATTTTTCCACAAGTTGCGTTGAGGGCTGACTCCAAGGCTGCGGGGCGTTGGAGTACCAACCAGGGTGGTGAGTATTTTGCTATCGGGGTAGGTGGGGCTGTTACCGGTAAAGGCGCTGATCTTCTTATCATTGATGACCCCCATTCTGAGCAGGAAGGTCAGAGCATTGACCCGTCAGTATTTGACAAGGTTTATGAATGGTACACCTCCGGCCCTCGACAGCGATTACAACCCGGGGGCGCCATCGTGGTAGTTATGACCCGCTGGCACAAACGCGATCTGACCGGGCAGATTATCAGGTCTTCGGTTCAGCGTGATGGATCTGATGAATGGGAAGTCATTGAATTTCCTGCCATTATGCCGTCTGGTAATGCGCTTTGGCCGCAATTCTGGCCGTTGGTTGAATTAGAGGCTTTACGCAATGAACTGCCGGTAGCCAAATGGTCAGCTCAGTATCAGCAGAATCCCACTTCTGAAGAAGGTGCATTGGTTAAACGTGACTGGTGGCGCCTGTGGGAACGTGAAGATCCTCCTAAATGTGAATTTTTGATTCAGTCATGGGACACCGCGTTTTTGAAAACACAGCGGGCTGATTATTCTGCCTGTACTACATGGGGGGTATTTTACCGCCCCGATGATAATGGCAAGAATCAACCTAATATTATTTTACTGGATGCCTACAAGGAACGGCTTGAGTTTCCTGAATTAAAGAAGGTGGCGTTTGAGTTTTATCAAACCTGGCAACCGGATGCATTTGTGGTTGAAGCCAAAGCGGCTGGTACTCCGCTGATCTTTGAATTGCGGGCAATGGGTATTCCGGTGGGCGAGTACACGCCGTCACGGGGTAACGATAAAATTGCCCGTGTTAATGCGGTGGCAGACCTGTTTGCATCGGGTATTGTATGGCATCCGGAAAAACGCTGGGCTGATGAAGTGATTGAGGAATTTGCATCTTTTCCGGCTGGAGAGCATGATGATTTGGTGGATAGCAGTACACAGGCATTGTTGCGATTCCGCCAAGGCGGTTTTTTGCGATTAAAAACTGATGAAGAAGATGAGCCGATGTACAAGCGTACTGCCAATTATTACTAGGATCTAACGATGCCAAACGATAATGCTAAAACCAAAAAAAAGCGGTCAAAGAAAAAGGATTGGAAATGGAACTGGGACCTGAGTGGATGGAAAGACCGAGAACACAGGGGAATGCACGGATATATAATGAAAAGACTTTATCAAGATGAAGATGCTCTTTTCTCCAAAGAGAATGAAAAAGAGCTTCTAAAGAAGAAAAAGAAGGCAAAGAAGATGGCTCATGACGGTAAAGTAACAAGATCTATTGATGGCAGGGCCACCAAAGGTTTAACGAGAGGTTCAAGGAGAACATAATGCCCAGTTACTACGACAGCACCAAGAAAAAGCCCGGTAAAGCCACACTGAAATACAAAGAGGGTAGGAAGACCAAGGTTAAGAATTCTAAAGAGGATTGGCCCTATGACGAGATAAAAGTTATAGGAAGAACCGGTCCGCCTTCGTTTGATAAACTCAAACGCGAACTTCTAAGGCTTGAAGGAAGAAGCCGAACACATTCGAGTTGGAAACCAAAAAAGGAAAAGTCTCTTGATCATACTCATCGCTCGGAGGATGATTCATTGGAAGAGTTAAGCCCTTATAGCAAGACTACGACAGGCAGAAAACCAAAGAAGATGGCTCATGGCGGTAAGACCGTGGCACTAGGTAGTGGAGCGGCACGTCCCCAATATTTTGGGAAAAACGGATAAATGCCAATAGAACGCCCTATGGGGCAAGACCCCTTTCTGCAACAAGAGCCAGAAGCTGATCTGGAAATTGAGATTGTCAATCCGGAATCGGTATCGATGGAAACCCCTGATGGTGGCGTGGTCATTGATTTTGATCCCAATGCGATGGATGAGGGTGGCACAGAGCATGATTCCAATCTGGCCGAATACATCGATGAAGCCGACTTGCGAGAGATTTCTTCTGAATTGATCTCCGCATACCAGTCAGACCGCGACAGCCGTAGTGACTGGGAAGAAACATATATCAATGGCTTAGACTTGCTCGGCCTCAAACATGCCGACCGCACCACCCCGTGGGATGGTGCTTGCGGGGTATTTCACCCGTTATTGACCGAATCTGTAGTTCGTTTTCAGGCACAGGCGATTCAGGAATTGTTTCCCGCAGCAGGACCGGTCAAGACCGCTGTGGTCGGAGCAATGACCGAAGAAAAACAGCAACAGGCGGGCAGGGTTAAAGATTATCTGAATTATCTGCTGACAGAGCGCATGACCGAATACCGGTCTGAGACCGAGAAGATGCTGTTCTCGCTGCCGCTGGCTGGTTCGGCATTCCGCAAGGTTTATTTCGACCCGAACATGGGGCGTCCGTGCTCGATGTTCGTTCCCGCTGAAGATTTCGTGGTCAGCTATGGTGCTGCTGATCTGACTACCTGTGAACGTGCCACCCATGTGATGAAGCGCAGCAAGAACGAGGTGCGTAAATTACAGGTGTCCGGATTTTATCTGGATGTGGATTTACCCAACCCCAGCCCCGATACCGGCGAGATAGAACGCAAATATAATCAGTTAACCGGTGATTCGGCTAACTATGACATGGATTCGCGTCATACCATTTTAGAGATTCAGGCTGATCTGGATCTGCCGGGATTTGAAGATACTCAAGATGGTGAGCCGACTGAGATTGGCTTGCCCTATGTTGTCAGCATCGATAAGTCCTCACGCACAATTTTAGCGATTCGTCGTAACTGGTACGAAGACGATGAACTGAAAATGAAGCGTGAGCACTTCGTGCATTACCAATATTTGCCCGGATTAGGCTTTTATGGCTTCGGTTTGATCCACATGATCGGTGGATTGGCGAAATCTGCTACCTCATTATTGCGACAACTGGTTGATGCGGGCACCTTATCCAACTTGCCGGGCGGTTTGAAGGCGCGTGGACTGCGAATCAAGGGTGATGACACCCCGATTATGCCCGGAGAGTTCCGTGATGTGGATGTTCCGGGCGGTGTAATTCGCGACAACATCAGTTTTCTGCCCTATAAAGAGCCATCTGCTGTTTTATATCAGTTGATGGGCGATATTGTAGAGGAAGGACGCCGGTTTGCTTCCGCAGCGGACGTAAAAGTCGCGGATATGAATTCCGAAGCACCCGTTGGCACCACATTAGCCATTTTAGAACGCTCTATGAAGGTGATGAGCGCGGTGCAGGCCCGCTTACACGCCTCAATGCGTAAGGAATTGCGCATTTTATCGGGCATTGTTCGTGATTTTGGCCCCACCGAGTACCCGTATGAGTTGATCGGTGATGAATTGACCACCGAAGACTTCGATGATCGCGTTGATATCATTCCGGTGAGCGATCCGAACGCCGGAACACTGGCGCAACGCATTATGCAATATCAGGCGGCCCTGCAATTGGCTGCTCAGGCACCGCAAATGTACGATTTACCGCTGTTACACCGGCAAATGCTGGAAGTTTTGGGTATTAGGGATGCTGAAGACGTCATTCCGGATGAAGATGTTATTAATCCGAGTGATCCTGTCACCGAAAACATGCATATTATCAATGGTGAGCCGGTTAAAGCCTTTATTTACCAAGACCATGAAGCTCATATCCAGGCGCACATCTCTTTGGTGCAAGATCCCAAGATTTTGGAGTTGATCGGTCAAAGTCCGACCGCTCAAGCGACTGAGGCGGCGATGTCAGCGCATATTTCCGAGCATGTGGCCTTCCAGTACCGCCGTGAGATTGAAAAAGAACTCGGTGTGCCATTACCGTCGCCAGAAGAACCATTGCCTGATGATATTGAGTACCGGTTGTCGCAATTAGTGGCTCCAGCGGCTGCGCAACTGCTTGGTAAGGACCAAAAAGAAGCTGAAATGCAAAAACAGCAAGAACAAGCGGAAGATCCGATTTTACAAATGCAACGCCAAGAACTTGAAATTAAACAACAACAAGCGCAGGCTAAGGCGCAAGCTGAAATGGCAAAAATTAACCTTGATATGCAAAAAGCGGCAAGTAAGGATGAGTTGGAACGTGCCAGACTGGATTTACAGGAACGTACCGACCGTGCAAAACTGGGTGTGAAGATTGCGGCAGAGAATTCCAAGGAAGAACTGGAAAGTAGAAAGATTGCTGCCAAATCGGAAATTGAGGGCGCGAAAGTAGGTGTGAATATTGCCAAGGACTTAATGAATGAGTAATTCTGCTGTTGAGCGTCTCGACTCAGTGCCAGATAACACGCTGGCCTATTTGCGGATGGAAATACGGCGCATGATGAATGAAACAAGCGATCACCTGAGTACAGGTGCTTGCAAGGATTACAGTGAATATGCCCGTTGTTGCGGAGTGGTTGAAGGACTGGCCCTCGCGGAACGGGAATTGCTTGACCTCGAAGAAAGGTTGGAGCGGACATGATTCTCCGCGTATGCGGTGCAGGCGACTCTGGACGCCGTTTTCCAGTGCAAGGTCTTTTAAATGGCTAGTTCATTAGCAACAGTAAAAACCGAGCCGATAGATATTGATGAAGCAAGTGCTCGTAAAGCCAGTCAGATGCCGAAGCCGAAAGGCTACAAGATACTGATTGCCTTACCCGAACCAGATGAGAAAACCGATGGCGGCATTATCAAAGCAAAGCAAACGATTCATACCGAAGAGGTGGGATCGATTGTTGGTTTTGTGATTGATATGGGTCCGGATGCTTATAAAAGCGTTGAGCGTTTCCCGTCAGGTGCTTTTTGTAAAAAGGGCGATTGGATCGTGATGCGTGCTTATTCAGGCACGCGGTTCATGGTGCATGGTAAGGAATTTCGGTTGATTAATGACGATAGTGTGGAAGCTATAGTTGAAGACCCTAGAGGTATCGTAAAGGTATGAGTGAATCAGAAAACGTCGTTAGGAGCGGCGCACAAGGTACGCATTCAGCAGAAGAAAAATTCTTTGGGGTGCGTACGAAGATAGGTAAGCGGTCTGAAGATCAAACCGAAGATAAGTCCGAGTTTGATATTGAGATTGTGGATGATCGTCCTCTTGAAGATCGTCCTTTCCCCCGGGCTGGTAAGTCTGTTGATAGCGATTATGATGGGGATATTGATAATAAGGAACTGGATGGTTACAGCAAGAAAGTTAAAAAGCGTATTGATAAGCTACGTTTTGCACAGCATGAGGAGCGTCGGCAGAAGGAAGAAGCTCAACGGTTGCGGGATGAAGCGGTTAATTTCGCTCAACAGCAGGTTGGCAGAAATCAGGAGATGGAAGCTCTTATTCAGCGCGGTGAAGGTGCGTTAATTACGCAAGTAAAAGAACGGGCTAAACTGGCAGTTGATAAAGCCAAGTCAAGTTATCGTAAGGCTTATGAAGAAGGCAATACTGATAACGTGGTTGATGCGCAGGAGCACATGGTCAGAGCGCAAGCGGAGCTTAACGAAGCCGAGCAATATGAGCGAAATTTACCTGACCCTAATCAGCTTGCGCAACAGCAGGCGGCTTATCAGCAACAGCAACAAATTGCATATCAGCAACAGCAACAAGCTGCGTATCAGCAGCAGGCAGCACAGGCTGCTGCTCAACAACCTACGCAGCTTGATGAAAAGCAAAAGGCGTGGGCTGAGGAAAATTCCTGGTTTGGCGATCCTAAAGAAAAAGTGATGAGTGCAACGGCTTATGGTTTACATGAGCAGGCGTTGCAGGATCATCATATGGACGCAAGCTCAGATGAGTATTATGATTATATTAACATGGGAATGCGGAAACAATTTCCCAATTACTCTTGGTCGGATCAAGGTGGAACTGGACAATCCGCGACCGCAACGACCAAGAGAGCTTCGGCAACGTCGGTTGTTGCACCGTCCGCAAGGAATAACGGTGCAAGACCACGCAAAGTGCGGTTGACGTCCACTCAAGTCTCTCTCGCTAAGAGACTGGGGTTAACGAATAGCCAGTATGCCAAACAACTTGCAAAGGAGATGGCAAATGGATGAGCGCACCGATAGGTCTCACGACACTCGTGAAGATTTTGTCCGAGAGGATGACTCTTGGATTCCATCTTCTGTGTTACCGACTCCAGATCCGCAGAATGGTTGGAGATTCAGATGGATTAGAACCAGTACGCTGGGCCAAACTGATGATACCAATGTATCTAGGAAATTCAGAGAAGGATGGGTTCCCGTAAAAAGGGATGATCATCCGGAACTGAAAATTACCTCTGATATCAATTCCCAGTTTGAAGGGAATATTGAGCAGGGCGGGTTACTTTTGTGCAAAGCGCCCGAAGAGAAAATGAAGGCACGCACAAAACATTTTAATGAAGTGGCACGAAGACAAATGGAATCTGTGGACAGTAACTACATGAGAGAGAACGACCCGCGTATGCCTTTATTGAGACCGGAGAAAAGTACGCGCACCACCTTTGGGAAAGGCTAACGCCTTTTAATATTAACAGTAGCAATTAGGAGAAATCAAAATGGCTACAAGTGCGACTCCAAATGGTGCGGAACCTGTTGGTACTTGTTCAAGCAGCGGCTCCTTTACAGGAAAAGTTGTTCATATCAAGATTGCCACTACGTATGGCACCGCTATTTTCTATGGAGATTTTGTGAAGCTGGTTGCAGCCGGTACGATTGAGAAAGATACCGGTACCTCTTCGCTGACCTCTATAGGAATATTTCTAGGTTGTAGATATACTGATTCGAGTACATCTCAACTGACGTTTAATCAGACTTGGCCTGCCTCAATGGCAGCTACAGACGCAGCAGGTTATGTGCTGATTGACCCAGATGTCCTGTTCAAAATGCAGGGCGACGAGGCGATTGCTCAGACTGCTCTCGGCGCTAATTTCGCTGTCATACAGACAGCGGGATCAACGACGATTGGCAGAAGCAAGAACGCTGTCGATGGCTCTACGGTTGCAACCACCAATACCCTCCCGATTCGGCTTGTTGATTTTGTTGACGGCCCGAAAAGCACGGTAGGTGACACCTACACTGATGGCATTTACCGCTTCAATGCGGGACATCAGTTAACCAATACTACAGGCATATAAGGAGAACTTAGCATGGCTATTTCAAGAGCACAGATGCTCAAAGAACTCCTGCCGGGGCTTAATGCCCTTTTTGGCCTGGAGTATGAGAAGTACTCTGATGAGCACACTGTCATTTATGACACGGACTCATCTGAGCGTTCTTTCGAAGAAGAAGTGAAGTTGAGTGGGTTTGACGCTGCTCCGGTGAAGGATGAAGGTGCTGGAATCTCATATGATTCAGCGCAGGAAGCCTTTACGGCACGATACAACCACGAAACGATTGCAATGGGATTCGCGATCACAGAAGAAGCGATGGAAGATAATCTTTATGACTCGCTATCTGCTCGCTATACCAAAGCACTCGCTCGTGCAATGTCGTACACGAAGCAGGTTAAGGCTGTCAATCCGCTTAACAACGGTTTCACTAATAGTTATCAGACAGGTGATGGAGTTAACTTCTTCACTGCGTCCGGTGACGGTGTAACCGGCGGTGGCGGGCATCCGCTCGTCAGCGGAGGCACGAACGATAATCGTCCGGCAACGGCGGCAGATCTCAACGAAACCTCATTGGAGGCAGCAATCGTAACAATCGCTGCCGTGACCGATGAGCGTGGACTTCTGATTGCAGCTCGTCCGAAACGGTTGTTGGTGCCACCGGCCTTGATGTTTACAGCTACGCGACTACTTGAGTCAGATCAAAGAGTTGCTACGGCTGATAACGACATCAATGCTGTGCGTAGTCTTGGAGCAGTACCTGAAGGTTATTCGGTCAATCATTACCTGACTGATTCGGATGCCTGGTTCATCGTTACTGATGTACCAAATGGTATGCGCCACTTCGAGCGTACCGCGTTGGAAACTTCAATGGACGGTGACTTCGATACGGGTAACGTGCGCTACAAAGCGCGTGAGCGGTACTCATTCGGGGTGAGTGATCCATTGGGAATGTACGGATCGCCGGGTGCGTAATTAGCTCGGAATATGGGGAGCGGTACTTACTTGATATGATATAACTTGTAGGTTATCGCTCTCTTTTTCCTGACTGTCGCAATAATGCGGCAGACACTAGCCAAGACAGGAGAAAGACATGGCTAACACAACTTTTAACGGCCCAGTTAGGTCTGAAGGCGGCTTTGAGCAAATCAGTAAAGCTGCCGGAACTGGCGCTATTACCACTAATCTGGATATTGATACCAGCGGTAATATCACCACCACGGGTTACGTTTCCTCTTATGCGAATGTAAGCAGCATTACGTCTGCGACCAAGAGCGTAGAATCAACCGATTCAGGTACAATTTTTACTTTGAACAGAGCAGCAGGCATTGTGGTTACATTGCCGACTGCGGTAGCAGGGTATAATTATACTTTTATCGTCGGTACAACTTTTACAGGTGCAGGACAAATCAATACGGACAACGCCAGTGATTTATTTTCTGGTTTTGCTCAAATATTTGATCCAGCAACTGCAACAGATGTTAATACTTTTATCCCAGACGGCAGTGATGACGACACCATTGATCTGGGTGCAGCAACACAGGGCTGGCTGGTAGGTGGAGTTATTCGCTTGGTAGCTACCAGTGCATCAGTGTGGCATTGCGAAGCGTTCCTTCATGGTGATGGTTCATTAGCAACACCGTTTGAATAAGCGGTGATTGAATTAACCGGGTGGAGGGTTTCCCCCTCCACTCTGTTATTACGGGAGAAACAAGATGGCTGATACAGTCACGAGCCAAACAATTCAAGATGGTGCCCGGCATGTGGTGATGAGTTTCACTAATGTCAGTGATGGTACCGGAGAGTCCGCAGTGAAAAAAGTGGATGTCTCGGCGCTGGGTTCTGACCCTGTTACGGGTAGTGCTTGCAGCACCGTGGCTATTCAGTCGGTATGGTTTTCGACCTTGGGCATGAGTGTCAAGCTGCTTTGGGATGCTGATACAGATGTTCTGGCTCTGCATTTACCGGCGGATTATTCGGATACGCTGGACATGAGTGAATTTAGTGGTTTAAACAACAACGCTAGCACGGGTGTAACGGGCGATATCATGCTCACGACCGTTGGACATACTTCAGGAGATGCTTATACCGTTGTTTTGAAAATGGTTAAGCATTATTCGTAGGAGACAATAATGAGTAGTCTTGAGATTTTTCAGAATGGGACATCTCTTCATCCTGACAGGATAGGAGAGCCTGTTTATCAGATAGGCAAAAAGAACGCAGATGGCGAATACGATATCGTTGTATTTGATGGGATGAGCAAGAAGGAAGCCCAGGCGCGATTGCAAGAACTTCAGTTGGTACTTGAACAAGCCGCAGGTCTTGCCGAGCAGCTCACAAAAGCAAAGCCAAAAGCAAAGCCAAAAACAAAGCCAGCAGTTAAGGCAGCAGTGAAGAAAAAACCGGCTGTTAAAAAGGCATCCAAGAAAGCTAAAGCTAAGAAAAAACCATCCAGGAAGCGTTAATGGCGACCAGTGGCACTTACGCTTTTACTCTCGATCTGGCAGATATGATCGAAGAGTCATTCGAGCGGGCGGGACTGGAATTACGTACTGGTTATGATTTTCGTACCGCCAGAAGAAGTATCGATTTATTGATGCTGGAATGGCAGAACCGTGGCTTGAATCTGTGGACCATACAGGAAGGCACTACGTCAATCACCGCAGGTACAGCCCGTTATGCACTATCCAGCGATATCGTCGATATTATCGAGGCTTATATTCGTACCGATTCAGGCGATAGCAGCAAACAGTTTGATCAGGTGCTGACGCGGGTTTCGATCAGTCAGTATTCGCATTTGTCCAATAAGCTGAATGAGGCGAAACCGTTGCAGTATTGGCTTGAGAAAGATCCGTCTGCAATTGCGGTGAATCTGTGGCCGGTTCCGGACAGTGCTGAAACCTATACGCTGGGCTATTATTATATGCAGCGGGTTGAGGATTCCGGATCACCGGGGTCAAATAACATGGATGTGCCATCGCGGTATTTGCCGTGCTTGGTATCAGGGCTGGCGTATCAGATCAGTCTCAAGCGGCCTGAAGCCTCAGAAAGAGCACCCATGCTGAAGTCTGAATATGAAGAGCAATGGAATCTGGCTGCTGATGCCGATAGAGAGAAAGCGTCATTTCGGGTAACGCCGGGAGGCTATCGATTCCCATGAGTTATGCGAACGGTAAATATGCTTTCGGCTACTGTGACCGCACCGGCTTTCGCTATAAGCTGAGAGACATGGTTGAACAATATGAAGGCGGAAGGCCAACTGGGATACGTGTAGGCAGAGATGTGGTTGACAGAGATCAGCCACAGCTTCAGTTGGGTCGTTTTAATACCAACGATCCTGAAGCGTTACGCAATGCCAGGCCGGATTCTACTTTGGCTGAAAGTCGTCGGGTCTATGCTTGGGACCCGATTGGTGGTGGTAACAGCGCATTGGGTAGTCGCACGGTAGGGCTGACGATGCACGGTCAGGTTGGCAAACTAAAGGTGAGTACAGGCTGATGGCTTGGACATATACAACGCTGAAATCTGCTCTCCAAGATTATTTGGAAACTACCGAGACCACATTTGTTAATGATCTCGGTACGATTATCTCTCAAGCAGAGAATCGTATTCTGAAAACAGTTCAATTACCTGATTTTCGTAAGAATACGACTGGTACGATGACTTCGAGTAATGCGTATCTGGCAACGCCGAGTGATTTTCTAGCGCCCTATTCACTGGCACTGGATAATAGCGGTTATGAATATCTAATTTTTAAAGATGTGAACTTTATTCGGGCTGCTTATCCAGTGTCATCTACAACTGGTGTTCCGAAATATTACGGTTTGTTTGATGACGACTCATTTATTCTCGGCCCGACTCCGGGTAGCGGTTACACCGTTGAATTGCATTATTTTTACAAGCCGGAGTCTATTACGGTAGCCAACAGCGGTACCAGTTGGCTCGGTGACAATGCTGAGTTGGCATTGCTGTACGCTTCTTTGGTTGAATCCTATAGTTTTTTGAAAGGTGAGGCCGAACTGATGCAGATGTATGAAGGCCGGTATCAGGAAGCGGTACAACAATTGAAGACTTTAGGCGAAGGCTACAGCACTACGGATAGTTACCGGGGCGGCTCTGTCAGGGCGATGAGGGCGTGATGACTAAGAAACTTAATCACGTAGCATTGCTTGGACTGGGACAAAGCCAGTTGGATTACCACTTGTCGCTAACGCACAGTGTGGAATATGACGAAGTATGGGCGGTGAATGCAATGTGTGCGGTGGTTGATGCCGACCGAGTATTTATGATGGACCCCGCTTCACGTTTTTTTGAGACTAAACATGCCGGAGCACAGACAGAAGTGATGCGTAAGACCTTACCTAAACTAACCTGTCCGGTGTATTCCTGTGAATATGATAAACGAGTGCCGTCAATAGAACTATATCCGCTGGAGAAGATTGTGCAGGAACTGGGATGTGGTTATTTTAACAATACCATTTCTTATGCGATTGCTTATGCTTTGTGGATGAAAGTGAAGAAACTCAGTTTGTTCGGGGCGGATTTCAGTTATACAACCAATGTTTATTTTGGCGAATTAGGTCGTGCCTGTTGTGAATTCTGGTTGTCTCGCTGTATTACTGCTGGAATGGAGGTAGCTGTTGCACCACGGTCTTCACTGCTCGATACCAATGTTCCTGAGAGCCAGAAATTGTATGGATACCATCGGTTGGAGAATCCACCGGTGGTGTATCTGGATGAGGACGGCGATTTGAAATTAACTAAGTATTCGGAAGTCGAGATGGATGAACCGGTGAAAGGATATTCCGGTCGGCAGGATAATATACGGCTTGTTAAAGGGTCTGGATTACAGGCTGTTGAGCCAGCGAGTTACTGATGTTACAAGTAGAATTAGATACATCGGTAGGTAATTTGGGCGTTGAAACGACCCATTATCGGGGCCATACACCGGAAGAATGGGCGCAGATGGCGGCTAACAGAATTGTGGGAATCAGTAATTCGGCTCCCGAACCGATTAAACAGCAGGCGCATGTGTTTAAGCAACAGGTAGAAGCGGTATTGGCTGATTACATGCACAAGGCGATTGCAAGCCATATCTGTACGGTAGGCAATATTTTGGAACAAAAAGGTCACAGTGATATGGCCGAAATTATCAGGAGACTTTAAATGGCAATCACACAAGCAATGTGTACCAGCTTCAAGAAAGAACTGATGGAGGCAAAACACAATTTTTTGCTTTCGGGAGGTAATACCTTTCGGCTGGCGCTATATACCAGTTCAGCCACTATGTCGGCATCAACGACGGCATACACCAACACCAATGAGGCAACAGGTACGAACTATACGGCGAAAGGAGACAGTTTAACCAGGATTGATCCATCGAGTTCAGGAACCACAGCTTTTACAGATTTCGCAGATTTAACTTTCGGTACCTGCACGATTACGGCACGGGGCTGTATGATCTACAACGATACAGCAACGGGTGATCCTTCTGTAGCGGTATTCGATTTTGGTGGTGATAAGACATCCACTGCTGGAAGTTTCACGATTACGTTTCCAACAGCGGACTCCAGTAATGCGGTCATTCGCATAGCGTAGTGAGAGCAATGTGGCAAGTGTTACAGGTTGGGGGCGCGGTACTTGGGGGTCAGGTGCGTGGGGTGAGGAGTCCCCGGTTGAGCTTACCGGTCTTGCGGGCACCGGTGCAGTTGGCACTTTACTTGCGGCAGGCTATGCTGTTATTGGTGTCAGCGGCGCGGCATCCACGATATCTCAAGGCGATGAAACGGTCACCTGTGATGCGAATGTCTATCCCACGGGCGTGGCAGCTACAAGTGCTCTCGGTTCACTTACGGTCACGGGCATTGCCAATGTTTCCCTTACCGGTCTTGCGGGCACCGGTGCAATCAACTCGCTTACGCCGAGTGGCGCATCTGATGTATCGGTTACAGGATTGGCGGCAACGGCTGCAATTGGCACAGTGGTTGCCACGGGGGCTGCCAATGTTGCCCTCACTGGTCTTGCGGGTACGTCAGCAATCAATTCGCTTACGGCAACAGGGGTTGCTAATGTTGAAATTACCGGGATTGCGGCTACAAGTACATTGGGATCAGTTACGGTTACGGGTGCTTCAAATATTACGCTTGAAGGTGTGGCAGGAACCGGTGAAATCACGCAAGTTTTGGTATGGGGACTTGTGGATACGGATCAGACCCCGAACTGGAGTGCCGTCAGCAGTAGCCAGACACCAGGCTGGTCTGCTGTTTCAACCACTCAAGACCCTTCCTGGTCATCGGTATCAGCAACACAAACACCAAGTTGGAGTTCGGTAGATAGTGACCAGACTCCTGAATGGAAAAAGGTAGCTTAAAATGGCGACATATGTAAATGATTTAAGACTGAAAGAAATCGCAACTGGCGATGAATCGGGCACTTGGGGCACAAGCACCAATACAAATTTAGAATTAATTGGGGAATCAATGGGTTACGGCACAGAGGCCGTGGCAAACGCTTCTACCGCTACGATCACGATGGCCGATGGAGCGACAGACGGTTTCCGTTGTACTTTCTTGAGACTTACGGGTGGCGGCCAGGCTTGCACGGTCACGCTGGCCCCCAACACGCTGTCCCACACATGGATTATCAGAAACACCACCAGTTACGCACTGACCTTCACGCAAGGATCAGGAGCGAATGTCATCATCGCGGCAGGGCAAGCAAAAATCGTTACGACAGATGGACTAGGAGCTGGCGCAGTTGTTTACGAGGGCTTGGAAGACCTTGAGCTAGGTGGAACGCTAGGAGTGACAGGTGTAGTAACAGCCAACGCAGGTGTCGTAGTAGATAACATCACTATAGACGGAACAGAGATTGATTTAAGTTCAGGCGACCTAACAGTAGATGTAGCAGGAGATATTTTCCTGGATGCCGATGGTGGCACAATCAGATTTAAGGATGGTGGAACAACTATTGCAGATATCACTAATAGTTCTAGTGATCTTCAAATTGAAGCAAAAGTACAAGATAAAGATATTCAATTTTTAGGCGATGATGGTGGATCTGGAATAACCGCCCTTACTCTCGATATGTCAGAGGCTGGTGCTGCGACATTTAATGATAAGGTTATTGCTACTGAATTAGACATATCAGGCGATGCAGATATTGACGGAACTACAAATCTTGATGCCGTAGATGTAGATGGAGCTGTCAACTTTGCCGCAGACGTAACCTTTGCAGACGGTGCAGACATAATTACTGCTTCAGCAGGAACTTCTAACTTCAGAGCAGGTGTCAACGCTGGTAATAGTATTCAAAGCGGTGGTAATTACAATGTATGTGTAGGAGATGAAGCTGGTACAGCACTAACTACTGGAGATTCAAATACGGCTGCTGGTTATCAGGCTCTGAAAGCATGTACGACTACAGGAAATAATGTTGCTATAGGAAAAAATGCGTTACTAGTATGCACCACTGGTGCGAGTAATACGGCAGTTGGATCTAGTGCATTAGCAGCGCATACAGATGCGAATAATTGTACTGCTATTGGTGCTGATTCGCTCCAAACGAATACAACTGGTACAGGTAATACTGCTGTTGGTCAGGGCGCTCTCAATGTCAATTCTACCGGGGCATTGAATACTGCTGTAGGTTATGCAGCCCTGAACGCGAATGATACGGCGGCTAATAACGTGGCGGTTGGGGCATCAGCACTCGCAGCCAACACGACGGGTACGAACAACGTAGCTATGGGCGCGAATGCGCTTGACGCTAACACGACAGCGAGCAACAACACGGCTATCGGGGACAATGCACTGGGAGTAAATGTAGATGGAGCAAGCAATACGGCTTTAGGCTCTGCTGCACTAGCAGCGATGGTTGATGCTAGTTATTGTACTGCTATCGGTGCTGATACACTACAGAATGCTACCGGCGGTGCTAATACTGCCTGTGGTCAAGGCGCACTTAATGGAGTTGTCGCAGGAATATATAATACGGGGTTAGGAATTTCTGCTGGTAATGCGATTACTTCAGGTGATAATAACCTTTGCTTGGGTAGAGATGCAGGAATTGCAAGTTCTCCGGGCGGTGCTGTTACTACAGGCGACAACCAAATTTGTCTCGGCGATGAAAATATTACTCATGCACATATCCAAGTAGATTGGACAGTTGCATCTGATGGTAGAGATAAGACAGATATTTCAGAGTTAAATTCTGGATTAAGTTTTGTCAATCAATTGAAGCCTGTCACTTATCGCTGGGATAAACGCAGTAACTACAGCAAGGATCAAGATATTACTCCTGATGGGCAATATAAGAGTGAGCAACTCGATGTAGGATTTCTCGCTCAAGATGTAAGTGAGCTTGAGAAAGATTATGGATTTAGTAATGAAGAAAAAAGTAATTTGATTTCCAGTCTTAGTGAAGATGGAAAAATGTATGGGCTTAAATATAATAAATTTGTACCTATGCTGGTTAACGCTGTGCAAGAACTTTCTGCGGAAGTAGAAGCCCTTAAATCCAAATTAGAGGATAAGTAAATGGCTGTTACAAAGGCGTTAATCAAAACAATTCCTTATGTCAAGTCTAGTAAAGTTGAGAAATGGGATTTACAGATGAAGTACGAGAATGATAGCGAAGGTGATTCTACTTACTACACAAGCACTTTTGGTCATACCGCAGTTGCAGACGATGGGGATTTCAGCAAAGCAGCTAAAGGCACGTTCAGCAATGCAGATTTAGTCGCTCTTTGTCCTGTTTCACATTGGGATGTCATCTTTGCGAGCCAAGTAGCTTCAGTTATTACCAGTCCTGTAGTACAGCCAGTTCCTGATACATCTTTTGCAGTGCCGTCATGACAAAAAATGTTTGGAATGTTCAAGATATCGACAAAAAAGTTGTTAATTAAGAGGTGAACAATGTTTGATTTTATTATTACACTTGTATCGATTGTCACGGGTATTGTATTTCTTGCCAGCTTTCTTGCTGCTGTGACACCAACACCCAAGGATGATGCGTGGGTTGGTAAATTATATAAACTGATTGATATTCTGGCGCTGAATATCTGGAATGCAAAAAGATGAAAAACAACCGACAGAGGAATGAGTAAATTGACAGAAATGTTACGTCGGCATGAAGGCGTGAAAAGTCACGCTTATTTGTGCAGTCAGAACTTCACGACTATCGGCGTGGGCAGGAATATCGATGCCGGTGATAATGGTCGTGCAAGAGGATTGGGGTTGTCGGATGACGAGGTTGATTATTTGTTACAGAACGATATTGATCGAGTGATGCAAGAACTGGATGGTGAATATGCGTGGTTTGCAGGACTGAATCAAGCACGCTCCGATGCGATGGTCGATATCAGCTTTAATCTTGGACAGACAAGGTTGAGAGGGTTCAGAAAGGCATTGGAGGCGATGGAATCAGGTGACTGGGAAGAGGCTGGCAAGCAATTTCTTGATAGTCGGTGGGCTAGTCAGGTTGGTAACAGGGCTAAGGAATTGGCAGAAATAATTCGGACAGGTGAGTATCTGAATTAGTTTTTTTATATAGGAGATAGATATGGGTATGGCTCGTCCGAATCAAGCATTTCAAGGAGGGGTTGGAGGAGGCGGATTTAGACAGCCTCAACAGTTCCAGGGTAGTCCTAACAAGGGCGGTGGCACGGCAGGTCAGCAAGCACCGTTTGGTGGTCAGTCGTCTTATGGAACACAAACAGGATGGGGGCAGCCTCAGCAACAGCAGGCGACTCATCCATTTCAAGGATTTCAAGCGCCACAATATTCCGGAGTACAAGGTGGCGGATTTGGACAGCCTCAACAACAGTTTCAGGGCGGCCCCAGTAAGGGTGGTGGAGGTCTTTTGGGAAATGTTCCGACAGCACCCTGGCAGGCTGCTCCAGCAATGGGTGCGTTACCTGATCTTGACAGGTTAGGGGCGGGGATTCCGCCTTTGCAAACGGCAAATTTGTATAACCAGATGCGTATTGGGGCAGCACCAGCAATAGCTCCGCCACCATTGGCACCTTGGCAGACTTCTTTACCGGTTGATGCGTTAGGTGGGTATGACAGAATGCCTACGCGAGAATTCTCGTTGCCAGTAATTCAGCCACCAGCACCGATACCAGAAAATATTGCTCCTATAGTTCCACCAGCAATAGCTCCACTAGCATTGGCACCTTTGCCATCTGCTCCGCCAGTAATACCTCCGCTAGATCGAACGCTTCCCTCAGGTTTTGATCCGAGAATACCTCCGCTAGATCGAACGCCTCCACCAATGTGGACTCCAGCGATGGGCCAATATATGGCTCCGCTAGATCGAATTCCTGAATTCGACGAACCTGATTTTCAGGCGCGGGAGCAGAGGTTAGAAGGAGATGTGTTGGGTCGAGAGCCACTAATTGATAGACGGATAGCAGAAGAACCATTATCTGAGAGAGAGGAGGCTAATCGTCAGGCACGAGAAGCCTCCCTTGCTAAAAGGATTGGCATAACTGGTAAACAGTATGCCGATCAAGTTGAAAGGGAGAGGGCAGATCGGGGGTTGGCTCCAAATCTTCCTGTTTTAGGAGTACCGGTTGATGTCGGGTTAGAAGAATATGGTGGCCTAGAAAGAGATGATGCTCGTCGTCAGATGGAAAGGGATATGGAAATGGATATGGAAATGGATATGGCAAGAGATGCTTCCCGCCGTCAGGCACGAGATCAGCAGAAGCGATTGGCATTTGAGCAACAATTAGGTCAACGAGGTGGTCCAATCGGATGGCAGCAAGCATTAGGTGCAGGACTCGGTGTGATTAGACCCCAGATGAGAAGACCAATCCCTGTTCCGCGTACTCCAATGGTCCGTAAGCCGATTCGGTAAGGGAATTGAGGGTAAGATTATGAGCAAGGGTGGCGTTGGAGGAGGTCAGCAAACACCGTTTGGTGGTCAATCTCAATCGTTTTACCATCAGAGACCGCCTTCTTTCAGATCTCCCGGACCGATAAGGCCACCCTATTTTAGAGATCCGCCTGTGTGGGGGCCGCCTCCTTTCAGACCTCCCATGAGAAGTCCGGGCAAGGGTGGTCAATCTCCGTGGTCACCTGCAACCAATCCTATTTTTATGCCTGGTTCATCTTACAGACAGCCTTGGATTCCCGGTGGTTATGGTCAGATGCAGTATTCACCGCAGCGATTTAGTGGCTACGGTGCTCTGCCTGACATGAGTTATCCGAGTCCCATCAGACCTAGAGATCGATTTGCCTATAATCCGCCTGAAGATCGAGCTTATTTGTACGGATCGACTCCACCGCAGCAGCAGCAACAAGCTGAAGCTCAAGCTGAAAGCCAAGCTGATCAAACTGAAGGCCAAGCTGGTCAAACTGAAAGCCAAGCTGGTCAAACCGAACAAACGGCAATCCCGCAAAATCAGACTTTTCAGATTCCCAGATATGGAGTAAGCAGTGGGAGTAGATATTTTAATCAGGTCAGACCCAATTATGGGAATCAATTTGGTAATTACTCTCTGGGAAATTATGGTCAAGCCATTGACCTGGCCGCTAATGGCGGGATAGTTGGAATTCCCAGAGGGAGGATGCGTTAACGATGCCACTGCGTAAATTACAATTTCAGCCGGGAGTTAATAAAGAAGGTACTGAATATAGTGCAGGCTCTGGTTGGTTTGACTCGGATAAAGTTCGTTTCAGAAAGGGACGCCCTGAAAAGATAGGTGGCTGGGAGAAGTTTTCTGCCAGTGCTTTTCTTGGTGTGTCCCGGTCGATACATGACTGGTCTGATTTGGAATCTACAAAGTTTTTGGGTATTGGTACGCATTTGAAACTGTATGTTGCGGAAGGAACGAGTTTTTATGATGTAACGCCTATTCGTTCAACAACTTCGGCAGGAGATGTCACATTTGCAGCCACTGATGGCTCATCCACTATTACTGCCACCGATTCGTCGCATGGAGCAAGAGTTAATGATTTTGTCACATTTTCCGGCGCAGCAAGTTTAGGCGGCTTGGTTATAGCAGATGCATTGAATCAGGAATACCAGATTGCCACAGTTCCAAGCACCAGCACCTATACCTTCGCAGCCAAAGATACTTCAGGCGATGAAATTATTGCGAATTCAAGTGATTCAGGCAATGGCGGATCGTCTGTCGTTGGCGCGTATCAGATCAATACCGGGCTGAATGCCTTTGTGGATGGTACAGGCTGGGGTGCTAATGCTTGGGGTGAAGGGACATTTGGCAGTTCCAGCAGTGTTACCAGTGGTAATCAATTGCGTCTTTGGAGTCAGGATAATTTTGGAGAAGATTTAATTGCCAATGTTCGTGGCGGTGGCGTTTATTATTGGGATACCAGCAGCGGTACTGGCACAAGAGCCGTCGATATCAGTACGATTAGTGGTGCTTCTGCTACACCTACCGTGGCATTGCAAATTATGATTTCTGATGTGGATCAGCATGTTATTTGCTTTGGTGTAAATGATATCGGCTCAAGCGTTATCGATCCATTGTTGGTTCGCTGGTCAGATCAGGAATCAGCAGCAGACTGGACACCAACGGCGATCAATACCGCTGGCGGTGTACGAATTAATGAAGGATCAAAGATTATCGGTGCGTTGCAGACCCGACAGGAAATCCTGATTTGGACGGATACCAGTATCCATTCAATGCGATTTATAGGATCACCATTTATTTTTCAGTTTAATTTATTGAGCCATAATATCTCGATGATCTCTCCGAACGCAGCAGCTAATGCCCGTGGTTCTGTGTATTTCATGGATAGGGGTGGATTCTTTGTGTACAACGGTGCAGTCCAGCCGGTGTCTTGTTCAGTCAAGGATCATGTATTTTCCAATATTAATTTGAGTCAGGGATACAAGGTTTATGCAGCGACCAATGTGGATTTCTCTGAAGTCACCTGGTATTACCCTGTCGGCGAAGGAAATACCGATATCACCAACTATGTAACTTTTAATTACGCGGAGAATGTATGGTCGGTGGGTACTTTGGTGAGAGGAATGTGGATTGAGGCCGGGACACGGAATTATCCCCTTGCCAGTACGGTTATCACTTCTGATGATAATAATTATATATACAGGCACGAGACCGGTTACGACGATGACGGCTCTGCGATGACAGCCTATATCGAATCTGGTGATGTGGAACTGGATGAGGGTGGAAGATTTATGTTCCTGAGTCGGATGATTCCGGATTTCAGGTTCAGTGGTGATACTGGAAGTGCATCTATGGATGTCATTATCAAGGGTAAACGGTTTCCGCTGGAGAGCCTTTCGACGCTGGCGACAGCGACAGTTACAAGTAGTACCGAGCAGAATTTCTTACGCACCAGAGCGAGAGAGTCGGTTGTAAGGGTAGAAAGCAGCGGTTTGGGGTTTGGCTGGCGTTTGGGTGATTTGCGGTTTGAAATGCGACAGGATGGGAGACGCTGATGGCTTCATTACGAACAAATCCATTACCTTCGCCTGGCGAGGAATATGACAGTGAAAATGAACAAACTATGCGCAGAACTGTTGAATTTGCATTACAGAATATTGAGAACGATGTGTTGTTAGCTAAGACTCAGGCTGATAAGGATGGCTCTTTGGCAATGCGACGATTTCAGTTCTTGTTGATGGGGGCTTCGTGAGTGATATTATTAAGGTACTGGGGCAGCTTGATGCAGCAGCAACGACACAAGAGACCCTGTACACGGTTCCTGACCTTACGCAGACCACGGTTAGTTCGTTTCTGGCTTGTAACAGGACCGGAAGCGCCATCACGTTCAGACTGCGTATCAATGTTGCTGGTGCCGGCGATGATGATAAGCAGTTTCTTTACTATGGCAAGTCTGTTGCAGCGAATACGACTTTCACAGCGGTTATTGGCATGTGTTTAGGTCAGGCAGATGTTATGAAGACATATGCCAGTTCTGCAAATATGAGTTTTACTTTATTTGGGGTAGAAACAAAATAGGATTTTATGATGAATAATTATGCACCCTTACAGGGAGTGGCTGAGAATTTAGCTCAACACGGACGGTATGGAGATTCCATGCTGGTTCATATGAATCCGATTGAGCTTCAGGGTATTGCAGCGTTATCTCCAACTGGACAATTAACCATTAATCCAGTCACAGGCCAGCAGGAGGCTTTTCTGCCCTTCTTGGCTCCGATATTGGGAAGCATGTTGGGCACCGCTGCTCTTAGTTCATTGCCTGCATGGGCTGCTGGTGCGATTGGATCAGGTCTTGCCACTTGGGCGACAACAGGATCTTTTAAGAAAGGCTTGACGTCCGGTATTTTGGGCGCAGGGCTTGGTAAGATTTTCGGTGCTGGTGCTGGTGCTGATGTTGCTAAAGGTGCTGATCCAGCTATTAAATTTGCGGGTTCAACACCAATTGGTATGGAAGGTATAGGGCAACAGGCTGTTGCTGCTACTGCTCCATCTACTTTCGGGCAAAGGCTTGCTGCTCCTTTTACGACTGAAGGCTTTAAAGCAATGGGGACAGAGGCTTTAAAGGCTGGGACTTTATTACCAATGCAGATAGGGTCTGCAGGACTTGCTCAGATCGATTTCAATGAATCGATGGAGAGATTGGCACAGCAAAGAGCAACCGGGGACGAGGAAGAAGACAGGAGAGCGGAAAGGCAGATGCAGGAAGGGTTTGAGCAAAGTTATATTGATTATCCACAGCAGCCATATCGGAGATATGCTAATCGTGGTGGTGTTGTTGCAATCAATCCAGCGAATTATGCCAGACGTCGCAATGGATTTAATGCGTTAGTTGGTAATCCGGTGCGTATGCAGGCTGGTGGTACGGCAGCAAAAAGACAAGCTAGGTTGCGTGGTCCCAAAGTTATTACCCCAGAAGAACTAGCTGCGGCAGGACGACCCGGATTCGGGCCTGAAATCACATACTTCAAGCCTAGCAGGGTTGGTGTTGCTCCTGATCCCATCGAAGGCGGAGTTCCAAGTCTGCCGGGAATTCTGCCGGATTATTCTACGCGCCCAGGACAAGGAGGTAATTTGGGCTATGGATCTGAATTCTTAGGACTTGGTGAAGGTGATGCTCAATTTGAGCCTATTGATCCCTATTATGGACTTGGGCGTGGTGTGAATTATGGTGGCAGTTATGGCAGTAGCAAAGGTGGTTCTTCCGGCGGATTAGACAGATATTTGACGAGGCCTCCATCTGCACAAGCTCAGGCAGAGACACTCATTTCAGAAGATTATCCGGACATAATTAACAATCAAGCAGCATCGGATGCTATTGATTCTGCTACTAATTATGTGGCAGGTGCTCCACCAGTAGCACCAGCAGGAGCACCAGCAGGAGCACCAGCAGGAGGAGCACTGGATTTTATGGGTGGATTTGAGCCAATTGATCCATATGGTGGATATGGTGTACCAGTTCAACCAGTAGCTCAAGCACCAGCAGGAGGACCGCCAGTACCAGCAGCTATTAGCCCAAGTGGCCCGCCGATTACAAATCGGGAAAGACAAGAAGCCCTGGAAGCAAGGCACGATCAATTGCCTGATGGCAGTAGGACAAAACAAAGGCTTGCAAGGCATATCGAGGATCTTGATGATGCGTTTACAGCATCAGGTGAAAGAGCGTCTGCATTTCCTGGTATGCAACCATTTTCTACCGATGTGTATAGCGATATAAGCAGTTTAAGCCCAGAAGATATGGCTGAAGTAGGGGCTGGCCTAAGTGGACGCCGAGGAGGTTTTAGGCGCTTTGAGGAAGGAGGTATAACAGATATACCGCCTGAATTAGCAGATGAGCAAGCTGTAATGGCATCTGCTGATATGTTGCCAGCGGAAGCTCCGATAGAGAATGAGGCTGCCAATCAATTGATTGAACAAACTATGATGGCTGTGTTGGGTGAGTTACCTCCAGAACAAGCTGAAATTGTTATTGCTCGCTTTATTGATGAATTCGGTGAAGAGGCTTTTCAGATGTTGCGCGAACAAGCCTTACAGATGGCTGTCCCAAATGCTCAGACTCAAGGAATGCTTGAAGGTCCGGGCGGAGGGATGGATGACCAAATTCAAGGCATGATTGGTAACCAGCAGCCTGTGGCGGTTTCACCCGGTGAGTTTATTGTCCCGGCTGATGTTGTATCAGGGCTTGGGGATGGCAGTTCCGATGCAGGGGCAGCTAAACTAGATTCTATGATGGACAATGTCAGAATGGCTAAGACGGGCGGTATTATGCAGCCAAAACGGATTAGCAATACGGTGTTGCCGGTATGAGTGAATCGTCACAATTAGCGTTAGTCGAGCAAACTGAGACTGCCAAGGAGCCTTTAGTCAGGCCACAGAATGAGTCTCGTGATATTACTCACACGAAGGAGCGTTTAGTCAGGCCGCAAAATGAGTCTCGTGATGTTACTCACACGATTGCTTTGGTGCCGCCGAACTATATTAGTTCGCTGTGGTTTGATGTGCGGGATCATTTGGCTCCGGCTATTGACAGGTCTAATGGGCGTTGGAGTCTGGAGCATTTATATGCGGCAATTGCGAATGGGCAGCAACATTTGTGGCTGGCTTTTGATAAAGACAATCAGATTGACGGTGTAGGAACAACTGAGATAGTGCGTTACCCATGCCAGCAAATGTTGGCGGTGCAGTTTTTAGGAGGCTCGAAATTTAATGATTGGGTCTGGGATATGCTTGATCGGTTTAATGGTTGGGCTACTGATAATGGCTGTGCCGGTATTGAAGTGACCGGCAGGCATGGATTTTGGAAATGGCTGGAGCAGGATGGGTTTAATCGCACTTATACAGTCTATGAAAAGAGGTTAGATAATCATGAGTAAAGGCGGCGGCGGCGGCGGCGGCGGACAACAACAACCTCCGGTTCAAAAAGTATATACAGAAACCAGTAATCTTCCTGCATTTGCTAAACCTTATTATCAGGAGATGATGGGTAGGGCTGCATATGAAACGCTACGACCTTACGAAGCATATCCCGGGCAGAGAATCGCGGACTTCGATCCATCGGAGTTGGCTAGTCAAGCGATGGTCTCTCAAATGGCGGCTTCCGGAGCACCTTCTGAAATAGGGATGGCTTCAGATATTGCATCACAAATCGGATATGGGCCGCAAATATCCGGAATGGATGTTGCCCGTGGATTCCAGCCGCAACAAGTCAGGTCTGGCTATAGGGCGGCATATATGGACCCCGGCTATCGGGCCGGTCAGTTAGGCCAGGGATATCAGGCTGGTCAACGAGGGATGGGTTATCAGGCAGGTCAGTTCGATCCCGGCTATGAAGCTCAACTCAGGGGATCTCAATTTCAGGCAGATCCTTCTGTTAGCGGTTATGAGGCTGGATCATTTGATCCGGGCTATGAAGCTCGACTCAGGCAATCTCAATTTAAAGCGGCTCCTTCTGTTAGCGGTTATGAGGCTGGGCAATTTGATCCCGGCTATGCAGCCCGTGAGTTAGGTCAGGATTACACCGCCAGAGAATTAGCAGCACAATACACTGGGACAGGTGCGCCCGGTGGGGCACAGTTTGGCCCAGGCTTTGAAGCCGGAACAATGGCTGATGCAGAAACCATTCAGCAGTACATGAACCCATATCAGCGAATGGTTACCGATATTGAAAAGCGGGAGGCGCAGCGTCAATCTGATATTCAAGCGTCTGGTACAGCGGAGCAAGCGGCACAAGCCGGTGGTTTAGGCGGTTATCGGGAAGCTATCATGCAGGCTGAACGAGAGCGTAATCTTTCGCAGCAGATGGGTGATATCGAAATGCGTGGAGGTCAGGCGGCCTTCCAGCAAGCCCAGCAAGCCTTTGAGGCGGACAGGGCTGCAAGATTGCAAGCTGGTCAACTTGGTTTGCAGACCGGACAAGCAAGAGAACAGGCGCTGCAACAGGCAGAGCAAATGCGGCAAGCGGCTTTTGGTACATCCGAGTCCGCTCGTCAAGCTCAACAACAGATGCAAACGGCGGCTTTTCAGGCTGGAGAACAAGCCAGACAGCAAGCCGGAGCAATGGGCATGACTGCTCAACAGGCTGCTGAAGCCGGTCGTCAAGCACAAGAGCAATGGCGTCAAGGTGCTTTTGGTCAGACTATGGAAGGACAAGCGCAACAAGAACAGTTTGCACAACAATCTTATCAGTTTGGGGAACAGGCCAGACAGCAAGCTGCTGCAATGGGCATGACTGCCCAGCAAGCAGATGATGCTGCTCTACAAGCACAGGAACAATATCGTCAGAGTGCTTTTGGTCAGACGCAGCAAGGATTGACTCAGCAGGAACAATTTGCTCAACAAGCGTATCAGTTTGGAGAGCAGGCGAGACAACAAGCTGCGGCTATGGGTATGACCGCTCAACAGGCGGAAGATGCTGCTCGTCAGGCGCAAGAACAGTTTGGGCAGGCGCAATTTGGTCAGAACGAACAGATGCGACTAGCTCAACAGCAGGCTAATGTGGCAGCATATCAAGCTCAACAGCAAGCCATGCAGAAGGCAGGACAGCTTGGATTATCAGCGCAGGAGATTCAGGAACGGGGTCGTCAGGCTGCTAATGATGCTTACATGCGGGCACAGCAGTTCAATGTGGAGCAGGGTTACAGGCAGGCTCAGTTAGGTATGACTGGTCTGGGTGAAGATCGTGCGGGGCGCCAACAGCGATTAGCAGCGGCTGCGCAGTTAGGTCAGTTAGGCGGTCAGCAACAGCGGATGGGCTTTGAACGAGCACGTTATTTAGAGGCAATGGGTGCTGGTCGACGTCAATTAGGTCAGCAAGGTCTGACTATGGGATATGAGGATTTCTTGCGACAACGGGCATATCCACAACAGCAGTTAGGTTTAATGAGTCAATTGCTTCAGGGATTACCGATAAGTCCGACAGGTCAGTATCAAGGGGTTACACGAGGCGGTCCAAGCGGATTGCAGCAAGCATTAGGCGGACTCGGTGGGGCTATAGGTTTGTATAGAGGAGCAATGGGTGCTGCTGCTGGTGGTCGAGTTCCCGGGGTAGCAGGCGTTGGACTGCACAGAGCATTGAGGGGATTCTGATGGCAATTGGAAATTTAATTGAACAGGAAGATATGGCAAAAGGTCTTCCGGATGATGTGTTGCTGCAAGAAGCGCAACAGCCCAGCGGGCAATTACCGCAATTTTTATTGATCTCGGAGGTTCAGCGCAGGACTGATATGCGTAAGCGTTATCAGCTACAAATGCAGGAAATGGAACCGACTGTCGCTGAACAGATTATGCAGGAAGGTATTACTGGTGTAGCGCAGCCACCTCCGGAAATGCAGCAAGCTATGAATGGCGGTCCTCCGCCAATGCAACCACCGATGAATGGTGGTCCTCCGCCTATGGCTGGTCCTCCGCAGCAACCTCCGACTCAAATGGCCTATCAGGGTGGTGTTGTAGGGATGCAGGATATGGGCCGGGTTCCGACTGAAGGTGAACCAGGTGAAGGCCGGAGTACCTCCGATCCCATGCCGACGAGATCCGAGATAGAATCTTTATTAGAACAAAAAGTTTTACAAAGACACCTATTAACTCTTTCTGAAAAAGATAGAAGAAAATATTTTGAAGATAGAGGAAGACAATTAGAAAGACGTCAAGAATTTTTTGATAACCAACCTCTTATGAATAGATCTCGAAGTGATTTAGCAATTATGATGGCTGCTAAGAGATTAAGAGATTTAGATTTACTTACTAGAGAAACTAATAGAAAAAGACCAACTATTGAGACTTTAGATGAAGAAATAAAAAATTTAGACGTGTTATCAAAAGCACTTCCAATAGGTACAAGAACAAAAAAAGCAGAAGGTGGTGTTGTAGGGATGCAAAATGGAGGAATATTTCCGGGGTTGGCTAGAGAAAAAATTCGTCAAATGCAAAGTATTCCTAACGTGTTTATTGAAGATGGGAACAAGTTTAACCCAGCAAGTCTTGGTGATATTTCGTCTACGGAAATGTCTATGGCTCAACCTGTCAATATGGGCGTTCCAAAGGTTATTGACAAGAAAGGCGGTGAATCAAATTTTGTACACAATTTTCTGGACATGGCTTCTAGACTAAGAGATACAGCAAAATTTGAATCTACTATTCAGGATGCAGGAGGGCATTATGGAAATGAATTAAATGCGCTTCCGGGTTTATTGGAGCATCTTGCAAAACCTCCCGTGGGAGGGAGTGGTGGAAGTAGAGGCGCTGGTATTAGTGGTCGTTTAAGCACTGCGTTACCTATAGGTAAGAATAGACTTGAGCTAGGTGCAAGTGGTTCTGCACATTGGGCACCCGGATCGAGAAGTGCACGCTTATCAGGGCTTGACGCTATTTTGAATATGCCTGACAAGAACCGTTCTATACGAGGCTATTACCAGCCGGGAGGAGGTGGCTTTGGGGTTAATTTTCAGCAACGATTCAATCAGGGCGGTGTTATAGGGATGCAGGATGGATCAGTGGTGCCGGGTTGGGGCAGGAGATTAGAATCTGGTTATTCAATAAACCCAAATTGGGAAAATGCTTTTCAGGCTACATATGGAGTAACTCCTGATGAATACATAGAACTGGGAGGTGACTCATATGTGGTTGAACGTGTTAAAGAAATATATGACGAGGCGTTAGAGCCAAGGCCTGATCGATCGGCATACTCTGTCGCCCGCCAAAGATCGGCGCTTCAGAGTATTGCTGGATTCCCGGGTGTTATGGACCGGGTCAGTATAGGCCGGAGTGCATTTGATAAGACTATGCCTAAGTTGACGGGTGTAGATAGAGCAGCATTTCTTTCTAGTCTTGGTCTTGAGAATAGAAGGTCCGTGAATGGAACTAATGGGACTAATAGAAATAATGTGATCCCTGATGCTGTTGTTACTGGCACTACTGATGGCAGCAATGGACTCAGGAATGCTAGATTCGGGGGCAGTTCTCAGGGGTTCATTGCTGGACCGTTGGTTAATGTTAATAATGTTCCTCCTACTGACATTGCTACTGATGGTGGTCGTTCTATTGACACTACTACTGATGGTGGCATTCCCACAAATATTAATGATTTGATAAAAGAAATTTATGCCTTACGAAATACAAAGTTCACTCATCCTTATAAGGGGCTTGAAGAATTTATTACCCGTTCTGAGGGGAGGTCGGCTGAAGCCAGAAAGCAGGCTAAATATGATGCAGGTACTCAAGCCATTATTCAATTAGCTGCCGGTATTGGTCGAGGTGATTTAGCAGGTGGTATTAGTGAAGCCGGTAAGGCGCAAGCAGAAATTCTAAAAGAAGGCAGAGGAATTTCAAGAGAAGAAGAGCGTCTTTCTGAGTCATATCGAATGAAAATGCTTGAGGCTGATTCAGTCCAAGAAAAGGAACAATATTCCAGAGAATTGGAAACACTAACTGTTGCGGGAACCTTGTTGAAAGCACAGGGTGTCCAAGAAAATGAATATATGCGATTTTTTCAGGACATTCTAAAGCAGGGATTGAGTTTATCTAAAATGACTTCAGAAATCACGGAGCGTTATCCGGATGCTACTTATGGGCAAATATATACTTTAGCATTGAAGGACTTGGGTGCTCCGCCATCGATTTGGGTTAACCTTGAGAAAATTCATGGTCTCCCCGGTTCTTCTGGAGGTAGAGCGAGTAGCGGCGGTGGTGACTTGGTTAAGGGACCTGACGCGATTTACCGGCTTAGTAACTAGCCATGCCAATTATAGAAGTAGAAGGCTTAGGAAGAGTTGAAATTGAAGGCGATACTCCTAATGAGGTAGAAACCCAAGCTATTATCAATGCTTTGCAAAGCAGCCAAGCGCGTGAACCAAGCGTTGCTGCCCCTTTGACCACAGATTCAGAAGAAGAAACAACTATTGGCGGCCAAATATACGAAACAGCCAAGGCGATCCCTCGTGGGTTTGTTAATAGTTTCATGTCTGCCGGCGAAGGTCTTGCTGCGTTGGCTGATACAGTCACCGATTCTATTGGTCTTGAAGATGCGATCGATTCCGGAGATGAGAACTGGCTCATTGAAAAAGCACGGGCCGGCAGAGATCGGACAAATCAATTGATTGGGGCTGATTCTGCCTACCGAGAGAAGTGGATGACCAAGTTTGGTGAAGGTCTGGGTTCATTTCTCAGTTTTTTGACCCCTACCAGCGCCGTTAAACTTCTTGGATTGACTGGCAAGTTGGCGGTTGGAGTTGGGAAGGGTGTCCCTGCTGCCATTGCTGTTGGCGGTGGCGCGGGGGATCAGGCACGTAGAATTGAAATGGCTCGGGCGCAGGGCATTGATATCAGTGATGCCCAAGAGACAGGAGCAATTATTGCTGGTGCTTTTGTCGGCTTGTCTGAATTACTTCCTGTTGAGCGGTTATTGAAAAACATCGGGAAAAATGCCAGTAAGTCTTTCAAAGAAAAACTTTATCAGGCTATTAAACAGGGTGGTGTTGAAGCAGTACAGGAAGTAACCGCTGCTTGGGCACAAAATGCTATAGAGGCGGGTGTTTATAACGAGAATTTACCTGAAGGTGAGTCATTATGGGATGATTTTACTGTGGGTGGTGCGGTAGGTTTTGCTTCAGAGTTAGTTATTAATGCAGTCGCTGGGCGCAGACGCACAACAACAACAGCCGTTGAAAGAGAAAAAGAAAGCGAATTGCGTAAACGCGAAGATAAGCAAGTTGCTGAGTTTATATCAGGGTTGGATGAAGAAGGTACTCCTGCCGATGTAGTAGAAGAAACAATAGAAGCACAAAACAGAATTAATCCTGCACAGATAAGTAATCCTAATGAGCAGGCGTTTAATGCTTCGTCAGAACAGCAGCAGCCAGTTTCCGAGAAAATACAATCTCGTAGTGATCCTGAGTTTGTTGCCTTGTCTGAAGCCTTAGACAAAGCTAAACGTGCGTCTTCGGAGGCAAAAGAAGCCTTTGATGCCTATCTTCTTGATCATGGCCCTGAACTGGAAGAATCGCGCAGGGCAGAAGCGAGTAAGATACTTGAAGGTGAAGCTACCACAGATACAGTTCTCGCAGACATTATCTTTAAGATGGAATCCACCCATGCCAAATTTAATGAAGCCGATAATGCGATAGATGACTATATTCAGAAGCGTAATGAATCGGCACCTAGAATATCGGCAAGAACACAAATCCCATCTGATACCGTTAATGATATCGCTGATGATTACGCCAGACTTATTGCGAAAACTATGGGGTCGGCGTTCCCAAATAATACCGATTTCGCTATAAAAGATGGTAAAACTGTTGATGGAGAAGCAAGATTTATTGTTACTGATTCGTCTGATACGCAATACGGTACACCACAGCTTACCTATAACAATGCGGCTTTACTTGCTTATTCCCTGAACAACCAACTCATTGATCATAATATTCGTGAGGGGGTTAAAACTATTCTGCATGTTTCTCCTCATATTTATAATACCGTAGAACAAGCCGAGGAATTATATAGGTATGGACTGCGTACCCTGCATCCTGATTTCAATACTTTTAGTAGTGCCGCAATCAATCAGGCAGCAAATACAACGATAGCCGAAGGCTATGAGGAAGGTCTTTCTGCCGTAGAGGCCATAGAAGGCGGTAAGAAACTTACTGCTGCCCAGAAAATAAATAAGAAGCGGCTGAAGCAAGGTCTTTCGGAACAAGATTCCTTTACTGTCGGTGAAGCACGGTTAGCCCTTAAAGAAAATTTTGGCAAACTTGGTCTGTATACCCCGACGCCGCCTTCATCAGATCCACGCTTGTCTGGACTTGCCGCTGAAATATCAGCAAGGCTTGCCGAGAAAGGCACCCTTGTTGAATTAACAGATATTCCGATTTCAATTGAAAAAATCAAGCATGTGCTTGAAACAAAGAACATTTCTTCAGAGATTGATTCCCAAGAGATGAAAGCCTTGATGAAAGCGTTTGTTGGTCAACCCAATATCAACAAGATGGATAAGGGAGAGTTGCGGCTATTATTTAATCGTTTGGTTTCAATGCCGAGACTTTCTGTATTAAGCAAACTGCCTGTGTTTGAGATCAAACCTTATACTCGCGAGGAATTCGCAAGGGCGGTTACTGCTGTTGAACAGGAGAATGATGCCAGTATTGAGGTTATTTCTGCAGCAACAAATATCTCTCTCGAAGAGAGAGGCGGTAAAACTAAACTGCGTAAGATCAAGCAGGACTTATCTCGTCAAGGTCTGTCTCAAAGAGAATTGAATAAAAGAAAAAAGGATGCAGAAACAGCGCCTGTTGCAGAAGAAGCGCCTGTTATTGCAGGATTATTGCCTGCGCCTGATAACGGTTTGACAGAACTTCGCATACGTTTGCGAGATGCGCTTGATCGAATTGGCCTGAAAGATATCTCTTTGCGTTTAGATAAAGAATTGACAATGCAAAGTTTTGATAATGACGGCAATCCTATCCATGAAATTGTATCTCCTGATGAAGAAGGTCCTTATCAATTTACACAAGGTCATTATGCACCTGCACTGAAAACGATTTTTCTGGGCTTGGATAATGCAAGGATGGCAGAAGGCGCCACTCCGTCGCAGCGTGAAGATGCTGTTGCCAGCATTATGGACCATGAGATGGTTCATGCTATGCGGATGTTGGATTTATGGACTGCCAAAGAATGGTTATTGCTTGAAAACCTTGCACGAAGAAAAATTAATAAAGAAACAGGTACGACTTATGTCGAATCAGCGGCTGAACTTTATGGTGATCCTCGTCGTGGAGAGGTGCTAACTCCAGTAGGGCAAATGGAGGAAGCCATTGCAGAAATGTTCAGGCATGCGCGTCAGGACAATACTATTGTTACCGGAAAGCCGAGAAGTCTTCTTCAGCGAATATATGATTTTATGGAACGTCTTGGCAGCGCCATGAACGGGACTGGATTCCAGTCATTTAATGACATTATCAGTCGTGTCAATTCAGGTGACGTTGGAGGTAGAGGGCGTGGAGAAATAAGAACATTAAGAGCTACTGAAGCTGAAGTAGGTGCCGTTCCTGAACGGGATATTGGTCGTTATTACGGCGCCGATGTAGCCTATGAAGGTAAACCTGTTGCGCGGGTAACACAAGAAAGACCTGATTTCCTTGAGCCATCACTTACACCAAGGGAATCAAGGGCATCGAGGGCTGCCCCTAAAACTAATGCTGCTATAGCAAGAGAAAACAGGAAAAGATTAAAAGATCATCCAGATTTTGAAGATGCCCCTGAGATTTTAGATGAGTATATCGAAGAATTTGAAGGAGAAGAGTTATTTGTTTTCGAGGATGAAAGGTATGGTCCTGAACGTGATTTTCCTGGTATTCCTTTATCGCATTCATCTGAACAATTAACACGACGAATGTTAGAGGATGGTGGGTATGAAGAATTTATTTCTTATGAGCATGGTAGAGAGATTAAAGATCACCAAAATCAATCTCGCTTTTTTGAGCGTATAGATAATAATAAATTTAAAATTTATTTTAATCCTTATGGCAATAGAAGGGTTGTGAGGACAATAACCGATCCTACTTTAGGAGATTTGAGAGAAGAAACATGGTTTGATAAAACGGTTCCTTATACCTATGAAAAATCCGAGGCTGATAAGGCAAGAGATATTCAGAATAAGTATGAAGCTGGACTCATCAGTGCTGAAGAAGCAAATAATATGCTTGCCGATAAAGGAGTTGAACCATCACTTAGACCAAGAGAATCAAGAGCACCAATAATATATCCGGGGACTAAGACCGCCAAGGCGCTGGATGCTCTTATGCAAAGAACCAACAATAATCCAAGCAGTAGACAGCTTGCAAATATTGATGGTGCCCCGAAAAAAACTCCGAAATTAAGAAATACTCTTCACAGAGATGTGAGAGCAACATCTATGGCTGAATTGCGAAGAATGGCTCGAGTGGGCTTAAAGATGGTAGGACCACAACTGGGACCAACGAGTGGAAAGTTATATTGGTACAACCGATATGGCTTGGGTATTGAGGATGTTGTCGGGACTGCAAATATGGACGAAGCATCTGTTATTTTTGGCATTACATCACAACAACAACCTCCGGAAGTAAATCTTTCAGACACTTTCTATATTATGCGTACTGCCAGAGAGATTAATCCTGTAAAGGATTCTGAAGGATTCAGGAGCGCGGTGAAAGAGAAAAAGCCTAATGGCAACAACATGTTTATTAGCAATAATCAAATAGATCGAATTATTCGTATGTATAAGGAAGGTATTGTTAGAACGGGTGCCTTGAAGACGACGACATTTGGGAGACTGACCCGTGATCGGGTGGCTAATGTTTTCAGTCCATATTCTGTTCAAGATGTGCATATGGCGCGGGTTTTTGGGCATCGTCAAAAAAAGAAGAAAGGAAAGAGAATTGTAGATGACGCGAAGATGCCAACGTCAGATAAAGCCTATCAATATGCTGAATATTTAACGAGCAAGTTGGCAGCAGAAAATAATGTTACTCCAGATCAAATGCAGTCTGCATTATGGTTTTATGGGAAAAAATACTTATCACCGGTTGGTAAACACGATCGGTTTACTGGTACTTGGGAATCTACTTATAAGTACACTGAAAAAGACAGGATGGCTATAGAAGCGCAGGTTGAACAGGGAATTTTTAATAAAAATGAGGCGTTAACACCAGCATTAGCTAAAGGCCTCATATATGTTCGCAAATCAGGGAAGAAAGAAATACCACTTGAAGATGTCCGGCCTAGATTAACTGAAAAAGCCAGAAAGCTGGCGCCTGAGATTCGAGTTGAGGCTGCCCCCGGAAGTAAAAGAGGATATGGATTTCCTGCAAGGGTTACGCTAAAAGAAAAGGTAGATTTTAATAAGGAGGTTCGTGAAAAAATAATAGATGCTGACGGGCAGATTCCAACCCTTCGGGTGATGGGTATTCCGCATGAGGTGAAGCTAACATACGGTACGTATGATTCGGGTTTGGTTCCGGGTATTTCTGTCAAATTATTAGGTGGTAATCTGGATCAGGCATCTATGGCAGCCAGTGTTTTAGGTGATGCTTTGCTGCAGGATTCTGCCGTTATAATGCAGCCATCTCCCACAGGAGATAAAGTGGGATATGCTGTCAGGAAAGCCAATGGTGAGGCGTTTACTGAGGATGAACTCGTAACCCTTGCAGAAAGTGTGAATCCAGAGCATGACCCTGATGGGTTGAATTTTAGTCAAACCGAACCTGATACAGCTATTTTCATGGACTCCCGTCAATACTGGGATAAGGATTATTTTGTCGAACCTGATGAGGGGGTTGATTCTCCGCTTGATCAATTTTATACTAATCTGACATCTAAATTGCCTGCATCTTTGGACTTAATAACGGGGGCGTATCAACAAAATGGCGACCTTATCGAAGCAGGAGATTATCAAAAAGGCATTGCGGAAATATGGGATCAAGGAATTATCACCCGACGATCCGATCTATACCAGTGGATCAACGATACACTTTATCAACCAATCTGGGACGCCTATAAAAAAGAAGCCAAAAGGCTTGAGTTCATCCCGAAAAACGACCAAAGACCAACAATAGCCAAACTTCTTGGCTTTCCTACAACCTCTGACTTTAAGTCACTCCCTGAAGAAGGGGTGGCTGCTGCAGTTGAGGCTGTAAAAAAAGCGCAGGCCGATACAAAACCGGGAGCTGTCGCAAGGTTTAGTGTGAAAGCCTCTGAAGAAGCGCAATACATTGGACAGAATCCGGAAAAAGGAATAACACTGCCTGAGAATTTACGCAGTAAGTTCTCCCGGGCTAACGTAGTTCCTTTAGGTAAGGATGGCGAAGATGTCAGAGATCGCCTGATTGGAGGGAAAGGCGAAAAAGATGTTACTCCCGGTGAAACATATATTGAAGCAACAGAAGGAATATTTTCCGGTACTTTCAATCGAATGATGCTGCGTTTTCGTGCGGCTGCGGTTAATCAATATGCTGCTATTGAAAAAATGAATCAACACAAACTGTTTAAAGGATTATTAGCTGATAGCAGTTCGATTGCGAGTGTATTGTTTGCAGATCGCTCCAGAGGGACATTAGCGGCTGCTTTGAAATTTGGCGTAGTTACTTATCAAAATGGCGTTACCAGGGTACGTCCGTTTGTGCATAACGGTAAACAATATCGTGGTTTGATTGATGTTATGGCCCAGTTATATAAACTTCCATCCAGTGAGAATCTGGAAGAACTGGCGCAGATGTATGCCATAAGCCGCAGAGCTGGAAGGTTAAATAATCAAGGCAAGATAACCCCGCAAAAACCTGAAGACCAACAAGCAGATAAAGAATACATCGATGCTGAAATAAAAAAATACCTTAATCCCGAGACCGGTAGGCCCATCGTTGAAGAATGGTACGAGGTATGGCAGGCATATAACCAACAAACAGTAAAATTCTTGAAAGATACGGGGGTATTGAGTGATGCACAAGGTGATCATTGGATGCAGCATTCAGATTATTACCCGTTCTATAAACAAGATCATAGTAAAAAGATCAATTTGTTCGCTGCTGTAGGTAAATCCCAGGACTCGGCAAAGCCTATTGATGTGCCAATGCTTAATGCTATTACTCAAAATTTGTCTACGGCTATTAATCTAGGCATGAGGAATGTTGCAAATCAGCGTGTTGTTCGGGATGCAGCAGCTATTGGTATAGCAAGGGATGCACAAGGAATATCAACTACTGGTGAAGATCATATTATTCATTTCAGGGTGAATGGTCAGCCTCGAAGATTTATTTTCGATGATCCATTGTTGTATGAATCTTTGAGAACATTATCAGATACCGGTCTTGGTCCTGTTGCCTCTGCTATTCTTGGTGGTCCTTCCACTTTATTGCGTGCAATGGTTACTCGCGACCCCGGATTTATTATTGCCAATATGATGAGAGATACTTTATCAGCATATGTAACAAGTGGTTCTGATTTTACGCCGGGTTTAGATACCTTACGTGGATTCACTGATGGTATGGAAACACTGGAATCATATGGCGTTGCCGGGGGATATGATTTCAAAGATGATCCTCTTGATATAGTGAAATATTTTACTAGGGAATCACGCAGACGAGGCATTAAATCCGGCAAGCTGGGTAAAGCTGAAGAATTGTTTGAATTGCCCGGATTAAAATTGTTCAAGCAGGCTTGGCATCTGAGCGGTCAGGCTTCGACGAGATCTGATGTGGCTACTCGTAATGCGGTTTATAACGATGTCTTGGCACGTACAGGTAATGAAGCTGAAGCTGCTTTTCAGGCACTGGAAATTATTAATTTTTCAAGAAGGGGTGGCAATGTTTTTTTTAGGCATGTTTTTGCTGCAACCCCATTTCTTAATGCAAGAATTCAGGGACTCGATGTTTTATATCGGGCTTTTATAAAAGGAAGTTATAGTGCTAAACAAGAAGTTTCCAAGAAAAAGATAATTTTAACAGCGATGACAAGAGGTGTTTATTTAACGGGATTAACAGCTTTGTACTGGACAATGATCAGTGATGACGATGAATATAAAAAAGTCAGTCAGCATGAACGTGATAATTATTGGTTATTCCCGAAGCTCTTTGGTAAGGATTCTCCTGCTTTTAGAGTGCCAATTCCATTTGAAGTAGGCATCATATTTAAAGTTATCCCTGAAAGAATATTGGATTATTTATATGGCAGCACTACTCCAAGGCAATTAAGGCAGTCGATGGAGAGATCCGTGAAGAACACCCTTGCGATGGATCCTGTGTACAACACCGCTTTGTGGGGTCCGTTTTTACAGGCTTATACTAATAAAAACGCATATACGGGTCAGCCCATTGTGCCGATATGGATGCAAGGCGACATTGCACCGGGATTTCAATCTACTTCTCAAACCAATGCGTTAGCCCGTTCGATTGGAGAAACATTAAATATTAGCCCGTTAAAGATTGAACATATGGTTTCAGGATACACTGGAACACTTGGTACTTATGCGTTATCTATGATTGATTCAACACTCAGGCATTCACTTGATCAGCCTGTTTTGCCGAAAAAAGAAATTTATGAATATCCAGTAGTGAAACGCTTTTTTTCTAGCAAGGAAGGTCGCGGGTTACAAGAACAATACTATGAGTTGAAGAAGGAAACTAATCAATTTACATCCACATTACGAGACCTTGATAAGAAAGAGCGTATTCCTGAATACGAAGCATTTATTAAAAGTCGATCCTATATGTTTGATGTAATGGATGATATGGATTCTTTGGATAAACATATTTCTGATTTACGTAAATACAAAAATTCTATTTTAAGTTCTGATTATTTTGATGCTGAACATAAGGCTGAAGTTAAACGGGAGGTAGATTCGGAGATCAACAAGGTTTTGCATAATATACCTGAGTTAATGAGGCGGGCAAAACTGCCAGCATTTGGCTCACCATTACGTTAACTGTTTTTTGTATGCAGGATAATTAATGGAAATAGAACTGCACTCTCAAGAGAGCGCAGAACAGTGGATTCGTGATCAAACTGATCTGTGGGAAGCCAAGATGAAAAGAAAATGACGACAGGGCAAACAGTTCCAGCAGGATATTACGTCAGTAATTCCAAAGACGAAGATTGCTTCTTTGTAGATGGAAAGGGTAATTACTATTTCAAAAAGGAACTGGGGAAGAAATGGTCACGCACTGACAAATGGAATTTTGATCATATCTGTGATGTAACCACCGTTAACGAGGAGCAAGGTGTCAGCGGTGATGTGAACACTCATGATGGTCGTGGTCTGGAAGTCAAGGTCAGTGCCCATATTGGCGTCACAGTTTCCAGTGTCATGCAATGGAGCTATGTCAATCCCGATGGTAACCAGGCGAAGGTTTGGGCTGGTCCTACAGGCGGTGTTGGTGATGGAGTTAGTATGGATGTTGGAGTCTGGTATGACAAAAACGGCGATTTGCATCTGAAGTTATCTACATCTGGTGTGATCCCTCACATGGCGTTTGGTGCTCAGGTAACCATCAATCCAAAAACAATTTCTGATTTGGAAAAGCCGACATCAGCCGACAAGGCATTTGCCAAGGGCTTTACCGAAGGAGCCACGCTTGGAATAGCAAGTAAACCACCGAAAGTTCTGACAGCAGGCGTGGCTGTGGTGGACAAGGTGGGCAAGAAAGTTCTCGGCTGGTTGAAATGATATGGAAGTAGAACTGCACGAAGGCTTGTTCATGAACGAGGGGCATTTTATAGAGTTCAGGCTTGGCGATGACAACATGGTGTGGGTTGAAGAAAGCATTCCGTCACAACTGTCACATCCTGCGGATCCAGGAATTATCAATCATGTTTTCCGATTGTCTGATGCTTTGGATTTTCAAAAGCATTTATTGCACATTGGATATATCTTTCTTCCGGTATCCAGATTATCTGAATTGATATACTGGAACGGCTCAAGGACAATCCACTAGGAGCAAGATCGGCAATTTGAGGCTCAGACGCTCTCAGATGACTTGTAAGCGACGATCTCGTGTTAACCTATATCCAGGCTATCCCCTATTTTTCGATCAGCGGGCATTTATTGCAGTTGACGAGCCACTGGTCAATCTTTGATCCAAGTACCAGATGTTGTTTTTCTATTTTTTGTTCGAGTTTTTCCAACAACCTTGTGACCCGATTCAGGTCTTTCTCGAAAGTTGCTCTGGAAATATAATCTCTGCCAAGTTCTTCGCGTGTTTTGTTGAGCAGAATATCAAGTCGCTTGACATCGGAGATGTTCGATCTGATTGTCCACAGCAGGGGGGCAACAACTAAGGACAAAATGACATTCCACAGGATAATTGAGTCATCCATTATTTTTCTCTTGATACTCCCTTCATCTTTTCAAACGTCCGAAGTCCTCCCAAGCCTAGCATTCCCATGAGTACAGTTGATAGCTGACTAAAGTCAAACTCTGGAAGTTCTTGATCCATGCCAGCCAGCGCGAAACCAAACTGAAGAAGCGGAGACAGAATAAAATGATAAGCTAAAGATACTCCACAAACCCATCCAACAAAAGGTCTCCACCCTGCTACAAAGATACTCTTGTGTGCAGCTTCGGCCTTGTTCACTTCAAGCTGTGCCATATTAGCACTATGCAAGGCTGTTTCCAGTTCGTGTTGCAGCTTCATTTTTAAATCTTTATCGACTACAAACTTATCTAAAATGCCAGCAACAGGCTGTATTAATTTGTCAAAAATCATTCTTGCTCCTCTAATGCCTCATCTATTTTCTCTTCCAGTCGTTTTTTTTCTTCCTTGATTTCTGCAAGATGCTTCTTTAAATTTTCATTTCCCGGGTTCTGTGCCACAAGCCTGAGAAATTCATAATATTCCTTTTCGAGCGTTCTTTTCTTTTCGAGATTAATCCGCAGATAAATTTGAGACACCGATTGCTGCATTTCTTCTGCACTAACATATCTATCATCAACAGCCCACATGCCGCCAAATACAGCAAAAATTGTAGCTATAGAACCAAGTGTTAATTTATTGTTCATCTGCGTATTATACTATCATTTTAAATATATCTGTTTTTTCCGCTGTTGATCAAGCATCTGGTCCTCCAGCCTTATTCAGAAGCGTTGAGAATACCTTTGATCTTGAGTAGGAGGTTTACATGGCTAAAAAGAAAAGAAATTATCGAAAGGAATATGATAATTATCAGGGCAAAAAGAAGCAGAAAAAGAATCGTGCTTCCCGTAATGCCAGTCGTGCTGTTATGAAAAAAAAGGGCAAAGCATCTACAGGTGATGGGAAGGATGTCCATCATAAAGATGGAAATCCAAAAAACAGAAAGTCCAGCAATCTCAAGATAACGTCTAAATCCAAGAACAGGTCTTTCAAAAGAACGAAAAATGCCCGAAAAAAAACAGCGGGAAGTTAAAGTGTAATGACCCCAGAAACTACGCGGGGTACAGGATGCTCAATTTTGGTTTGCGCAAAAAAAACGGCTTAGGTAAGCCATCCTGATTTGCGTAATGAGACATAGTGGAAGAAAATCCTAAAGGGTTGTGTTCATACTCCGCACATCCCTTCACATTCGTTGTTAAACATATTTAGCTGTCCCTTATCTTCGAGGTTGCGGAAGTCTATCTCGCTCAAGGGTGTTAGGCTTTTATGTAAATACAGCGCCTTGGCCTTGCTGCCATAAACACCGCCCCGCACAGCTTCATCTACTTCCACAGCATCAGCCCAGGACTTGGGATCGTTTAATTTTATGTCGCGCCACATGGCATCACTATGAAAAGGGCAAAATGAACAGGCCGACTTGGGCGGGGTTAGGTCATATTTAGCCATCCATTCCAAACAGTCCCCCCGGCTCATTCGCTTTTCTATCAGCGGCCAAGTATGGGTTATCCATTTATCGCGGCTTGGTTTCATCCGTACCGCTTCATCGGTGGTAATACCCATCCATAAATTAACCTGGGTGCCTTTAGGGACGCGCTGCCGGGGGACTAACCCTAATATGTCCCGCAGTTTTTTACGCAACGGGTCAATTTTAAAATTGCTGGTGCATTGGCGCATTAATATCATTGGGGTGCCATCATTATTCAACCCATAAAGCGGCACCCCTTGGCGCATCTTTTCCCCTTTGGCCGTA
>Ga0080013_1000822_pt1 | contig 42769 bp, 59 predicted proteins | sample ETNvirenome_6_85_FD_69236 | JGI IMG/M metagenome (GOLD analysis project Ga0080013, IMG submission 69236) | Marine viral communities from the Pacific Ocean - ETNP_6_85 (SPADES assembly) (version 2) | ecosystem: Environmental > Aquatic > Marine > Oceanic | place: Pacific Ocean | collected 2013-06-19 | reverse complement strand
TGGTCTTGGGTCTGTAGCTGAGTCAAAGGGACGGACAATTGTCGAGGACGATTTTCAATTGATCTGTTTTGATTTCGTTTCAGAGCCCTCTACAAATGGGGCTTTTATGGCTTTGCAAGAATCAAAGAGAGAGCCCAATATTTTCACAAAGGCCGACAAGATCAATAGAATTTTGAATAGCATTGTCGGAGACTTCGAATAATGAATCGGGGCCGAGATCATTGAAGAAGCTAAAAGAAAGGGGCTGAAATGAAAAAGTCAGATTTAAAAAGGCTTTTGAAGCCAATGGTTAAGGAATGCATCAAAGAATGCCTTTATGAAGAAGGTTTGCTATCTGGTGTTGTTTCGGAAGTGGTGAAGGGCTTAAACGGCAACGTAATTCATGAAAACGTAAAGCCGCCTAAGCCTAAACCAGTTCAATCATCTATTTTAACAGATCCTGTTCGCAACAACAGGGAAATTCTCAAAGAGCAAAGAAAAAAGTTGATGAGTGCCATCGGAAAGGACTCATATGGTGGAGTTAATGTTTTTGAAGGCATCAAGCCAACATCTCCGCAGAGGTCGCCAGAGGCAGCCGCTTCCAGTCCCCTTGGGGATATGGATCCCGGTGATGCTGGTGTAGATATTTCAGGTATCATGGCTCTTGGGGGAAATAAATGGAAAGCTTTACTAAGTTAGAGACTATTTAATAGGAGAAGAGGAAGAAAATGGCAGTATTTGAACGTTATTCGGTTGGCTTTAACAATGTTGGCTCCTATCAGGCGAGCGCTAGACCCTTTCTTACGGGTGGGTGCGATTATCCTGCTTCGGGTAGCCAGCCTAAGTATTTCGAGGTTAAGTTTCCACAAGTTACAAAGTTTGTCGTGATTAAGAACGATGGAAGCCCTGCTGGGGTTGACCCTTGTGATATGCGCTTTGCTTTTGCGTCTGGAGGTCTTGGTCCAACTTATAATTATGTTGTGCTTCCAGCCTCAAGCTCTTTTTCTGCTGACTTCCGAGTTACAAAATTATATTTGATGGGCGATGGGGCAACGATTGGTAAAGCTACTGTAATTGCTGGTCTCACAAACATCACAGCTAGTCTTTTTGTCAACAGTTGGGAACATACCGCTGGTGTTGGTCCGGTGGATTAATGTATAAGCTGTCTTTGTTTAACAAGAGGTGCTAATGTTTAGAAGAGCTACGGGCAAGCGACCCGCTCGTGTTTCGGTCGTTACACGAAAAAACGAGTCTCCAGACCGACTAATAAGAAGGTTTCTTCGGAAAGTTAAGAAGCAACGGATCGTCGAACAGGCCCGAGAAGGGAGGTTTTTTGAAAAACCTTCCGTAAAAAGACGCAAAAAACGACTGAAAAGAGAAAGAACTTTGAAGAAGTTAGAGCAAAATGAGAATAAGTGACGGTGTTTTTCAAAAACGGCATCTTAATAGGGTAATTTATGATTTTTACATACTACTTATTTGTGAAAAATCTTCAATTGGAGAACCATTAGAATGTCAGCTTTGTTAGAACAGGCTATTGTAGATGCCTCCGCACTTAAAGAAGCGGCTCTTAAGAATGCAGAAAACGCCATACTCGATAAGTACGCCCCGGAGATCAAGGAGGCAGTAGCTTCGTTGCTTGAGCAGGATGAAGGATTCTTGGGTGGAGGCGAAGCTGTAGTGGATGGCATCCCCTTGGCAGCGGCTGAAGAGGCTCCGTTGTGTCCGTGCCCAGAAGAGGAAGAGGAGATCGAGATAGACTTCGACCAGCTTCAGAAAATGGCCGACGAATTGGCTGCGGGCGAACCAGAATCGGATGAGATGCTGGCTGCTGAATTTGGTGCCGAGGGCGAAGAAGAGGAAGAGGATATCTTTGCACTCCAAGAGGACTTCAATATTACCCAAGCTATTTTGGAAGCCCTTGAGGACGAGGCTTCTGGTGAGTCTAAGCTAGACGAAGAAGACGAAGAAGATACCACATTAGAATCTGCTGCCCATGGTCGAAAAATTGGCAAGAAACCTAGTCGACGATGGAAGGAAGACAACGGACAAAGGATGGAAATGCCTGAAGCGAAAGACGTTGATGGGGAAATCGAGTTAACGGAAGAGAGTCTCGATGCAATCCTTGAAGAGTTGATTGTGGATATTCACCCTCAAAAGAGTGGCTGGGCTGGAACGCCCGAGACCATCTCGAATCACTATACTGAGTTAAAGCTGGCGCAGATGGCGTCAACTGAGGCTCAGGAAGAAATTAAAATTATGAAACAAGCTCTTGGCAACATCAAGAAGGACTATGCTCAGATGAGTGAGAATCTCAAAGCAGCAAAATCCAAGAACAAGAAGCTTGTTACAACATTTTCTAGCATGAAAAGCAAACTTGAAGAAGTAAATCTTTCCAATGCTAGATTATTTTACACGAACCGTGTACTGAATAGTAGCTCCCTGAATGAGCGGCAGAAGTCAAAAATTGCTGAAGCTATTTCGGATTCTCGTTCTGTAAATGAGGCGAAGGTCATTTATGAGACACTTCAAAACGCAGTGGGCTCTTCTCGCAAGAGTGGGCCAAAATCACTGAGTGAAGCCGTAAATCGAACCTCGCCCATGATGGCTCGCAGAGAGTCGTCAAGCAGTGCTGATACGTCTGCGGTCAAGCGTATGCAAAGACTTGCAGGCATTTCTAATAAACACACAAAGGAGGACTATTAAAATGTCTATTTTAGAAAAATTAACAGAAGGTATTGTTAATCGAGATCTCCGTAAAGAAGGTGCTGCTCTTCTCTCCAAGTGGGAAAGAACAGGACTTCTGGAAGGTCTCCGCAATGACCGAAAAAAAGAAACGATGGCGCGCTTGCTGGAAAACCAGGCAAGGGAACTTCTTCGCGAAGCTGCGGGGTCTTCAATGGCCCAGGGCGACGTTGAGGGTTTCGCTGCCGTGGCGTTCCCAATCGTTCGCCGGGTCTTTGGTGGCCTAATTGCTAATGATTTGGTCAGTGTACAGCCTATGAGCTTGCCATCTGGTCTTATCTTTTTCCTCGATTTCACGTTTGGTGATACCAAACTTGGTGCCGATATCGGGGAATCGTTGTATGGTGGAGGCGTTGTGGGTCAGGAATTGACCGGTGGCGTCTCTCTCGTTGGTGATAGCATCGACAAGGGTCCGTATAACTTGAATAACGGGTTTGCATCCCCAACCGGTTCTGTAACCGTTGGTGGAGCGGCTGGCGGCCCAGTTGTCGTTGCCTCTGGTACTATTGGTTTGAGCCGTCAAGGCTCCTCCACCATAACAGATTGGCCTATTACGGTAGCGGCTGGAGATACACTCAATAAGCTTATTAATTATGACCCTGATCTTTCGGGATCGACTGTTGTTGTGGCTGAATACACTGGTAGTTCGGGCCTTGCGCAACTTAATACTCGTGATTTTGTTGCTATGTCGCTGACAGCACCCTCGGCAACCAAGGTTGGTCGTCTTACTCGTCATCTCACCAAGATCTCTTCTGGTTCTGTTGGTGCGGATCCAAGCAATGCCAGCTATAAGATTACCATGGTATTCGAAACTACTGGTTCGCAGGTTTTGGACGACGGTGGCGCAGTAGGCGGCGTTGGCCTTTTGAGCCTTGTTACGGGCTCGGATTATGGAATTGGATTCGCTATCTCCGACAACTTCGGTGGTACCCCATCTGCTGGTTCCGGTGAAGCTATTGGTGCCGTTCGTGCAACCACGAACTGGGGCCTTGAGGATACCGCCTACATCCCAGAGATCGACATCAAGGTTGACTCCGTTAGCGTGACCGCTATCACCAAGAAGCTTAAGGCTAAGTGGACGCCTGAGTTGGGACAGGATTTGAATGCCTATCACAACTTGGATGCTGAAGTTGAGCTTACTAGCATTTTGAGTGAGCAGATCGCTCTCGAAATTGATCGTGAGATTCTTGAGGATCTTGTCAAGGGTGCAACGGCTGGTACGCAATACTGGTCACGCTCCCCTGGTCTGTTCGTAAATCGTACTACTGGTTCGGAAATTGGTGCTTCGGCATCTGCCCCCGACTTCACCGGTACGGTCAGCGAATGGTATGAGACTCTTATTGAGACCATCAATGACGTAAGCGCTCAGATTCATCGCAAGACTCTGCGTGGTGGGGCCAACTTCGTCGTCTGCGGACCCGAAGTTGCAAACATCCTTGAGTTTACCGCTGGATTCCGTGCAAGCGTTACGGGTGATCAAGACAAGGGTACCATCGGGGCTGTGAACGTTGGTTCTCTCTCCAAGAAGTTCGACGTATTCGTCGATCCTTACTTCATGCGGAATCTTATTCTCATCGGTCGTAAGGGTTCTAGCTTCCTTGAGAGCGGATACGTTTATGCTCCTTACGTCCCGCTACAGGTCACGCCGACCATCTTTGGCGTCGAGGACTTCGTGCCCCGGAAGGGAGTCATGACTCGATATGCCAAGAAGATGGTCCGTCCTGATATGTATGGACTGGTTGTCGTTCGCGGTCTGTTGGGCGAGACTGGAGGCTGATAATAGCATTCATTCTTAAGCAATGACAAATACGCCCCCGCCTTCTGAAGAAGGCGGGGCTTTTTGCTTTAAGAGAACTATTTACTGTAAAGGAGTTTCTAAATGGGAAAGAAGCGAAGAATGATAGCACGTCCCCAAAAGTATGGGGCAAAATATGCCAAGCATCCGGCACTGAGTGGTGCCTCTGAGGAAGAGACTCCTGCTGTACAACCAAAGGTCGATCCAGTTGTTGAAACACCTGTCTTAAAGTTGGCCGAGGAGGCTATTGAGAAGCCCAAAGCCGCAAAGAAAAAGGCACCAGCCAAAAAGGCACCAGCCAAAAAGGCACCAGCCAAAAAGGTATCGAAGCCACGAAAGACAACTTCTAAGAAGTGAAGCACTTTTGTCTCATGGGAGACTAATTACATTGATAGGAGATCCCATGTATGGCTATTCCAAAGTTAAGCCCAGCTAGTCAGACTAGCGCAATTGTTCTGCCATCGACGGGTTCCACCCTCGATGTGCCCTCTGCATGCCCTTTGGGTATTTATACAGGCTCCAATGACTTTTTGTCAGGAGCTTCTGATCAAGTATCTTACACCTATCAGAAATTCGGTGGGGATGTCTTAGACCTTGAGGTAACCTCTGGCTCGGTTTATGCCAATTATGAAGAGGCTTGTCTGGAATACTCATATATTTTAAACACACACCAGGCCAAAAACATGCTTGGAAGTGTCCTTGGGCAGACTACAGCCAGCTTCGACCATAACGGCATCATGACTGGGGGCGAAACTTTAAGTGGTAGCCAGGTTGAGTTGAAATATCCTCGTTTTGAGCTTCGATATGGACATCGGGTTGGTGACGGGGCGTCACTGGAAGCTGGATTTGGAGGCAATCAAAACCAATATTCTGCTTCCGTGGCACTCACCGCAGGCGTTCAGGATTATGACCTTCAAAGCATTATTTCAGGCTCCTCTGCCATATCAGATTCCGGCTATTCCTACCAGCTTGAGGTGGGCAATAAAAAATTAAATATCACCAGGGTCTTTTATAAGACTCCTCAATCAATGTGGAGATTCTTTGGATATTACGGTGGCCTGAACGTCGTTGGTAATGGTTCCATTTATGGGTATGGCCAATATACTGATGACTCCACTTTTGAGATTGTTCCGGTGTGGCAGAACAAGATGCAAGCTATGGCTTATGAAGACCACTTGTATACGCGGCTCTCACACTATTCCTATGAAATCCACAACAACAAACTCAGGTTGTTTCCTGAGCCTGATGCCCAAATCGTGAAAAATCTTTGGGTTACATTCACGATTGAAAACGAATTGAACAATTGGGAAGAATATAGTGATAAGGATATCGGTTCAAAGGGTATCAATAATATGAATACACTGCCTTTTACAAATATTCCTTATAGTTCCATTAACTCCATAGGCAAGCAGTGGATCCGGCGATTTGCACTGGCCCTGACCAAGGAGACGCTGGGACAAGTACGCAGTAAATTTGGGAGCATCCCCATCCCAGGTGAAACGGTAAACTTAAATGGAGCAGACCTGATCACACAAGCCAAGGATGAGCAAGAAAAGCTGAGAGAAGAACTCAAAACGGTGCTCGATGAATTGACTTACTCCAAGTTGGCAGAACAGGATGCAGGAGTAATGAGTAATGTCAACACGGCTCAGAAATTTGTGCCATTACTAATTTATCAGGGGTAATGAAAAATGTCTACCGACAACAAATGGCAACAACCAGCGCAGCCTCCTCCTCCCCTCTTTGCAGGCAAGAAGGAAAGAGACCTTGTTAAGCAGGTTAACGATGAATTAATCGAGAGGGTAATAGGGCAAAGTATAATTTATTATCCCATCGATGTGGACAGAACAAACTTTCACCCTCTTTATGGCGAGGCCATCGTAAAGACGTTTCTCCCCCCTATCAGGGTGATGGCTCTTGTGGAAATGGTGGACTATGAGACCATCTATACCGACAACGTTGGCGTTGATTTCGATGCAAATATTACGATTCACTTCCATCGTAGACGTTTAACAGAAGATCAAGATTTATTTGTCCGTCAAGGGGACTTTGTGCTTTATGGCGATATTTACTATGAGATCGCCAATTTATCTGAATCTCGGCTCTTTGGTCAAATAGAGCATCGGATGGAGATAGCGGCTCGTTGCACAGCAGTGAGGGAGGGAACATTCAATGCCAGGTGATAGTACCAAGGTTGGAGAAAAGAACTCCGCTGTTCGTGAAATGACGATGATGCCCTCAACCATTGAGACAATTGATCATTCGCTCCATGACTGGCTTAACGAAGAAGTGAATCCGTTTGCAACCACCAATGGCGGTTGGGAAAAGGTGGACATTCGGTGGGTTAGTGGCGAGAGAAGCTGGCAGGTAAAGGCCGACAGAGATATCAGAGACAATAGCAGTCGGATTATTCTGCCCATGATTACAATGCACAGGACAGGGATGCAGAAAGACCCGTCAATGAAGGGGGTTGCCTGGGCTCACATCCCTTCAGACAGTGATGCTAAAGGTGGTGCAAGAACGTTGACCGTCTCCCGAAGAATTGAGCCTGTGAAGACAGCCAAATTTGCGAATGCCACAGCAAGCCGACTCTATAAGCAACAAACCTTTCCTTTCGACAATAAACGGGTGGTCTATCAGACCAAGACTTTTTCGATACCGGTATATGTGGTCGCCAATTACACCATTTCAATACGAACCGAATACGTGCAACAGATGAATGAAATTGTGCAACCGTTCTTGACACGCACAGGCCAAATTAACAACTTCTTTATGCTGCGAGATGGACACCGATTTGAGGGGTTCATTCAGAATGATTTATCTGACAACAGCAACGCTGTTAATATGGGCGATGACAGTAGATACTATCTCAACACTTTTGATATCAAGGTTCTTGGTTATCTCATCGGTGGAGGTAAGAATGACGAGAAGCCTAGAGTTACAATTAGAGAAAATGCTGTTGAGGTCAGAATTCCTCGTGAACGTGTGATCTTTGGTGACATCAACGAGTATTTAAAGAAGGGTTTTTATAGAGACTAAGAGAGTTTCGCTTTTCAATACACTATTTATTATCGTAAAATATAAATCTTCAAAACGATTTACAGGAGACTAACAAGTATGTCAGACGTAAGAAAATTTAAGTTCGTTTCGCCAGGTATCTTTTTGCGCGAGATAGATAATTCACAGCTTCCTGCTGTAGCCCCCGAAGTTGGACCTGTTGTTATCGGTAAGGCGCGACAGGGACCGGCAATGCGCCCCCATACAGTACAATCTTTCAGCGAGTTTGTGGATGTTTTTGGAGCCCCTCTTGCTGGTGGTGGTGGTGGAGATTACTTCCGTGATGGCAACATTTCTGCTCCCACCTATGGCGCTTATGCGGCTCAAGCCTATCTGGATGCTCAGATTGGACCTGTAACATATGTCCGCATGCTCGGTGATGCACACCCTAATAATGATGCCACTACGGCTGGTATGGGTGGCTGGAATACAGAGGTGGAATTTACACAAGGCGGCCAAGCTCTTAAGTTTCAAAAAGGCGGCGCTTACGGCCTCTTTATTTGTCCCTCTAGTTCAACTTCGTCGCCTTCTGATGCGTCTTCTCATGGTACTGGTTCATTGGCGGCCATTTGGTATTGTAATAGTGGATCAACTATAATTCTTTCTGGTAATGCACGGACTACTGGCACTACACTTGGTGGTGGCAATGCGCCCTTACCGGCTTCGGGCTCTTGTCTTGTGGTTGAGTCAGATTCATCGCTCGGCTTTACTGCCATAGTGCTTGATAGCTTAGGGGCTAAAGCTCGTAGAACCACATTTAACTTTAATCGTAATAGTGGGCAGTACATTCGAACGGCATTTAATACAAACCCAACATTTACAAACAGTGTCATTACCGATCAGAGTAATCTTTCTGAGGCGCAAAACCTCTACTGGCTCGGAGAGACTTATGAATCTCACCTTTTTGAAAAGCTCGGCAGCAATAGCGGAACAGTTTATGGATTCATTGCGGCTGTTAACTCTGGTAGTCTCACCTCCACGAGCGCTGGTTCCAATCAATGGGCAGATCGACAGACGAAGTACATTAATCCAAGAACTGGATGGTTCTTCTCTCAAGACTTGACAACCGACACTGCATCTTACGACGCAACCAATATGACTAAGCTATTTTGTTTACATGCCAGGGATCAAGGAGAGTCTGCCCAAGAACAATACAAGGTTTCTATTCAGGATATCAAGGCTTCCACCAATGATTTTAATAATTATGGATCTTTCACGGTTGTTATTCGAGCAGCTTGGGATTCGGACGCAAAGCCTGTAATCATTGAAAGGTATTCAGAATGTAACCTTGATCCACAATCGCCGAATTATGTTGCCAGAAAGATTGGTGATAGGTACTTGGTGTGGGATTATGAGGATGCACGGATGAGGGAGTATGGCGAATTTGCCAATAAATCTGAAATTGTCCGCATCGAAGTGAATCCAAATCTCAATGCAGCGGACACTCGACTGCTTCCGTTTGGTGTGTTCGGGCCTCCCCGCCCACCTGGTTTCAATCTTATTTCTGGATCTGGGCCTCAAACAGACGGTTATCGTAACATCCTGCCCCTTCTTGGCGATGCCGGTGTGTCTGTGATCTGTTCTGCTTCAGTGGACTACAATTCAACTGCTAATTATTCTTATGTTGAGGGTACGAGTTCTTGTGCGGGCTCCTGGCTTGGAATGGCAGCGAAGGCTTCGGGTGAATCGCCATGGGATTATGGAATGGCAGTTCAAACTTCTATTCAGGATAGTGCAGACTATCGATTTACGGGATCGTATTTCTTCCCATCAACTCTTACGCGACTTTCGGGTACCGACCACGGTATGGCAAGTCCGAAAGATGCTTATTGGGGCCTTCAAACGAACATCTGGTCTGCGAACAGGCAATCCACAAAATTCGATCCGGGTTATCGGGACTATCTGCGTGGCTTGCCGCTTGGCACTTCGGGGTTCGACACTATAAGCGGACCTCCCGCGAAAAACGAGTATTCTTGGATTTTCACCTTGGATGATATTGTTGTACCAGGTGGCGTTGCTGTGAAGACATATTGGATGTCGGGTTCGAGAAATGGTAGAAGTCTTATCAACACGGTTTCGGCGGGCGATTCAGTCACTTCGGCTTCTTATACCGCAGTGCTTGATTCTGGCTTTAACCGCTTCACTAGTCCTCTGTATGGCGGTTTTGATGGTTTCGACATCACGGAGAAGGATCCTTTCCGAGATGGATTTGTAACTTCTGCTGCGACAATAAGAAACAACTACGCTTTTAACACTGTTAAGAAGGCTATCGATACCGTTAAGAATCCAGAGTTTGTTGAAATGAACATGTTGAGTGCTCCGGGTATCGTTAACCAGAACCTCACACAAACCATCATTAATACTTGTGAAGACAGGGCAGATGCTTTGGCAGTCATTGATCTACGTGGTATCTACCAACCGTTCACTGAGAATGCTGACAGCTTCCAGACCAGGGTTGACGCTACGTCGCTTGCTGGCGTTGTGACTGCTCTCCGAGATCGAAGCATCAATTCGAGCTATGCTTGTGCTCACTACCCGTGGGTTCAGATTCAGGATACGATGACTGGCCAATTCTTATGGGCACCCCCTTCGGTTGCTGTCATGGGGACACTGGCGAGTTCTGAGAGGAAGTCTGAAGTATGGTTTGCTCCTGCTGGCTTCAACAGGGGCGGCTTAAGCAAGGGAAGGGCGGCTGGTATTCCAGTTACGGCTGTTACGCAAAAGCTCTCTTCTTCGGATCGTGACACCCTCTATGAGGCGAACATCAACCCCATTGCTTCTTTCCCGAGCGAAGGCATTGTGGTCTTCGGCCAGAAGACTCTTCAAGTTACGCCTTCTGCTTTGGATCGGATTAATGTGCGGCGCTTGATGATTTTCATTAAGAAGAAGATTTCAAGGATTTCTGCTGGTATCTTGTTTGACCAGAATGTTCGGGCTACATGGCAGCGTTTTACGGGACAGGTTAATCCGCTGTTGGCGAGTGTTAAAGCTCGAATGGGTCTTACGGAGTTTAAGGTTGTTCTTGACGAAACAACTACGACCCCAGACTTGATTGATCGCAACATCTTGTATGCTAAGATTTTCCTTAAGCCTGCAAGGGCGATTGAGTTCATTGCAATTGACTTTAATATTACGAGGACTGGGGCTTCATTCGAAGATTAAAAAGAGGCGATTTATTTCGCTTCTACTACTTATAAACAGAAGGGAGAATTAAACAGATGGGATTTTGGACAGATGCAACCATGCAAGACCCAAAGAGAGCATATAGGTTTTTGGTCACCATCGGAACGATGGAGAATGGAGCACAATGGTATGCTAAGAGCGTTACAAAGCCAAGTTTTACCATCGGTACAACTGAGCACAAGTTTTTAAATCACACCTTCCATTATCCCACTGGTACAGAGTGGGACGAGGTAACTCTAACTTTGGTCGATCCTGTTTCTCCAGACGCAGCCAACCAGACTTTGGCGATTATTGCTGCATCTGGCTATGATCCATCTAAACTGACCTCGGCAGATTATGGGACCACCACGTCAAAGGCAGCAGCAGTTTCTGCATTGGGTGGTTGTATTATTGAACAGATTGATTCTTTGAGTGACCCGATTGAGACTTGGACCCTTTGGAATGCTTTCATTACAGGCGCTAAGTTTTCTGAACTGTCTTATGATAGCGATGATATGTCAACAGTTGAGTTGACACTCCGTTACGATTGGGCTTATCTTAACACTGTGGTTTCGAGTATGGTCGGTCCTATCTCCAATGAAATTGTTGGACAAAATAAGACCATGGATAACAATACTTACTTTAAGCCGGGTGATGAGGAATCTGGGTGATGAGGAATCCCCCTGAAAGCGATTCAGGGCTTGAGAGATAAAGATTTTTTTAATTAGAGGTGTGAATGGCTAGAAATAGTGGAGACCGCTTGGGGGCTCCAACCGCGCAGGCAGCGAGCCCTCCTATCAGTGAGGCTCCTCCCAATCCCATGTTGGCGTTTGCAACACCAACCATGTTTGTGGAATTGCCATCCAAGGGGACTCTGTATCCAGAGAATCACCCTTTGCATGGGTGTGAGCAACTTGAAATTCGTTTTATGACGGCGAAAGAAGAGGATATCCTAACCTCTCAGTCCCTTCTGAAGAAAGGAATTGCAATTGATAGGATGCTTCAGAGCATCATTCTTGATCCCAAGATCAAGGTTGATGAGTTGGTGGTGGGAGACAAGAACGCCGTAATCGTTGCAGCACGTATCAGTGGATATGGCAAGGATTATGAAGTTGGCGTAAACTGTCCCAGTTGCGCTGCTAATGTGAACTATTCCTTTGACTTGGAGAAGGGCACGATTAACCACGGGGAGGATCATGGGGACTTTGATGTTACCAAGACCACTGATGGGACATTTATTATCAAAACCCCCAGATTAGGGGTCGATGTAGAAATACGACCGATGTACGGTATTGATGAAAGGTATCTCGCACAACTTACAGCCAACCGAAGGCGCAAGAATCTTTCCGAAACGGCCCTTACAGACCAGTTGAAGAGACTGATTCTCTCTGTCAACGGCGATACCAATTCCCATATGCGAGAAGCATTCATTTCCAACGCTCCAGCGCTGGATACACGGTATATTCGTCAGGCTTATCGAAAGATTATGCCAAATATTGATTTGACGCAGGCTTTCTCCTGCTCCTCATGCGGGTTTGAGACCGAAATGGAGGTGCCCCTGACAGTCAAATTTTTTTGGACTAAGTGATAAATATATTGAGAGCGTATATGAGATGTTTTTCCTTCTCAAGTATCACGGAGGATGGAGCTTCTATGAAGCCTACAATCTCCCAGTGCAAGTTCGCATGTGGTTCCTAAAGAGGTTAGAAAAACAGTTAAAGTCAGAACAAGAACAGATAAAGGCGGCTCAGAAAAAGGGCCGCTCAGGAGGCCGTCCCCCCTAAGTGCCTCCAAAATAAGACCGGAGGTGAAAGCCTCCGGTCTTTCTTTTTTAAGAGACTATTTATAAGAGTAGTCCTTGCGGAGATTTGTAAATATGATAAACGAAGAACAACTCGACCCCATTGTTATTGATTTTACGGAGATACGTCAGAACAAGCTTGATGAGTCGTTTTTGGGTGCTTTTGGTAACTGGATTAAGCTCATCACCCAGAGAATGTTTGATAATCCTGGTGTGGGATCCAGGTATGGTGGCGTAAAGGTTCGAGGGACGCCAACTGAGGTGAGGGCTTTTGCAAGGGCTCTGGGCAATGAAAAGAAATACATTGATATTGCCAAGAAGTATGGTCTTGACGATCCTCGAACAATTTCCAACAAAGCCAATCTGAAGAAGGCGGTGGCCTCATTTGAACGGGAAACCGGCATCAAATGGCCATTCAAGTGAGGGTTTGATAGATGGCAAAACAAAGGTCTGAAGAAGAAGTTAAGAAACATATTGCGGCTCTCAAACTCGAAGAAGGCGCGCTAAAGGAGCTTAATAAAGGGAAAGAAGTAAGCGTAGAGAGGACTATACGCCAAAAAGAAGTAGATTTAGAATTATTAGAAGTAGAGAAAGAGCTAATAATTGTTACAAACGGCACCGCCGATGCCCTCGCCAAAAAGATTAAGGAGATTGAAAAGCTTAGGCCAACAGTAAAAGCTCTTAAGGATGAATTAGCCGAAGCCACTAAGCGACAACAAGAACTAGGAAAAGCTGCCGAGGGGTTGGGCAAACAATTAGCGGGCTTAATCCCCATCTTTGGTGGCAATAAAGATATATTGGGTTCGTTCGGTGGACAACTAGCCCAGGCAGCCAAGAATGCAGATGGCTTTGCAGGGGGATTGGGAGATGTGGGGAAGAGTCTTTTTGCAAATTTAAAACCCCAGCAACTCGCGGCGAATGTCATGGCAGCCTCAGAAGAGCTTATGGCTGCCATGATTATGTCGGCAGTACAACTCAGCATAAGTGTTCAATCTCTTAACGCTGAATTCAACAAAGCCACGGGAGCACAGGGAGCATTTAACGATCAGATGCTCACGTCGTTCAGGGCGACAAGTCAGGCTGGCGTGTCATATGCTGAGTTGGCGAACACAACACGGGCTCTTTTTACACAAACTGCCAAATTTACTGATATGTCGAAAACAACCCAAGCTTCTCTCATAGAAACCGCAGCAGTCATGGGAGAACTGGGTGTCGATACCAGCGTGAGCGCTCAAAACTTAAACATTATGACCACCAGTTTGAATATGAATGCAACCCAGGCCGAGGAGACTTCCAGAAGGTTGCTTACAGCAGCCGAGGCCATGGGCGTTGCTCCAGGCGAGATGGCATCGGAGTTTGCAGCGGCTGGTAAACAGTTTGCCTCGTTTGGCGAGAATGCTGTTGATGCATTCATCGATCTTAGGGAGATGGCAAAGAAGACAGGCATAGAGTTACAAAGTCTTTTGAGCATCACAGAGAAATTTACAACTTTTAGCGGGGCGGCTGAACATGTTGGAAGATTAAATGCCATGCTGGGTGGTCCCTTCCTGAATACCATCGATATGGTCAATGCCAGCCTGGAAGATCCCGCAGAAGCCATGCTGATGGTCCGAGATGCCGTCCTTGATGCTGGAATGTCTTTTGACGATATGAGTCCCGCCATGAGAAGGGCGGTTGCAGAAGCGGCTGGCCTTGAGGACGCAGGACAATTGGCATCCCTTATGGCCGGTGATCTGGATTCTTTGGGGCTGGCATCAAAGAAGTCTGCAAAAGATATGGAGGAGCTTAAAAAGGCCACCAAAGTAACTCAGTCACTCGCTGAAGAACTTGAAGCAACGCGGGTAGCGTTTACGGTTGCGTTTGCCCCCTTTATTCAGAATGTTATAATACCTTTGTTGGATGGCTTGCAGGGGCTTGCGGAATGGCTTAATACAAATGTTGGCGAGAATGGGGCAGCGGTCGTTAGTGTGATTGCTGGGGCGAGCCTGATGGGTATTGCGTTTGCGGGCTTAATGATGACGGTAACGGCAGCGACAGCACCCGTAACCGCCTTAACTGCCAGCCTGGGGGCTTTGAACACTACATTGGCAGCCGCAGCCGCAGGGGGACTCCCCGCAGCGGCGGGAATCAAAGCAGTTGATAAAGCTGCCAAGTTTTCCGGTCCAAGCTTGCTCTCGTTGGCTGCTTCTGCTCTTATGGTTGGAGTTGGCATAGGGGCGGCAGCATTGGGGGTTGCTTCTTTAGCAACAGCCTTGGGGGAGATTCCTCCCGATAGACTTTTGGGTGTTGCTGTGGGTATTATAGGCTTGGGCGTGGCTTTTGTGGCTTTGGGTGCAGCGTTGATGTTCTTTGCCAATCCGATGACGACTGCTGCACTTGGCACAATGTTGGCAATCGCTGGCGCAGTAATGCTAATAGGCGCGGCAATCGGTGTAGCCGCAGCAGGCATGGCATCGCTGGTATCTTCGGTTGGTGAATTGGCAGCCACAGCAAATGATTTCGAAAAGATAGGGGAAACGTTTGAACAACTTGACATTCCGAAGATGATAGTCTATACTGCTGCAATGAGCGCAACCGCATTGGTTGGGTCAACTCCAGCGGCGGCTATTATTGAGCAGAGTGCGGCGGCTGTTGGTGGCAAAGAGAAGGCGGCTCCTCCCGTAATGCCTCCCATTACTGTAGAATTGACGGGTGAGTTGAAAGAGTATGCTTTGGTCCAAAGACTGAAACCATACTGGACTGATGCAGGAGCAGTAACTCCAGGTGGCCGCACCGGAGGGAGATTTATGGGGTATTCACCGAAGTGAGGTGAATTGATTTTCCTTTTAAGAACTACTTATTGAAGGAGGGATAGTAATGGGCTTTTTCGATACTGTATTTGGTGCTCCGCAGGAAACAACTCCAGCCGATCCAGGCTATGCTATGAATGAGGGGGACTCATTGGCTGATCGGTTAACGGCACAACGAAAAGCTATGAATGTGTTTTATGATGATCCGGCAAGGGGCTATGCTGATGCTAGGCGTCTCACCCTCACCTTTTTTCACCTTCCCACAGGGAAGGAGGTGGCTTTTCCAGCGTTCTTGACCGACTATTCCGATGCGTTTACATCAAACTGGAATGAAGAAGAGGTATATGGTCGTAACGATCCGATTATGACTTTCCGAAATACACGCAGGGTTATCAATCTTGGGTGGGATATTCCTGCTTATTCAATTCAGAATGCCTTTGGAAACTTAGACAAATGCACCACCTTGATGAAGATGCAGTATCCGATGTATTCGCAAGGTGAAGGAGCAAGCTCTATTTCGAAGGCACCTCTTTTTAGGTTGAAGTTTGTCAACCTGATAAGCAAGGGCGGCGCGCTCGGTGGGGTGGAGAGTGGCTTGCTCGGAACACTGAAGGGGTGTACCTTTGCTCCCGATATAGATGCTGGCTTTTTTGATTTCAAGCAGACCCTCGACGAAGGCGCAATTGCTCCAAAAGTTATAAAGTTGTCATGTGAATTTACGGTGTTGCACGAAGAGGATCTTGGGTGGAACAGCCCCGATGTGTGGAGGGGGAAGAGTAATCACTTTGGATATGTGCCAAAAAATGCTGTTATAGAAGATATGACCATAACTCAACGAACCGAGGCCGATGGGGTGGCTGACTACATAGCTGAGGGCGAGGAGGAAGGTCTGGAAGAAGCCGCCGCTGACGCCATCGAAGTGGTTAAAGAATAAGGAGAAACTAATGGGTATACGTTACGATAACAGAGCTAAACGAAGAAACAGTGAATCACTCTACGAGGATATTCTTGAAGCCAGAGATATGAAATCTGTCGTTCAATATACGACACCTAAGTTCCCTCGCATAGCCCCAGAGATGCGTGCTACTTTGGTGAGGAACAAATACGTCTGGAAGATGGGCGATAGCTATCAGAAATTGGCCGAGGCTTTTTACGGAGACCCCAAGATGTGGTGGGTCTTGGCATGGTACAACAAGAAGCCCACTGATGCTTTGGTAAAGATCGGTGATACAATAAGGATTCCACAGCCCCTTGAGAGGGTCTTGGAATTCTTCGGGGTGTAGAAGATGGGAGATGAGATTAGTAAGGAGACATATCTCAAGGCCCAGGCCGCTCTTACTGTTGCAGCCCTGGGAACAGGCGTGGGTGGTCTTACCTCTGCCGCAGCGGCAGCCGCTGGAGTGATGGCTGCCAATGCTTCTAGTGATGAGGAAATAGAAACCAAAGAGGCAGCCGAAACATCCTCCGGCGAATATAACAGTCTAGGTGCCAGCAAACAGCTAACTGTCGACCAGTCTATCCTTCTTTATAATATTCAGAGCTTCATTAGAAGCCCTATGGGGGCTAACAAACCAGCGTTTAAGAAGTGTTTGAACTTGGGTGGTTCACCGGCTGGTGTTTTGAACAAGCTGATGCTTACAAAAGGTTCATTTGACTTTATTGAAATGAAACCTCACGAGATATCTGAACTGGTGCCCATGATAAGAATATTCAAGGTTCTCTATGACGAGGCTGGCGACATTATTAAAGAGATAGAGTTTAAGTTTCCAACGAGGGTGGACCGTTCTCCTGGTGTACCCCCCATACCGTTTGTGGTCGAGAACATGCTTAACGACACCACTGACTCTGGGGTTGGCATTAAATCTTTTGAGTACAAGTATGTGGGAAGCAATCCGGCAACAATTCGAAATGACATCGAAGCCAAGTTGGTATTGTATTTTCAGAACTTCTCGGAGATGTTAAGACCTCGATTCGCATCCGATGGAAAAACCCAGTATGCCTACCTTGATTTGTTTGATCGAGCACGTAAACTTAAGGAAGCATCATATGTAGATGAGTATTTACAACCTCTGCAATCGGATCCATATCAGCAATCTGATGCGTATCCAGTTGAGGTGAACAATTCTCCCGCTATCATAAACGTGGAAGGCAAAAAAATCCCAATAGATTGTGTTTCATCGGAATTGCCAGCGCGACGAGCATATGATCCAGTTGAGTTCGAAATCAAAGCCGAAATAGGGTGGGCATGGGAAGGAAGCGCTAACACCTTGATTTCCAATGAAAAGATTGAGGCGGTTAAAAATGCCAGACAGTCTTTGTTCTTGACACTGATAGATCATGATTTTACATTTGAGGATGACGGAACATTTTCATTGGAATTAAATTATAGAGCCCGTTTGTCAGGTGTTTTGGTGAGCCCAAAGTGTGATATATTGGGGCTTGAAAGCTGGGATACTATGCACTATAAAGAAGTATCCGTGCCGAGATGGCTATCGAGACGCTTGGGGGACGAAAATGTAACAATGATAAATGGGACGGTGACGGAAATTGTTGCGGAGTATCGACGATTAATAAAGAAACTTGAAGGGTGCTGCAATGTTGATGAAGAGTTAAGCTCCTTAAAGGACGACTATGGAAAATTTATGGATTCCCTGAGAGGGCATAAGTTTAAAACCATCATGAGCACCATGCTTAAAAATAGGGCGGTCTATACATTTGGAATACCTTTGGCCACCATGAAGGCTTTTGCGGATATTGAAGCCTCCAATGAGTTGCTCTCAGTCAGCGACATAAGTGCGGGATACAATCCTATTGATCAGACTGATGATGCTGCGACAGTGGACGCAGCGGCAGCCAACACTAAAACGGCAATGGATGACTGGAAAAAGATGATGACGGAGCCCAAAACCATAAAGAGCTTGGGAAATTATCCTATGACGTTTTTCTATCTTGGGGATCTCATTGATTTGGTGACACAGCTAACTTTAAGCGAGGAGAATCTAAGTTCAGCGGGCAAAGATACGCTTGTCAGTCCTGAAGTTGCTAAGAAGATAAAGGTTGTTCTGGGCACAATGGATATGAAAGACCCACACTCTTCCAATAGATCAATTCAGGTGCCATTAGCGGATATTCCTATCTCTTATCAAAACTGGAGGAACTTCTGGTACAAAAGAGTGATTTCTACGAGACGAGAGACCTATTCTTTTCTTCATTTTATTCGTGATGTTGTTCGTGACCTTGTTGTCAACACTCTTAACTCTCCATACTATACCGACAATAGCAGAGTAAAACATCAAAAGCTGCAATTAAGAACAGCCTATGTGAGTTTGCCTGGGAAAGATGAAATATCGGACGCTGTTGAAGGAGCCGACCAGTATAGTACATCTGAGTCGGATATAAGTAGCACTTATCAGATTGAAACTCAATCCAACGAATCTGTACCCTTTTCTTCAACAATATCTGGCCCCCTTGAGCAGTGGATGGTGATGAACAACAATTTTCAGTCTGATTGTAAAGGGCTTGAAGCCAAAACAGTCGATATGGATGCGATTACAGAAAGTAGCCCCCTTTCCTTGATGAACGCTTCAAAATCAATTAAGAGTATGCACCACTATTTGATCGTATATGTCGAGAATGGAGCCATGACCCACATGAGCAAATCTAGCATCCCCGAAAAGAAGTCAAGAAAAAAATATGACAGGGAATACGGAATCCATCACTTTGGCTTTGGCGAGGATAGGGGGATATTCAGAACAGCTACCTTTGCTAAGACTGACCAACCATTTCTCAGGGAGGCACGCTATATGGAAGATGGCTATAACCCATTCCAACAGCTTTCAAATGTCTATGACGTGAGCATTGGATTGTTTGGGGCTCCGTTTTTCTATCCTGGGCAGTATGTATGGGTGTCACCATTTGGTTTAAGCAAATCTGATAATGCCAACTATCGTTTGGGCTCTCCTGATGTTGGACCACCTCAAACTGGGCAGCCTGGAGGCAGCTATGCTTATCTTATGGGGCTCGGAGGTTATCACATCATCACGGAGGTTCATGGAATCTTGATGGACGGTCAATATCACACGAACATTAAAGCACGCTATGACAATAGTGGGGCAGACTCAGGCCAGAGACAGGGGTTTGGTTTTCAAGATGAGGTTAGCGGGTGCGATGAGGATGAATAGGGGGACTTAACAATGGCTGATATTTATAAAGCAACCAATAAGCAGAAAAGTGAAGAGCTTTTTTGGAATCGTTTGATTTATGAGAGCTTTGCTTTTGAGCCACCACCGGGGGCTGATGCGAACAATGAGATGATCAAGAACTTCTGGGACCAAGAGGCCCTCTTGTATGGCAGGGTGGACACCCAGGGAAGGATGATCTTTCCAATAACCTCGAACCTTAAACCGCTGCCTGCGACGGGTCGGAAGGTCTTATTTGCCTTGGATTTTGTCGTGGACGCATTCAAAGACCTCCGACAGACTGCACAGAATCGTTCCCAGGATGGGTGTTTGCCCATAACGAATATGGATGGCTCTACGGAACCTTATATTGGGCCTTTCAATCCAGTTCGAGCATATAAGGGTGCTGATCAAGCCTATCAGAAATATTTGCAATCGATATACTCAGATTTTTATGGGAGGTTTCTCGTTGAGGAACAGCGGCTGATCAAAGTTACAAATTTCGACACCTTCATGGAAGTCTTCATGGAGTATGCTCGCGTCAGCTTGGGAAAAGCTTTGCCTTTCAACAAGTCACCCTTCTCCTTGAGTCCGTTCTCTTCGATCCTGGCAACGGGATTGGCACTTGACATTGCTGAAGAAAATGCTGGCGATGACACGATAAAAGAAAAGAAATTCCTTGACAATCCGAGGCTGGAGGTTTATAAGAATCTTGCCAAGCATTATGGCTTTTATATCGACAAGAACGTTCCATGGAGACTTGTCGCCAACCTGCAATCTCCTCAAATGAAAGAGTATATTTTGAAACGCTATCCCGACTATACAGATATCGATAGCTTGTTTGAGCACTATTATACCACCTCTAGCGAAAGTGATTATGAAGCGATGAAACGGTACATGAGAATGATGTATAATCGTGTTGTTGCAGCCAAGCCTCAAACCCGAGTTCCCATCACTGTGGGCTCCTGCACTCGATTTAAGACCATCATGAGACAGAGCATTGCAGAGGATTATCTCACAGAGAACTACAGTGATGTCTATTGGGTGGGGGTATATGCCAAGCTCAAGAATCTTGAGGGCCACATCACTTATCCTCCCGAGGCCGAGGATAAGATAATTAAAAATGCTCAAGATTTGACTCAAGCAGTTGACATCCAGAGAGCAATAGGTTACATTGAATATAAGTTCAAGGGGCTGGTTGGAGTTCCAGTGTCGACCCCGTATGAACAGTTGTCCATTCTATACGCCAGTGAGGGAGATTTGACCGTTGAAGAAATCAAGGGAAGAATCAACACCACGGCGCGAATACAAAACACTGTAATCTATTGAGGCATGAATGCTATTCCAGACTTTGGACAGCAAACAGGACTGTATAGGAGTCTATATCAACGAGGAGTTGTTCTTTGATGAGAGGGTACTTCATGACTTTAAGGGCACCAGAACCTGGTCATACGCCTCCTACCTGGAAGGACGTGATGTTGAGTATGCTTATCTGTATTGCGGGGCTCGCCTTGACAAAGTGTGTCCTGATTCTCTTCGATCAGATTGGGAGTTTGTGAACACTCGACTCCAAGCATTTATGCGTTCCTTCATCGAGGCCAAGGTGTCCCTCAATGATAACTGCTTCTTCGACCTCGTACCAGAAAAGCTGTTGAGGGATTACTGCTATATGAAGAACAAGATTTGTAACTTTGTCTTTGAGACCTACGAGCGTCCTGCGAACTATGATTATCTGTTGGCGACCAACAAGCTGCTTCACAAGATTGCGTTTCAACGATTGAAGTTGAGCCCAGCCAACCTGAGAGCACAGATGCATCGGAAAGGTGTTCGAGAGACTGTCAGAAAACTTCGCAACATTGAACCCTATTGCAAATACAATCTGTTTGGCACAAAGACAGGGAGGCTGACAACAAAAAAGAATAGCTTTCCCATTCTGACCCTCGCCAAGGAAATGCGTTCAATCTTGGAGCCTCGAAACGACATTTTTGTTGGATTTGACTTCAACGGCGCAGAGTTGAGAACCTTTATGGCTTTAGGGGGCTCTGAGCAGCCCGTGGAGGACGTTCACTTGTGGAACCTACATAACGTATACCGTAAAATTGGAAGTCGAGAAAAGGCAAAGAAACGCATTTTCTCTTGGCTGTATAATCCCGATTCTAAGGACCATCTTTCGAGTCGAGCCTATGACCGTGAAGGGGTCTTGAATAAATATTGGGATGGCACCGCTGTGAGCACAGTTTATGGCAGGAGCATGAAAGTGGAGGAGAGAAAGGCACTCAACTATTTGATCCAAAGCACAACAAGTGATATGGTCATGGAGCAGGCTGTTAAACTGGATGAGATGCTGGAACCCTTTGAGTCTTGCATTGCCTTCGTGATCCACGATGAGGTTGTCCTCGATATGAACGTGAATGAGACGCATTTGCTGCCGAGGCTGAAGGAAACTTTCTCACAGACGAGGTTCGGCAATTATCTCGTTAATGCCAAAGAAGGTTCCGATTTCGGCATTGCAGCCTAATTATAGACGGAGAGATATATGATGAATCACATGAAAGCTTGGCAGAACTTCGTCAATGAAGGGGGTATCAAGTCGGCCAAAACAGATGCTCGCTTGACACCAGAACTGGTGGTGAAGTCTGTGGACGTATACAAGAGGGTCATGGCCGACTTCAATAACTGGCTGGGGGAGCAGAACCAAACTGTTGTCCGTCCCTTGCGCCCTGTGGGGTCCGTTTCATACGTCCAGAGTGACCTGCAAGACAATAGTGATGTCATCTACGGTGATGTGGACTACCTCGTGGAGTTCCCGCTGCCTCCGTCCCAGTCCGATTCCTACACAGAGAAGCGAAAAGAAGAAAACGCAACTCGCAGAAAATATCGGAAGCTATTTTTTGAGTTTTTGGCTTCTCCATCTGTAACTCCTGAAGTGGATGTTTATGAGACTCTGGGCGGGGAGGGCCAACGTGGTGATCCATTCATGGTTATTCTGGAAGCCCACCCTGACGTTTTCGTTCAGATCGATACGGTTATTACGTTTCCTGATTACGCTGAATGGCTCTCAACAAGGTATACACCCGAGCGAGGGATCAAAGGATACACGATGGGGAAACTTTATAAAGCTTTGGGCGACTTCTTCCCATTCTCCATTAGCACCGAGGGCGTGATTGCGCGCACCAAGAATGGGAAGCTTGTAACAAGCCGCTTGAGAAAGGGTGTTGAGTTAGAGATGGTCAGCAGCAACCCAAAAACGTTCCTGCTGGATATGGCACGCTATGTGCTGGGAGACGAAGACATCCAGATTCACCCTGCGATGAAGGAACAGAGCGGCATGACAGGCGACATCACCCTCGCCAAGCTCGCACAGGGAATCGTTGCATTGGCGCTTACCCTGGACCTGAATGGTCGCTTGAGGGCAGACGATATGGTGGAGAAGATTCTGATGAATTATGAGGAGGGCCTTGAGGAGCACCTCACAAGAACTGGTCAACGAATAGAAAAAAAGGCTTCTAAGTTGCAAGATGAAGCTCAACGTGTTAAGTTACTGAACAAGATTGATGAAATAGCTAAGACGAATGCGAAAGCTTTAAAATTGGTATCGAAAGAACTGAGGGTTTAATGAACATTGTTGGTCTGGGGAAAGCCGGTTGCTCTATAGCCGATGCTTTGTCACAATACCCACAATATACGGTTTATAAGATTGACGCAGGTGCCAGCCATCAGGAGGTGGCAGGCGCGAGCAGAGTATTTTATATTCCAGAACAGGGTGACCCCGAGAAGTATGAAGAGAGCGTCCCTTTGATGGAAACATTTTTTCGGGGTATTAGTGGGGAAGTGGTGTTCGTGGTATCGGGAGGGGCCAAGGTTGCGGGTGCCTGCTTGGCCATATTGGAGCAAATCAAACATTGCAAGATCACAATTCTCTATATCAAGCCAAATCTGAGCACCTTGGATAGCGCAAAGGCAACCATGCAGCATGTCTGCTTTGGAGTCTTGCAGGAATATGCACGTTCAGCCGTATTCGAAAGATTCATTGCGATTGACAACGATGTGGTCGAGGCCATACTGGGAGACGTTCCTATCATCGGATACTACGACAAATTAAATGAGCTTATCGTTTGGGCCTTCCACACATACAATGTATTGAGGCACACAGAACCCGTGATGGGGAAGGTCAATGAAACAAAAGTAACTTGTCGCATTTCCACCCTTGGAACTGTGGATTTGGAGAGCGGAGAAGAAAAGCTGTTTTTTCCCCTTGACAAGATACGAGAAAAGAGCTATTATTATGTCTTGAAAAACGAGGATCTTATATCCAGCGGCAAACTACTTAAAAAGATCAATGAGCAAGTTAAGAGCTTGACAGAAGAGAACGCTAGGGGCTCTTACGCCATTTATTCTAGCGAGTACAACAAAAATTTTATTCTTTGTGCGGCACATACGCCACACATTCAACCAGCACAGGAGTGACAATGACAGCTTATGAAGCTACCTTTTTGAAAAAGGATGGGTCTGAACGACATATTCGTTTTGTTCGGACAGATGAAATGCCAGAGAATTGGCTTGCACAGCACATTAAGGGTACCGGAAAGAAGCGGTCCCTCAAAGAAAATGTAGAGCTTGTCTGGGATATTGACAAGGAGGGCTTCAGGGTTTTCAACTGGAACACTGTCCGAGGGGACGTGGAAAAGTTTGACTATTTTCTTGACAATAACAAGACTTCGTGATACATTGTATGTAGCAAAACGGGAGATTAGCCGTTTTGACTTTAACCATAAATAGGAGAAAAAAACATGGGTATCGATATTGAGAGAATGCGAGCAAAGCTCGCGGCATTGAAGAACAAGGGTGGAAGCAACGTCTTCTGGAAGCCGCAAGATGGGGAACAGACGATTCGTATCGTTCCGACCGCAGACGGCGATCCTTTCAAGGAGTTTTGGTTTCACTATAATCTTGGGAGCAACAATGGATTCTTGAGCCCCAAGAAGAACTATGGAGAGGCCGACCCTCTTGATGAATTTGTTCGGAGTCTCTTTAGCGAGGGCACCGACGACAGCATTAAGATGGCCAAGAACCTTATGGCACGCCAGCGGTTCTTTGCGCCGGTCCTTGTTCGAGGAGAAGAAGATAAGGGTGTTCGCATCTGGGGATTCGGGAAGATGGCATATCAGCAGCTTCTTGAGTTGGTTCTCAATCCAGATTACGGTGATATTACAGACACCGACGAAGGCACCGACCTTGTTATCAAGTATGGCAAGGCACCTGGGGACCGTTTCCCGTCCACCAATATTACGCCACGTCGGCGTACCTCTCCGTTGTGTGCTGAGGAAGCAGGAGGCTCCGACAAGGCTTTGGAGTGGCTTGAGAACATTCCTGATTTTGATGGGCTCTTTGAGCGCAAGACACCGGCTGAGGTTGGTGCGATGCTCGATGAGTGGTTGGCAGGAGAATCCGGTGAAAGTGCCTCTTCGGGGAACACTGAAGTGGAAAAGTATTCGTCCAACGAGACAGATCAGGTAAAGGCAGCTTTTGATGACCTCTTGCAACAGAGTGCATAAAGCTGCTTTTACGCCTTTGAGAGCCTAATTGTTATGGCTCACACCCCGCAGCATTTGGTCTGCGGGTATCAAGTGGACCCCGCAGACCAGAGTGGGGGGCGCGTATTGTTTCTCGGTTAGAGCGATGCGTCCGAAACGATAGCCGACGCGCAGGTCGGGCACGGCGTTACAGGTGTCCTGCTTTAAAGGAGAGAAAATTAGTATGTTCGATTTTGTTAATCGTGACCGCATCTTGGGTGCCGTCGCGGGAATTGCTATTATGCTGGTAGCCGTTATGGCGGCTGGCTGTAGTCCAGAGGAGGAAGTGGTGGAAGATACTGCCACAACTGAAACTGTGACCACTACATGCACCGATACGGACGTTGACACGGGAGAAGACACAGGTCTAGACACCGGGTTGACCACAGAAACTACTGAATAAGGAGGTTTGTACAGTGAATATAAGTCGTAATTATGTCTTTGGTAGCATTGCTGCTCTCGGCGCAGCGCTGTTTGGATTGTTCGTTTACAATGCGAATACAATCAGCGATGTGACGGCTGCAAGTGATGAACCACTTGAAGTTGTTGTTACTTCTGATAAGCACTCGACTGTGGAGGGTAACTCTGATGATAAAAGTCACGAGGTTGTTCCCGCCGTCGAAGTTGTGGAAGCAGAAGCAGATAATGACATTGGTGAAACTCCTACCGAGTAATGTGACATAACCCACAGGGGGGCACAGGGTTATCAGGTGCCTCATCCATTTTTTTATACGAGGCGAGCTATGGCTAGGTCGATGAAAGCAGTGAAAGCAGGCAAACTGTCTATCAGTAAGATGCGCGATATCATTAATCGCAAAGCAGGCATGAAAGTGGCGCATGACCTGAGAAATGAAAACCCCACGGAAGTCAAAGATTGGATTCCAACGGGCTCTCGCTGGCTTGATTCAATTATTTGTAAAGGTAAGCTCGCTGGCATTCCAGTTGGCAAAATTACAGAGATTGCTGGCCTTGAAGCAACAGGCAAAAGCTATTTGGCGGCTCAAGTCGCAGCAAATGCGCAAAAGATGGGGATCGACGTGGTGTATTTCGATTCAGAGTCTGCCATTGATCCCACATTTTTGTTGAATAGTGGCTGCGATCTTGAGAACCTACTCTATGTGCAGGCTACCTCTGTAGAGTTTGTGCTGGAGACCATCGAGGAGTTAATGGGGGGTGGCGAAAATCGTATGCTTTTTATCTGGGACTCTTTAGCGCTGACCCCAGCCATTTCTGATATCGAGGGGGATTTTAATCCTCAATCTTCAATGGCTATGAAGGCTCGCATCTTGTCTAAGGGAATGTCGAAGCTGACAGTTCCCATCGCCAACTCGCAGTCGACATTTCTGGTGCTCAACCAGTTGAAAGCGAATATTACACGCTCACCTTCGGAAGCCATGACGACACCGTACATGACGCCTGGTGGGAAGGCTATGATTTATGCCTACTCACTCCGTATCTGGCTGACTGGTCGGAAGGCGAAGGCAAGCTTCGTGGTCGATGACAAGGGCTATCGGATTGGATCCGAGGTCAAGGTGAAGCTGGAGAAGTCTCGCTTTGGAACTCAAGGTCGGCAGTGTAACTTTAAAATTCTATGGGGCGACGAGATTGGTGTTCAAGACGAAGCATCCTGGTTCGATGCAATCAAGAGTTCTCAGCACCTTTCTAGTTCAGGATCTTGGTATTCCCTCCACCACGAGGATGGTACGGTAGACAAGTTCCAGCCCTCCAAGTGGACAACAATGCTTGAGAAGGAGAAGTTTAAAACTCGCATTCTTGAACTCATGGATCGTGAAGTTATCCAAAAGTTTGAAAAACGCGAAGTGGATGCCAAAGAATTTTATGAACCCGACGAAGACAACGGAGAATAAGCCAGAGTGATGGAACTGGTAGACAAATTTGACTTAAAATCAAATGGCTTATAGCCGTGCGGGTTCGAATCCCGCCTCTGGTACTTCATAGTGTTTTAACACTTTGTTGATAAAAGAGTGGTTGATTTTTCAGCCCAATCGGATATATAGTATATGGAAGGAGAGAGAAGAATGTTTAATATCAAACTGCTCGTTGAGCAAACTGGAGCGACCGCAATCGAATACGGTCTTATCTGCGCGTTAATCACCGTGGTATCAATCGCGGCAGTGTTTACCGTGGGTCAAAGGGCTGAATCCACGTATGCTGCAATAAATATGGCCATTGCAGGCGGGGGACCATCCTCGACTGTCGGCACTGCCGGTCAAGGTAGTGGTTTTACGGGTGGCAATCGTGGTGGCCAAAGCGGTGGACGCGGCAGCGGTGGTGGGTTCACTTTTACCCCTTAGCCCCCCAACAGTTAACCGAGGAAGCAACAATGACACAAGACTACCCAGAAGAAAAAGTAATAAGAATTAGTGATTGTGCGCGCTGTCCGCATAGGTGTTCGGAAACAGACGAATACCCATCGGACTATTGTGGGATAGCCGTCGGGTATTGCTCGCTTGACTTCTCCTATAATCGACGATTAGGAAAACCATCTTCCTGGCCTCCTCCTTCTTGGTGTCCTCTACGAAAAGAGGACCACATCGTAAAGATTCATCGTCGATATACTTTAACATAAGAAAAATAGGCTTACCGGAAAGCCGGGGCGGCCTATTAATTTTTTTGCAAAAACTAGGGGGTTTGACTTGCAGAAAGAAAACATTTTTGTTATAGCAAAAAGAAGAAGGGAGCAACTTCTTAAAACTATTGAAGAAGTTGCTCCTAAAGAAAATCCATGTGAGAAAATTAAAAAAGAAATGGAAATTATAAAAAAGATTCCTCTTGAAAGATTTTTAAACAAAGAAGAGATAGAGGCTCTTCTTCATGAATGTTTTCCATCAAGTTTAATCTGGAGCTTCTAGCCAGGGCAAAAGTTTGACATAGCAAGTGAAGGGAGCTAAATGCCCCACCTGCTGCCGGAGGAATTTTAACCGTCCTTGTTGATGGCTCCGCCGGCCTTTTTTCCCTTTTTCTTTTTTGGCAGCTCCGGCAGCATCGCGCAAATTAGCTTGGCACGCTCCTTGCGCGCACCCTTGCCTTTGCCCAAGCGTGTGTCCAGCAGGGCAAGCTGCTGTGCGGGCGTGCGTGCGACCCGTTCCTCTGCAAGCACTTGTGCTTGCGCTTGAAGTTCGGCCTTGCGTTCGCGGCCTCGATTGATTCTTCCCACTTTGCCTCCTGTGCCACATAGTATCAAGTGTAAAAACTATACCGAAAAAACATTCCCCGGGCAAAAGTTTAACAAATGGTTGGCATGATCCCTGCAATAGCATATAGTGTGCCAATGGTTTCATCCCGTCCCGGGCAAAAGATTTGCAAATCAACTTTTCCCGAATACTTTTTGCACTTGATACTGAAAGGCGAAGAGAGGAGAGAGGAGAGGGTGGAGGGTTCGAGAGCCAACGAGGATTTGGCAATTCAACTTTTCCCGAATACTTTTTACACTTGATACAGGGTGGTGCGGCGACACCCTGTCAATCAATCATCAGCCGTTTCTTGCTTAGAGGTACAAAATATGAGTGATAATAAGACCAACATCTTTGCCAGCGAGCATACCGAGAGCCCGGTTCAAACGATTCGCCAAACAATGAGTGTTTCGTTGAATGACGATGACCAGCCGGTTATTTCCTTCGCCACAAATCGAGGCAAGGGAAGTGGGGCGCAAGTTCTGCCGGTTGGGGAGTATCGAGAGTATATTGAGGTTCTTGAGGGATATGTGAAGGATGGGATTCCAGAGTCAGGACCGGAGGATAACTACTCCGCAGCCGAGACGGTTCAGCGAACCATCCATAGCGAAGATGGAGTGATTTCTTTTCGGGTACGTTCGGGCAAGGGCGCAAAACCCGCCAAGCTGCCAACTGATAGCTTTTCAGAAGTGGTTGAGTTGCTGCGTGGAACCGTGGATGCGGTTGAAGCTGCGGCTGTCAGCCTGACAACTCCTGCCGAGCAGTAGGGGAAAGTGGGGTGCCGAGCGTAGGTTCGGCACCCGCCACAAAAAATAAAAAAAATAATATTGGTTTTTCTTGCGTGCATGCGTAATATAAAAACCATCAGGGATGTTGATAGCACCTTGACGTTTTTTGTGGTTTAGTTTTTGCACTTGATACTGTCGGGTGCTACAAGAATCTTTGAAAATTAGATATGACCCTTGCTCTCGGGTCATTAAACCCAGGTGGAGTTACCGGCTCCTGGGCACCCTTCGGGGTGATAGCGAGAACCCTGTCTGGGAAGGATGCGTTTGCACGTATCTGCCGCCTAGCTGTAAAGGGGGATGAGTTAAGGGGCGTGGTGGCCTTGAGAATCATCTGGTAGCCGAAAGTAAGAGCCCACACTCCACTGTGGGAGTGCTGCTGAAGGTATCTGCGGACTTGTAGGTTCGTCGTGGAAACGGGATAAGGGCTCATTTAACCAATGACTAAAAGGTCGTGGTAAGTCGAGGAGACTCGACAGAACTTAACTTCTGATGGCAGAAGTCTCTCTGGTAGAACCGGCAACGGAGCTACCGTCCCGAAAGGGGTCATCTGGATATCCTACCACGGGATTGAAGGGCGGCGTGTAACAAGCGGGGGAAGTGTACAGCTTACCAACTTGAGCACAGAATGTCAGGTCAGAAGTATTGCTTGCTGTTCAGCGTTTCTAAAGAACGAGAACAGGGAGAAAGTCTGTGAAGAGTGCTTACCCACTCGTGTGCGTACTCCGTTTTCGACATCCCAGTCTAACGGAAGGTCACAGGCAGAGAGAATAGACGTGCTAATCCTCTCACCCTTTATTTTTAAGGGAGGCGACCACCTCCCTACTAATTAAAATTGGTTCCCGCCTCCGCGCCGCGTCACTCGGAGACGCATTCACCATCGCCGATACCGGTGATACTGACATGACATCGGAGTAAAGGAAAAAAAGTTTATGCTTAGCGAGACCGACATATACGTTATTGTCCTTTTTTTCGGCGCATTCGCGGTACCGCGAATGCTTATGTTTGTCGGTTGTAGTGATGACCCTGTCCGTGGTGATACGGGCTTGGAAATAGTTGAGACCGGAATAGAAGCAGGCGATACAGGCATCGATACTGGTGGCACTGATACATCAGATTTTATATTTTAGAGACTGGAAAGTTGTTGCCACATGGCAGATAACTTCATGGCGCTTTGATGTGGTTTTCTGGCCTGCCCATCGGGCGGTGTTACTGAAGTCTATATTGAAGGGCCTTTTCCGGGCAAAAGCTTTGCACAAAAATGTTAAACTTTTGCCCGGATTTTTTTCTTGAATACTTTTTGCACTTGATATACGCGTGTGTAGGGAGGAGAAACGAAAATGGCTCGTCGATTATTTCCAGATAATGATGCTTGGGGAGCAGATGCGCGTCGTGCTTCTAATGGTATCGCTGTAGCTCTTGCGGATGTTTTGGCTCTTCTTGAGTCTGATGGTCCGGTAGATTTGCGGGATTTTCATTATGTGGCTACGGAGGCTGTTAGCTCTTTTGTTTCTGGTCTTTCTATTCGTCGTCGCTTGGGCGACCCGGATACACCGCCAGATTCTATTATTCGAGCCATTCCGGGTTCGCAGACGAGGAAGCGGCAGGCTTCATCTTCAGATAGTGCGGTCGATGAGTCACCCCGATTGTGATTTTCTTCTTGACGTATCGCGTGGACAGGTTAAGTACAAGTAGACAGCGGAGGGAGCGATGGAAAAGTTCAAGGTCCATGTAAAGTTTGACAATGATGGCGGTGATATAATCGAGAACCATACTGCGGATACGCTCGTGAGCGCATTGCAGCGTCTTGTTCTTGGTCCTGCCGCTAAAATGGGCATTATTCAAGAGGTTCGATGCGTTGACAGTGGAGACTGCACAAACTTTCTTGCTCGCAAGGTAGACGGAAAAGTAAAAGTTCTTTATCCCCCACACTTGGTTCGCTAGGAGAAAAAATGGCTAAGTTTATTACTCATAATGATGAGGGTTCCATTGATACAAATATGACCCATTTGCAGGGTTATATTTCGGCAACCTTCAAAGGGCTATGCAAAGTCTTTGGAAAGCCAACGGAAGGGGACTGTTACAAAACTGATTGGGAATGGGAGGTTGAGTTTCCAAGCGGAACGGTTGCCACCATTTATAATTGGAAAAATGGTCCATCATATACTGGGGCTGATATCTCTCCAGACTCCATTGGCGAGTGGCATATTGGTGGTCATTCGATAGAGGCTCTCCGTCTTACGGAAACTGCCTATCAGAACGCTTTCTGATAATTTTATGTATCCGCATTGAATGGGTCAGCGATATTGACTATGCACGCAGCGACTTCGTCGGCCTTATACTTGATGGCCGCTTCCACTATGGTTTGAGTTCCATATGGTGCCTTGGAGGCCATTGCGCCTGCCCCATCTTCTCGGAGGTATCCAGTAAGGGATTCGATTAGAGATTGCTTTGCGTCTCCATATATGCCAGCATTCTTTTTGATTAAAGTGTCCAGGTATTCTGCTTCTTTGTGCATACCTTTGCGGTCTAAGTGGTCTGCCAGTTTGATCAATTCATTTTTCATGTGAAGCTCCTTGCTGATTCGTTTGATAACATTAATAGTAATATTAATAGTAATATTAATAGAGATTATAATTTCTAAAATAGTATGCGGAGAAGTTCGCTAGGAGAAAAAATGGCTAAGTTTATTACTCATAATGATGAGGGTTCCATTGATACAGCTAACAACTGTGTGATGCCGTATGACCCAGAAGATGACGACGAGAAAGACGATGACACAGGTGAGACCCAGACCCAGACCAAGGAACAGTATGGTCTCACCTGGGAAAGCACACCCGACGACAAATGGTGGCATTCAACCACGCCCGACGAGGACGACGAGTGGGTCATGATGCCCAAGGACGACTATTGATGCAGAGAAAGCTCTTCATATTATATTTAAATATAATATGAAGAGGCCCTCGGGCAAAAGTTTGACATCTGGAAAGGAAAAAGGGACGCCGGACAGAGTAAATCTCCATCCGGTTTCTGCCGCAACAGCGAACATTTTATTACCAAATAATTGCGGTTATTCAGCTTTTTGTATGCTCCTTATAGTTCTCGTCCCGAAGCAAAGAGTTGATAGGTAGCGCGGCGGATGGTAAAGCGACTCGGGAGGTCCAACTCGTTGGACCAGAGCTGTAACTAGTATCTTACGCCCTGTCTGTGATGGCTCCGTTGCCGTCCGTTTGCTTTGCCGACCTATCTCTCCCTCCTTCGCCTTTCAGTATCAAGTGCAAAAAGTATTCGTAAAAAGTAGCCCGCCTGCCGGGCAAAAGTTTTACAAGATAGGTTGCATAGCATATAGGTTGCATAGCATATAGGTTGCATAGCACTCGATACTATGCAAACCAATTTAAATTAGATGTTAAAAATATGTAAAGTTTTTAACATTTCCCGGGCAAAAGTTTTACAAATAGGTATAATGGGGTTTTCCCAAAAGTCAATAGGAAGAATATAAATTATTTGTCATGCTTTTTGCACTGGTTACCATGTGGTGCTTAGCAAGAATTGTGCCAGAAAAGGAGGATAATATGGAATTTGCATTATTTGCTGTCGGCCCATCTGCCGCTGGAGCCCTATGGGCTATGGCGGGAGTTATGTTGACCGGTGAAATGCTTGAGATTCTTGTAGATATTAAACGTCATTTTTTTAACGTTTAATATCTATAGCGTTGGGTAAGTTATGAGTCATGAAACATCCAAAGAAGAAAAGCTCCTAATCATTCTAAACACTATGGATGTTCCTAGCTTTAGAGTGGAGAGTAAAGATTGGAGATGGCTTTTGAGAAACCTGGGTGTAAGAAATTCAAAACATCCAATGTTTCAAGCGGCTGTTAAGCTATTAAAACAAGTTCTTAAAAAATAAATAAATTTTGTTTTAAGCTTTTACGCCCGCACGGGTATGCATTTCTTGACTCTCGAAACTTTCACGCCCGCACGGGCAAAAGTTTGACATACCGAAAACAAGATAAGTGATGCCAGCTTTCACCGACATCACTCTCGGGGTTTGTACGCGCACGCACTCTGCCTATACACTTTGTGCGTGCGCGTATGTACTACTTTGCAAGCGTGGTGCTTGCCGCCTCTACTGCCTCTACAGTGCCGCGAAGCAACTCGACAACCTCTGCAAAACTATCGACGGGAAGCTTCGCGGGCTTCGCACCCTTCCCGGAACGAACGCGGAAGGAGACAATCCCATCTTCCTGATGGATGGTGCGACGGACGGTTTCAGCCGCCGAGAATTTCTCCTCTGTTGCCTCTGGGATGCCGCTTTCAACAATCCCTTCCAAGGTTGTGACATACTCCTTGAATTCTGCAACAGGCATGACCTGTGCTCCGCTTCCCTTGCCGCGATTGACGGCGAAGGAAACCACCGCGATACCATCGTCATTGAGGCTGACGCTCATTGACTGGCGAAGGATGGCGACGGGAGACTCGATGGCCTCGGTAAAAATGGACTGCATGATAGCTCCAAAACCCTCGTTGGGGAGGAGAGGTTCATCCTCTCTCGCCATGCAGTATCAAGTGCAAAAAGTATTCGGGAAAAACAGCCCTGTTCTCCCCAGCCTCGGGCAAAAGTTTCACAAATGGCGCTAACACGTCATACAAGAAAGTCAATAGGTAAGACAGAAATTATCTGTCATTTTTTTTGCACTCGATACCGCATGGTGAGAGCAGGGAATGACCCCAAGAACTAGCGAGAGGTCCACCATGATTGACGTGTTTTTTGAGGGAGGCAAATATCGCTTTCATAAAACTCAAAATGATAAATACTGGACAGGAGTTTCTGGTGGTGGTCACTTTTTTCCTGGAGCTAACTGTGTTGCGCCAAGAGGTATTTGGCAAATTCTTCAAAAGAAAGCTGTTGAAAGCGGTGTTTCCAGAGAAGTTTTCATCACAAAAGAACCGGAAAAGAAAAAGGCTGTTACCAGCGTTTCAAAAAAGAAAAGCAAGAAACCTTCAATTTCCATTTTCTAAACTTTGTAAAGATATTTCATCCTAACTGGACATTTCGGTTGGGGTGGTTATCTTGTAAGTGTCGGAGGATACTATGCCCAGTAAAAGACTGACCGATGATGAGATGGACAATTTGATTGCACAGTTTGTCAGAGATGGAGGCGAAGTAATCAGGCTTCGTCCCGCCACAAAGAGGGACCAAGAAAAGGCTTCTCGACGGTGGTATCACGAGGATAAAGCTATCGCCGGTAGCACGCGCTCTAAAGATGCACTTGCACGCGAGAGTGCGCGTGAGAAAACTATGATTTTCTCCAGAGATGAGCGTTGGAAGGCTGAAGAATGAAAACCTTATGCAAAATTGCATTAGCATGTCTTATGTTATATGGTCTTTTGTATTGGGCGGTAAGCAACCCTAACAGTGCTTCCAATATGAAGGAGTCTATTGATGGGGCTGCTTCTATTGCTGCGGATAAAGCAAAAAAGGTTGCAGACGCTTTAGTTGATGATGAAGATTTAGCTGATGATGAAGAGGAGAAATACTAATGCCTAATTGGTGTATGAATAACCTTAGTGTTTTTGGCCCAGATGAAGACATCAAACGGTTTATGAATCAGGCACGTGGACCTACGCAAACCTATAATAATATCATATCTCTTTATTCAAAGCCGTGGGATATTCACGATGACATTAGGGTGAAAGCAATGGTTGAAACATTGCCTGATCCCGGAGATATTTCTGAATTTTCATTTCATGCTCTTTACCCAGTTCCAGAAGACTATAGACGTTTTCCTTATGATGACACTCAAGCTGTTGAGCTTGGAGAAAAGCTTGGAATAGAAAGACCGTGTGGTGGATACTCATGGGAAGCTAATCATTGGGGCTGCAAATGGGGAGCTTCATTTCCTACTGTAACGATTAGTAGCGATACTAATATAGAGTATTCTTTCTCTACCCCATGGGGGCCGCCAAATGAATTTTTGGCTAAGATAACAAGAGACTGGCCGACTCTTACTTTTTTGCTTCAATATGACGAACCGGGCATGGGATTCAAGGGTACTTCCAAATGGGAAGAAGGTGAATGTGTCTGGGAAGAGGAGGGAGAATATGATGAAGAATATGATGAAGACTGAAGGGTTGGAAGAAGAATTTGTTCAAGCTATGAAAAAGAAGATTGCGGAAAATCCATCAGATGGTTCCGAAGAAAGTATTGATGAAGTTCTTCTCTCATTGTTCGAGAGAGGGTTTATTGATGTGCAGAAAACTGAAGATGGAGAGTTTGCCTTCTCAATTACTGATGAAGGCACTATGGCAATTACAAATCAAGCAGCATTATTTTCAGCAAGTCCTGCTGAAGCATAGAGGAGAAGGCTATGTCTAGAGATATTTGTTTCTTTTATCGTCATACGGATGAACGCTCATACACGATTGCGTATCGGCGCTCTCCAGATAGAACCTCTGTTCGGTATGGTGTTTCTGTTTGCAGAAATGATATGGACCAGTTTGCCAAGAGGTTGGGTCGTAAGATTGCGAACGGACGTTTGGATGCCGGACGTGTACGCCCAGGTCTTGCCGGTTCTGTGAGCAATTTGACTGATGACCTTAGCAGGTTTGAAGTTGAGGATGTTATTGCGTTTGTATGTGGCTTCGAGAGAGCGTTCTTGGGAAGCCCTGATTAGCGTCTCACCTGTTGCTTCTGGTGCGGCAATGGATCTAGAATAAGCTAACTCTTGAACCCCGACTCATATCCGTTTTTCACAATAGAGGGTAAACATGGAACGTCTTATCGGACATAAAATAAAAGAAATCAATCTTTCTCGAAACAGTTTCGACTTGGAGATTAAGACGGAAACTCATAAGTTTATCTATGAAACAGAAGGCGATTGCTGCGCGCACGCATATATTCTACCCCTTGATGAAAAGGATGTAAAAGCGTTGCTTGGCCACAAAGTGCATAAAGTCTTGAGGGATAAGTCTTCGCAAGAAACAGAAGGGGGCTATGGAGTTATAGACACAGAGTTTATCACCATTCAAACGCATGGTGGAGACTTGTTGCTTGAACTAAGAACCGAACATAATGGTTATTATTCCGGCCGGATAAACTTCATTAGTGTAGAGCCTATTTGGCCTGTCTTTGATGATATTCGAGAAGAAGCATACGAGGGACATAATGGATAATTCCAAAGATGAAATAATCGTTCTTCTCCAGGAAGAATATGGCTACCGAGAATGGCTTTGGATTCCTCAAATGAACGAGGAAGAGCTGAAGCAATGGTGGAAGTCTCTGCCTTCTGTTGCTCCTTTCTTCTTCTCTCCTGACCTTCCTGGGGAGAAGCATCAGATATGGTATCAAGATGCTGAAGACGAAGACATCTTTACCGCAGCTAATCCTCCAGATGAAAGTGATTACTTCTTTCTTGTAGAGGTAAGTGGACCAAGAGAGGTTTCCGCGATATCAAGAAAGGAGAGGGTGCCAAAGAATGTTTGGCGCGCACACTTGCATACGGATAATGATAGTCATTTGATTACTCCAGAAGGAGAGGTGATTCTTCATGCAGGATGGGTGTCTGATGAAGAATATTTCAGCGATGATTATAAGCCTTCTCCAGAGGCAGAAGAGGCATGGGGGAAGGCTACCTGCGAAGCTATGCAGAAGATTGTTATTGAACATTCAGCAGAAGAATAAGTATAATGGTCCTTATATGGGGCTATGGTGAAATGGATATCACAGGGGCCTTCTAAGCCCTCGTTCCAGGTTCGAATCCTGGTAGCCCTACCATTATATTTGAATTATAATTCTGCCCTCTTGGCGCAGTGGTAGCGCAGGAGACTGTTAATCTCTTGGTCGTTGGTTCAAATCCAGCAGAGGGCGCTTTTAGAAGAGATAATGTCAAGCAGTAACTTTTAGGAGAGATAATGTCAAGTAGTAATAACAACAACAGATCAAGTGGTAGCGGACTTTCTTTGATGACCCTTGTCGGGGCAGGACTCGCGGGATTCTGTTCGTACACACTTGGTAATGCGCCCGGATGGATAGCCATACATACGCTTTTCAACTGGCTCTATATTATCTACTTGTGTGCAGGGTGCGGCGGCGGATTGCCTATGGGGCTTTTTTAATTTTCTAATATAGTTTTAGCACCAGATACTCTTGCACACACGTACTCGGAGAGGCTCGGAGGGGAAATGAATAAGTATGTTTTAGAAAGAAGTGGCGTTCATTGGGAGAAGCGATTCTATGTAGGGCAAAGCACCTTTCACTGCGAAGCTCTCTGGGGGCCGCTAGACAGAGCCTTTGAGTTTCATCGTCAATCCGATGCTGTTCGCATGTCACACCAGATTGATGACCAAGAGGGCTTATACACAAGAGTATCTGATGCATCTGAATTGGAGGCCAAAGATGAGTGACGCCCTACTTGAATCACAGACTTTCTCCCTGTTCTCGTTCTTTAGAAACAATCCCGATATTAACGAAGAAGATGTTGATGAAGCAGTCATAGATGCTGCTCTGGCTATGGCTTCAAACGCTAACAATGAGGGTCTTCCTGGGCAGATTAAGTTCTTGCTAATCATCGCGGGTTGGTCCGAAGAAGATATCAGGGATTACTTTAAAGGATGAATGGCAATAACATGGAAAATTATATCGATTATATCGAAGAGCGAAAAAGAAAGACTACTGCTGCACTTGATTTGTGTCCACCTCCTATTAGAGACTGGCTAATCGAGTGCACAACAGGTTCTATAACTGGTGAGCCATCGTCCACAAATAATGATGGAGATTTGGTGGAGTGGTTCATGGTTGGACAAAATTCTTCTCATCAATTTTTTCTTGGAGTTCGGCCCGATGGCGTCTTCATAAGAAAAGCAACAGGAGAAGAGTATAATCAAGAATGTCAATGTACTTACTTTAAAGTATCATTGACAGTAATCTCTCCCGGTGATATCTGCAATAATTACTGGGGTCATCTTTAAGGAGGATGAATGTCGCTAAAGAAAAGTATTACAGCCGGTGTCAAAAATGGACTAGCAGACCCATTCGGAACAGCAATGGGCATTGCATGGTGGATCTTATGTGTCGGCTTGGGCGCGTGGGTACTTCAAATGGTTATCAGCTTTGCTGTGGGCATTAACGGCTTCTAGGAAAAATAACAAATAGGCATTTGCCGGGGAGAGAATGATGGGTGCTGATACGTTTATAACTACTGCAAGAGGCAGCGATGCCCGTGATGCTTTTAATGCTGCGGTGCAAGAGGCACAGTACGACCATGGTCACGCTGGCTACACTGGTACTATCGCGGAGAAGCATGACTTTACTGTCATCCCTCTGCCATACGGTCGCGAACCTTATGAATACGCCGAGGATCTTATCTACGAGTCCGACCGCCGAATCGACGATAAGTGGGGTCCAGCCGGTTGTCTCAAACTTGAGGATGGAAAATACCTCTTCTTCGGTTGGGCTAGCTCCTGACAATTTAGTCACATACCCGAGAGTAGGCTCATGAAAGAGGTGAAGAAGTATAGTTTTCAGCTTACGCAAAAAGAACTACAGCATATTCTTCGTAGCTTATGCCGCGAAGCTCCTGCCGAGCCTATTCTATATTTTGGCGACTGGCTTCCAAGAAAGTCGCGGGCTGGAGCTGTATCTCAAAAAGATACAGCTCTTCGCGAAAACCTGTTAAAGCAGGCGGAGTCTCTCGTGGAAAAAAAAGATGTAGAGTTTGAGGTTGGAGATTTGGTGTCAGTCAAAATGCTTCCCCTAAAAGGGAAAGCATTTGAGGTCCAGTCTCGAAATTGGGCAGCAGATATTGAGCAGTATGAATATGTTATTTGCAGTCATGATTCTCGTCGAGTTATGCGTTCTGCATGGCTTAAAAAATATCTTTAAAAAAGGAGAAACCCGACTGGCAAAAAAGCCAGCGCGGGCAAAAGTTTTACATTTAGAATACAAAACGACCCACCCGGTACTCTGACCGGGTGGGCTTTACGTTTTTATGTTACGTTTTCCTACTCTTCATTTTCCCCCTCGTCATCTTCGGAAGGTGTAAGGGACTGTCCGGCGGAAAGAACCGCGCTAACAGTACCGGTGAGAAGTTCACACACTTCGCTAAACATAGCGACAGGAATCTTCGCGGGTTTACTTCCCTTCCCAGAGCGGGTACGGAAAGAGACAACACCATCTTCGACTCGGATAGTGCGACGAATAGTTTCGGCGGGAGAAAGGGTTTCTTCTTCGCGCTCCTCAATGCCGTCATCAGCATAGCCCTGGAGGGTGCTGACAGCTTCAGCAAAGTCACTGGTGTCAATGACCTGTGCTCCGCTTCCCTTGCCACGATTGGTAGCAAAGGCAACCTGTGCCTTTCCATCATCAGACAGAGAGACGCTCATGGTCTGTCGAATCACTTGAGTAGGAGACTCCGTGTTCTCACTCTGAAAGATTGCAGTTTTATCACTCATTTGGTTTTTCCCTATCGGAAGATTTTAACAGTAGGACTATCCTACACTCTGCGGTATCCAGTGCAAAAACTATATCAGAAAAATTACTGAGGAGCTTAATTATTAAAAATGCAAACAATTAAAATACTTCTATTTAATGAGCATTACTTTGATATCTAACTAGCATTAGATGCCCGCGAAACGCGGGGCAAAAGTTTCACATCCTATTAATATAGGAGAATAGAAAGCAAAGATAGGTCTTGTTATTGTGAAACTTTTAAGCAGAACATTGGTAGATTTATCTTCGAAAAATACAGGGAATCTAACGGGACATATTTCTGTTTATAAAATGGACAATGGAAATCTTTATTATGTTTATTTTATTGAAGCCAGATATTATGCATCAAAAGAGATTGACCCCATAACAAAGAAGATAATAAAAGAGAGGGGTTCGATAAGTAATTATCATTACAGTGTCGATCTATTCTTTAATGATAAAGCCAGACATCTCGGCTGGCCGGGCAAAAGTTTCACATACCGCTCTAATCCGTAGTCTTACCAGGCAGAAGATACCCGGCATGAAATGATGTCAAAGAAATTATTTGACAATCTTTTAGCACTCGTTACCCCCAAGTGAAGAAGTCTCTTCCTCATTTAACAGAACTCTTAACATACAGTAGATACAGAGCGTATCTTTAAAGAGAGATTCTTCTTTGTTTATATTATTATTTGTCGTCTTAGTAGACAGTGGTTAAGTTTGACAAATTTTCTAAAATTTGTTTCACGAAAAGCTACCAACACCGGTAGAATATATCATGTGTCTTGACAAATAAACTTATTCGACAGAAAGAGGAGCGCAAGATGAGGGACAATACAGAGATAGAGTTTTATATTTTTGAAACTGATGATGATTGTTATAGCCTTTTTAACATCAGAACAGATAAGGAAATCTTTTTTGATATGACAAGGAATGATGTGTCGACTTTCTTGATTAATAATAATCCAGAACATCCCTTCCTCTTGCAGAATGAAGGCTCCAATATATCCGTCCTCAATCATAACACTTACCTGGGAAAGAATCAGAATAATAAAGAGTTGTGTGTAAGCAATGATGATAGCTACATGCATTATAACAAAGAGTTTAAGAATGAAACCTCTCAGTTTGTTTCTGAAGATCTTATTATGAATTATTTAAACTCTAACTATGAAGGTTACTTTCGTTACAAACCCTCTTACTCTGCAACAAACTGTGCTCCCAATATTGAATGGCCAAAGAATGAAATGGATAAACAATTATCTTTCTCTTTTATGCATGAAGACAGAGACATTGATATAGATACAGACATGGATGAAGAGATTCCATATCTAGATGAGTATGATACAGACTTTAATCCAGATAAATAACCAATAGACCTCCGGGGTCACACCATGCTTTAAGGCAACCTTTAAAAATTAAAGGTTGCCTTTTTTATTTTCTTTTAATGAGTCCTTTGGTTTCAAGAAAGTCCCTTTAAACCCAGGCGGCCAACTCCGGCATATTTTTTTGGGGCATAAGATCCTTTTTTCTGTGAAATAAAGACTCTTTTTCTGTGAAAACCAAAGACTCTTTTTCTGAGAGACAAAAAGACTTATTTCGCGACAGAAAATTCTTGAAAATTGTGTGGACACGCAGAAAAAACGACGCAGGGCAGTTTTTCGCTTTATAGCTTTTTTTGCCTTTTCATATAAGGAAAAACGCAATTCTGAAATTTTTTTGCTGAAATATTTTTCAGACTTTTATATAAGAAATAAGGCCCCTTCCCGCGCAGCTCGAACCTGAATAAAAAACCATTCGCGCACACACGCGCAAGACACAGCGCGCACACACGCATATGAAATGAATATAGATGAAAATAAAAAAGAAACAAAGAGGGCATACGCGTGCGTGTATACTAATAAATTAAGAAACATATGAGATAGAGACCGAAAGATAAGAACTCCCTCGGAGCCAGTGATGCCAGTGACAATAAATGCTTTAATTAAAATAGCCAATGAGTTAGACAAGCGGGGTTTGGTTACAGAGGCCGATGGTCTTGATAAGATAATAAGTTCTATAGATGAAGAGATGTATCATGGGTCAAATGTTGAAGTGAACGAATTGGTCCCAAAGAAACATTTTTTATCCGATGAGCCCGTGGTCTTTGGAACTCCGTCTAAAGCTATGGCTTTGGCGCACCTTGCCCGCTGGACGGATGATGACTTTGAACTGGGCAGTATTAACGAGGAACCTCTCGTTCTGAAGGAGAAGTATCCGAATGCTTTTGAAAAAATATTCCGGGGACAAAAAGGTTATATATATAGCGTTGATCCCGAAGGCTTTGAAAGCAAACCAAATCTAATGAGACAGGAGCGTGTTTCTTTTGAGTCTCCGGAGATTCTAAGTGTCGAAGAAATAGATGATGTATTGAAGGCTCTGGAGCAAAGCGATTTGGTATTAAAGAAATATAGAGAAACAAATGAATTATAAATTAAGAAAATTAGCTATAGCCCTAAAAGACTTGGGCCATGAAGAAGAAGCTGAAGAAACGGAAGAATTATTTAAAACCCTAAATGATAAAGCAGAAATAGAAGATGCTTTTCTCAAATTAATAGATAGACCTTCTGAGTCTAATCAAATAAAGATGATTGGAATAGAGTGGGGCTTTGTTTTATTGGCAGCAAAAGCTTTGGCTCTCTGGTTTGGCAAAGAACTCATGGATACATTTATTGATTATATAAAAAAGCGAGGAATAAATTATGCAATGAAATGGCTGGCTTCCAATATCTTTATGAAGTATGTGGAAGATCCAGACAAAGAGCTGTGGGGAGAGAATATAAGGCTCTTGGAGAAAATGCAAAATTTAAAACCAAATAAAGATAATTTAAACAAATTAAGCGATGAACAGAGAAAAGCTTATATATCCGAAGTTATAAAGATAATTGAATCCGATTCAACAAAACCTTTTGATGTAAATGCTAATGACATAATGGAAACGATGTTTTCAGAAATTTTTGCAAAAGAGGAATAAAACGATAAAGGACTAGGTTATGATAAAAGATCTAATTAAAATAGCCAATGAGTTAGACCAAAAGGGTTTGACAAAAGAAGCAGATTACTTGGATGATATAATAAAGTTTGCGGAAGAAGAAAGCTTTAAAACAATAGGCAATCCAGAAGAAAAGATAAAAGAACTCTTTGGCAGAAATCTGCAGATTTTCACTCATGCTACGCAGGCTCTAAATAAAAATAACTTTCAAGGTTA
>Ga0080013_1000821_pt1 | contig 42791 bp, 23 predicted proteins | sample ETNvirenome_6_85_FD_69236 | JGI IMG/M metagenome (GOLD analysis project Ga0080013, IMG submission 69236) | Marine viral communities from the Pacific Ocean - ETNP_6_85 (SPADES assembly) (version 2) | ecosystem: Environmental > Aquatic > Marine > Oceanic | place: Pacific Ocean | collected 2013-06-19 | reverse complement strand
GTCAGTATCTTTAGCTTCTTCTCTTTCACGGATCCAGCCTGCCTTTGCGATCACATAGCTATCGGACCGGTCAGCATAACCAGCCTTGGGATTTCCATGTCTAGTGTATTCTACCTCAAAACCGGGGACGCTGTCAACAACAAACTGCAAAGAAACAGCTTTTGCCTTCTGACCCTTTGGTACTTTGATGCCGCATAACTTGCGGGCGGATGTGGCGGCGAGATACTTGGGTTCGCCGTAAAACATATTATAGCACAACCATGAAACAATGCCATTAATTTTTGATAAAAGCGATAAGGTTTGCGCTGATGAGAAGCCGGATCGGAAGGATTGGAGCGACTGTTCAACATATACCTGTTCTATAGGATACTCGCCTTCTATATCCTCCAAACACTTTCTCACAATTTGGATTTTCTTGAAGAAGTTCTTTTCTTTTCGCAAGTCAATATGGTCGCAGGCAAGGATATTACCGCCGTGATCCAATACAGTATAACCAGTGATGCTGGTTGATATGTCCAGGCCGAGGATCATCAAATATCTAATTTTAACTTGAACGTAATCTCGCGCTCTTCCAGCTTCTTAACTGGTTTGGCTAATTTGGCGATGCCTATCAAGTTTTTATCCCTATCATAAATTCCAACTTTAGATATATAAGTAATCTTTTGGAATGAGCCCGTAGGACTATTATACGATGAACTCACAGTATTTTTAATAGCTGCATCTTTATATTGTTCATATCCTGTTGAAGCGGACGCCATAAGCTGCGGGGATGTAAAATCGCGATAGGTCGGATTGTTAGAGTGGTTAAGTTGATTTTGGGGAGCGGTTGCGAAAAGCATCATCGTAGGAATAACATGGGAGCCGCTAAAATCTAAAAAGCAGCTTGAAGACGTGGCCGTCAAATCTGTAGCCGAGCCGGAGATGGTTTGCGCAAAGGCCGTCCAAGTCGGATAATCGTTGGTGGTGCCGTATACTTCAGTATGAGAGGGCGAAAAAGCACCATCCGCAGACGTCAAATCCCAAGACCCTGTAAGCACAATAAACCCTTCGTTATATAACACGAGGCCGGCAGTTGAGCCGGAGCCATTAGAATTTACGGGGCCGACCTGATAAAGAACTCCGTCCCTGTTGGTGTCCTTCAGTTGGCCAACTAAGGTTCCGGTGATATAAAATTTAAGATCTACGGTGCCTTTTTTGATATTGTCTCCATAGAACAAGGAGGGAATCGTTACTAGCCCCACTTCAACCGCACCCTCAGCAACCACGGAAGCAGTTAAGTTGCGTACCGAAGAAGAAACGGCATAAAGAGGATTAAGAATGCGATAACTATTAAGAGTATTCTTAAGAGCGTAAAGGTAAGTGATGCTTCCAGTTTGGGGCGCGCCTGTTGCAGGCTCAGTAGATGCAACGTAGCGAGCGTCAGTGGCTGCATAATAGTATTTCTCTACAGAGCAACTCAGAGGATAGTTCTTAACAAGAGGATCGCCGATATCAGTATTATTAAATTCAGCTGCTGAGACTGTTTTATAATTAAGTCGGGTGCCGTTTTTTACTACGAATGAGGCAATTCGGGGATTGTCTCCCAGATAATATAGTGTAGGATCTATACCTTGCTGAACTGCGTATTTAAAGGGATCTCTGAACTCGGCCCCTGCGGCGCTCGACGATGCCGCGGCGAAGTTCAGTGTGCCGCTTCGGTCTATATTTAACTCATAGAGAGAAATAAATCCGGAAGGCATTCCCAAGATGCTTCCAGTAAAAAGGCCACTTAATGTTTTGTTGTTGTTATAATAAGAACTACCGCTATAAAATGCAAACGATACCTGCGGATAAGTTTTTACAAGGTTGGTTATCTTGTCGCTTTTTGTGAACCTGAAAATATAAGACATTTCATTTTCGTAACGCCGACATTAACTGTCCACCCTCACCCTGATTATTACTTCGTCTGAATCGTTCTTCTCTATGGGATTGGACAGTTTCGCCACCACTGCTAGCTCGCCATCAGCCGTATAAAGACCGCAGCTAGTAATAAACGCCTTAGGACGATCTTGAGGCGATCGTTTGACTCTTATCTGGCTAGAACTAAGATAGGTAGGATTGCTAGAATAATTAAACTCATTGAAATTAGCGCGACAGAAGTAAACCGTAGAATTAATCTCTGTAGTGTTGTTGAAAGAAACATTCTTAATGCGGTTACGGAAGGCATCACAAGAACCCGAAATAGATCCCGTAATCAATAGAGCATCAACATCTGCATAATTTACAACAGGATTTCCTGGGCCTGGGGCGCCATTGTTTCCTAAGTAATTTGCTTTGGCCATATTAAAAACGCTAGCAGTAACAACACAAATTCCAGCTTGATAATAGACTAGGCCCTTGCCGGAATCAGAATGGATCGGCGATGAGGCCGTATACAATATGCCATACTCGCCGGCTGGGGAATTAGTTTTATAGGATGTAAGGGCGCCATGATCTTGAAGAAGCATATCTTTTCCTGGATCCACTGCGGCGCCGCACGTGCTCCCTGTGTTTATCGTTAGTGAAAAAGATTGCTTTTGAATTTCATCTTTTGTTACCAAGCGCGAAAAATTAATAAAGAAAGCTTCTTTGATTTTTGTACCGCTGGCCAGATCACCATCCTGGTCAAACTTGCGAATGGACCCCGTCTGATCAAAGCCCACCAAAGTTTGGGCCATTTCGTTATACATATTAACTTTGCCCGCAATGCGTACGCCGCCGTAGTTAGCTGCCGATGATGACAGAAATGACCCGGGAGAATAACCAACCGCCAAATCAAAAATATGATTTGCGGAAGAACTAAGATAAGGGTAGTCAAAAACCGCCTGGTACATTTCCTTACCATGAGCATAGTTTTTAATATTTTGATCATCAATATAGGTACCCGAAATCACAGTTCCCGTAATCGGCACCGCTTCACACAATAAGTCTCTGACTGTATTGATATCGTTGGAATTGAGTGGTTTGTAAAATGTAGCCATGACTTTTTCTTATCCTTATCCTGTATATTTAACATACCGGATGGGTAGAGATATACTCACCCCGGTAGTGTTACCAAATATGTCAATTGAACTATCGATATATTTATAGGTGGCGCGCGTTATATCGCCCTGAATTGTTTCCGTTCCCGTAGTTCCGAGAACGTTCCACAAATAATTGCTGGCGATAACATCTAGCTGAGACTTAATCCGGAAGCCAACGCGGGATCCGAAGCCCCCTGCGACCGCTTTTCCAGTAGGCTGGTTTTGCAGGCCGGCATTGAGCATGAACGCGGAGTCCAAGCTCACGAAGGCATCGTTTCCGCCGGCGGTCAACACATATGTGGCGACGTTATCAGGATCTAAGAAAGAAGAGGCCGCGCCTCCTAAGCCTGACTGGCCGCTAACATTAGCCGAAGCGCCGTTCTGACCAGGCGCATAAAGACGACCTAGGCGATTATCCATGCGTATGATATATTGAGTTTCCCTTAAATCGTCTGGGCACGTAAGTTCAGCGATATTGTCAATCCCTTGATCTAAAAGCACTTTGTTGGATGCCTGCTCGGGCGCAAAACCGTTTAAAATACCGCCGTTAAGGCCGCTTGTGGTGGTTGCGCTTGGGAGGGCCTGGTTCACTGTGGTAGAATCAACCAACACAACGTACTTTGCCTCGTCGCCCGTACCAAAACGAGCGCTTCCAATACCATCATTTATTTTCAGAACCGGCAAATAAAACAAATCTTGGCGCATGGTCCTCATTAGCTTATACTTAATTGAGGCCTTACTGTTAGAAAATGCTTCCATAATTGGAGTCTGAAGAATGGTTAAGGACTGGTTGGCTGATGTTAAATCGGGATCATACAACTCATAATTAATCTCATCGTCTCCAAAAGCAAATTTTACAATCTGCAAAGAGCCTCCCGCTTGCGCTAGCCGACGACGGCCGACGGTAGTCAGGGTTCCATCCACAATTGTATCACCTAGGTTATCTAAAAATGCCATAATATAAATCCTTATTATTAAATAGTTTTATAGAACTAATTATCCTCATATTTAGGATTTGTTGTTCGTTCTATCTGAAATTTAACATTCAAATCCAGTTTTCGCCCGGTGTCCTTACCGGTTAGCCTTATCTTGAAGGCCTTGTTTTGTGCGTCTCTCATAACTCCATCAGATTGTCCCACTATACACTCTGCATCCTGCGCAGGATTTCCTGCAGATCCTGAGCCTGCGGTGCCGGTCGGAATTATTTTCTTCTCCAACACAGACGCTCCTATCTCTAAGTATCTCTTAAACGATTTTTCTTTCTTTCCACGAATCGGAGGCACCATTTCGTGCGGCTCATTAATGAAATAGATACGACCGTTGTTATCTACCATTTGTACTTTAACAACTGGGGATGGGTTAGAAATATAATCACCCTTATCAATTGTACGGAAACAGTAGTAATAAGCGATATTAGGAACTATGTTGTCCAATAGAGAAGCAGCTGTAACGCTTGTAAGACCATGTTGGGTTTCTAATACCTTGTGACGAGCGCCAGCAAAATCGGCGTAGCTTGTGGGAGGATGGTCCAAGCGATACACCTGAAAACGAATAGCGCTGTCATCCCCTCCAAATAAAAGAGGAGTTGGGCCGGTACCGGGCGCGTCTACCCGATCCTGACTAGCTCGCATATCCGCAAAAATTGCAGGATCCTGGGGTTCAATCATTACGGGAATAAGTTCATCGTGAGTATTAAACTGATTTAACAAAATCTTTACCTTGTTCGACACACCCTGTAAAGGATAAAAAGTCGCATCGGGCCACATAGGAGGCAAGTCGTGCACGCGAATAACTTCACTTTCACCATAGGGCACTTCAACAATTTTCAAGGACGAATAGTTGTTTACTTCTACTGTTGCTGTGCCTGCATCATCCAAATCAAGAGGAAGGGCAGGGCTCATACCATGAGGGCCGGAATGGAATGGAAGTTTCATTTCCCGACGGGCCATAGGCCATTGGGCGCCTGAATACTCATCCAAAAACTCAGGAATTCCAAAGTACCAGTCAAAGGCCTCGGGTGACACGCATGCTGCATGAAGACTAGTCGGGTGCGAGAAGATACCAGAGTAAAGGCCATGCCAGGGAAGCTCCTCAAAGCTCGGTGCGGCCGATGGCCACTCGCCTTGGCCGACTGGGTCCAGTTGTTCGCCCAGGAGGCTGAAAGCGGTGCCGTTTGAGACATTACACAGGCGCTGCATAAGCGTCATTGCCATCGTTTTGTCAGAATCGTTCAAGCCCTGAATAGAGGCGAGATGTGCCAGCACCCAAGTTCCCTCGCCGCCGGCGCTGAGATGAGCATCAGAAATCCACTGCGCGCCACTTCCTCTGGTTACGAAACGTGCAGCCCAGGCGCGGTCATTACCACTTCCCCACCGGGCCTTGTTTATTCCCGCTAAGAGTGATGTGACACTATAGGCCCTATCCGGGAGCATTGAATCGTTATCCGGTCTATGATTCACTTGTGCGCTTCGGTGTTGGGGCTCGGTGCCAGCGGGTGCGCTCCACTCCTCCTCAAACCAGAAGGGAGCATTTGTTTCAAAGGGCCACGTTGTGCTGAGGGGCATATTAACATATGCGTCCCCTGCTAGATAGCCGCTGCTCCACTTGGTGAGTTTGGTCCACACATTAGGATTAAGTCTCTGCTCGATGTAACCTTCATACGATACCGAAAAGGGCGCCACAGCAATGCCACGATTACGGAGCCATATCCTGTTTCCTTCTAAATCATCATCAGTAGTGGTCTCACCAGGCTCAGATCCGGGCCCTTGGCTTGGGCCACCCACAATTCCATTCCCGGCACAAGTTATCACATCAACCGGGGGGCCTCCCAAGGCGTAGCCGGCCTGTTCTCTAAAGCCAAGCCATGCCCCCAAGTTAGACGGATACGGCGTCGGGGGACCCGGATACACCACCCGATCGCTGTAATTATACTGATTGCCAACCACCAAGCAGTAAGCTTGCACAATGTACTTATATTTTTTATTATATTCTACTTGTGTATCAAAATAATTGATTACAGTTGGATCGTTACGACCAGCTGGCCCGGGGCCAGTAGCGGGGACGAAGAAGTGCTGACCCCATGCAGCGACATTGCCAGCATCATCTACCCCATATCTGGAAATTTTATAACACAAAGGCTCATGGTACGATAAGGCGCCCTGTACCATGTCCTCGTATGATCGCATTTTAGAGGCAAACTGGTGACCGCTAGAAACAGAACCATCTGATCCATTTGTATAAAAAGCAAGAGTTTGGACCATCGTTTTTAGGGCGTCCTCGCCGGAGCCCAGGGCTGATGGACAAACGCCGCCGTCGCTGTTGCGGAATCGGCTGGCTTCGATCTTCTCGCCCACCGCGAGGTTCTGAAAGGGGGTGCCTATTATGCGACCCTTGTTACCAAATACTCCGCGGGTGCCTTGACCAAGCATTCCCGAAAAACCAAGTCCATATGCTGTCTCTGCATAGTCTCGGTTTATGTTGTTCCATTGTCTCAAAAAAAGATTTTTAACATCGATGGTGCGCAATCCAGTCTTTTCTCCCTTCGTGTAACCCCGATTTCCAACAGGAGTTGGAATACCTGCGGCCTCTTCGCTGGATAGTGGGGCTGGAGACCAACTTGAAGGCAGCCAGCCAAAACCAGCGAATTCGCGAGGTTCAGTGGTATTTTCGGACCAAGTATCGGTATCCATATAGAGAGTCTCATAAACCTGATTCCATTCTCCATGATAAGATTCAGGCGCAATAGCTTTCCAGTCAGCGGGATCAATGCCAAGAGTATTATCGTCGTATAAGACGACTTGCTCTCCATATCCGTTAATGTTCGCTGCCATAATTTCATACAAGAAGAAATCAGTTAAAGCCTCATTCATGGCCAGATTTTTACCCGCGACAGAACTCCAATCGGGTGGAATATTCAGCAGCCCAGAAGACTGATTGGCTTGAATGCTGACGCGCACACCGAAGGGCCACGGACTGTTAAGAGAAGATAACTCTGCGAGGCGACCCTCTGCAGTAATTTCATAACCCAATCCAATATATTGATTGGCGTCCAATACATCCCCACTCCAGCCATTGGTTTCGTCAATAGAGGGATTCGCCACCTTCGTAAGTAAATTATCAGGCTGCCCCAAATTATAAGCTATATCGGACAAAGAAATTGGCTCGTATAGATCGGACGCTTCGTAGTCAATGACACCATGAGAATAATTAAAACCATTTTGATACCCAAACGCGGTGCTTTCCCTGTATACCCCCCACTCGTCCAGATCTGAGTCAACAATTGGACCCAGCAAATAGGCTTGGTCGTGGGAAGTTGCAACCGATAAAACTCCATAAAGATTTGGAATCTGCAACACGTTCTTTCCATCATTAGAAGTCAAACCAAAAATGCCTGCTTTGTTCTCCCATCCTGCCGCATAATAATTATAAACAGGAGTAGCCGTAACAGAATTTTCAGGAACTTCCAAAACAAAGGCATGGTCGCTATATCCGCGGCGTTCTGGAGTATTGGGATCCGTATCCGCGGCAGAATTGCCTTTACCTCCATAATAATTCATGGTAAACCTGCCCAAAATACCAGGTATTTCAGGCAATCCTAAGGCCGATGGTAGGCCGGCCACTTGAGGATTAGCTGAACCGAGCATGTATGTTTGCCACATACTCCAGGAGGGTTCATTATTTAGCACCTCTTGTGTGGAAGGAACATTAGTATTGTAGCTTATCCACCCTGAAAAATTGCCATATAGAGTCAATCGTGTAACTTGTGCATTAGGATAAACATTGTGGGCGGGGGCGCCAGTAAGCTTAGGTGGCCAGGTATTGGGCCGCGGCACATTAATGGTGATATCTTCAGTAATTGATGTCGCTGACGCAGCGGGCCCACCGGAGCCGCCTAGGCCATCTGTCCAATATTGTCCAGCCACGGTCGCGGCTGGACCACCACCGCCTGGGCCGGCAATAAATGAACTATTGGTGCTTTTATAGCGCGCAGGGCCGGTCTGAGTTGGCAAGATACTAACGTCGCGAGGCATGCCCTCCACAGCCCACTCAAATCCGACTCGTAGAGAATTGTTGGGAGCAGCTCCGGGGACCTGGCCGTTGTTCATGAATCTAAAATCGCGATAATTATCCACCTGTTCATTATCCATAAAGGTCCAATAATAGCCTGCGGATCTTCTAAAATAATCTATATCCAGCAACGCCCCATTAGCGCCTTCAGGCATATAGGCCACCATGGGGTGCACAGATGCGTCATTGTCGCTCTCCATGCCGTGGGGGCCGTTCTGGCGACCATGGGCAGTACCTTGATACACCGAGTAACCGGACTGGCGGGCATTTATAAAGCGTGTCCATTTCTTCGCAGCCATCAGTATGATCCTCTCCCATTAGAACTGTTCGCGGCTGAAGTGCGCGCATGCGAGCTTGGGCCGCTTTGCTGGTATTGTGCCACCAAAGAAATAGCGCGTTGGCTTACGGCTTTAAGCTTAGAGTGAGATTTGTTCGTGTGAAATGCGCCTTCCATCGCGACTGCGAGTCCATTCTCCGTAATATGAAGATGGTAGGGGCCCACATACATTTTACCACTGGGATATACAAAATCTCCCCCGGCAGTATGATGTCCGACAGCGTTGGGCTTCTCTTTGTTGGCGGCGGAATTACTCTCTATTAAAGAAGGCTGGAGGCGAGAATTAACGAGAACACCGGGTGTAGCGGAAAAGGAGTAAACAGAAGAAATTTTAGTCTCCCTGCTGTGACCATTGTAAGAACGCTGAGTGATCTCTGGGGAAGAGGTTTGCGGCCGGCTAGAGACTCCGCCTGGGCTGTCACCGTGGCCATTGACCACAAATATTTCATCATACACGGGCGCGTCAATTCCGTCAAATTCACTAAATCCCGCTTTGGTTTGATTTTCAACCAGACGACATAGGAGAGCCTCTCCGGAGCGGGAAAAATTATCCAACAGCTGTTTCGTCAAGTCAATCCAGATGGGCCCATAGGTTTGAACTCCTGCAGTTGCAGTTCCCCTAAAACCTTGAAAATATTGAACTTTTCTCTCCAGACCGTATCTCAATGCAAATTCGTTAATTTGACACCCTCGCACAGCTTGGGGGCCTCCATCGTTAGGGTTCAATTTATGAGCATAACTAAGTTGTTGCATTGATACTGGCGCCCCAGTGCCTCCAAGTCCCATCGTTTGTGCTATCATCTGGGCGCCACGATTAGATGTAGAAACTGCCTCTGATTCCGCCCCAAGTGCGAGAACCTTTTCTCTAGTTTGATCCGAAGAACGGAATACATCGCCACTCGTAATTGCTTTAACACCACTAGACAAGTTGTCTTGGTGTCCAAGAAAATAGTCAGTCTGTATTAAATGATACAAGATACACAAATCAATTTTAACTATTTCCCGTAAATAATCATAATCTTGTGAATTGTTGTTTGATGCAGCCGTGAAATCTTTTAAAGAATCGTGTCCTTTCTTATTTATGACGAAAGGAGAGGGTTCGGATACTTTAACAGCAGCATCCAAAAGACTGTTTCCCTGCGTGGCGCCCACCATAGCAATATCGCCAAAAAGAAGATCCCCAGTAAAGTCTGATGAAATACTACCGGCTGCAGTAATAGAAGTATCCGGCACCACTTCAACCGAACATCCATTAAAGGCCATCATTGAAAGAGCGGTGCGAATTTGAGTTACATGACCAAGAGGAAAGGAAGTCGGATTATATGTGAAATCAAACTGTTTAAAATCCAAAGGAGAGTTTTTATACATATTTGCGGCAACCAATCGCTGACCAACGGCCTTGGTCTCATCTTTGACTGGGTCGGTGGAATTAATAACATATTTCATGTCCCCCGTGTTGAAAAAATTGGGAGTAATGGTAAGAGGGGAGCTGTTTCCCTGGCGCTGAATATCTTCGGTTATTTTCTCTTCTTCTGTGGTGACTAGTGTACCCATCATCTCGTATGTAAGGGTCTTGAACGGTGTAAAAACTGGATCTGCAGGGAAGCCACCGGGAATGTTTAAATAATCAAAGCCATATCTCCGGGCTTCGGTCGCATCTACTAGCTCTTCAAAACAACACTTTATCCTCAAAATGCGCTTACCGGGATCACCGCTTCCCTCAATATCGCTCTTAGCAACAGCACCCTCACCCTTGCGACAACCAGTGCTCTGCCGCGAACCAACAGAAGACACGCTGCGCAACTCACGCTGGAGTTGAGTGTCCAGATCTCCGATCATGCCCTCTAGCACTCTTACTCCCGTGGTACCGCGAGAGGCCAATGAAGTGTTGTGCTTGAGTCTCTCATAATATTCTTGTTCAGTATACTTGGAATCAAAGACTGCCATGGCACTAAGAAATCGCTCCCTAGCCACGTGATCTGCCTGCTGGTCTGCAGGAAGGCGCAAATAACGCTGTAAATAAGCAGCCGAAAGCTGACCCTCTTGATTGTTGCGGTCGGCGTTACTATTGGCAGAAACCGAAAGATGCCCTAATTGTGTTAAGGTCTGTTGTAACCCTGTGCGAGGGTTGGTGAGAATATCTTCTATCTTTTCTTGTGTGTGGTCCATAAACTCTAGTTCTACACAATATTGATAAATGCCCTCTCCAACCCGCCGTAGGCCAGGATCTGTGGCTGCGATAGTAAGAATCCCAGGATCCTTAGTGAAAGCAGGAAAAGTTACATCTGTAGTAACCAGAACCTCCTCGCTATCATAGTCCAACGAGGGAACATGTGACAACGTAAGTTCGTTGGTTCCTCCTGGTGAGGTTTTACGCCGGCGTAACACTCTTACAGCAACTAGGCCGAAAGAATTTAATAACTCTTCCGTGTTCTTTATAAGATGTCCGAAGCCAGATTGATTTTTGAAAAAATCATATCTATTAAACGAGAATGACAAGGCGACTGTGCCGTCTTCTGTGTGGGCCACATTTAAAGGTGAAAAGTAACTACAAGGAGTCCTTTTTTTCTCATGAATTATGACCTCATCTTCAGTTGGGTGCCTTTTCTCCAGATTATATGGGTCCTTTGGGGCTTCTTGAATACGAGGGATAAACTCCTTATCATCATTTTCCACTATTACCAAATCATTTGGTACGGTTTCCTCGTATAATCTTCTTGCAGGTGCGCCGGCTGACGGGATATACCATTTTCCATTCGTTCCCCTTGTAGCTGGGCCCATATAAACTTTTGTTTTGCCGGCGTCTTCATATAAAACCGTATTGTTTTTTAGGCGCTCCCCTTCTGATAATACAGTTAGGTTCTGCATACAAATGAGACTTACATCAGAATACTCAGATTTTGTTACTATTCCCGCAAACATCACCAGGTCAGTGGCGGCCGTCGTGTTTTTATACTCCAACGTAATATTGCGGCCAGCGCTCAAAACATTATTTATTGAAGAATGGTATTGTATATTTTGTTCTCCTTGAGATATAAGATCACGATAAAGAACTACCACACCATGAACCGGGTTCTCGGGGGATTCTAAACATTTAATAATATCATTATTATAGCGCAGAATTCTATTGGCGAAGCCGGGTTCGCGTACTCCCACCACAAACAACTCATATGTATTGCGAGTTGCTGAGGAAAAGCCAAGGATTTCTTTATTCTCCTCGGTAACCAAAACTTCTAGCTGCACATTTAGAATGGTCTTTTCCGGCTGATCGTTTATCGCGACCTCGCGAAAATTGATGCCAATGCCGGATGGGCCCAAAGAAAGTATCATTTGCCACCCAACCCTGTGCCGGTCGTTCCGCCGGGGCCCTCGTCCTCAACGCATACTCTGGAGTCTGGATCATATAGATCTTTAATCAGGAATTCCCGAGTACTAACCACGCTAGACACTGCCGAATCCACCCTTAATTCCTCCAGGCTTCCCACACGCTGGCCTTTGAGGTTTGCATCTCGGATTTCCTTATCCACATTAACGGATAAATATTTTTCTACGTTTTTCGTTCCATAGCTGTCTGCGCCTGGCTCCGCGAATCTTAACAACTCAAGAGTGCCCGGTTCCGATCCTATCGCAGATGAACTTAAATACACCTGAATGTCAAAATTTTCCTTTTTGTACAAGGTGTTATATTCTTTGATATCCAAAATAATTTTGCCATCTTCAAGATGAAAATATGTTCCATCTTCAAACAGCTGGGAGGAGATTCGCTCAAAAGCCTCGGCGATAACTTCGCCGTCAACTCCCTGTAGGGTTTCATCAGGAATTGGAAAGCCATCAGAGCTATAGCTCACAGAACTAACCGAGGATAAAATGGAACTATCCGATGTATTTTCCACATACACTTTATACTCTAGGGTAATATCAATCTGCGGGATGGGTTCGTATACGTCGCCGCCGCGGCGAGGTTTTGCAAGATAATCAGTACTAGCAGACAAGGCGCCCCGCATGAAGCCAACTTTCCACGCAGGATATTTATCTGACGAGAGTTCAGACGTGCCAATAGGCATTGACAAAAAGTCAAATTGATCCACTTCCTTTTCCAAAACCTGTTGATTATAAATATTACGATCATACGAATCTTGTACAAATTCATCTGGGTTGGGGGTACCGTAATAATGATCAATCGCAGTCGTAATGGCCTGCACATTTTCATTATAATTGGTATCCACTCCTGCAAATACAGTAGGAGCTTTCATCCTAGGGGTGTCATCTTGAATACGAGGTTCAATCTCATTTTGCACCTCAGTATCAATTGCAGCCCAGCGCGCATCATACAAAATGTCATCATCAAAAAAAGCGTAATAATGCGCATCAAATTGACCCAGTGACATCAAATGACGGCCATAAGACGTCAATACAATCTCCAATACTTCTTCTTTTGCGTCAAAAAATTCCATATTATATCAACTTTCTTGCCTCGGCGAGGAGTTCTTGGCTACGGCTCTGGCTGGCGTCTAATTCTCTTTTTTGCTCCTCTTTGTCCTGGCCGGACTGGTTTCTTACCACATGGGTGGTGACAAGTCCTGTATCCTCTCGGTCTCTTCGGTCCGCTTCCACAATAGTAGCCCCGTGTACATTAACATCCGCTGCCAAGTCTCCGGCGTTCACCACGTTTACATCAACAGTACCCGCAATGGCTGTTGAGGTGATAGGGGGCGCCGTAGGCGAGTACTGAATGCCCTCGTCAATCTTAACTAGTTCCACTACAGATAACCAATCGTTCGGCCAGTTATATGTATATGGGACGCGGCGACGATCGTCGCGGCCATCGGCGTCAGTCTGAGAAAGGTACGAATCCCGGAAAGTCGTATAATTGCTCTTGGCTCGTTGTTTCACCTTAAAAACAAGCCATCTCAAGTCACTCCGTAACTTACGGGTAGTCTTGTTAAGGAGTTCGCCAGCTCCGATAGGATGTTGTATGGTTGATGTCTGGTATTCAAACGTGTCAACTTTGGACTGGTCTCGCCATGCCTTGGGAAGCATGTTTTGCCATATATCAGCAATGTCCTGCTTTCCGAGCGTCGTCTTGAACTCAAAGACATACATACTCACCGGCTCTACGGTGGGATGGGTCACAAAATCAAAAGTGGGAGGGAATATGTAGTCCATCATGTTTTGACGAAGGCCGGCGATTGCATTAGCACTTTGTGGTAACTTATAGAATTTACGTCTTCCGTCTTCATCTATTACGAAGGGGATAGCGACAATAGCCTCCTTGATGGTAAGAAGATCCCGAATGTTCCCCAAGGCTTTAACGGTCCCCTCTTCAAACCCTACTAGTTCTGCCAAAGATTTAACGTTTCGGATGGTGCCGTACTTGTTGGATGTCACGTACGCTGGCGTATCTATATAACATGTAATTCCAGCACGAGAATGAGCAAAGCTGCCAGTTTGGTGCCACATTCCCTTACTCACAATGCTAGTAGAACAGTTGCCCGAAATAGTGGTCGTCGCGGCGGCGGGGGTCGTTGGTGAGGCATCCTTAAAATTAAGCACCGGGCATTCCCACTTAGGCTGGATTACCCACGTGGGATCCAACGAGCCGTCTCGCAGAAGGTTGGGAACATTTTGATTTAAATGAAAACTCTCGGATATCTGCTGGGCCATGAGGTACCCTACCGAAGTGGCGTCATAAGTGGTGGACTCCATATCACGAGTATAAACATAGTCAGCACTCTGTAAAAGATCTGTAAGATTCTGCTCCCCATTATAAGAGGCGGTGCAAATAATATCCACGCGGCTCTTGCCATAGAAATAAGACGGGAGCCAAGGAGCTATAGAGGCCGAGTATATGGTGGATGTAACGTCGTCCGTTCCTCCTGACATGCCACCCACATTACTTCCCAAGGTGTCGGGACTACAATTCAAACTATCAGTGATGGCAACATTACCGTCTGCGCCGGCATTATCATTGGTGAGGAAAATCCGAGCGGCGCCCGCAGCAGCAGGGTGGCCAGAGTCAACCGGATGGGGCATTGTTGCTGTCACGCCGAGTCCCGAAGCAGCGTTAATAGCGTCTTTCAGCGCATTAGCCGAAGCGCTAGCATTATTGCCGGCAATTAAAAACTGATTTGAGCCGGCTGGTGAATCCTTTGCCGTAAACGTAATTAAAGTAGAGCCTCCATCTGTTCCTCCGTCACTTACGGTCCAAGTATCATCTTCAATCAATGTGCGAACCTGAGTGACTCCGCCGGCCAGTCCTGTGCCTGCACCGAAGCCGGATGCAAAATAACTCATGTTGGCTGTATTAAGAGTAACATTTCCTGCCGAGCCCGTATACACATTCTCAAATTCTATCCGGCCCTTGAGACTGGTATTCCACCCAGCAGAAGGAGAGGACATGGTTGCATAAACATTAAAATTTGTACGCTCATTAATGGTCTTACACATATTCAGCATAGATGCACTAACAGAGCACGGTACCATTTCGGCGGCTTGTGTCGTGCCGCCGGGCGTTTGCGCACTAGCGGAGGTGAAGGACCAGTATGTGGACCCAATACCGCCCCCCAAACCACCATCACCTAATGTGAAGTTATCACCGCTTGCCAATCTATAGTAGTTAACGCTGCCCGAAAATCCAAGACCGGTATCGGCAGCAAATACATTACTAGAAGCAGTAAGTCGGTTGCGACCATAAGTAACGGCGCGGTGCCCGAGGCTGGGATCACATGTCTGGCCGCTTTGAGTAAGCTCTACAAAGCTGGATCTTGCCGGATACAGGTACGCCTTCATTCCATCACCAGTAACAAGAGCGCTGGCATTTATCGCGTCGTTAAGATGTTCGGCAGCGTCATCATTGGAAGATCCGGTGGCTATAAGATACCAGTCTGTACTATTGGGCTTCGACGAGCCGACCTTAACAGTATATCCACTTGCCGGCATACCCGTCGCTGTACTGCCGGTCCAGTAAGTAAACTGCCGAGCATTATTCAAGGAAGAAGTCAAATAAATGCTGCCGCCGTCGGACCAATGAGTTTGGTCTGCCAAGGCGTCATAATTTACGCTGCCTTGGCCAATCTTAACCGAACCTGTCCAGTACGTACCTCCCGCGACCATGGTTCCCGTCACCTCTAGCGTTCCGGCAGCCTTGGCCCCTGCCACATAGACACTGGAGGTCAGATCAATAAATCCTGCTGCTTCTACGCCGGTAACCGTATCAGTGAAACCATCGTCAAGGGCCATTGGTTGGCCAAATGCCGAAGCGCGGCTATACATTTCAAATGCATTTCGGTCTGCCGCTCCATCTGAGGTTACTGGACGATTAAAATGAAAACTCATTGCGAATTTCTCGTCCTTTTTAACATCTTGATCTTTAAATTGACTCTGGCCTGAGGAACGAAAAACAGGGCGAGCATCCGGATTAATAAACCAATATAAGGATGAGGCCAAAAAATTATCAATAGCTAGGTCATAAAGAGGGCCTCTGTCGCCTTTCCAAACAATTTTATTGCATATCTGGGATGCTCCAACCGTAGAGTTTGAGCTGGCGGATAAGCTTGCCGAAGCCAAGCCCCCATCAAACATATACCCTTGGAAATCTCCCGTTGTGGACCCGCTAATTGCATTAGAGGTATAATGGGATAGATTATAGAGAGCTTCAAATGGAAGGCGATCAAAACAATATTTATTATCATTACGGTCTGCAGACGCAGAAAAGATACTATTAGCCCCGTAATTAATAACTCCCTCCGGATAAACCTGATTCGCGCTGTTTTTTGCCTGGTCGGCTGTAATGTCACGAAGGCCGTCTCCTTGATCCCCGGTAGTAAAAATACCACTGCCCACTGATATTCCGGACTTGATAGAGTTGCCCAATAAAGCAGACCACGAATCCAATAAAATTCTCCAAGCCTTAGGGTTAGAGGTGCCTCCATTAGACTGTGGGTAAGTGTACGGGCCCACCGACTGCGACAGGAGAGTCCCAAGCTCTAGCATACGCTCAGCAGGATAGAATCCCTTGTAGGGCAGAGGTTTCACTATGGCGGTGCATGATAGCCCGAACACCTGCTTACTCAAGGTGGTACCATCTACTAAAAGGGCGCCCTCAAGTTGATCGACCTCTTTAAACAACTTCATAAAATCAGAATTTGCGTACTCCTGGAAAAATCCAGTATAAGATGAATCATCGTATTTGGATCCGGTAATCTCAAAATTGTCAGATATATTATCCAAGGATAGGAAATTTGCGTCATCTGTTATCAGATGTTCTTCTAAATACAACGAGCTTCTATACTCGGGTATTAAAGAGTAGTCTCGGCCTACCAGTTTCAAATAATAACAGTACTCCTCGTAAGTCTCATAAGGTACGGAATATTGGGCGCCCGAGTTATTTCGCATCTCCCACATGGTATCCCCGCCGAACATCGCGATTCCACTTGAATCAAACCCAACCGGTGCTCGTCGAGCATAAGTCACGGCCGGCTGAATTGCGTTGCCCCCCTCGGTCTTATCAAATGTACCGTAATAATTTTGTAATTCGCCAGAACCCGATGCATTTTGATCTGTCGTAAAATCGTAGTGAGGATCTAGGGGCCAAATGCTTTGGCTTAAGATGCTATTTCCTTGAGAGTTAGCGGGCGTGATCCCTCGGCTTTTGGGAAGTGTAGTTCTTTTATCGCGATAACGATTCCATATGTTATCAATGGCATACCTTTCTCTCTTGAACGTGCGAGACAAATGAGCATTATAAGCTGCCGGATAAGTTCTCTGTCTATATCCTACAGAAATATTAGATAATTGAGCTGTCGTCTGAACATCCGTACTCGCACCTTGCAAAATTAACTCATTTAAACGATTGGCATACAAATTGGGGGAGTCGTAAGGCTTGCTAGTCTTTAAAAGCGAATCAAGTTCATATGTAGCATAATTCGCTATCTCATTACCATAAGTGTTGGTAATCTTTAGATTTATTGGAGTCTTGGACCACTGAACGGGGGTAACCGCATCATTGTTGGCGGCCGCGATTTCTTCTTGAGCCTGCGGAGTTGCCCGCATTGTGTATACCAAAGGATGCTCTTGACTATAGACAGCAGGCTCAATAAACTGAGTAAGCGCGTTTCCATCAACATTAATTTGCTGATTATCGTAAGCAGTGGGCGTACGCACAGATATTACGCTATTTTCCCGATTATAACGCATGATGGGATGATCATGAGGGCGCCGTTGTTGGAACTGGGCCCATTGGTAGGGGCCATTACGATTTAACAACAACAAGTTGAGCATGGTGACAAATTTGTAGGGATGTGGTCCATAGTTCAATGGTAAGCGTACATCAGAATTATAATATTGTTGCAACAAGGTGTTTGAACCATCATACGAGGCTTCAAAGCCCACGACCCCTAAAGTGTTCGCGCCCTGGGTAGTAAAGTTACCATCTGTCACTACCGGACTGTGCACGGGATCCAACACAATAGAACTGAGGCCTACAAAGTCTCCGTACTTGTTATCAACGGCGCCGCTGATGGTCGGAAGTGCTTCTACGAAATAGCCGCCACTCAAATGACTATAGTCCCACAACTCCTGATTGGGTCTCAGCGAAGACGTAATCCAAGAATAATATTTCTCTGTGCGAGGAATTGGATGTATAATAAACCAGTTGTCAAACGACGAGCCGGTTACTAAGTTGCCGCCAGTATCATATTTCTTGCGTGGGCGCTGGTTACGGTTTATTTTATGATAGGAGGCTGATGGCACAGACGCAGTTATATCGCCATAAATGGCATCCAGCCCCCAGATACCACAATGCAATGTTAACAACTGCCGCAGGCCTCGTGGTCGGTTGATCTGATCAAGAGGTCGCAAAGAGCCCGTCAATGATGGATCAAAATTAGATCCTGACATTCCATAATTTCGGACGCCTAAATTACGCCACGGGAGAACGCTATAGACTGATTTCTCTTCATGAGCTGGATCTAAAAATCCACGAGATACCTCGTTAAATGACCCGGGGGCGCGGAACTTACTGACGAAATATGTTTGATTAGAATTTGCGCCATCGCGGTTTGGAAGAGCAAAGTTAAGAGTGCCCGATGGCACACCAAACGTAAACGGATTATAATTTGTCCCGAATGGCAATCGTCCCCGAAGGATCTTGTACGTTTCGGGCACCGTAGAGAAAGTAAAGGTCTGTCGTGCAAAATAAGGATCATTGGCGGTTCGTGATGGAGCCTGAACAACTTGCCAATTTTTGGTATAGTTTCCTATTCTGTCGTGCTGAATTGTTCCGGAGAGGCGGATATCCAAAGAAGCTGTAGACATCAAAATGTTTTTTACATTTACGCGCCGTTTTACAGCCTCTTCGCGAAGCATATGGCCCGGGGGCACATCGATCGCATTGATGGTAGTGCTACTGCTCAAGATGTAATTGGGAGGAACGATGGCTAGAGCATCATGAAAAAATCCGCCAGCTGACGAGGAGACTCCCCCCAGGGCAATCTTCCACCCTTCGGGTCGTTCAGTACTCTTGAATAAGCGCACATGACGATATTGACGGCCGCCTACAAATCTTTCCGTAAACGGGCCCTGGGGTGACGCGCACAAATCCTTGCCCACTAAATCATCATGCAAGTTGGTTAACGTTATATCGGATTTAAAACGCGTAGAAACCTCAGACGGCACTTCGGCTGAGGCGGAATACATGCTAAAGGGCGCTGCAATGGTACCGTCTCCTACGAAATCCACCCCTGCGGTCTCTGCTTCGCCTGATTTATTGACCATGGTATCCATGCCAAATCCTAAGCGAACATTTTTAATGGGGCGGCCGATGCGATAGCGTGATTTTTCTCTAAAGGTCTGGAGTTGATCTTCTTTTGTCAGGGCAATGTTTTTTGGAGCGCTCGTGGGTGCCGAGGAAGTAGTCCAAGGCCGGGCGTAGTTAAAAACATCGGACGGCCGTTTCTCTTTCGGAAAATTAGAGCCCAAATGAAGAGGTATTCTTCCGCTAGCTCGTACCCGGTAATTTGTGCGAGGTACTCTGACTGCTAAATCAATCTGCCTTTTGTAATTATCAACCGTTTCGTCGCCAGAAGTGCACTTCTTGGGGTCATCTTTACAATCATCTCCTGTGGGAGGCTTCCATGGGGGAACTTTCCCATGGGTTTCTGCCCCCTCAGTGGGGTCTAGTTTGTTGGTGGCATCAGTTGTAGGGACGCTGTCATCCTCTGGAGGAGGGACCAAATCCTGGCAATTAGACTGGCAGTCGCCGGGTAGTGAAGGGCCCGTAGACGAGCCTCCCCCTCCTCCTCCAGAGCCGCCTCCGTCTGGGGTAGCTTCCGGATTGGTCTCTCCCGGGATGTCGTCGCCGATGCCCGTATTAAATACAGCCGGAATCTTTTCTACTGTGGGGAATCGGAATGGATATTTATTCCTTTCCAAAATGTGACTTTCCACCACTGTGCGAATATTTTCCGAAAAATCGGCGCCGGCTGGAACCAATTGCTCCAAAAGACGACTGAGCGAGGAATCAAACCACTTATAGAACTCTATGTACCTGTCTAAATCGGGAGTATTATCCACTCTTTCAAAAAACTGTTGTCTTAAAACACGAAGATCCTTATAGTTTGATCGATACTTATGAACCGGTTCTCCCACGATGTTGCTAAAATCATTGATAACTGAGAATATGCGGATCATGTTTTCAGAAATATTCTGATACATGCTCTTTTCTATAGCAAACTTAAAGTTAATCGGTCGTGATTCGCGAGTGAACTGGACTGAATCTGAAGTATCCAGAATAGAGATCATATCCTTGGAATTAAGTTGCTCAAAATTCTGCAGCTCAGCTGCAATTACATAATCTGGATCTACAACCTGCGTTGAACTTGTAGGAAATCCATATCCAAGACCAGTGTGTTGGGCGCCCAAAAGATTGCCCAAATATCCGAAGCGCTCGGATTGTTTGGTAACCGAGCCAGATGAAAAGTCAGGAACCTCAAATGTTCCGGCTGCGTCAGAAGTACTTACGGTTTCAAAATCCCAATTAAGCGCCAAGGTGTCAGCCTGATTGAATTCAATGTTAAGGGGGCTAAAGCCCGCGGGGTTAAAATCTTGAAACAGATAAGGGGATTTAGAGGGATTCTTAGTGCCGTAGTTTTGCACGTCAAGAGCATGTTGTTGGAGTATATCGGGCTCAATATCATCCAGCCAATAGCGTACGAAACCAATGCGGGCATCTGAGCGACTTATCAGACTACCGGTAAAATTAGCACGATGTGCGCCGGCGAAAACTCGCTTTGAACCCGTAACAAATCCATAACCTGCACTATTTGGGTCAATCGTTCCGGTGACGACAAAAGAATTTAATGTAACACCCGCATCAACGTTTGCTCCCTTGAACTCTACTTTATAGCGACGACGTGATCCGGTGCTAGCCAAAAGAGTATTAAGAGGATATTTAGCTGGTTTGACCGTAACAGCAAATACCCAATTGGTATTATTATAGACGTCATCATAGTAAGAAGAAGTCAGCGTGGGGATAACAGATGAAGCATAAGAACTAGTAAGAACAAACTTAGCATCTCTTGAGCCTAATTCGTCGCGAACTGCACAGACATAAAAGTTAGAAGGATCTAAACTTGGCCATGTTAAATTATTCGGGTCGTTCGGCTCTATATTATGAAGCCCGAATAGAGAAGACGTAATATACCAATACTGAGAATTTGAATAACCTTCTTCGTAAACCTTAGGCTTATCGGGGAATAGGACGTAAGATTCCAAAGTAGACGCATACCCTCCTGTGAGACGATTGGAAGCACTCAGGTAGGACACCGTCTGACTGTTGGCACTTGACGTCTGTTGCAAAAGAGTGGCATCAAAACGAGTTTGATCGTTAAAATCAACAAAGCTCTTTTTGGCAGAATTAAGTTCACGGTTATTTCTCACTTCATATTCAATATTGTTTCCATAAACGTTTATCTTGTATATCTCATCATCAATGCCAAAACATCGCAACAAATTTCTAAAAGACTTCTTAGTTCCCTTGGATTTAAAAATATTAATTAAATTATTATAAATGTTTTGATAAATCGTATTCTTGATATCATTAAGAGATTTTTGATAACGCAGAGTTTCGCTTCTATCTCCCAGTTGCTCTAAGATATCAGCATCTAAAAATAACTCTGGGGATAGAATTCCACGAGAATCTAATAACTTGTTGGCTAAAGTGTTGGGCTTCATAGAGCCGCTCACATACTCTACATCCTGAATTTTTCCAAACTCTTCAACTTGAAGATACAGATTGTCAAAGTAACTTGACATTATTTGCGTGAGCTTCTTTAATTCGTCGCCGCCGCGCGCGGCGTCTTCTTCCTGAATCCACGAGGGGAAGTAGGACAGCAGCCGAGACGGATTGCTGAAGTCATACGCCGAGCCTGATAGTTTAAGATCGGATAATTTAGCATTCACCCGGGGGTTGTAGCTGTATACGATAGGGTCTTGAAACTCTTGTCCTGACGCTTTTGACTCCACAATCGCTGAACCGGTTGAGCGGGCCCCAGCGGCATAACCAGTCCATGTACCATTGGTAACGCGGCCGGAATAATCTAAGATCGTAGAGTCGGTAGTTCGTATCTCGGTGATCCCTTCATTAAATTTATAATAAACCCCGAGCTTGGTGTTGGCGAGGTCGCTATTTGTGCCGCCCCCTACTTGAGTAAACCAATATCGGCCGATGTCGCGACCGGTCCGCTTTGTTTTCCAGTAACGAAACTCATCCAACGAGCCGGTGAGCTTACCCGCGCCCAGGACAGCCGAGGATCCTTTGGGTGCCTTTATGAGAGCGCCAATATGGGCCTCCACTCCGCCCCCAATAGTTTTCACCGTGCCAGACAGCGCTGTCACCCCAATAGAAATAAGTTTTGAATTTTCTAGTTTGCCATCGCGATATAGTTTGGCAGTAACTGTATTATTAGTTGGAGAATATCTTTTTATCTGCGATGAGGCCAAATCGCCGGAGACACCGTATCCGTGGCGAAACCCAACAATATCTTTTACCCTATTGGTGATAGATGAAACATTGGTTCCGTCAAAAGCTACCGTGTTGTTATCGCCCATGGGCCACCAAGACAAAAGGTTTACAGCCTTCGAATGGTTGCGAAGATTGGAGGGGATGCCTCCGTTATACAACTCCGTCACCTCCGCGCTGGACATCTCATGACTCCAGACACCTATCTCATCAATGTAACCATTAAAGATACCTCCGGGGGTACCGCTAAGTTCTGCTCCTATGGCGCAATCGTCGGCGCTGATGGACGACGGTTCGTTAAGTTGAAGACCTCCTCCAACGGTAGCACTCGTGTCAGCCCCATCTAAATAAATTTTCATTGCCGCTTCTGTGGCTGCCGTGTTCCCTGCAGGGTCCGAACCGTCGTATGTAACGACTAAATGATACCACTGATTGCTGTTCAGCACAGCTGTCTGGACGCGGCCATTCTCGACGACACCATCGATTTGAAATCTAATTCGACTACTGTTGAGATAAACGGCACGATCGTAGTCTCCAAAATGAATTAAATTTTGATTGCTGGATATGTCTTTTGAATGGAACCACAATGAGATCGTAAACGCCTTTGTGTCTGTTCCGGCGAGGGAGCCGCCGATAAGACTGTTCCAGGTACCTGCTGATCCAATATTGATAGCGTCGTCAGCACCATCAAACTCAATTGATCTTCCCTTTGTGGTGTTTGTGAGGCTCACCGCATAGTGGTGCCACGTATTATCAGCAACCGACGAGGTTGTCATGGTTGCCGGGGTCAAGGAAGCAGCTGTAAAACCAGTAGTGCCCGACAAAACAGTAAGCCGGAATGGGTCTGCGCCGAGTTGGGCATTGCCGGCGCCCGTTAATTCTAGGCGTACGCGACCATAGTCTGCGGACGAGGTATCTTCATTATTCCACAGATCAAAAATTACTTCTTTATGAGTTTTTGTTACATCAAAGGCTTGCTTCTTCAGCCAGAACTCAATAGTAGAGCCTGCATTGTCTAGATTAAATTTTAAATTAGATTCGCGGTCGGCACTGCTCTTCCAAATGTTGGCACTCCGAGTCTGAGGTTTTGCACTTTTAATATGCGGGCCGCCTTGCAAACTAATATATTCTAAATCATCGGGAAGCCCATAGCCATCGGCGGTGATGGACCCGTTCAGGCCTCCCCACCCTCCATAAGACATCTTAATATAGCCGTTGGTACGTGGGTACTCATTGTCAAACAAATAAAGATCAATAAAAGAGCCACTATTACGCCATTCTACTTTTTCACGGAGCGAGCCATCATAAGGATAAGAAGAATAAACATAGGTAAACGAATCTTCGTAATATTTTTCTGCAGATCCGTATTTGGCAAAATTCTCGGGCTTAGAAAAATCTATCCTAGGAATAGATCTCTTTTCTTCTACTATATCAGCCTGATGGTACCCCTCCGACTCAACGACGTCACCGATTTCGGCCGCCGTTTTATTGGATACCGTTTTAGAGACGGTAATTTTATCAAATAAGCCCTTTAATCCCATGTTTTAATTATTCTTCAACCCTAAATTTAAATGTATGGGGTTGCTCTATCCAATCGCCAATGGATCCATTATAATAAGATAATTTTATCTCATACATATAGCCCGCTTCTAACAGAGACATATCCAAGTCAAAGTAATTTCCACTTACATCATATGACAAATATGTATGATAATTGGACCCCGTCCCGTAAGGGATCGCCTTAAAATTATCTGCGATGCGCACGACTTCATAAGATGCACTCTCAACTATCTCTGTAGGATTATTAGCAGTCGCTATAGTGTAAAGTGTGGGACTCCAATTTTTATCTCTTACAAAAAACCTAAAACGAGAGTTATCTTTGCGTGAATATTTTTTCTTCAAATTTTTGCACGCAGTTACCCTTTGAAATGTTGGGGCCCCATCAAAAGTTGGCATCTTGGATGGATAAATAGATCCGGTAAAATACTGCTTGGGAGTGGAAGCACCGTTGTGCCACACGTCAAACAGAGTCTGTAAGGGCGCTGCGGCGGCCGTAACTGTTACCGACGCAGTATAAATACCTGTGCTTATGTAGCCGCCGGTGACATTGAAATCTCCATCAGAAAATAACAGTTTAGATCCTGTTGGTACTGAAGATCCGGAATATAGAGAAAGCTGCACGAGACCAGTGGCAATACCAGGCAGGTTTCGCAATCTTCCGCGCACATAATTATAAAAGTACAGGGTATTCGCATTATCGGTCGCCGAAGCCACCGAGCTTGAATAAAAGAAGTTTTCCCTATCATCTGTTTTTCGGGAGTCCCACCTTGCTTCTATAACGGGTCGTTTAAAAAAGTACTGCGAGGAGCGCGCGGAGAATCGCTTGGTAAAATAGGTATTGGTAGATCCATTTGGATTAAAAATAATGCTCCCATTATCCAACCCCGAAGACGCAGAATAATAAGCCTCTTGAGAACTAGTCAAGCGTACACCAAAACCATAATTGGTTTTCGTTCCTGCTATCCATTCCTCCACTATATCCGATACATCTACCTCTAGGTCTTCATAACCATTTGGAAAACTAACATCATACCGGTAATCAGCCGAATGTGTGTGGTAGTCGCCCCCCACCTTGGTCCAGCTGGTGGTAGAGTCGGCCTTAGCCCAGTTAGAGGTACCAATATCTGTATATTCTTCCATATCCAAGCCTGTACCTTCAGCCCAAGAACGAGATATTGCCGTAATATTAAGTGTAAAATTCTGAGGTAATGTGAAGGCGGTCTCTACATTGAACATTCGTAAATAAAATGAGACACTGCCGCTAGCGGGAACCTGTTCTGCTGTCCGGTCAGTAATAATATCAGTTATAGGAAACTGTACCAGCGTACGAGCCAACTCCTGGCTGCGACCAGTGGCCGAGGCCGAGGCCTGACCATAAATAGAATAAACTTCCAATGAATCAGCATAACCCATATTGGAGCCGGTTCCCCTCGTTGTTAGAGTATAATCATAACCGTTAGTTATAACATTGTCACGATTCGCTGTATAACGCTTAATTCCCATTAGGTCACACTCCCCTGAATGTCATCCACAGGATACTTCAGCTCAAAAATTATATCTTTTTCGCCGTTCACAAAGCGGCCGTCGTTAGAGAGCGCTGCCTCTAAGTTATAGGCCACTTCGGAATACGGTGAGCCAGTTTTCTGCAACAATTGTACATCCAATACATCCACCACTCCAGGAACTCGTTGTAATTCTTTATAAATATCCACTATATAGATGGGCTCAAATATATCAAATTGTTCGTTACTATAAAAATTTCTTAATCTTTGGACAGCCATGTTGAGTACATTAAACCTATTTTCTTCATAATCAGCTACAATGGAAAAATTTATCCCAAAGTTAACCACTTTGGCATCTAGAATGTCGATGGTATCATTAATCATTTTATAATTTGTCAGCCATGTTTTTAAATTTTCTTTAACTGTTTGGTTAGTAGTCGCCAGAAATCCTGAACTATCCGTAGAAATCACATACATATTAAGGTTTCTCTTAAATGCGTCAAAATCTCTCTCAAACGAGCAGCGCTTAACTGCCCCAAAACTCGGAGGCATCGCATAAGAGATTGCCTTATAATCTTCTAAAGTTACCGCGCGATTTTGGGCAGCATAATGACTAAAAATTCGCTGTTTTAGCTCATCCGAGCTGGGGATGCTGATATCTCCCACTATCGGATTTTCGTTGCTCACTTCCAGCGAAGTCTCTACATCAGAAAGAAGAGAAGCATTTAGTGATTGCTTATTGGAGAAGTTGAAATCAGCTTCTGCCACCTGTGTAAGTGTCTTAGAGGCAATATTCACATCTGTGGCATCGTTAACACGATAAAGAATAGTCAATGTAGTATTAGATGGTCCTACGCCAAACTTATCAGTTTCGGTTAAGTTAGTGGGATCAAAATCCTGCTGGGTCACATAGTCGCGACCGTGAAGTTTGAGGGCAATCTTGCTAGGGTCCACCACAGACGCGTTGGTTAGCTCGTCTTCCGACCCATATCCAAACTGCAAGAACGCCTCATTGCGGTTCCTCTCAAGAACAAAACGACGAGTAACAGGAATAGCCTTAAGAATAGAGGGAACCAGATTCTTATCCGCGTTATTATTGCGAATGGCCTTAAACACTATCTCCTGTGCAAGGTGGTCCACCTCATAATAACGGTGGCCCTCAGAATCGGAAACGCGGAGGATCTCCAAAGGATTGGGGTCTGATAGGTGGATCTTTCTAAACTTCTGGAAGGCGCCCAGTGTTACCTGTTGCAATTCTACGCGGCCCGAGATAACAGTTCCAACTGCTTTGATGGCAAAATATGTGGGCGCGCCAGTTGATGAATTAATTTTATTTACTACAATCTGATTAGCGGGGTCCCCAAAGTTAACATCCTCAGTCAGCGTAAACAACTGTCCACCAGTCGCTGTAAAAGTTGAGTTAGCCTTTAGAACCGGAATATAACTTTCATTTGGCGCACCGGCAGAGTCTGCTGGAACAGAAACAAAGAATTCGGCCTGACCCACTGAGGAGTATGAATCAGCGTATTTATATCCTAGCTGTCTGGCAATGCGTACAACATTGTCATATTCTTGCGCCGTATCTAGGAAACTCTCATTTAATTGATAATCCACATAGAATGATAAAACATCTCCCACATACGAGACGGTATCCAATACCAAAGAGCCGAAGCCGGCAGTATTAAAGTCCTTATAAGAATCGGGATAATACCTTTTAACATAATCTAAAAGATTTTCTCTAATAGAACTAAAATCACGGCCTGCGTAATTAATAACTCTTAGTTGTTTTCTACTATTGTTTGCTCTGTCATCTGCCATATTTTTGGTTCCTATGTTTCTAGTTGTAGTTGATCATCGCTAATAAGCAAATAATCTTGAATCCCCATCGTGGGAATAGAAAAATAAATTGCGATATTTAAAATATTTTCAGTATTCTGATTTATTGTATCCTCATTAAATTCTATTGATTCTAATACGATAAAAGGCAAATAAGTAGAAACCTGTTCTTGTATGTTACGTGCAATTGTAGATGTCAAAAAAGACGTTTTTTGCTCAAATAAATAGTGTCGCAGTCCCACACCAAAGTTGGGATCCATAATCCGCTCGCCCTGAGCTGTTAACAACAAGTTTTTAAAATTTTGACGGGCGACTTCTTTCAATGTGGTGGTGGCAGAATACGCACCGATCTCATTATCAAACATCAACGGAAATTTAGGCGAATATCCAATCATCTTATAATCCTACGACTTAATTAGTCCTGTATACCATTTAATTCACTTAATCCTCCCGCGGCCAGGAGCGTTCAGAGCACTCGCCTTCTTTCACCTTCTCTATCATATTCTGAGGCCATTGGCCCAATCTTAAGAGGAGATATAGTACCCCAAAGGGCGTGATAGGCGGCACGAAGAATGTAAACGGAACGGTTCCTTCTAGATCAATGCCTTTAACAGAAACCTTGGGCTTCATGTCGGGCGGCATATCATCTGGGTAGTGCGCATCAATTTGCTCCTGAACAAGACGCAGAGCATCTTCCACAGTGATAGGAGGTGGTGGAGGCAAGGTACTTAAATCAATATTTGGTGGTTCCTCGTCTTCGCAGCCAGGGGGAGGGCCCCAGTTTGATTCGTTCATTAAATCATTGAGACTTTGGGTCATATTGCGAAGCTGTTCGGCAGCTTGCATGCCGCCAAACACTTGCCCAGAAACCTCCCGAATCAACTTAGCCACCATCACATGAGGCTCTGTAAGCTCGGCCAAGCCCTTAAGAATGTTCTTAGGGGTCTCTTGAAGCATCTTGTTAATAAAAGACTGTCCCATGCCTCCGAGGGCGCCTGCTGCACCTGCCATAGCAGTGTTTTGAAATGCCGTAACGTCACATTCACTGGTGGCAGCATAGTCTTCCCCTGCGAATGCAGCCTGCAGGGCTAGGACCAGGACTGCCTTGGTATCAGTAAAAATATCAGGAGCGTCCTCAAAAATAGTGAAATAATTCTTCAACTCTCCTGAGATGTACATATACTGCAATATTCTAGTCACATCAATAAGTGCTGGGCTTGTTCCCGTTCCAAAAAGCTCAGTAATCGTGGGTGTCGCGGCGAGGGAGCTGCAGAGATTAGCTTTTTCCTTTTCATAAAGAGAGTCTAAAAAGCGTGAGAAGCCGGCTTCGGTACCTTGTTCCTGCAACAGGTGGTGTAATTCTGGGGAGCTAAGGGCAGCATGCATATCCACCAGAGCTTCTGCTGGGGTTGCAATGTGCGCGAAATGAGGACTCGTGTCGTCCGTTCCAGTGTTGTAAACAAAGAAAGAGGAATATTGATTAATTAAGCTGCCTCCGGCGAGGTTGTGTTGATCAACAATAACTCCATTACCACTTAGCATATCAGCAAAACTCATGTGAGTCAGGTCAAATGAGGGACGCTTGAATTCAGGATACCCCAGTAATGAATTTGATGGACTTAAATAACTCAAGCGCAAGCCCATTTGTACGCCAGGAAAGATTTGGTCAATAAGCTGAGCGATCGGAGATGTAGAAAATTCTGGGTCTGTTGTGGCGGTCGCGTCGGCGTCACCTTCCGGATTTTGTATCATCAATATATTCAACATGGCATTCGTCAAATCAGCTTGGGTACGGCTAGTTCTAAACATTTCTATCATAAGGTCATGGTTAGTGTGTGCCTCGTCTGCACTGTCGGGGCCATTGCCATCAATTTTGCCCGGGTCCCAGCCGTAATTTAAAAAGGTCCATAGGCTTCCGAACTGATCGTCTACCTTGTTGTATGCGTCGCCACCGGTTGTTGAAGTGTAGTTGTTGAGGGGCTCTTTTACCTCAAGATAAATATAGACCGTGCCGGCGGTGTCTTGTACATCAAAGTCCATATCACCGCTCAGATCCATAGTCATATCGTACGCTTCGCCATCTCGGTCAAACCAGTTACGTTCTAGGCGCGCGACGACCCTATAATTTGGAGATTCAAAGATAGTCATTGTATGCCCTGTTAAAATCTCACTATCTCCCCAACCGCCGCCCCCAAGGCCGTCATCTGTGTCAGCCGTAGTACGAGTCCAGGAAGCTTCCTGGTATCGCGAGACGTGATCATTATAGAAACTGGTGCCGCGGGCCTCAGCCATACGCTTCCGAGCGCCGGCCAAAACCGCTGAGGGCCCAATATCCTCCCCAGTGTCGCTGAAGATGACTTCGCCCGGATAAGCCGGCGGGTTCCAGCCGGGCTGGAAGCCCGGGTCGCCGGGTACGCCTTCATCCAGATAAGGAAAGTTGCCGAACGAGAGACCGCGGAGGAATTTTAACTCCAATCGTGGGTAACGCGAACGGTAAACTAACTCATCGTCAAAGCGCCAGGTAGTTTGGGCCTCGATGTTTATATCCTCGTGATGGGCCGCGACCTTTGTTATCTGACCATCAAAATTACCATCGGCATCATAGGAGTTCTCCCACGTATTGATCGTGCGCTGAAAGTTTACCACCCAATTTCTAATTAAGCAGTAATCCGATAAGGCTCGGCGGTTAGAGCCATCATCACCCGAGCCCCACGGTACCGTCTCACTGCGAACATATGGCCTCTCCTCTGCTAGATTGCCATTTTGATCTCTACCATCAATGCCGGAAATGTAGATACCGAGGCCCTGGCGCCTTCTTACGGCCGCGGTAAGATCGCCGGAGATTTCAGTGTTTGTGGGGGTGAAAGACGGGGATGAGGCGGGAACACCACTAAGATCTCCAATCTGTCGGGCTGTAAGTCCCCTTAAAGAAAAGGGAATAGGGATCCAGCCTGCCGCTGAGCCGCGGGATAGGTTCGCAAAAGCATCATACAATCGCTTAAAGGTCTCAAAGCTAACATAATATTCTTGTTCTGCTGTTGCCACGATCGCATCATCAATCCCGGCGCCCGCGGGACTTCCGGGATAGCAGCCGGCTGGGGTGTCCCCTCCCCAAGGGCCGACGCCAGAACCCGCTATAGCGGGCATCCAAACGTGCCCAGGAGGACATTCACACTCGCCGGTGGCAGCGTTATAAGTGGTTCCGGGCTTTGTATTATCACAGTTTGCTTGACCCGCTTGCATCTCGGCTTCAGTAACTTGAACTGCAGGCTCAGTGATTGGGGTCATTTGTTGCACCAAGTCTTCAATAGCTTGGAATTCAGACGCCATAGTCTGCATAAGTGGATCATCCGAGTCTTCAAGCACTTGGATAAAACGGGAAAGGCGCCATGGGCTAAAGGTTAATTTAACGAATTTCTCAAGAACCACCGCCCCGTACTGCAACATAGTAGCTATCTCAGCATCTGCTTTGGCAACTAGGGTATCTAGCTCGGATCCCTCGGCAATTCCATCCGTAACCAATGCATCAAATATATCTTGTCCTCGTTCTACATATCCCAACTTTGTAAAAAATTTACGGGCGCCCGACCCGGAAAGGCCACTCATTCGCTGGGTTACGGTATGAGTCGTATCATTGTCAAGGTCCCCGTCTTGATTTAGGTCCCAATCTGTCGGGAGCTCAATGGCGCTGTATTTCATTTTTGCGTGGGCGTCCACTCCTGCTGCACGAAGGGCTTGCATCTGATTTTTTAAATCTGGTAACTCCACATGCGGCAACCCATGAATCAAAACATTCTCAACCGGGCTGTTCCCCAATATATTAAAATAACTATTAACTGTTTCTGCACAATTCTGCAATCGCAGTTCAAACATATAGCGAATTGCAATGTCTTGAAGGGGTCCATTTTCAATTGATTTGTTCTGTAGGCTTTCTAAAGACCCAATAGTATTTAAAAAGGCACTTACCGCACCATCATTGTCACCGCTAATAGGATTGTTAAAGGTTATAGTGCCCGTCGCATCGTCATAATTTCGGATTAATAATTTCTTGACATATAGTGCTGCGCCCATCTTGACAATTGAGGGCATAATACTTAAATCATATTCAATGGTAGAGCCACCCACCGAGAGTCGTCGTGAGTTGGCCTGCTTAAACAACTCCTCTACAATCGTGCCTCCATCTTGGAGAAAATTAACTCCGAATTCGCTCACCACAAAGATATTTTTTAAGATAAAATCCACTACAACGACTTGCAAATACGCATTTACCAGCGCCATGATTCCGGCATCGCGCACGGGGCCCAATTCTACGCTGCGGTCGCTGCATGCATTATCAACAAATTCCTGCATTGCCTCTTGTTTAATTTTATTAACATCCAGAAGATCTGTATCGCTTACTTTATTGTCGGCGCAAAACTTAGGAAACAAGTTTAGCTTATCTAAATTTTCTACCTTGAATAGCGGCGAAGTGCTAATTTGATACCCAAAGAGATTTACCAAGGAAAAATAGGCCGAGGGAAATAATTTTCGCGTGCTCCAATTCCACATCGCTTGGCTCATGAAATAGTTGGGCGTCTTCTGGGCCCAGAGGCCCATAATAAGATCAGCGAAACGCTTCGCTTCGGAATGGCGCTTGTCCAGGGCTTCTTGGTGAAGAGACCCTTTTAAATAATTATTTATCAGCGCGCTGACACTACCGCCGTCCGAAAGAGCGACGACAGGATTACTATCATCAATAATTTTAACAATGTCCCTGCCGTTAGTTGTAACGCCCGTGGCAGACCCTGCGACGTCATAAACTATAAGTTTTCCTTGTCCTGAGTATCCTGGATTGCCGCGGCGTTTGGTAGGAATGTCGGTCAAAAACGCATACCGTTCATAATATTTTTCCAAACCTTCGTTGAATGCTGCCTCAGTAATCTCTGGTAAGTATCCACTTCTAAGCAACAAACTGGTTCCAATATTGGCCTCCATATTTTCATAAAAAGCCTGCGTTTCGGGCGCTACAGACCATTGCAACTTCGACTGCAGATCTGCAAGATCTACGGCGTCAGTCAAGCTACCAACATTGTCTAATATATTTTTAAGTTGTGCGAAGTCGCCGAAATTATCGCTCAGTTGAGATGGTATCAAGCTCTGCAGCATCTCGTTCCCGCGATTATCGGGTTCGTTATTGCTCGGAAGGCCCTCAGAAAGTAATTCAATTTGTCTTTTGCGCTCAGAGTTAGTGGGTGCATAGGGATCTGGGAGAGTTATGATGGTCTTAAAATTTCCCAGATCCGAAATAAACGTTTGTTGAGCTGGGCCCAGAATAGTGTCTATTAAGGAAGTAACCGAATAGTTATAAGACGCGATGCTTGAAAGAGGTGGCACGATCCCTCCGCACGGGCCCATATCTGGTTGCATATCCTCTAATTCGTCCAAGAGGCCCACTAACTCATCAAATGCGTTCCCAAGCTGCTCTTCTATATCGCAGGGATCAATAGAGTTAAGGTCTGCCGTGCCCCCCTTATATACTTCAGCGCAATAGGAAGCATCTACCAAACTACCAAGGCATGTGAAAAATTGCTTAACAGTAGCATCATCAGCTAGCTGCAAACGAATTTCGTTGTATCTGGGCTCAGCCAAGAAATTATTCACGATTTGCATCAATTCTTGAGATGCAAACCCATTCATCAAGTCACAGGCTTCTCGCGCAGTAATAACCTGAGATAATTTAATCAGGAACCCACCAATTTGATCTGTTGTGAGACCGTAATCTTTATAGCATTCTTCTGGGCCCGTGTAGGAAGCAATGGGGTTAGGCCACTGTTGTGCCAATTCATTCAAAGGAGGCGCTGTTGGCGCTGTTTCCGGGTCTTCGGTTAAACAAAGCTGACGTATCGTATCTGCCAGCATCTCTATAATAGACTTTACAGCGCCAATTGCGGCGGCTCTCAGGGCGGCCTCTATTTGTGCCTGCATGTTTTTGTTAATATTAATAATAGGCAACTTCATGTTAATCTCAGGGAAACGGATTAATAAACGTGGTGGTGTGGGTAAAAGCGGATCTACGCCCGGGACGAAATCGGGCATCGGCCCACTATATCCCATTTTAAAGAGCAGACATTCCAATGCTGCTTCTATAAGTGCGTCCAGGCGCCACTTTTTCAAAAATTTAGATACCAACTCGGCCTGTTCACCAATCTCCTGCATGTCAGCTGTAATTTTATCCAAACGCTTCTGGAGAGTGTTCTCCATGTTTTCTTTAAGGCGCTGACGCTCTTCCTGAAATCCTTTGGATACAACAAAGGGGTCGTTAAGAAACGCATCTAGTTTAGCTTTAGATTCTTTAGTGTCTCCAATTTCACCGCCTTCGGAGTCTTTGGTCATTGTTTCGGCTTGGTTGGCCACTGTTTGCGTCCGAGGAGTTCCATAATGGTCTACCACAATGCCGGCCGTGTTTAAATATTGATAAATAAATTTAGTCCAATTAGTTTGGTCACGGCGCTGAGCATAAATATCATCAAAATGTGAAATAATTTCATTGGCATAACGATTCTGAGAGGAAGGAAGTTCTTTAAAATAGTACTCATAACCGTTAAAGACGTTTAAAGACTCATCCGTCCTGGAATTTGTAAGCCATATCTGTGTCACGGGCCAATTGCCTATCCCTCCGCCGGTAGATATATTACCCCAAGTTAGATGCAAATGGGTCCAGTCGCTCATCTTAACATCGTTAAAACTAAAGAATGCTTCTACATTCTCAAAAAATACTTTAATTTTGTTGGACAAAGAAAGGAAACTTATGTCCGGGGCGACTGATCCCTCAAAAAAATTCATTTGCTGATCATAAATGGTAAAAGCGGTATGAATATGCGTCAAAAAGGTTTTTATATTTTTAATTGGAATGGGGTCTTGAACAACAGCAGCCGCATATCCAGGCCAGTTTGCGCGGAAGGGCTGCTCATTAAATTTGCTTAATGGAAGCGCCAGCATCACGATTGGGTTGGCGAGGTTGCGTGCTGGGAAATAGATATTTTTAACTGTAATATCCGATGACTGGAGGCCTCCCCATGTGGATTGAACCTTGCGTCCATAATAATCCAGTATTCGGGCTATTCCAAAGTTTTTAAGGGTATCGGAAGCATAGTCCTCCGAGTTCTGCTTGCGCTCTAAAAGCGGAGAATAAACATTTATGTAGACATGAGTATCGTCTTCATAAGGCTTATTAATTCTGCGAGCATACCAATTTCGTGTTCGTGTTACCATATCTTAAGTTAAATTACAGAGCGCGCTCAATACATATTTTTCCCCAACAGGACCAAAGCTGTTCTGTTTGCTAATCGCTTTGTTTGTCCCCATGGCGATAAGAGAGCCCTCGGTTTCACATGTCATTTGAAACTTTGCTTTAAATCCCTCAAACATAAGATTAAAAGAGGGGGCGGTTGTATGCCCAAAAAAGGGCGAATTATGATTATGTTCAATAGTGCGAGAGTTAAGATTATCCTGATATTTCAAAAGGGAGTTTGTCGTCTCACGGAGGTCGTCAATTTCAGCCAAAGAAGTTTCTAATGCTTTCACAAGGTTGTCTCCCAACACCATGGGCTGCTTTTCAGTATCATCGCCGCCGGCGATCAAATCAACAAACCCAGTTTCCAATATCTTATCTCCCTGTGAATCACGAGAGTCCACACCTCCGGCCACAATTTTGGTCCCCAGGCGACTCACCATGCGAACCGAGTCAGCCTTGGCCAAAACCGCCGATTTGCCCACCGAATCGCCGCTTCCTTGTGGCAACCCGCCGGCTGCAGCATTAGCATCAACATCAGTTTTTTGAGATACCAAAAGTCTAGACGCACCCAAAGTCTGATTGGGATTATAGTAGAAGGGTTCACCGCGGTCGTCTTGACTTCTCGCATAGGCTCCCATATTGCCTGCACAGATATCAATTGCTGCGGCGGCAGGATCTCCCTTACCGCCATAGCCAGATCCTAGGCCTGTGGGACGGTCTACACCACCCACAATGCCCCAGTCTCCGAGGCCAGTGATCACGTCTTCGCCTGGGGCCGAATTGCGCACAGGAACAGGAGCGAGTGTCGGCTTACATCCGACACCTGCACGATCTTTGTATTTGGAGATACTCGCCTCACTAGAATTCGGATCTACCGAGCGCCGCTTAAAAAAGCTGTCCAAGCTTATCGACTCTGTATTAAATGGAGAAATATATTTTTTATAACTCATATTTTATAATCCTGCAGTAGCTGAGTACGCCTGGGCGCTGGCCACCAATGACTCTTCCGTCTCCGACTCCAAATCCAAATGGGGCGCCAGGCCCGTAAAATAAGTTTGAGCAATGATGGAGCGAATAGACTCATTGTTCATCATCAGAGCGTCGTAAAAGTTGGTATAAAAGCCCACTTCCCCCAAAATAGAAGGCATTTTTGTCTTACGAAGAACATAGAAAGTCGCTTCTTTATCGTGAGTATACTTCTGGCCGGCCGTTGGCTTCTGGTGTCGGATTCTCATTCCCACAGTGGAATTTCTAAAAGCGTCAATGATACGGCCTGCGACGATATCCGAAGAGTCTTCTCCGGGAGTAGTAAACATCTCTATGCCTCGCGGCGCTAGACTCGGACCTACGTTTTCGTCATCAAGGCCATTGCTATGGGCGTTGCCATGAAGACTGATATAAATGGCATCTTGTGCGTGCTGATTCGCATAATTGGTGCGCCGAGAAAGCGAAATATTAGTTTGCTCTAAATCAAGTTGGTTTACTGGTGAATAGATGCGCTTGCGAGCCACAACATCATGGACCTCAACTCCGGCATTCAAAAGAAGATTAATAAGCCGGGAGGCCACGCCGCGGTTATACTCTCCCTCAAAAATCTCATAATTAGCTTCATCAGTAAAAGTATAGCGCTTGCCATCGGAGGCGTCCATTTGATATTCTCCGTCAATCATACCGCCATGGCCATAATCTATCATAACTTTCTTGAATTTCGGAGATTTATCCTCATCCACAAAAGTATTAAAGTCCTCAAGTGACTGAGAGCTAGTAAACCCCTCCGCGAGGCGCCCGTAAACCGCTTGGGATTCGCTGTCAAGCATATTCTGCACATCTATATCAGTAATGTTAAGAATGCGCCCATCAGAAAGAGACCCCCCCTCAAAAATACCCTCTACAATTGCGCCGGCGACTACTTGGCTGGATATGCTTTTGCTAAACTTAAACCTGGGATAAGAATTGATAATTATCTGGCTGTGTGCGTCTGTTTCATCTAAGGTGCGCGGAAAAGCGAGTAAAGATGTGTGAAAGTCATTTAGAATCATGACCCTCGCGAATTCGGACTCATCGTCAGGCAAACCATAGGGTCCTGCCTCCATGGCCGGGTCTCTCCTCAAAACCATCGCAGTGATGTAATCTGATGTGCCAAAGAGAGACTTTACCCCCATCACCTTTTTCTTGATGATGCTGAGGGTATCTTCTAGGCGTTCATCAATCATGCCCGAAAATCCTACTTCAGAGGATTCTGTTTGCTTGGGAAATAAATAAAATAATTCTTCTAGAGTGAGTCTTTTTTTAGCCATTTTCTCCCTCGTTTAAAAGATCAAATAACTGTTCCTTGTCGTCCTCACTTAAGCCAAGATGCTGGGCCTTTTGTTTCTGGATGAGCGCAGCTAATTTTACCATCTGCTCGTTGGAGCGCTGCAAGTTTTCCACATATTTGGCAGCGATGGAGCCCAACTCTTTGCGCGCAGCGTCGCTCATTTTCATATCGTTAACGGCATCCATCAGCAACGATTTTGCCATGGCGCGGTCTTCGCGTATATTAACCGTAGTTTCTTCGATATAGTCTTCTAAATTTAAATTTCGCCGCTTTGCCATTTCTCTTTAAATACCCGATAGCGTTTTCGTAGCTTATTGAGGTTATTAACGACCTGTTTGGTGTTTAGGCCGGTAATCTCCCTTAAGTATAAGTATATAGCTTTCTTATTAAAAATTTCTATGTGATCGGCCGAGTCCAAAAGGATACGAACGGCCATCAAAACACGTTTTTCATTCTGTTTTAACATAAAGGAATCCCAGGTGTCTATCTCTTGGTGTAGCGACAACCAAAATTCGGCCTCTGCGCGGGCAGACAAATACGTAGGCTCAGTAGAAATCAAATCTTCTTCGAGTTGATTGATCATATCGTCCATCAACACTTCTGTTTGATTGCGCTTCCGGGTCTTTTTTACTTTATGTATAAACCAATTTTTAGTGACAACCGAAAAATAAGAAAAAGCTTTAGAGCCCTTATTTGGGTCATATTTGTTTAAAATAGTTGTAAGCCAGACCTTGCAGTCGGACTTTAAATAATCTATATTAGGAAGAGTGGTAAAGCGATAAGTATAAATAATCTTATCAACCATCTGATCAAAAGCCGGCTGGATGTACTCTATATACAATTGGGATCGTAAATCTATGTCGTCAGTGTTTGCATATTTAACGATTGCATCTTCGTGAACTTTGGTAAAATAATGATTTTTAGTTCGCTTGCTGCGCTTCCTCTTCGGCGGCATTTAATTCTTCCTCCAATTCTTCATCCAGTGTATATTCAAAAATATCCCTAAAGTTTTCCATCTCATTAGTCACCTCGTTAATACGGTATACCAATTCCTGGATCATCGGTTCTCCATGATAATTTTCCATGCTGTAAAGATTTGTAACGAAGACGCGGAACGCCTTACTAATAAGAAACAAATCGGCTATGTTGGCTGAGATGTAATAAAACTTTTTTAGCAATCGGGCGAGGTACCATAATAAAAATATGTTCCCAAACACCGACGCAGCCAAAATTACATGAAGTGTTGTCATCGCTCGTCCTTTAGTTTATCTTTCTCAGTCTTAAGATCTTGCCTGGCGTCTTGGATAAACTCTTCCGTAACACGACCTGCAGAGCGGGAATTCGCTGCAGATCGCCGGCTTGATGTTCTAAAGTTTGATAGTACCTTGGCAAGACTATCTACAGCTTCACAGGTTGAGCAATCTGTTGCCCTTTCATCAGCTAAATGGAATATAGTAGTAATCTCTTTACATGCTTCACACTTATAGGAATATCGCGGCACTAACGCTTCTCTTCAAGCGCAGTGAGCCTCTCATCAATATCACTAAAAAACTTCTCAAGTTCTCTTGCTTGAGTGCGAATAGCATCCCGAATAGCTTTTTGAACTATATCGTTAACGGCGCCTTCGCCCATCACCTGAGCCGTCGTAGGGCGACCGCGGGTCGTTGTTGTCTTTCTTGCTGGCATCATTCACCTCCTTCTTCTGAATCTAATAATTCTACCCCCTGCAGCGAAACAATTGGGGGATTTGTTACCACCAATCGTGACTGAGAGGAATCCTCCGGGTCTACCTGAAAGTTCATTTCGGATAGCACCGGAACGATGTCGCTCTGTTCCATGAGCGATTTTTGGAGGGCCATCATAAGAGCCCCCATTGCCTGATCTGATAATTTCATTTTATCTCCTTTTTCTTTTTTATAACAACTAAATTTTCTTGACCATTATAGTCACGAAATACCTTATAGTCCATAATATTTTCGACTAGATATTTTTTCTCTTCGGCCGACAAGAGTGACGCAGGCCAGCTTTGATTCGCGCGATAAGCGGCAAGCGAGTCAAGCACATGTGTTTCCAGTCGGTGGTAGATCTTCTTGTCCTGGGCTATTTCAACGTCTGGGCCGTCGAGGAACGCCGCGGCGGTGCCGTCGGTGATGTATCCGGCCCTCCTGTGAGCGGTAGACAAATCCTCTATGATATAAAGCCCTCCGTCTTTCAAATAAGGAAATAGAGTTGCCAAACTTATCTGCATGCCGTCGGAGAGGTGAGATGCATCGTCTATGATGACATCAAATTTCTCGCTCTCACTTAAAGCCATCTTAAGTAAATCTTCTCTACTAAGTTGATTTCCCTTATGCACTATTATCCCTAATTCCTCCAACTCTTCGGGGGTTACGGTAACGTCCTTGTGTCTAATAAAGAATGGATCAAAAAGTATAATATTTGCATTCGGGAAGAATTCTTTCCACATCTTTACAGAGGCGCCAGTATCGCCAACTCCCAGCTCTAATAAATTAATATTCTGATGTTTCATGTCTTTTAGTAGAGCATAGTAAACCGCTTCAGTGTAGTTGTGTCGGGGACCTGCTTTGTCCGTCCCGTATTTTTTCCCTAGTTCTGTTAATTCGTTCATCTTAAGCTCTGTTTAGTCCTGTTCTGAAACCGCTCGACCTTTGAGGAGCTCCCAGTCTCGTTCCGGGCGCACCTCAAGATTTTTCTTCCACACACTCTCTAGAACACATGGTTCAATCTTATTCATTTTAGCAGAATAAATCAACGCATTTAAGTCCTTGGGGAAACAAGATCCCCCAAATCCTCTGCGGCCGTCAGGGCCGGGCGTAGATAAGTGAGAGGGGCCGATCCTTTTATCATATAAGGCATATTCTACAACCTTATCATAGTCTACGTCAGCGGCGTCACATATCTGCTTAAATTCATTAGCAAAACTTACTTTGGTCGCCAAAAAACAATTAATAAAATATTTAACTGATTCGGCGGTCTTAGATCCAGTCTTAACGATCGGTGTTTGCTGGAATACTTTCCTGAACATGTTTTTAATTTCCGTGGTCGCGGGGCGCGGACCACCAATAATAATTCTGTTCTGATTTTTAAAATCGTCGATATAATTAGCTTCCGTTAAAAACTCTGGATTAAAAACAATATCAATATTATCACACTCCTTGTTAAGTCTCTGCGTGGTTCCGGGTACCACCGTGGATTTAATGACCACGATGTTCCCTAGATTGAAATTATTTATATCATGAATAGTGCTTTCCAAAATACTCAAGTCACACGAGCCGTCCTTTTTCATTGGAGTAGGTAAACATGTAAAAATAATCTTGGATGAAGCACACAACTCTTTCAAAGATGCTCGCGTAGACAAATCATCTTTAAATTTATCATAAGTCTCCACCGTAAAGTGATTTTTCATCCCTTCGCGGACCGCGGTTCCCACAAAGCCCTGCCCTACAATACCGATAATATCTCTTTTATTCATCTCGTAGTTTTCCAAAACATGCGCGTATACCATCCTCTAAAGTAATCGTGGGTGTCCAGCCATGGCTCTCTATCGCTCGGGTATCTGCCAGAGTTTCGCGGACATCTCCTGCGCGAGGAGGACGAAGATCAAATTTTACGTGGGGAAAGTATTCCTCTACGATTTCGCGCACTTCGTTCAAAGAAATGTTTGTGCCAGTCCCGACCTCAAATACGGACCCGTTAAAGCTCCCCCCATAATTCATACAAAACAAATTGGCGGCGACAGCATCATCTACGTGCACCATATCTCGGCGCTGTGTGCCATCGCCCGTGATAAAAGGGTTGATTCCCGTACGAATTGAGTGCATCCAGTTTGCAATCGCTGTCGCATAAGCCCCTGTTGGCCTCTGATCTTCTGAATATACATTGAAATACCGCAAACTAACCGTCTCTAGTCCGTATATGTCCGCATAAATGCTGGTTTCTCGCTCGGTGGTATGTTTTTGCAACGCATAGGGACTAATTGGACCAGTGCCATTGCCTTTGACTGAAGAGGAGCTAGAATAAATAAAGCGCTTCACTGACCCCACTTTTCTGGCGAAATTTAACACGACCGACCCTGCGAGAATATTATTTGTAGCAGTTTCTACTGGTTTTTCTACACTATAGCCGACCCGTGGCCAGCAAGCCAAATGAAATATATATTCAGGTTTAAAATCATAATAATAAGGATGAAAAGACCCGTCATGTCCCTCTCTCAAAACCGTGCGCACATCATGGCTGATCTCGTCATCCAGATCAATTCCGCGAACTTCGTGTCCCTTTTCTAAAAGCTCGTCGCATAATCGGGAGCCGATATATCCCTTATGTCCTGTAACTAAGCACTTTGCCATTTTAACTCTTCCTCTTTGCCTCTTCTAAATCCGCGTCGTACATCATACAGGCCAACTCATCAAACTTTACACGCGGTTCCCACGAGAGGGCCTTTTTCGCCTTCGAAGGGTCTCCCAACAAATAAGGAACCTCATGTGGCCGGAAATATCTCGCGTCTATTTTAACATACTGATCTGGGTCTCCCAAGCCGGCATGGGCAAAAACACAATCTAAAAATTCTCTGACTGTATGTGACTCTCCGGTGGCTATCACATAATCATCCGGATTTTTTTGTTGTAACATTAACCACATCACTTCCACGTAATCTCCCGCATAACCCCAATCCCGGCGAGCATCCAAATTCCCCAAACGCAATTCGTTTTGCAGACCCAATTTAATCCGGGCAGCAGCCATGGTGATCTTCCGAGTTACAAAAGTTTCGCCGCGGCGAGGTGATTCGTGGTTAAACAAGATACCGCTAGACGCATGCAGATTGTATGCCTCACGATAGTTTCGTACAAGATTGTGTGAAAAAAGCTTTGCACAAGCATAAGGAGACGCAGGAGTCATAAGAGATTCTTCATTAAAGGGAACCAGGGGGTTGTCTCCATACATTTCGGACGAGGATGCTTGATAAAAACGGGCGTCGGGACACATTTGTTTATAAGCATTCAATAAGCGCAACGTTCCCATCGCGATAGAGTCCACAGTCTCTTCTGACACGTCAAAAGAAACACGTACATGCGATTGTGCGGCCAAATTATAAATCTCATCCGGAAAATACTTTTTGAGTAAGTACCAAAAGCAGCCAGCATCGTGCAAGCTACCATATTCTAGTATAAAGTTAACATGATCATATATTCTATCTACCCGTTCGGTATTAATCAAAGAAGTTCGTCGTTTAACTCCGACAACCTTATATCCTTTATCCAGCAAAAATTCTGCTAAATACGATCCATCTTGACCGGTGACGCCTGTAATAAGCGCTGTTTTCATCTTACCCCCCTAACGTTAGGATAATTTATTTTAAACCATTCGCACGTTTTCTTTAAGCCCTCTTTTAGGGGCGTATAATCTTTTTGGTTCCAACCAAGCTCCAATAATTTTTGATTAGAGCTGGGCTTCCTATACTGACCTGAGGGCATCATTATGTTCCACTTCAACTCTCCCTTATACTCTAGCAACTCGCACAACAACTCAGCGACTTCTTTAATGGGGTGTTCTTCCGTGTTTCCAATGTTAATAGGACTGGCAGAATCATAATTCTCTAACAAAAACACCAAAATAGCTGCAATATCCGAAGAATAAGTAAATTCTCGTAAGGGGCTGCCGTCGCCCCAGCACTCTACGGTTGGCGCGCCTTTTAGTTTGGCCTCCCAAATTTTACGCATGAGGCCCGGGATCACATGACTGTTTTCTAAATCAAAATTGTCGTTTTCTCCGTAAAGATTGTTCGGGATAGCAGTAATGAAATTGCATCCATACTGTTGGCGG
>Ga0080013_1000819_pt1 | contig 42870 bp, 43 predicted proteins | sample ETNvirenome_6_85_FD_69236 | JGI IMG/M metagenome (GOLD analysis project Ga0080013, IMG submission 69236) | Marine viral communities from the Pacific Ocean - ETNP_6_85 (SPADES assembly) (version 2) | ecosystem: Environmental > Aquatic > Marine > Oceanic | place: Pacific Ocean | collected 2013-06-19 | reverse complement strand
AGAGGAATCCGAATGGGTCGGAAGCCCAACGGAAGCTGATCGCGATGTTGCCCGAGCCCGACAGAAAGAAATAAAGTCCTTTGAGGCCGTCGCAGATGCAATATCTGAGATTAGGGAGCGTTTAGACTTTCTTGAGGGCGCCCCATCGAACGCACCCCGGATCAGCAGCGCTTGGGGATCAGAAGAATAGAATGAAAATCTCAACCGCCCCCTTGAAGCAACTCATTAAAGAGATCTTGTTTTATCGAGAGTTCCATCGCGAGGCCGAAGAGAAGAAGAGGTCCGCCAACAAAAAGGAAGAAACCAAATGAAAATCACCAAACAAAGACTTAAAGAGATTATCAAGGAAGAGCTTTCGAGGGTTATGAAAGAGGATCCAGAAAGAGACGCCAAAAAGCTATACTGGGCTGCGGCAAAGAAAGCCGGACTGTCGGATCACGCACTCTCTTGGAGTCCCGAAGAAGTTGAGAGTCTTAAGTCTGCTTTCGCAGAATTGGGAATGGACTACGACCGCAATGGTCTCGAAATTGACCCTGGCGGCGATGGGAGATTCCCCGGAGTAGCTTTTGCGATTAAAGGTGCTTGGTATAGTTTTGTCCTCGACCCAGACCGCGGATTGATGGAATCATGAAAATCACCAAACAAAGACTTAAAGAGATTATTAGGGAAGAACTGGCAGAAGCTAGACCGCGCAGCATTACCCCTGCTCAGGTCGCCCGCGACCAGCAGATAGGGGGGTTGACGACTCTAGCTACCGAGCTGGGTGGTAATGAATTTGCGCGCCTCATCAATCAAGCTATTGCATCCGCCGCCGGCGACCTTTCCACACGTCAGGCTGAAGGCTTCATGGTCAAGGCGCTAGAAATACTGCAGCCGGCAGAGGAGTTGTCAGACGATGATGTAGAGTATGCCGACGATGAAGAAGAGGCACTTCGTCTTACTACGCCGGCGGAGGACCCTGCTGGTGAATCTCCAGCTGCCCTCAGGTATCGCAACTGGTTGAAAGAACCATGAAAATCACCAAACAAAGGCTAAGACAGATTATCAAGGAAGAGCTTGAGTATACGGCAGATATAGACCAATATCCAGAAGTGCCAGAAGACGAGCCCTCTGGGCCGTCCGCCGAAGCACTTACAATCTTACGCCCTTTGCACGCGATGAACGAAAAGTTCAGTAGTTATTTAGAGTCCAATGGGATCCCAGCCGATTATGAGGCAATCAAACAGCACCTGATAGAGCTTGGACTCGAAAATAGTGAGGCCGGCATCTATGCTATGTATGGCATGAAATAAAAATAACACTTGACACCATCCACACATCCGGTATACTAGTATCATAGCCTAGGGGATAACTACGTGTACAAAATAGCGCATATTGCGGACACCCACATAAAAAATTTAAAGTTTCACTACGAGTATAAGATTGTTTTCGAGCAACTATATGAAACACTACGAAAAGAAAACGTAGATTACATCGTACACTGCGGCGACATCGCCCACACCAAGACACAGATTTCGCCAGAGTTCGTTGAGCTTTGCTCCGACTTCTTCGCAAATCTTGCGAAAATCGCACCAACCTACATCATTCTGGGGAACCACGACGGCAACCTAAAGAACAGTACCCGTCAGGACGCCCTGTCGCCCATTGTGAAGGCCTTAAACCTACCCGACCTACATCTGCTCAAGAACGCAGGAGAGGTCCTTGTAGGGCCGCACATCGCCTTCAACGTGCTATCGGTTTTTGATGAGGAGAATTGGGTAGCGCCGAGTGACCCTGACAGAATTAATATTGCTTTGTATCATGGCTCTGTGTCTGGGGTCAAAACTGACACTGGCTGGGTTATGACTCACGGTGATCACGACGTAGGAATTTTTGGGGGCCATGATTATGCGTTGCTTGGCGATATTCACAAGACCAATCAAATCCTCGATGCAGATGGCCGCGTGAGATATGCTGGCTCAACTGTTCAGCAGAATCACGGTGAGACAAACGACAAGGGTTTCCTGATTTGGGAAATTGAAGACAAAGAAACATTTCGCGTGAGTCATCATGTTTTACTCAACCCGAAGCCGTTCGTAACAATCGAACTCACACCAAAGGGGCGTATGCCGAAGGGCACTAAGATCCCTGCTGGAGCGCGCCTGCGTCTTGTGAGCAATAACAATCTACCCCTGGATGTTATGCGCAAAGCCGTAGAGGTTGCCAAGCATCGCTTCAAGCCCGAGAGCATCACTTTCCTAAATCGAGCAGCCGGAGAGCGAGGCACTGTTGAGATTGGGGCCAGCTTTAAAGTAGAAAACCTGAGAGATAAGGGAGTTCAGGAAAATCTTATTCGTGAGTATCTTGTAGATTATCAGCCAAGCGAAGAAATGCTTGAGAGGGTGTTTGAGCTTAATCGCAAATATAACTCACAGATTGAGGAGACGGAAGAAGTCGCCCGGAATGTCAATTGGAATCTTAACAAATTTGAGTGGGACAATTTATTTAATTATGGCGAAGGAAATGCTATTAATTTCGCGAACTTAAATGGTATTGTTGGCATCTTCGGGAAGAACTTTTCCGGGAAGTCCAGCGTTATTGATGGTCTACTCTACACAATATTCAACACAACATCAAAAAACGAACGGAAAAATTATAATATTATAAACCAGAATCGAAAGAATTGTCGAGGCCTTGTGGAACTACAAGTGGGCGATAAAATATATACAATTGAGCGCTCGTCTGAGAAATATATAAAGAAACTTAAGGGCGCTGTAACCAATGAAGCAAAGACAAACCTAGAATTTTTGGGTACCGAGCTGGATGTTGGAGAGCCAACGAGCCTTAATGGACTAAGTCGGACCGAAACAGATGCGCATATTCGGAAGCGCTTTGGGACGATTGAGGACTTTTTGCTGACCTCTATGTCCAGTCAGCTCGATAGCTTGTCTTTTATTAAGGAGGGTTCCACGCGCCGCAAGGAAATTCTTGCTAAGTTTTTGGATTTAGATATTTTTGAGAGAAAGTTTAGGGCGTCCCATGAAGATTCTGCGGATTTAAAGGGGCTTCTTCGCCGGTTGAAAAATACTGATTATGACAACGATATAGCGATCGCGGAGGTCCAGGAAGCCGAATCGCGCCTAGACCTCAATAAAAAGGTTATAATTTATGCGCAGGCGAGAGAAGATCTTTCGGCTGCAGAGCTAGAATATCAAAAGCTAACCGAACAGATTGAATCTATCCCCGCAGAACGCCTAGATATAAAGACTTTGTTGGAGAGCCGCAGTTCTTTGACTAGTAAAATAGAAGATACTAATATTAATATAACCGAGCTTAAGCAAGAAAACGTAGGATATAATGAGAAGCTAAAAGAGTATGACGATTTCCTTACGACTATTGACATTGAAGAACTGCTTCAAAAAAAGAAGGAGTATGACGACTTCAAACAAAAATACGATGACACAGTAAATCGCGCGCGCCTAATGGATAATGAGTACAAAGTTATGAGCAAGAAAATTGAATTGCTTGACGAAGTACCTTGCGCGGACCAGTTTCCTATGTGTCAATTTATTAAAGATGCGCATCTTGCCTCCGTTGAGTTGCCCTCTTTGGAAGTTGATGTTATAAACGAGATCGAAGATGCCAAAGCCTATAAGACGAAAATTGTATCAGTTGATTCCGCAGAGATGATCACGATAATTGATAATTATAATGATACTATTATCAGGAAGAACAACATTGAAATTGAAAAGCGTGATAATAAAGTTTCAATTGAAAGGCTGTATGCAAAGATTAAAACACATCGTTTCGACCTTGAAGTCCTCAATGAAAAGATAGAGCTGTATGAGGAAAAGAAAGAGTTGATTAGAAATATCGAGAACCTTCTTTCATCGCGGGGAAATGTTCAAAAAACAATTGAATCCCTAAAAGAGTCTCTTATTTCGTTAGATGATTTAATAAATGATCATCATCGCCAGATAGGCTCATTAGAGCAGAAAGTGGAATCTCTATTAGAAAAGAGGGAAGAACTTGAGAATATTCGTGAAGAGTACACTGCTTATGATTTGTTTATGCGCTGTATGCACTCAAATGGAATTGCTTACGATATTATCAAAAAACGATTGCCGGTAATTAACGAAGAGATCGCGAAAGTACTTTCTAATATTGTTGATTTTGAGGCTTACTTTAAAGAAGATGGTAGAAAATTGGACATCCTTATTAAGCACCCGCGACACGAATCACGGCCTATTGAGATGGGCTCCGGTGCCGAAAAGACCGTTGCCGCCATGGCGATCCGTCTTGCGCTTTTGTCGGTGTCCTCGCTACCAAAGGGAAACATATTTATTCTGGACGAACCCGGTACCGCTCTAGACGAAGAGAATATGGAAGGATTTATTAGGATACTTCAGTTAATTAAAATGTATTTTAAAACGGTCATACTTATTTCTCACGTCGACTCCCTAAAAGACATAGTAGATATGGAAATATCTATAGATAAAATCAACGGATACGCCACAGTCAATCAATAAATTTAAAAAGTTGTTTAGACATACTTATAGACTCCGTCTAATTATATAAAGGAGTAAGTATGATGAGACATGTAATAGATAAGGGCTTAGAAAAACTTGTATCTCGTAAGCTTTTAGCGTGGGCCACCGCAACGGGGCTATTGATGTTTGCAGATCTTGCCTCTAGCGACTGGGTTCTCATTACCTGTGTTTATATTGGCGGCCAGACTGTTATTGATGCGGTTGCAAAGCTAAAAGGCGTTAGATAGTGGCGTGGCCAACAGCCAAATTAGTAATTAAGAAGGCTTGGCTTTGGGCCAAAAAGTTTTGGTGGATTATTGTTTTAGGTCTCTGCCTGATCATTGCTATTCTGGTATGGCTTGTGACAAGGAATGGTGCTTTTATAGCAACGCTCCTAGATGTCCTGGATTCCAAAAGGGAAGCCCACGACGCTGAAATGGATACCCTGACACGCATCCACGACACAGAAGTGGCAGAGAAAAATGCAAGACTTAGGACACACCTCGACCGTATGGCCGAATTGGAAGAAGAGTTCGCGAAAAGAGGCGAGACCCTTGATAAAGAAAAAGAAGCAGAACTTAAAAGAATTGTAGATGAGAGCTATAATGATCCTGAGAAGTTGGCAAGAGAATTAGCCGAAGCATTTGGAATAGAGTATGGTTAGAAAATTATTATCCCTTTATTTGGTTGCATTTTTAGTCTGTCCCGTAGCAGCATTTGCAGCTGAGGTGGAGACGCACCCTGATTATGTGGTTCTTCCCATAGAGGCGGGAGACATTGTGCCTTTTGATGGCATTTTATTATCGCTAGATGCAGCCGGCAAGGTTTTGACAGAGAAGCAATTTGAAGATGCGGAATGCGATCTTCGTGTTGAATACGAACTACAACTTCAATCAGAGGCATTCCAACTACAGTTAGACTATAAAGATATCGAACTTACTTCATGGAAAGATAAGTACGAATCAATGATGATTCTTAAGAGTGCAGAAATAACAAGACTCCAGGAATTTGCGATGCAACCAAAGCCGGCTGACGGTCCCTTATTTGTTGCGCTCGGCTTTGGCATCGGAACACTTACCTCATTGGGAATTTTTGCGATATCAACCGAGCTGGTGCAGTGACCGACAAACAAGACTACGTCGCCAGCCTAGAGAAAGCCATCTCGCAGAAGTATGGGGAAGATACCGTCGACAATCCGAAGCGCTTCTGGAATGAAGATAAGGAAAAGGATTACATCGCCCAGTCACAAGAGGAACAGCGCAAGTTTGCCAAACTGGCTGAATCCCAAGACAAAGTAGAACAAGACGGATTTTTAATAAACAAAAAACTACTTACTAGAGATCATAATAGGACTTGTCCTGTTTGTTCACGATATTCTTTTCATCCCCGTGATGATTTGTATATGAATAAGTTTGAAGCTTGCTTCGGGTGCTATATACAATATATTAAGGATAGAGAAGACAGATGGACAAGTGGGTGGCGACCTAACGAGGAAAAATAACATGGCGACAGTATACGAAATTATTCAAGGAATTAATCAAGCAGCTGCCAACGGCTCCTGGGACGGCGCCCACGAGGCATCATTACAAGCCGATGGCAAAGCCCGCGATGCTGGGCTCAAGCGGCAAAACGGTCACTATATTAATGACCGCCGCGTGATGGATGGCTTTGGTGTTAAATTCCATGGTCCAATCCTGCGGGTTATATACCAGTCAGAAACAAGGATTAAAGAAGTCCAAGACAAAGGTTTTGAAGGCGACGTCGAAGGCCATATTCACGAGATAGTTAAGTTCCTTAAGAAAGAATACAAAGCCATCACCGGTAACACATTGACCCTCACAAAGGAAGGTGACTCTCACATCCTGGTTCAGCGTATATCTAACTACCGCACCGATGTCCAGGCTCACTGCGATTATCGTATCGGCGGCTTGACAGATACTGTGGAAGTCAACAAAGGCAGCGACGAAGATCGCCTCGATTCCGCAATCCGTGATTTTCTTTCAATGGGGAGAGATAAAGCCAAAAAGCCTTCTAATGTGAAGATTTAATAATGGCAACTCTTACCAAAAAAGAGATATTAAAAGAGATTGTTAAAGCCGGTAAAGATCCGACTTACTTTACCACAAACTATTGTCGCATCTCCCACCCTCAGAGGGGGCTTATTCCGTTTAAAGCATACGACTATCAAAAAAATCTGCTTGTAGATTTCAATGATTACCGGTTTAATATTATTCTTAAAGCTCGCCAACTGGGCATTTCAACCATCACAGCAGCCTATGTCGCATGGCTAATGCTTTTTCATCGCGACAAGAATATTCTTGTTGTTGCAACGAAGCTCCAAACTGCAACGAACCTTGTTAAAAAAGTTAAAGCGATTATTAAGAACCTTCCCCACTGGATGCGGATCTCAGAGATCACAGTAGATAATCGCACGTCATTTGAACTTGGTAACGGATCCCAGATTAAAGGGTCCTCGACCGCCGGTGACGCCGGTCGATCTGAAGCTTTGTCGTTGCTAATCGTTGATGAGGCTGCTCACGTTGAGCGTCTAGATGAATTGTGGACCGCTCTATATCCCACTCTGTCCACGGGTGGTCGCTGCATTGCTCTGTCTACTCCTAATGGCGTAGGGAACTGGTTCCACCAGAACTGTGTTGAAGCTGAGAACGGCAGCAACGATTTCCACATGACCACGCTTATGTGGGACGTCCATCCGGATCGTGACAAGAAGTGGTTTGAAAAAGAAACCATAAACATGTCGAAGCGCCAGATTGCGCAAGAGCTTCAATGTAACTTTAATGTATCTGGCGAGACAGTTGTTCACCCCGACGATCTGCAGTGGTATCTAGAGCGGTCAGCAACACCAGAGTATAGAACCGGATTTGATCGAAACTATTGGATCTGGGAAAAATACGACCCCGAGAAAACATATTTAATCGTTGCCGATGTTGCACGAGGTGACGGCAAGGACAATAGCGCCTTTCATATCATTCAACTGGAAGACATGCGTCAAGTAGGTGAATATATTGGAAAACCCACACCTGATGACTTTGCCGAAATTCTTTACAGCGTTGCTGGGGAATATAATAATCCTATGGTTGTGATAGAAAATAACAATATTGGGTTTGCAGTACTTAAAAAACTTCAAGATAAAGAGTATCCTAACTTATACTATTCTACTAAGGGAGACCATCAATATATTGATCCGGTAACTGCGCAGTGGCAGTCTAATGTAATTCCGGGCTTTACAACCTCTTCTAAAACTCGACCATTAATCGTTGCCAAGATGGAAGAGTTTATGAGAAATAAACTAATTACCATTAACTCTAGCCGCCTGCTATCAGAAATGAAAACATTTATTTGGCACCATGGTCGACCACAAGCAATGAGGAGTTATAACGATGATTTGGTTATGTCGTTTGCAATTAGTTGTTGGGTGAGAGACACTGTGATTGTTGAAAGTCAAAAAGACATAGAATACAGTAAGAGCTTCTTATCTGCTATTAGCACAGCTACAACTAATATTTCTACGACAATACCGGGGATGACCGGGCACAAAGTGACAAAAGAGAGCATCAGAACAGAAGAAGGTAGAAGCTTTAACGAGCAATATCTTGCATTGATCAAGGGCTAGAAAATGGCGAAAAACGAAAAGAACCCAAGAAACCCAGCATCTCCGCTTTTTAAAAGGCTAACGCGCCTTCTATCAGGCCCGATTGTTAATTACCGCACTCAAGTCGCTCGGCAAGATCGTCGCAATAATTTAGATAAGTATCGTAATCGCTTCCGTTCAATGAGCGGACAAGAGTTTAGGCGCTCGGATAGTAACTATTCTCAAAATTATAATATGATGACTTCGGCCGCGTTCCGTAACCAGAACAGGGCTGAGAGATATATTGATTTTGAACAGATGGAATACATGCCAGAGATTGCATCGGCTTTAGATATATATGCTGATGAAATGACTACCTCAAATGAATATGATCGTTTGTTAAATATTGACTGTCTCAATCACGAGATCAAGACTATTCTTGAATCACTCTTCTATGATGCTCTGAACATTGAGTTCAATTGCTTCGGCTGGGCGCGCTCAATGTGCAAGTATGGTGACTTCTTCCTCTACCTCGACATTGATGAGAAGCTTGGCATCACCTCTGTTATCGGAATGCCCAATAACGAAGTCGAGAGACTCGAAGGCATGGATGATTCCAATCCGAATTATGTACAGTACCAGTGGAACGGCGCAGGCATGACGTTCGAAAACTGGCAGGTTGCACACTTCCGCATTCTTGGTAACGATCGCTATTCTCCATATGGGACATCGGTCCTCGACCCTGCACGCCGCATCTGGCGCCAGCTTGTCCTCCTAGAAGATGCGATGATCGCGTATCGAGTTGTTCGCGCTCCTGAGCGACGCGTCTTCCATATTGATGTGGGTAACATTCCTCCACAGGATGTTCCTCAATATATGGAAAAGGTTAAGACCGAGATGAAGCGCAACCAACTTGTTGACCCCACTACTGGACGTGTTGACCTTCGATATAATCCCCTGTCACTAGAGGAAGATTATTTTATTCCTATGCGTGGCAACGTAGGGTCCGATATTAAATCGCTGCAGGGCGCGTCGAGCCTTAATGACATCGACGACGTTAAATACTTGCGCGATAAGCTTTTTGCAGCCATCAAGATTCCGCAGGCATACCTTACCAATCTTGAAGGCGCCGACGAAGACAAAACCACGCTCGCTCAAAAAGATATTCGTTTTTCTCGAACTATTCACAGGCTTCAGAGATCTCTAGTTTCTGAACTTGAAAAGATGGCTATCGTTCATCTTTACACTTTGGGGTACAGAGGACAGGATTTGCTCTCCTTCAAAATTACTCTCAACAACCCTTCTCGCCTCGCCGAACTACAGCAACTCGAGTACATGAAGACTAAGTTCGATACGGCAACTGGCGTCCCGGAAGGGGTTTATAGTAAACGATGGGTTGCTCGCAATATTCTTGGTATGACAGATACAGAATTCCTGCGCAACCAACGCGAGACATTCTATGATCGCAAATATCAGCAGGCGCTCGAAGGTCTTGCCGAAGAGGGCGCGATGGAAGAAGCTGGCGGCGGACTGGGAGAGCTAGGAGGCGGTGAAGATTTGGGACTTGGCGGCGAAGAGCTGGGCGGCGAGGAGCTAGGCGGTGAATTTGAGCCCGGTGCCGAAGAACTAGAAACTCCCGAAGGAGAGGAAACAGCCCTGCTGGCAACACCCGGACGGAGGGAAGATAACCCCACTCGACATGAGGGCGCGCCCCATAAGCCGGTCAAGTCTGACAAGAGAACAAAATTTTCTCCAGGACCCATGAGACGCCAAATGAAAAACACTGCAATTCCAGAGGCTCCAGTCTCGCGGACATCGCGCACTCGATTCCCGGGTAAGACTTCCTTGGCGGCGCTTAGAAGCAACATTGGTCTGGAAGAACAACAGAGACCTACTTATAGTAAAGACGAGGCTGTTTTGTTTGAAAACACAACAAAGGTTAGACGGCTAGTGGAACAAATGGAGAGTAAAGAGGGACAGAAAGATGAAACATAATAAGAAAAGAAATACTGCTTTTATTTATGAAACTCTCTCTCGGGAGCTAACAAAAACCATCATAAACCAGAACAGAGAAAGAAAGTCATCGCTCGTCGCGCTTGTAAGAGAACACTTTGGCGCCTCATCGGTGCTTGCTACGGAATTAAATCTTTATAAGATTCTTCTTGAGTCTGACAATATGCAACTGAAAGTCGCAGAGAGAATGCTGCAAGAAACAAAGTTTGCACACTCCCAGATAGATAGTCATGCTGTATTTGATGCACAGTCTAGAATTATTGCTGCTATTAATAAAAATCTAGGACAAGAGGTATGGTCAACTTTTGTTCCCAACTTTAAGTCGTTGGCTTCAGTTAATGCAATCTTTAATACAAAAATGGCAATTAAGAAGAGGGTCTTATTCGAGCAGAACATTATTGAGAAGATGACTGCTTCTAAAGAACTAAATGAGTCCGAAAAGCTAAAGACTATTGATAATATCACTTACAACTCATTTATTAAGAAGTTTAATAGTAAGTACATAGACCTGCTTCAAGAGCAGAAAGATCTACTTAACCGCTACATCACCAGTTTTGCAGATGACGGGTTTGAGCTTCGCGTCTATCTTAATGAGGAACTTGCTCGTCTTAAGATACTAATAGCAGAAACTAAAGAAACTATACAAGAGACACTAATCATTCAAAAGCTCGATGGCGTCGCCGAGTACCTCGAAGAGTTCCGCAAGCGTGAGTTCACAGACACGGACCTTAATAAGGTGCTGAAGACACAAGAATTAGTCCAGGAGCTAACGACAAATGATTAAAATCAAAATCGGGGGACCCCACGCTACAGTAGAACTCCAGGCTAGAAAGGCTCTAGATGGTTCGCTGCTTATCATGGACCACCAGAAAATTGATATTGCTATCGTCCCCGCCTCTATGAAGGTTGCCACCTTTCCTAAGACAACAGCCACAGAAGATGTTTATGACTTTCAAAATCGCCTTCTTGAACTTTTAGCCGACAGAGGTATTGTTGATCGAGCGTCCATCCAGGGAGGAAATGTTTTTCGATCTCTGGAGGGCACCATTTTTGAAAGCGAAGATCCTAATTCTTTACAGGCACTCACATATGTGATCGCAGAATTCATTGAGGTTGAAGCCGAGCATGAGCGCGTTGCCGATCAATATGAAAAAGATCTTGAAGACATGTTTGTTCATCCGGACGACCGTGATTCAACTGAATATGGCGAAGTACCTCAGCATGCCGAGAAGGGCTCAATGCGCCCGGGCTACTACTACTATCCATTAAGAAATCGATATTAAAGTGCAATTACTATATTTTATACTTGCCTCTTTCGGCATGACCTTTATTATTGTCTACAGCTCTATATTCCATCGTGTCCGTCACGCTGCAACAAAATTCCACTTCACCGGAAGTCTCATTCACTGTCCACTTTGCACAGGATTTTGGGTAGGAGTCTTTCTTTGGGGCGTAAGTCCGTATACTGAACTATTTACTTTCAGCAACAGTTTGGTGACTGCATTTATTTGTGGTTGCATAAGCGCTGCCACATCATACAGCTTAAGTATGATGATAGGGGATTCCGGCATCAATGTGATGCATCTAGGAGGTGAATGATGAAAAAATGGATGATCCAGCCAGTTCGACGTTGCTGCTCAGGCAGTTGACTACTTTAAAAGGAATAATATAATGGCTCGCAGAAAAAATGTAAAACGAATAGACCCGAGATACTTCTTGCACGAGACGGTAGATCGCGGAGAACTTGAAGAGGAACTTGACGAACCCGATTATACTGGAGGTCCCGCCGCAGGCTCAAGCACCGACCGCCGCCGCAGGAACCGCGGCGAGCTTGAAGAGGGCACTGAGCCCAAAGAAGAATCCCTCTTGCGCATGCTGTGGGACATGCTCATGACGAAGAAGTACGACCGCTACGACGAGCGCGATCCTGTTACCTACGAGCGCGAACGAGACCGAGAAGACGACAAAGAACAGGCAGCCAGGGACATGTCGACCCGCCAGCGCGGCGCGGAGACCGACGCGCCAGAAACGTACGGGCGTCCTCATGCCCTAAAGACACGGGACACAGTTACAGAAGCCAAAGGTCCCCCGCAAGCTCTCGGCCGATGGGCGGAGATGTTTCCTAAGGCTGCAGATGCTCTTGGCGCCGTCCTCGCAGCCCTCGCCGGCGAAGAGATCCCAGGCGTCGTCAGGGGTGCACACGACAGGACTCCCGAAGAACAAGCAGCCGCAGCTGAGCGTCAGGCGACTGCCGTTAAGGCGCGAGGACCCAGACCCCCCAGCACTTGGGGCAAGTACGAAGAAGGAAAAAAGAAATAAATAAAATGTCTCAACTTCTCCGAGAATACTATGAGCTTTGCGAAGGCGGTGTCTGTCAGGATTTACTGACGGAAGCGGAGAAAGGCTTCGTGCGCGAAGGGGGCATGATGCTGACCGGAAAACTCCAGGAAGCCGATGTACAGAACGGCAATGGGCGTGTCTACCCCTTAAATGTCATGGAGCGCGAAGTAAAGCGCTACAGAGATATCGTTGAGGACCGTCGCGCCCTCGGCGAACTTGATCATCCTGACTCTTCTATTGTTAACTTAGCTAACGTGTCCCATATGGTTACAGAAGTTTGGATGGACGGACCGTCAGTTATGGGCAAGATTAAAGTACTCAACACCCCCTCAGGACAAATCCTCCGAGCCCTAGTAGAATCGGGAGTTAAGACAGGGATTTCTTCTAGAGGAATGGGCTCCGTGAAAGAACAAATGGGGAAGACAATTGTAGAAGACGATTTTCAATTAATCTGTTTTGATATTGTATCCGAACCCTCTACCCCGAATGCATTTATGTCTTTGTCTGAGAGCAAGCTCATGAATAAACGAGTTGAGAAGAATAACAAAATTATTAAGTTGATGAATGAAATTATTGGCGAGCAATGAAAAAGTCAGAGTTCAAGAAAATAATCAAGCCAATTGTTAGTGAATGCATCCAGGAATCATTAATGGAAGATGGGTTGATTTCCGGCATTATTGCTGAGGTTGTAAAAGGCATGTCTGCTGGACAGTCTATCGTTGAAGAGAAGGCTCCCCGCCCGGACCCGGCGTTCGAGCGGATGCAAAGGAATGCGTTTACCGAGACACAGGCAGTCAAACTTCAAGAACATAGAAGTAAATTAATGTCTGCTATTGGGGGGGAAGGTTTCAATGGTGTCAATCTTTTTGAAGGTACGACGCCCACCCCTTCGGAAATGTCCCCAACACAACAGAGCAGCCCATTAGCGGGTCATGCGCCGACTGATGCCGGTATTGATATTGATAATTTGTTTGGCACTGTGGCTGTTAATTGGAACGCCCACATGACTGAGATGAAGAACGGGAAGTAGGTACACGGTGGCGATAAACGTTAAAGTAGAGTTGCGCCGGGGAGAATCCTCCGAAAAGCTTATTAGAAGGTTCAATAGGAAATGCAAAAAAGAAAAAGTAGTAGAAACCTATCGAGCCAAAACCGACCACTATATTAAACCATCGGTTAAGAAAAAACTAAAGTCAGAGAAAGCGCGCCGAAATGAGCGTAAGTTACAAAGAAAACGCGAACAAAAATTGTTTAGATAAAACAGTATTGTGGTATCTATTTAGTAGACGGAGATAGAAAATGGCAACTTATAACTATAAACCAGGACTGGGCAACGGAGCATCCTACGAAGTATCAGGAGTTCCCTATGCTAAGGGAGCTGTTAATGCCATGGCAGATGGGGGCGCAGTAGTAAGCTTCCCTCGCGTAACTCGTTGGGTAGTTATAGCCAACAATCCTGGCGGCGGCAACCTTAAAGTGGGGTTTTCCCAAGGTGGTGTTACCACTGGTAATGCTTTCATCGAAATCCCGAACCAGTCGGTATCGCCGCGGCTGGAGCTAAAAGTGACCGAAATCTGGCTTTCCGGATCTTCCAACGTCGGAGTCATGGCAGGACTCACAGGAATTGAGACCACAGCCATTGATAATCCCGCGGTATCTCCTTCCGGGTCCAACTGGTCTGGTTCGTTAGCTGCTCGGGTAGGCTAAGGGGAAATAAACACCCTGAATAGCGGAGGCAGCTGATGGCAGATCCAAAAAATAAATGGGACCAGCCGGCGGCTCCTCCTCCTCCCATGTTTCTGGGTAAAAAGGAGCGCGACTTAGTTAAACAAATTAATGATGAATTATCTGAACGCGTTTTAGGGCAAACCGTTGCCTATTATTCGATTAGTATGGAAGATTCAAATTTTAATACCACCTATGGTGAAGCTATAGACAAAGTTACGCTTCCGCCCGTCAGAGTGTATGCCTATGTTGTCGTGGAAAACGAACAGACGAATGACCGATATGGGTACGAATATCAAAGTAAGTTAACAGTTAATTTTCATGAACGGCGCTTAACTGAAGATCAGAATTTGTTCGTGCGCCCGGGCGACTTCATTCAATATGGAGATTTGTTTTATGAAATTACAAAGACCTACAACGACACAAGATACTATTTTGGACAGGTTGAACACAAGTTTCAAATCAGTGCCGAGTGCGTAAGAGCGCGCCAAGGCGCATTTCGGGTGCAGCAGAGCATATCGAGACCATCTTAATCGGCTCTTTTAATATATGGGCAACTTTCGTCACTCCATAGGTAACACACCACCCTTTTTACTTTGAGAGCACTATTTAAAAGAGCAGGAGTATAATTTAATGGCAATTACATCCCAAGGTTGGGCTTTTGTGTCTGGGAGCGGCAACGATGTTGTCGGCGGCTACGACACAAATATTCAGTTTAATAGCAATGGAGCGCTGAGTGGTTCCTCAAACCTCACTACAGATGGAAGCGGATCTCTTTCGGCTTCGGTTAATATTTCGGCTTCTGCGTTTTATGGTGATGGCGCCAACCTAACGGGTCTTACAGCTAGCGCCGTTAACGTCGCAGACGGACCAGAGCAAGCCATCCAGTTTAGGGTAGACACTCCCGTCTCAGGCGAGATCTCGGGATCTGCTGCTTTGATGTTCCTTACAGCCAGCAGCACTTTATCTGGCACATACGCAGCATTTACAGCCGTAACTGCTAGCGCCATCGTGGGCGGTTCACCGCTGTCAATTTCTTCATCTGCCACCACCGTTACTGGCTCCTTAACTGTTACTGGCTCCTTAACTGTTACCGGCAGCCTTATAGTCTCAGGAAGTAATACGATTACCAACTACGGTGCGTTTACGTCTAATGAAGCTGGTGGAGATTACGATTTCCGTGTCGAATCAAGCACTAATACAAATATGCTGTTTGTCGATGGAGGATCTGATAGGGTTGGTGTTGGCATTGGAATTCCTTCGGCTTCTCTTCACATTTCATCTTCAGCCTCCGAAGCACTACTTCGGGTCGAGACCGTCGGCGGAACAATATTTGAGGTTTCTGGCTCTGGACTTGTTACGGTTACTGGCGATCTTAGCGTATGTGCTGGAACCGCCTCAATCGCCCACCTTAGCGGCTGCTCGCCAATTCAGTTGCATGCGCCGCTATCATCTTCGCAGCCCATTTCTGCTTCTAATTTTGTTCTTCCTGTCGGAAGTGGATCTTTTTCCGGGTCAAATGCGATCTTCACTACAGTTAGCGCTAGTAACATTGTTGGTAATTCGCCCCTAGTACTTTCAGCATCGACGATTACTCTATCTGCCTCAACTATAACCCTCGGCACCGGCTGTTCAGATGTTGTAACGGTGGATGCTCAACTGAGTGCAAGTTGTGGTCTTTCTTCTTCGTTCATTATTCTAGACCCCACGTCAGGATCCCTCGCAGGCGCTGGCAGCTACCTTGGATTAGATGCCAATAACAAGGTGATTGTTACATCTTCTGCTGGCGGCGGTGGCACCCCCGGCGGATCCGACACCCAAGTTCAGTTTAACGACGGCGGTTCTTTCGCCGGCGATACAGGTCTTGTATTTAACAAAACGACAGACACTTTAACAATTGGTGGCGATCTTAGCGTATGTGCGGGAACTGCCTCAATAGCCCACCTTAGCGGCTGCTCGCCAATTCAGGTCCACGCGCCGATGCAAATACAATCTCTAGATGAAGGCGGCATTCTGTTCGCCGGCACGGACGGTGAGCTAAGCACCGACGTTGACAACCTCGAGTGGTCCACCGATCGCGACGACAACGACGGCTATCTAAGTCTGTTCGTTTCTTCTTCTGCTAGTGGTAGTGCCGCACTCGGTGACGGGATGTTCATGGTGACCGACGAGAACGACGACGACATCTGCTTTATCAGCGCTGACGGCGCCGAATTCGCTGTCGGCATTTCAGCATCTGCCAATGTTTCTGCGTCTTATTTCTACGGAGATGGATCTAACTTAACCAATCTTCCTGGTGGTGGTGGTGGTGGTATCTTTACTGAGTTGGGTGCCACGACTGCAGCCACTACGAGTAGTGTTAAGATTGGTACCGGCTCCGCTCCTATGATTACTTTGGATGTCCACTATACCGGTAGCGGCTCCCCAGTAAACCTTTCAAACGATACGGGCGGCGGCGAGGTGGTTTATTTTGGTACTTCCTCGGCTGGTCTGAGTACCGGCGCCGTTTATTTTCTAAATAAGCAGGGGGGCTGGCAATCGGTTGATAGTGCCACAACCGGTAGTGGCCACAATCAACTACTTGGAGTGGCTTTGGGTGCGAAAGCGGGCTCCAACGGCGTTCTGATTAGAGGATTCGTCGATGCAAATACTTATTTATCTGGAGCCTTTATTAAAGGGGGTCCCATATATATCCAATCGAGCAGTGTAGCGCGTACTGCCACTGGAGGTGGCTATCTAAGCGGTGCTGCTCCGACTGCGGGTGATTCATATGTTAGAGTCGTGGGGTACGGTACAGATACTGCAAATGTGATTTACTTTAATCCGGATAGTACATATGTTGAGATAGGATAATGGCTAATTCTATTTCTTATGTTGGCGGCGTCCGGATTGCCGACATCAAAACTATCAGCGAAATTGAATATACCGGCTGGGAAGAAGTATACTCCATAGACTTTAGTGAGGCTGACAACAGTGGAGATCTGGCCACCGCCGCCACGGCCATCGTCGACGGAGTGACGTGGACAGCCAACAAACAAAACGGTACAGTAGAAATCGTTAACGGCAAAGGTCTCGTAATTACTCCGGCAGTTAGCAGCGACCTCTATGGAACTTCGACGGCATGTCCATTTCTTTCGGCGTCCGTACTAGATATGGTTTCGGATTTAGGGCAGACGGATGTTTTGTGTATGCAATGGGTAATAGACTACTCAGCTTCTTCGGGCGCCCAATATCCTGTTAATAGTTATGAAGCCGCCGGCGCCCATTTTTGGAATGGTGTTCACGGCACTAATCAGCGGTTTGTCGGTGGGGATAATATTGGTATTGGCGGCAGCCAAAATAACTGGCGCTCCCACTTGGGGACATCTACACAGAGCTATGCCAGCTCATCGGTCCGATATGCTTGGGAAACGGTTCTTTATATATCGGGCCAAGCTGCCATTGTATCTAGTGGACCAGAGGGGTCAACAACTTTGGACCCCCCTCTTGTGATGAGCGGCACCTATTCGAACGGAAATCGTCAGAGGGCCTATATATATGGTCCTAACCAGTATGCCTCCGCAGCTAGTTGGAGAACTACTGAATCAGACATATCAACTGGTCTGACGACTTCCAGTCTAGGGGTAATGTTGTATGGGATGGAAGTATATCATAATAGAACATTTGAGGGCATTTTTACAAAATTTAGATTATTTAGGTCAAGAAAACCATGACAAGTATTAGAAGCATTGGCGGAGTAGAATATAGTAATTGGGAAGAAGTCTATTCTATAGATTTTAGTGACTATGATAGTGAGGGCGCTATGGTCGACGAGGACCAAATCAAAATTGACGGTGTTGAGTGGCAGGCATATTCGAGTTCTTATGGGGGCTGCAAAATTGCAGCAGGGACAGGTCTTATACTAGAGCCCCAGGTGAACAGTAAAATGTACGGCCAGGCTCCCAATGTTCCGTATCTTTTTGCCGCCATGCAAGACTTGGTGCCAAATTTAGCTTTTAACGATACAGTGTGTATGCAGTGGGTGCACGATTATACGGCCTCTTCTGGTGATCAGGAACCAGACGCTAATTTTGAGACCGTCGGCGCACAGATCTGGGACGGAGGTACCGATTCCAGCTGGAGGGGTTTAGGAATAAAGGGTATTCATATAAACGAGCTTAAGTGGTGTCCGTTTCATGGAACTGTTAGCGAATCTCCTAATGCGGATGCTGATAAATATCGTGCGTTTGAGGTAGTCTGGAATTTTGTGGGACAAACAGCCATTGTTTCTTCCCCTGCCGCTAGTGTGGTAGATTTATCAGATCCTCTGGTGATGAAGTACAAGAGAGAGTGGTACACAGGAGCCTATGGAACCAACAACGCCTGGGTCCAGGAGGCTGCGTCGGGGACTAATCGAATTACTAGCGAAAATGCATGCGCTATGCTTTATTCATATACTGAAGGTGCGGCGGCCCGCGGGTTTAAAGGCATTTTTACAAAATTTAGAGTATTTAGGTCTAGGGCCTCTTAATTGGGACAATCATTATGAGCACCACAGCACAATGTTTTGAAGCGATAGATAGAGCAGCCGCTGAATTGGGATTGGAGCCAGCTGATTATGTGCGCGTTGACTCCTCCATCGAGGAAGAGGGGGGACCCTTAACTATTTCTTTTTATAGTAGTCTTGGTGCTTTGATAGCGACTATAGAGGTTCCTTTAGAGAACGCCCCCGAATAAATGCCTAAAATTGTCTTTTCTTTGGGTTTACCACTATTTATTCTTGACAAGGTATATTTGAGGAGTATTTATGTCTTCACTGTTAGAAGAAGCTATAGTAGACGCTAAAGCACTTAAAGAAGCAGCACTAAAAAATGCTGAAAATGTTGTTCTTGAAAAGTATTCGGGGGAGATTAAAAGAGCCTTGAATACTCTGCTCGAACAAGAAGAGGTCGAAGACCTAGACGAAACGGGCGCCCAAAACGACGAACTAATGGAGTTTGCGGACGATGTTCCTTATGCATTCCAAAATGAAGATCTCGACGAGGCGCCTGCCGACGAGATTATAGAAATTGATTTTGATGCGTTGAAAGCAAGAATAGTAGAAGAAGAAGCCGAGGGGATAGAGCCCACAGTTGATGAAATGGCTACGTCCGAGGAAGTTGCTCTAGATTTGTCAGAAGCAGATGTTGACCCCGATGTCGCTCAAATGGAAGACGATGAAGATGAGGCAGAAAAATCGACTGCTGTCGCATCGTCTGGAGGTGGATCCGCAGGGATGCCCCTAGAAGAAGATGAAGATATTAATCTTAGCGAAGAAATGCTCGCCGATCTTATAGAAGAGCTTGTCGTAGATATGGCCCCGCGACCACAGGGATGGTCGTCCGAAGGGTCTGCTTATAATAGTATTGAGCAAGCAAACAATGATGCCATGGGCGCCGCCCAAGATGCGCATCTTGAAGAGGAAGAAGAAACTCAAGAACAAGAATCAACTGCGCCCGATGTTGTATCGGACGTAACGCTCTATGAATCAAAGATTCAAGAGCTTAATACTTTCAACACGGAGCTTCGTGCTCTAGTTAGAAAAGCCAAGACTCAGCTTACGAAGCTGAACTTGGAAAACGCCAAGCTTGTTTATCAAAACAAGGCATTAAGCAGCGCCTCCTTGAATGAGCGACAAAAAACTCAAATTGTCGAAGCTGTTCAATCTGCCAATTCTGTTGAAGAAGCAAAAGTAATTTTTGAGACCGTTCAAAATGCAGTGGGCCCGACGACTAATCATCGTACAAGGCCACAAACACTTCGTGAAGCAGTCCAAAGACCTACTTCGCTTTTAATCAATTCTAAGAAAAACAACGAGGCAACAAGAGACCCAGGAATGGGTCGAATGCTGCGTTTAGCAGGTTTACAGGAATAATGACATTCAAATACAAATATAGGAGGTTTTAAAATGTCTATAGTAAAAAGATTAACAGAAGGTATTGTTAATCGAGACCTTGGGAAAGAGGGGGCTGCGCTTATTGATAAGTGGGAGCAGACCGGTCTACTCGAAGGTCTTGGTGATGATACACTTCGCAACGGAATGGCCCGGTTGCTTGAAAATCAAGCAAAAGAGCTGCTTCGTGAACAGTCCACCATGAGTGGTGGAGATGTTGAGGGTTTTGCGGCTGTCGCATTCCCCCTCGTTCGCCGCGTGTTCGGCAATCTGATCGCCAACGATCTCGTTAGTGTTCAGCCGATGAGTCTGCCCTCGGGCCTCATCTTCTTCCTTGATTTCACGATCTCGAAAGATATTGCTGGCGGCACCGACAATGCCAACCGGGTTAGGGTAGGTTATATAACCGCCTCTTCCCTCTACGGTGGCGACAGGGTAGCATCGCAGATTACAGGCGGTGTTGACTTGACGGGTAGTTTCTCTACTGCGGGTCCGTATAGCCTTAACAATGGCTATTCCTCTCCGACTGGTTCAGTCGATCCTCTCACCATCACTGTTGTTGCATCCGGTACGGTTGGCAACTCTGGTGTCCTTAGTTTCGACATCTGGGGCGGCGACAGCAACTATCATCGTCCTGGATTGCTACAGTTCGATCCTGATATACCATCATCCTCGGTTTTCTGTGCAGCCACCGTTCTTAAGACAGCTCTTACGTCACAACAGTGGAACGAAGAAGACTATGTGGCCATCAAACTGACCACGGCTAACTTAGGTGTTCTGACTGTAGGCAAGCAGGCTCGTCGCCTGACTCGCGAAGACCCAACGGATAATACCAAGGTTCTTCTTATTCAGACGGCCAACAGCTCGTCGCTTGTCGGCTCCACACTCCGGGACATGCTCATGGCCGGTGATGTTTCGGCATCTTTCCCGATTACGGATGATTTCCAAACAGGCGGCGCCATCGGCTCCGTTATTGGTGATCCCTTGTGGGGGCTTGAAGGTAGTGAAGCAATCCCAGAGATTGACATTAAGGTCGACTCGGTGGCCGTTACGGCGATCACCAAGAAGCTCAAGGCCAAGTGGACCCCGGAGTTAGGACAAGATCTTAACGCCTACCACAACCTTGATGCGGAAGTCGAGCTTACTCAGATCCTTTCTGAGCAGATTGCTCTTGAAATTGATCGCGAGATCCTAGAAGATCTTGTTGGTGAAGCTACCGCTGGTGTTCGCTACTGGTCGCGTAATCCAGGTGAATTCTTAAACCGTGAAACGGGTGCTGTTTTAGCAGCTGGGACGGCAGACTTCACTGGTAACGTGAGTGAGTGGTATGAGACTCTCGTTGAGACTATCAACGATGTGTCAGCACAGATCCACCGAAAGACTCTTCGTGGCGCTGCAAACTTCGTGGTGTGTTCACCCGAAGTTGCTAACCTACTTGAGTTTACGGCCGGTTTCCGTGCTAACGTAACTGCTGATAGTGACCGTGGAGACATTGGTGCTATCAAGGTTGGTTCTCTCTCTAAGAAGTTCGACGTCATTGTCGATCCTTACTTCCCGCGTAACTTGGTCCTTGTGGGCCGCCGCGGCAGTAGCTTCCTTGAGAGTGGATATGTCTACGCACCTTACGTGCCACTGCAGACTACACCTACTATCTTCGGTGTTGAAGACTTCGTGCCTCGCAAGGGCGTGATGACTCGATATGCCAAGAAGATGGTTCGTCCAGATATGTATGGCCTAGTAGTTGTAAAGGCTCTAGTCTAGTATATCTGACTTAAGGTCAAAATAATGAAAGCCCCGTCTCTTTGAGGCGGGGCTTTCTATTTAGTAGTGTATCAATAGAGGAAAATAAATGGCGGTCCCAAGTCTAAACCCAGCATCAACTTCAAATTCAAATGTTTTGCCGGCGACGGGGAGTACGACAAATGTTGCATCAACACTTCCTTTTGGTATGTATGCTTCATCGACGAGCTTTTTATCGGGAGCCTCTGATCAGGTTGCTTATACCTATAAGAAATTAGGAGGAGATGTACTTGATATTGAATTGACAGAAGGAAATGTGTATTCGGCATATGAAGAAGCAGTCCTAGAATATTCTTATCTTGTAAATTTACATCAAAGTAAAAATTCAATATCGAGCCTCCTCGGCGCCGCCACCGCTTCTTTTGACCAGGACGGTCAAATCGTAAGCGGCGACTCTCTATCAGGGTCGAATGTAGAATTAAATTATCCTAAATTTGATTATGGATATATTAGAAGAGTCTCTGAGAGAATGGTAACAGAAGCAGGCCTGGGAGGTACGTTGCCCATATATTCTGGGTCCTTTCAGATGGTTGCACAACAACAAGACTACAATCTTCAAACTATTTTATCTCAATCATCTGCCGATGAAGGCCAGACTCTTGCTTATTCGGGTCGAGTACAAAATAAAAGAGTTATTATCCGTAAGGTCTTTTTTAAAACCCCGCGCGCTATGTGGAGATTTTATGGTTATTATGGAGGTTTCTCTGTGGTGGGCAATATGAGAACATATGGTCAATTTGCCGATGACTCAACATTTGAAATTGTCCCAACGTGGCAGAATAAATTACAAGCCATGGCCTATGAAGACGCTTTATGGACCAGAATATCCCACTATTCATATGAAATCAGAGATAATCATATAAGAATCTTCCCGCGCCCAGACACCACCAGCCCGGAAAAGTTTTGGGTACAATTTAGTATACAGGGAGATTACGAGCCTTGGGAGGAACCTTCTAATAGTAGAACGGGGATAGACGGCGTTAACAACATGAACACACTTCCGTTTCAGAATGTTCCATATGAAAATATTAATTCAATTGGCAAGCAATGGATCCGCCGTTTTGCTTTGGCTCTCACAAAAGAAATGCTGGGACAGATTAGGGGCAAATTTTCGTCGGTGCCCATTCCTGGGGAAAGTGTAACTCTCAACTTTGCTGATTTATTAAGCCAAGCTAAAACTGAACAAGATAGCCTAAGAGAGGAACTTAAGACCATCTTGGATGAAATGACCTATGATAAACTAGCTACTCTGGATTCGACTATGCAAGATTCTACTGAAAAAGTGCTTGTCAGCGTTCCCGCGGGTATATATGTTGGATAGTCCAGGAATTTAAATTATGCCAAATAGTACACGTACTCAAAAAGATATAGAAACAAGGAATAAGAAAGCCTATATTGGAAGTAAAGAAGTAGAGGACAAACTACACGATGTTAAGTTTTCTACCTCCTCCTTGGAGACCATTGATAAAGCGGTCCTAAACTATCTCGATAAATTAAATATTGCGGTAACAACCAATAAAGGTTTCAAAAAAGTTCCTGTTTTATGGGTATCGGCAGAACGTGCTTACCAATTAAAACATAATAAAGATCTGAGAGATTCGGAGGAAGCCTTAATACTCCCCCTTATCACGATCGATCGGGTAAGTGTAGAAAAGAACCCAGCAAGCGAATATGCAGTTCCGGCCGCTAACATACCAGAGGTTAGAGATGCCATGGGAGGCGCCATTACAATCGCTCGCCGTCTTAACCAAAGAGAGACAGCACAGCACCAAAATGCTTATTCTAAACGAGTCTGGAAACAGGCCACGTCGCCCAGGGTCGGGGTACGAACTCCGGTTTATGAAACAATAACAGTCCCATTTCCAACATGGGTGGCTGTAAGTTATCAAGTATCGGCTCGTACAGAATATCAACAACAAACAAATGAAATTTTAACAAAGTTTATACGCCAAGGAGGACTCAATCGAATGCCCGCTCGACTTGAAAGCGACGGCCATAAATTTGAGGCCTTCATTGACGGGTCAGTAACAAACAATTCAAATGTTGCTTCGATGGGCATGGATCAGAGAAATTATGAAACTATAATAAATATTAAAGTTTTGGGTTATTTATTCGGCGACGGTGAAAACCAAGAGGGGCCCAATATTGTGGTGCGTAGACAAAATGCGGTCAAGGTTCAAATCCCCCGGGAAACCGTAATAACGGAGCAACCACTGAACTTCCCGGATAATTCGGGGTTTTATACATAGTAATGGTTGTTTCAAGATTTATTTTACTATTTATCATTGAAGATTAATACTTTGGATAGGAGAGTATAAAAATGCCAGTAGATAGTTTTAGATTTGTATCGCCGGGTGTTTTCACCAACGAGATCGACCAATCCCAGATCGCGGAGACCACCAGCAGAGAAACGGGCCCCGTTGTTTTTGGCGTAGCCCAGAAGGGGCCAGCCCTGGTTCCAACCACAGTTGCAAGTTTTGCAGAATTTGTTGATATTTTTGGGCAGCCGCAACCCGGCGAGGCCGCAAATGGCGATGTTTGGAGAGACGGAGACCAATCTAATCCTACTTATGGAGCATATGCCGCTCAAGCCTATCTGCGCAATGCCGCTCCTCTTACTTTCGTTCGACTAGTCGGCAGCCAAGAGTCTGGCGGCACAACGGCTGGCTGGGAGATTCCCCAAGCTTCGGCCACGAATATTCGGGGGGGCACCTATGGGCTCTTCATTATGGGCCAGGGAACTGCTGGCAGTGGCTCGATCAGCCAGGACTACACCTCTTCTCATGGCGAAGGCGTCCTCGCAGCCGTCTTCCAGCTCACCGGCTCGGAGACCACCATTGAACTTACGGGCCTACTCAATTCATCTTCGGGGCCCTCCGTCACCGATGCCGCCTCCGTCATTCGACCACAAGAGGTTCTTGGTGCGAATAGGGAATTCAGAGTTCGAATTTCTGGCTCCCTGGAAACAATCGAAACAACCTTTAATTTTGATCCAAAAAGTGCACGATATATTCGAAGCGTCTTTAACACCAACCCGCATCTATTAAACCCCAGTATCACACCAGCAGCGAACCAAAAGCAGCACTTCTTAGCACAGACCTTTGGAAGATCAGTGATGGATCTAGTAACTGCCGATGACGGTACTGCGCTCTCAAGAACTGACCTATCTGGGACTGTGGGTATTATACTTGCTCTCAGCTCTGGTTCGAGCAACGGTGGAGCTGGTGATTTTAGGAGGGCATATGCAACGCCGGCTACTCCTTGGATTATTGGTCAGGACTTGACTGACCTATCTGGAAGCTTCGATCTCAATAGTGGACCACAGCGTCTTTTCCGCGTCTTCTCCCGAGAAGGGGTAGAATATGCTCAAAGTCACTATAAAATTTCAGTTTCAGACATAAAACAATCTCCTAATCCACAATTTGAGCCCTATGGATCGTTCACCTTGATGGTTCGAGATATTAAAGACACAGATGAAGATCCGAGAATTCTAGAGCAATTCAATAATCTTAACTTGAATCCCGTTTCCAATAACTTTGTTGGAAGAAGAATTGGCGACCGGTCATGGACGTACGATACCACCAATAACAAATGGGTGCAACTTGGCCAATATCCTGTTTTGTCTAGATTTATTAGACTTGAGCTTGATGCACAAGTTGAAAACGGTACCCAGGACAATAGACTGGTTCCCTTTGGTTTCCGCGGCCTTCCGACGATGGCTGGCGCAAATATTGCCTCAGGATCTGCCACCATCAATGAGTTTAGTGTCACTGCCGCGGGTTCCGCCGCCGCCGCCGATCGCCAGAACTTCCTTGTTAACGGCGGTAGTGGCTCAATCCCGCCGGACATGGTGAGCTCTTCCGCGGGCCCATGGGCCGGCCTCGGGGGCCCCGGAGTTGTCAATTTCGGCGACAATAGCTGGGAGTTGGGCTCTGGCTCCGGCACCTTCTACACGTCGGGCAGTCTCCTCTTCCCGACCTTACCACTGCGAGGCAGTTCTGCTGATGGACGCCTGTCCAAAACAACCAAAGCATTCTTTGGATTAACAACGAATCAGGCCGCGAGTATCCTGATCTTTGATGGGGTAATTAGAGACCTAGTTCGCATTAATCCTGCTAACGCGCAAGGAAAGAACCTTCTACTGTCGCCTGGATTTTCGTTAGATGACCTGGTCTACAGCAGTGGTGACGCCACACATAGTGGATCCGACGTCTTTGTATATAACTCGACCGTTGTCGGAAGTACGAGTCCCTTAGGGCCCAACAACAACAATATTCGAAGAGGCACCCCTGGCGGCGCCCGCAAAGCGGGAACTTCTATGACTGCGGTGAGCGCGTCATATACGGAACCCCTTGATCGAGGCTTTAACAAGTTTACGGTACCTCTATATGGCGGCTTTAATGGATTTGATATCTTTGAAAAGAATCCCTTCAACCAAAGCCGTGCACTGAATAACAATGTTACCAAAACAACGTCTCAATTCCCAATGTATTATACCCTCAAAACAGCCATAGATTCTGTGAATGATGTTGATCAAATCGACATTAACTTGGCGGCAATGCCCGGAATCACCGATCAACAAGTAACAGACTATTTGATTGCTATGGCTGAGGAAAGAAAAGACACTCTTGCAATTATTGATTTGGAAGCTGGCTACACAGCATCGACAGAGAACACTCAGTCCTTTGATGCACGTAGAGGATCGTCCGCTGCTACTGTAACCGCCGCCGAAGCACGTAACTTTAACTCTAGTTACGCGGCCGCGTATTATCCTTGGGTGCAGATTAGCGACGGGAGGACCAATAGTAGAGTTTGGGTGCCTCCCTCCACTGTCGCCCTAGGAGTTTTGGCATCGTCTGCTGCAACGACCGAGTTGTGGTTTGCGCCTGCTGGGTTTAATCGTGGCGGCCTGACGAGGGGCTCTGCCGGTCTTACTGTCACGAATGTGATCGAAAAGTTAACCGCAGACCAGAGAGACAACCTTTATGATGTCAATGTTAATCCAATCGCCTCCTTCCCGGCTGAAGGGATTGTGGTGTTTGGCCAGAAGACGTTGCAGGCGACTCCGTCAGCTTTGGATCGGATTAATGTCCGTAGATTGTTAATCTTCTGTAAGAAGCAGATTACGCAAATTGCAAACGGACTTCTATTCGACCCGAACAATCAGGTTACGTGGAACAGATTCCTAAACCAGGTTGGTCCCTTCCTTGCATCGATAAAAAATCGATTTGGCTTGGAAGACTATCGAGTCGTGTTGGACACTAGTACCACCACGCCGGACATGGTTGATCAAAATATTATGTATGCACAGATTTTATTGAAGCCGACTCGGGCAATAGAGTTTATTGCACTAGACTTTGTTATTAGTAGATCGGGAGCGGAGTTTGAATAATAAGTTAGGACGATTTGCCTCGTCCCACTATTTAAGTTAAAGAGGATTTTAAAATGGCCGGAGAATTTTGGAGTAACCCAGCAGCAGAACCAAAACGTTCACATCGTTTTTTGGTTTCGTTTGAATTACCGGGTGGACTCAACACCCAATTGTATGCAAGAACGTTCACTAAACCTGGGTGGACAGTTGGTGCCACGGAGCATCAGTTTTTAGATAAAATATATTATTACCCAGGACGCGTTACTTGGAGCGAGGTAACTGCTCAGTTTGTTAATTCAGCCGATCCCGATATGGATGAAAAGATTCAAGAGATATTGACTTCTATGGGTTGGGTTAACCCCAACGACGTAGGAAATTCCGGCGGCAGCGTCACCAACGGTGGCACTCCAAATAAGGACATGGCCGTTGCGGCGCTGGGGAGCAGTGTCGTTGTCACAGAGCTTGATGGCGAGGGAGGCGCGATTGGAAATTATAAACTTAATAATCCTTTTGTAGTTTCTGTTAGTTACGGTACTTTGGATTATTCCAGTGAAGATTTATTAACCGTTGATATTGGATTTCGTTATGATTGGGCCACGTACACCCCTGGCGCATCCGCCGCAACATAGAGTGAAAAGACTTATTTAATCGAAAATATAAATAAGGGAATAAAAACGTTATGCCAAAATCGGATAGTCAGTCACCGGGCCTGGAACCCTCGGCCGGTACGAGCGCTGCCCCATTCTGGACCGCCGCCAATAAGCAACCACTACAACAACATCGATTTCTAGTCAATTTCCCTATTTATGAGCCCCTCATGTCGCTCGACTCGATAGACACAGCTCACCTGTTTACGGAGGGAAATAAGAATATTTTGGGCGCTGCAGCAGCTGTTGCCATCGCGAATGAGTTCAGTAGTAATTCTTCCGACAACACGACCGTCCTTCAAAACTCGTTAGCCCAGTGTACGAGCGTGAGCCAGATTGTAGACCAGGTACTCATCGCGACGTCCAGCGCAAAGTATTATCCGCACTACTCTCAGATGTCAGTAAACGAGCGAGAGAGTCAAGTCACGAAAAAGCTTTTTTCATTGGCAGCCTACAAAAATTCATTTCAAAAGGGCCGCGAAAGAATATCCAATAACAACAGAAGCAATGACATAGTCAAGCTGTCAGTAACTCAGTTCGCGGCGCTATCATTTCAGCCGCCTTCTTTCGGTTTTGTTCCGGGTGTGGCCGATTATAAAGATGGTAAGGGCGGCCCCGTTATTGATCCTAGTAAATATCAATATTCGAGAGGGGATGCAACATTAACCCTTATTACAACATTGCAGGAAAACTTACATTTTTCATTAAATTTTTTGTTTAATGTGGCGAAATCAACAAAGCGCCTTACTAAAAAACAAAAACAGAACAAACGCGCACAATTGGTTAGTGGCGGCAACATGAACGCCCAGAATGCCCTACTGTATCCAAATGCTGTGGTGGATCTTAATATGCAGGAGCGCGTATTGGTGATAAAAGAACTGTCTGCGCAGGGCCGTCCGGTCGGTCTCCATCTGCTCCACGATCCGGCCATAAAATCAGTAGACTTTGGAGAGTTTAATTATGGCGGTACTGAATTACTTAAGGTGACACTAACACTGACCTATTCGGCTAACCCCGATCGTGGTCCTCTTGGATATTATTCTTATCAGGCCTTGGCCAGGATCCCCGAACCCGCCCCCGCGCCTCCCAAGAAGAAGTCGGACCCCGTCGCCCCCGATGGGAGCCAGGTAATCTCGGCAGCCGGCGCCCCTGCACCGGATACACAGCCAGAAGGTAGCGTAAGCGGCCAGCCGGGCGACCTAGACCTCGACGCCCTCAGCGCCAAGGTTCGGCGAGGGCCGCTCTCAGAGGCTGATGTCGCTCGGATCCGCGAGGCGCAGCGACGACGATGACGACGACGCTAGCAATCACTCTGGCCCGTGGTGCAATAATTAATTTAAAATATTTTTAAAGAACAGATATAATTAGTAAAGAAAGAGAGGTGTCAATTGACACGTAGAAATAACCCCGATAGATTGGGCGCGCAACAGCCGGATCCACCGAATATACCAGAAAACTTAGGAGAAGAGCAGCGCTCGGATCCTTTAGCTTTTATAGTTCCAACTGAATTTGTCGCGCTACCATCGTTGGGCAAATATTACCCCGAAGGCCATGCACTTCATAATGAAGAGGCAGTCGAGATTAAATTTATGACCGCCAAGGAAGAAGATCTTCTGACCTCTAGATCACTTATAGAAAAAGGCATTGTCTTGGATCGCTTAATCGATAGTCTTTTGGTTGATAAAAGCGTGAGATCAAGAGATTTGCTAATATGTGACAGAAATGCCATATTGGTCTGTGCCCGGGCCTCAGGCTATGGAAGTGATTATAGTCCGCAAATAAGTTGTCGATCCTGCAATGAGACAGACAACTACCCTTATGATTTAACTGATGCCCTAGTTAAAGGGCCTCCTACCGACGAGGAGCTAGAGGAGCTTCAAGTGCAATATGTTGGCAATTGCAATTTTAAGGTTAATATTCCAAATTCATCGGTGCATTTGGTTTTTAGGCTTTTAAATGGGCACGACGAAAGAGTCATGCTAGAATTAGCAGAAAAGCGTAAGAAAAAGAAACAAAATGATCAACTTGTAACTGATCAACTGAGACTTATGATTGTTTCGGTCTTGGACCACGAAGACCGCAGCATTGTTGAGAGGTATATTGACTCATTACCTCTCCGAGATTCGCGCTTTTTACGTCAATTATATGAAAGCGTGAGTCCATCTATCACTTTGCGGAAGGAGTTCGTCTGTAATCATTGTGATTACGAGGGCGAAATTACGTTTCCCTTTACAACCGACTTTTTTTGGCCTGACGTCTGATTATCACGAAAATATATATGAACAATTTTTCTTTTTAAAATACCACGGTGGATGGGGGCTTATGGAGGCATATAATCTTCCCATTAAGCTGCGCGAGTGGTTTGTAAAAAGACTTGTGCGTCAGAAGAAAGAAGAATCGGAGGCGGTACAGAGCGCCTCTCGGGGCTCGGGAAAGAGTACGTCCAGCACTCTTGGGCCCGGAAAAGGCCCCGCGCCGAATGCCCGGCACTAAAAGAAATAGCAAACTAATTACTATATATTTAGAGGGCTCGGGATGTCTGACGACTTACAACCAATTACTATTAATTTAAATGCCAATAAAGAGGGTCTCATTGGCGAGAGCTTTTTGCAGATGTTTGGCCAAGCAGTTAAAAATTTGCTTGGGTATATGTTTAAGGAATCTCCTCCCACTTTTCGCCCCACGATGTCCCAACGGGCTAAAATGGCCATGGCCGAGGCTGAAGAGTTTCACTCCGCCCCACGGGCGAAAATTGTAGGTACTCCCATACAAATAGCCGCTTTCGGAAATGTGTTATCCAAAGAAAAGAAATATATGGACACCTTTCTCAAATATGGTCTTAATGACCCACAATCCTTTAAGTCGCATGCTGAACTTGATAAGGCGGTCGCAAATTTCGAGCGAGAAACCGGCATCAAGTGGCCGCTCAACTAGGGGATTAATCAATGGCTGACCCAACAGATCCCCTAGGCATATTAGAAAAAAAAGCCAAGCAGCTTCGAATAATAAATGGGATATATCATCAGATCAAGGAAGCCTCCGGCGACGTGGCAGTCGCCGCAGCATCCTTTACCGAAGAACAAAAAAAGGCCGCCGCCCAGATGGGCCTTATTGCCGAACGAAATGAAACAATTGTTGAAGCCGAGAAACTCCTTGATGAGATGTATAAAAAAAGAGCCATTAATGCGAAAGATATTAACGAGCAACTCAATATAAATAAAAAGATTCGAGACGACGAACTAAAAACCGCCCAGGAAAGGCTGCTACAACTTGAGAAGAACTATAAATTAGCCAAAGAACGCCAGAAAATACTTATAGAAGAAGATAAGCAGAAGGCGCAGCTCCTCATCAAAATTCAGAAAGAATTTGAGACCACGAAAGCTCAGCTAAAGTTAGACGAGGCCCAGGGGCGCCTCGACAAAGATGCCCGGGAGGAGAAGCTGAGGGACGCAAAGATCCTGAAACAGCGCCGCGAAGAGGCGGTTGGCATGCTCGGAGAGCAGCTGAAAACCGTCGAGAAGATCATCGACGAGACGGAAGAACTTCTACAACTTGAGATGGCTGAGAATGAAGCAATCGAAAAAAGAAACAAAGGTTCCGACTCGATCATTAGTGGGCTTGATAAGATGATCGAGCAAACCGGGTTCTTTGGTGAGAAGTGGAAAGAGGGCCCCCTCGGGGGAATAATTGATTTTATTGACTCCAAAGAGCCCGCGGCGGACTTGTTGGATAATCTTGCGCTAAAGATGGAAAAGATAAGTTTTAAGAATCTGAGCGCCGGCGTCCTAACGGCCATATTCGAACAAACTCTTGCATTTATGCTACAGTTTGACAAATTAACAGGAGAATTTCGAAAGAATACTGGCATTATTAGCAAGGGCTTTAGCGGCATGGAACAAAGAATTGTTAATGTTCAAAGGGCGAATATAAAGATGGGCGTATCCATGGACGAAGCTTTTGGTGCACAAAGTGCTCTTATATCTAGTATGGCATCTTTCACCTCGATGGCCGGATTTCAGCAGCAACAAGTTTTAAAATCGACGGTTTTGCTTCAAGAATTTGGTGTTTCTGCCGACACCACAGCTCAAATATTTAATACTTTCTCAAAAGGCCTAGGGTATAATGCTGATCAGCTAGAGAAATTGAGCACACAGTTGATGGGGATTTCCAAGTCATTAAAGATACCCCCCCAAATTATAGCTACTGAGTTTAATGCAGCAACCAAAGAACTTATGAAGTATGGCGATGGCATGATGGACGTCTTCAAGGGACTTGCGGAACAGTCTAAGCAAACAGGTATTGCGATGGGTGAGCTTTTGGGAATTGTTAAGCAATTTGATACCTTTGAGGGCGCCGGCGAGGCAGTGGGTAAATTGAATGCTATACTTGGTGGCCCCTATTTGAATTCCATCAATATGCTTTATGCATCTGAGGAAGAAAGAGTAAAGATGCTCCGTGAAAGTATCGCGGTGTCTGGTCGTCAGTTTGATCAGCTAGCTCGCTTTGAACAACAGGCGATAGCTGCAGCAGCAGGAATCACGGATATGTCGGTGGCAGCAAGGCTATTTGGTGGTACAGAGTCTGAATTCGCTTCAACACAAATGTCAATGAAAGAAATGCAGAAGCGCGCACAAGAAGCTCAAGCAGTTCAAGAAAAATTTACACAAGTAATGCAATCCTTTGCGATTGCGATGGGACCAGTCGTAGATGCTATAGCACAAATCATGGATGCACTGCTAGTTCTTATGGATCCAATTAATTCAATAGGAGATCTCCTGGGCCGCGATCCCGACGATGGCACCCGAGGGATCCTGCAAGGGGTGGCGATTGCTATATATGGAGTTATTGCTGCCACAAGGCTGATGAAATATGCATGGATGAAAACAATGGGCCCCATTGCGCTGGGCGTGGGGGTATTTATATTACTTACCGAGCTTATGAAAAATATGAGCACGGGGGGCAAAATACTACTTGGAATCCTAGTTGGGATCGCCGGCGCCATCGCATTGACCAAGGCCGCGGCCTTCGGGTTCCAAGAGGTTGGAACATTCGCAGTCAAATCGGCCGCCATCGGCGCCATTGCTGCTGGTTCAGTGACCGCCCTGTCGGGCCTCGGTGAAGCGCAACATGGCAAGAAAAAGGGACAGAAAGCTGGCGGAGATGCAACCCTCGTGGCCGAAAACGGCGAAGAGATGGTTATCACCGAAAGCGGGGAGCGTTATTTAGTTGATAGTCCTTCGGTGGTTGAGTTGGGAGCCCAAGACGAAGTCTTGAGTAATGCGGATACAAGGGCTGCTGGTGGTGCTCCTTCCTCAGCAGCCCTTAAACCACTATTGAGCGCGCTCCAATTGACATTAACTCAATTGACATCAGCAATTAATGCCGCAAATGCGCCTCAACCGAAGCAAAAAAGTAACCAAGATGTAATTATTAAGCTAGATAAAAAAATTGTTGGCCAAGCAGCTGCCGATTGGATAAAGAAAAAGTCTAATTTGCGATTGGCCTAAAAGGAGAGAATTGTGAGTGATCTATATACGGTTTTGACGCTTGAACACCTGACGGCCAAACGCCAGGTACGTTGCCCAGTGCTCGTTAAGGCTTACGAACAAACGACGGACCCCAGCTTTGCCTCTACCTCGGTTTATGGTAGGATGGATCCAATTTTTACATATCAGAATACTGTTCGAACTTTCCAGGTGACATGCCAGACACCCACGTCGGAGAATATCAAGGAAGTCACCGACGCCCACGACGGCGGGGCGATGGAGGAGATAGTGGACAACGAGGGCCGAATCATCCGCAGGCCCGCGAGCTATGCATCAAACATTACCAAAATCTTATCTACAATATACCAATTTATGTATCCCACGTATAGGAAGGAAACACATGGACCTAATTTGTCAACCCGTATTCTTACTGGCCCCCCCCTTCTAAGGATTAAGATTCCTCGCGTTGTGTCCCAACTGGGCGTTACAACAAATACCGCGGGGATCCTATTTGTTCCAGAGACCTTTACGGTAAATTCAGGCCTTCCTAATTCCAACCAAATTCAGTTCACCGTCACGGGCCCCGACTCGCTTCGTTATTTGGCTCCTGCTGGTGGTTATGGATTTACTTTGGGGGGTACCATACTTCATGAGGGCGAGCCCCCCGGCTTCATCGAAACCGGTAAGAACACCGGAATCTATACGTTTACGAAGGATAATTTCCCCTTGGGTGCAGAACCTCTGTATACGCACCCGGATGACCTGAAAGAGTAAATATTATGGTAAACAGATATGTAAATACTTCATTCTTCAATAATAATCTATTAATTTATCAAAATGAAATTGAGGATCGAGGTCTTAGTTTTATTCGACAATATAAAACAGTTAAATTTAAAGAACTAACGATAGCCCAAAAGGCTTCTATATTCCCTCGCGAAAGAAGGTGGCAGTATGGGGATCGTCTTGATAAGATTTCTGCGCGCGCATATGGAGATTCACAATATTGGTGGGTTATAGCACGGTACAATCGAAAACCAACTGACGCTCATTTTGAACGAGGAGATATTATACTTATCCCCCACCCTCTACAATTAATGTTATCATACTATACCGAGTAAAAATATGGCTGATCCTAACGAAATACTTGTTGAACTCGCTGCTGAGACCAGCGGCGAGCATAAAGAGAAACGCGTACGGTTGCGAAAAAATGCCCAACAAGCATTGCTATATATGATGGGCAAGCGCGCTTACGCGGGGAAGCTCCAGATGAGCAACCGGAGGTTCTACCCTAACACTTGGGGGCGCCCCCAAACCGCGGACTCCGCTCAGTGGACCAAGAGACAAGCATCCCGAAGCTGTACCTCCGACGAGCCCAAGTGTTACACACATCGTTCCGGATACAAGCAGATTGTTCCCATTGAATCGGACGGCAACTACCCCCCGGAGGTTTCGACCTCGGTCCTTGCGACACCACCACAGGGGACTAGTCAATTTTTTACATTTGAAATGACGCCGGCGCAGATGGCGGTCTTGGTGCCCCGAATTAGAATATTCAAAATCGATTATAAGTATGATGAAGATACTAAAAGAATAGATACCGATATTAAGAAAGCCACCAAAAGAGAAATTATATTCGACAAAGCCATAACGGATGAAGAGTTAAATATACTGGTCGAAAAGGGGGGCAACGTGGGGTCATCAGGGATTGAATCATTTGAGTGGAAACTTAAGGGGGTCAACCCGGCGGAAGTCGATTCAAATATCATAGCCTCATTAAAAATATACTTTAACAATATTGGTGTTTTTCAAAAAACAATCGATCGACTACACCGCAGAGAAGCAGCCCCTACGGTGGCTTCAGACTCGTCAGCACTGGAGTTGGAAGCTTCTTTCTTGGACCTTATTACTTTTGCGCCCCCCACGGCAAAAAATGTTGAAAACTTACCTTGCTTGGAAGAGTACGAGCCTGCGTTTTTCGAAATAATGGCGGAAGTGGGGTGGGAAGTGCCGCCCGTTACTCAACAAACGTTGCTCCACCCCGCGGCGATGGACCTGGCCGCCGCGGGCCTCTCGGAAACTCAAGAGATGCGAGCAGCCGGCATCACGATAGGGGACAGCGACGGCGACGGAACCCCGGACCAAGTGCACTTCGGCGATCCACCCGGGTCGGGGAATCAAACCCTGCAGGAACGGGATCCCCTCGTCTTCCATCCTGATCGCGCATTGTTTACACTTCCCCAGATACAATATATAAAGAACAGTTCGCTGAAGTTGCTTTTGACACTGACTGACCACAAATTTGACTTCGCCGAGGACGGCAGCGCGACCTTGGAGGCAAATTATAGAGCGCGCTCAACGATGGTTGCTGAGGCGAAATATGATATCCTCGGCGTTCCACACAGCACACTAAACCTAGAGGAAGAGATTCAAAATATGGATGGCAGCGACGAGCCGACCACCGCCGATGAGGACGCCGACGTCTCCGTTACCCTCGCGAAGAAGAAGAGCGCGGAGTCGAAGGCCAAGTTGCATAAGGAGAGGCTCCACGCGTCGCTTAGGAGTTCATATCAAAGAATACTTAGAGAACTGCTGCTGTGGAACATGTATGAGGCCACGATTCCTAACGCCCTTCTTTTAAATTTTGAGGCGCAGGAAGCTCGCGATCCGCTCGGGACGCCGAATGATACGAATCCTTACCGCGTAGCCGACCGAACATTAACATCACACTCGACTGCGCTTTCTTTTAATAGTCTTCTTAGGGTCATCGCGTCGGCCGATGCGGCGGGCACCACCACCATGCGAGAGGTGGCCTACGCGAAGATGGACGCGAACGCCGTGGATTACGCGGCGTCTCGCGGCACGTTGCCTTTCGCTTCCTTCGGCCAGGGCCACCTCGCGACGATGCCAAGCCAACGGCCCGCCACTTCCGGTGCTCCTGGCGATACCCCGGCGCAGCGAAAAGCGTGGCAGGATGCCTACGACGATCCAGAATTTGATCAAACCGGGAATGAACTATTTATGAAAAACCTTAGCAAGATTCAAGGACTCTTGGCTGCCAAGGACGACAAGGGCAAGACGAATCCTCCTCCTGTGAAAATTAAGAGAATCAAGGCGAAGCTGGGAAGTACTGTGGGAAAGAAAACCCCCAACCAAAAAGCCCTCGACAAGATTTTGGATGGTAAATCAGATTTAGCCCAGGGTGACTTCTTGGATTCAGACCCAAATGCACTCAATAACTACGGAGATATCTCACCGCACGCTGACGGTACATCAAGGATTCCTTTTTTCTATCTGGGGGATATCTTAGAGGTTTTTTTGACGAGCCCGGGCATCGTGGAGGCCGTCGCCAACCAAAAATTGGCTATTGTGACAACGGATGTAAAATTTTTGAACTATTTTTCTCTGATTAACTCTATCGTTTTGGCTGGCCAAAAAAATCAGTTTGAGGTCAAGACCGCAACAATGGCTAAATCGGTTTCTTTCGAAGCAATTAAGTGCAAAAGTGCTGCTTTACCCAAAAGTGTGAGAGATCAACTATATGATCACGTTAATATAGCTCATATTCCCATTAGTGCTCAGCTTTTTTTGGATTTTTTTGCCGAAAAAATAACTTCGCGACAAGCCACTGTTTACTATCTGGAAGATTTTATAAGAGATTTATTTAACCTGTTTGTTAAGCCAATTGTGGCTGATCAGGGAATTCTTGGTGTACCGATAAATTACCCTGCATTTATAAATATTAATGTGGATACAGACAACAAAAGGTGCATGATCTTCAGGGGCGCCCAAGGGGGCGAGAAAATAGGGTACGACGAGAAGCGGCAGTTGTGGTCCGACCTAGTCGGGGGCCGCCTGAAGAAGACGGACCCTTCTCGGGCGGGTAGCCGCGGCGTGGATGACGCCAATAAGCCTGTTACAGATTCTACGGGGATCCGCGCAGGAGAGTCGTACATTGCTTCGTTGAGCGTCTACAAACGGCTCACTGATCGCGGGTTTGAATGGATCACCCCCAACGCCGCCTCCCGCATCCACGGCGCCGGGCAAGTGACGCAGCGCTACGACGCCATTATGCCACCGCCCACAAGTCCTGAGACTGCTGCGACGGTCAAGATACTTGGGTTTCTTACGTCAATCGATAATTTTAATGGTAATTATGAGGATAACATGAAAAAAGGTATGGCAAATTTTATTGTTGGCTTGAGTAGGGGAATTATTAAATCTGTAGAATTTGATCGAGTTGATCAACCCCATCTTCGGGAAGCCCGTGCTGCAAAATCCAGAACATTTGCTCTTGGCCAATTACGCGAGTTATATAATGTTACGCTAACGATGTATGGTAACAATTTACTGAAACCCGGCGAACTTATATACGTAGAGCCTAATCCTATAGTTTTTGGGAAGCCAACATCGAAGACGTCAGTCGCACGTATTTTGGGACTTGGAGGATACCATATGGTTGTTGATGTCTCACATAGTATTTCAAAAGACGGATGGGAAACGGTAGCTAAGGCGCTGTTTATGGCAGCACCAGCGGTACCGGAGTAAGGAATCAGGCTATGACCGATGAATTTGAAGACTGGGCACCAGAATCAAACGATCTCGATGAACCTGTTTATCTAGAGCAACTGTTCGAAGAAAACCTTTCGAGAAGGCGCGCCCTTTTAGATCCCGCATCTGCTTTTCCACTAGGGAACAACCAGAGACGGTTGGTGGTCAATTTTAATCAAAGATTACAATATAAGAACGGCAACTATTTTGACGGTCTTCCAGAACCTTTAGAAACTTACTACGACAAGAATTTTTATGGAAGAGTAGATCGTTTTCAAAATGTAATTGTTCCAAAAAAAGATAGTAATTTGCTTAAGCAAGCTTCCTATGAAAAAAATATATTTGTTTTTAATTTTGTGGCTGATGCTCTTTTCAAGCTAAAAAGAAATCTAAAGATCGCCGGCGACACTGGGCAGATTGCTACTAATACTTCTGTATTTTATATACTAGTGGCCACAAGAGGGTGGTTTAATTATGTTCCCGTTTATCAAGGATTATTTCGGATGCTCCCTAAATTTTATGATGCTTATTTATACTCTCTAGATAAAAGAGAATTTAATAAAATCATTACCTTTCAAGATTATGTTGGTGGTTTAATAAACTATCTTAAAGTGGGTACTTATAAGCTTCCTATTTCCTTGACGCAATATGTTTTATCGAATCACACATCGCCGGTTATCTCCGGCATCACGGCCGAGACCGCGATAACTAAATATGGGGATGATCTTGTTAATTATATGCAGTATATTTCGGATCCAAATTTTGATTATTATGTGCGCGCCGCCCGTAAATTTGGATTTTATGTCGACCGGAATGCTCCATGGAGGTTGTTCGCAGATGTATTCTCTCCTCCTATGCTAGAGGATCTTGGGACCTACGGCGTGACAAAAGAGAATTTTTTTGATACTTATTATGATCGCACATATACCTTGGATGTTGAACTAATGCGGGAAGAGTTGGTAACTGCCTACAATCATTTTGCGGCCGCCAATCCAAAGATTATTGAAACGGTACCTGGACTGTCCAGAAGAGGCGCCCCCGGCTACTCTGCAGCCACTCTTGGGTGTTCTACTTCGAAACTTAAACAAATAGGTGAGAGACAACCAATCGCTTCATTCCAAGCAACTGCCCTGGGAACTCGTTATTGGTTAGCATTTTATTTCCATATTCGGATGATCGAATCAGGTGTTACGTATAAAAATTCTGATTTCTTAATTGATGAAGCTGCAGCAGTCGCCCGGGCTTACGGCTATCAACAGGGACTTATTTATGTGAACAACCTCTTTAAGCCATATCTCTATGATGAAAGAATATTTGATAATTGGCGCTTGACAAAGAAAAAGAATTTTGTTAGAGTGGGAGAAGCTAAGGATAGAACCACTTCTGTTGTGGGGATATCAAATATAAATTCTTACTAGGGAGGCCATTTGTTATTTCAGGCTCTTGATCATAAAAAAGATTGTGTTGGATATTTTGCCAACAATGCCATAGTGACAGGCCAAACGGTGCCCTCCAATGGTGAGACATGGGAGTATACGCCCCATCTGGCGGGCGCCTCCTATGAAATTGCGCGTATCTATACGGGGGGGGCGACTCTCTCAAAGGTTTGTCCGGGCGATATGAAGGAGGAATGGGAAAAGATTAAACAAACGCTTAGATCGTCTCTCAAGGCCTTTAAAACAGCGCGGTTTTCTCTTGATGAAAATTGTTTTTATGACGCTGTGCCAGAATATTTTCTTTTTCAATATCTTGAAGCCAAAAACAAGATCACAAAACATGTTTTGGACACTTATCCGCGGCCACAAAATTATGATTTTATGTATAATCTAGTAGAGATGCTCTCCAGTATTCGATCGCAGACCTTAAATATCGATATGGGGCCGATTAAGCATCTTTTAAGTTCGGTTCGAGGTAAAAACTTTCATAGAACAATTCAAGCCGTTGACCACCTCTGTGACTACAACCCATGGGGCACAGTAACTGGACGATTAGCTACAAATTCCAACACTTTTCCTATTCTTACAATGAATAAAGAATTTCGAGCATGTATCAAACCCAAAAATGATTGGTTTATCGAACTAGATTTTAACGCGGCCGAGCTAAGGGTCCTTTTAGCTCTTGGAGGAGCAAAACAACCCCTAAATGATATTCACGATTGGAATGTCCAGCATATTTTTGATGGAAAAATAACCAGAGAGGAAGCTAAAACGAAGACGTTTGCGTGGCTTTACTCGCAAAGGACCAACAACGAGTTAGAGCGGCTTTATAACAAGGACGTGATACGAAATAAGTACTGGGACGGTTCCAAGGTTGAGACTGACTATGGTAGGATGATAGAGAAGGTAGATGAGCATCGGGCCCTAAACTATATCATTCAGAGCACTACAATTGATATGGTTCATGAACAAGCACATAAAATTTACGAACTTTTAAAAGAGAAGAAAAGTAATATTTCATTTTTAATTCACGATGCGGTATATATCGATCTTGCAGAAGAAGATCGATACGAAATTCTAAATTGGCTTGACATCTTTAAGAAAACACGCTATGATATATTCAAGGTTAATCTTGCGGCAGGTAAAAACCTAGGAGAGATGAAGAAATTAAAGTTATGAAGAAATATTATGATAAGCTTGTTCGTGATAAGATTCCCAATATTATTAAAGAAGCGGGGAAGAACGCTCAAGTACGCCCGGTTTCGCCCGAAAAGTTTAAAGCGTATGCTTTAACAAAATTGCGAGAAGAAGTAGAAGAATTTATCGACAATCCGTGTGCGGAAGAGGCCGCCGACATTCTTGAGATATTGTATACTATATGTGAGCATCATGATGTCCGGCCTCTTACAATTGAGACTGAAAGAATTTCTAAACGTGTCAGCAAGGGCGCCTTCGACTCGGCCCTTATTCTAGAATGGGTAGATGAAGATTGAAAATCGTTGGTTTGGGAAAAGCGGGCTGTAATATTGCAAAAACTTTTGGAAAGTTTCCACAGTATGAAGTCTTTATGGTCGATACCGAAGAGGATGCGGACATTGTAATCAAGAAAAGAGAGAACCATGAAGATTATGATGCCAACTTTCCAAATCTTAAAAGAAAGTTCAAATTTACCAATGAAGAGGTTATTTTAGTTACGTGTGGTTCGGGCCAGATCTCAGGGGGAGTCCTCCAGCTTTTGAGCCAACTTCAAAATAATAAAATACGGCTTGTTTATATACAACCTGATCTTACCCTATTAAGCGAAACACAGAAGAAGCAAGAAAAAATTGTTAGAAATGTGCTGCAGGAGTATGCGCGCTCCGGACTCCTTCAGGCGATTTATCTTGTCGATAATAGCAAGATTGAAAAAAGTATTGGTGATGTACCCATTACTGGCTACTATGAAACTCTCAATCAGGCGATTGTTAATACGCTTCATATGATCAATATTTTTGAAAACTCTGAGCCGGTGATAGGAAATTATATAACCCCAGCCGAGATAAGCCGAATTGCAACAATTGGAATCGTGAACCTCGATGCGGAAAAAGAAGAAGAAAATTGGTTTTATGACTTGACAAGCGCACGCGATGTGGTATACTATTATGGTATCAATCAAGAGGATCTAAACAATGACGGCACGTTGTTCAGGAAAATTAATAGTTTTGTGAAGTCAAAAATTAAAGACAACATGAACATATCCTATGGGATATTTGAAACATCCTATGAACAAAAATATTGTTATTGCATTAAGTATTCATCTATGGTACAATCATTTTTAGAACAACTAGACGATCAGGATATTAGCTGATCGTACTTTAACCCAACTATAAGGAGATAAAATTATGGGTATCAATTTAGACAAGATGAGAGATAAGCTTTCATCCCTTCGCGGCGAGGGTAACGCCGATTCAGTTTTCTGGCGTCCAGAAGACGGTGATCAGGACATTCGTATTGTCCCGACGGCAGACGGCGACCCTTTTAAGGAGATGTGGTTTCACTATAATGTGGAGAAGGGGGGCTTTCTATGTCCCAAGCGCAACTTCGATGACGGATGTCCCGTTTGCGAGTTCGCTTCGCAGCTATGGCGTGAAGGCATGAACAATGACGACGACCACAGCAAGAAGGTTGCAAAGTCCCTATTCGTAAGGCAGCGATTCTTTAGCCCCGTTATGGTTCGCGGCGAAGAAGAGAGGGGCGTCCGTATCTGGGGCTATGGTAAGACTGCTTATGAGAACTTGCTCACGCTGGTGCTCAATCCAGAATACGGCGATATCACCGATACTGAAGCCGGGACCGACCTTACCATGACTTATGGAAAGCCTCCGGGCGCTTCATTCCCTCAGACAAAGCTCGTGCCTCGTCGTCGATCATCGCCTTTGTGCGAGGATCTAACGCCAGACAAGTGCGCTGAGCTTCTCGATAGTATTCCAGACTTTGCTGGTCTGTTTGAGCGAAAGACGGCTTCGGACGTGCAAGCTATCCTCGATAACTTTATTAACGCTCAGGTCGACGATCCCGAGTCGGTTAGTACCGAAACGGAAAAATATGGCACCACCGATAAAGGCGACACCAACCCTGTTGACGCAGCATTTGCAGAGCTTGGCGCTCTTTAATTATCCCCCCCACAGGGAGGCCTAGGGTTATCAGGGGCCTCACACTTATACACACACAGAGGAGATATTATGAGTGATACAAACAAAAGCGGATACGAACTCCGCACCGAATTGCTAGGAATGGCAATCGGAATCGTAAGCGAACGCAATCATCGCGTCCGCGAGAACGAATTTCTCAAGCCCGAGGGTCTACGCGCTGCCGTTGATCCCTGGACGACTGAGGAAATTCTAACGGAAGCTGAAAAGCTTTACACCTTCGTTCAGAAGAAGTAAATTACTGACCCACAGGGAGGCACAGGGTTATCAGGTGCCTCAAAAAAGAAAGGAAGAGTTATGACTAC
>Ga0080013_1000818_pt1 | contig 42900 bp, 30 predicted proteins | sample ETNvirenome_6_85_FD_69236 | JGI IMG/M metagenome (GOLD analysis project Ga0080013, IMG submission 69236) | Marine viral communities from the Pacific Ocean - ETNP_6_85 (SPADES assembly) (version 2) | ecosystem: Environmental > Aquatic > Marine > Oceanic | place: Pacific Ocean | collected 2013-06-19 | reverse complement strand
GGCCAACCTTTACCTGGATATTTACTCGAACCAGCTTTCATTGTTTGCCAATCTTTTACTTTACCTCTATCCTCCGCCCAAGCGTGATTATATCTTTTATTATTACTTATCCATTTATTTTGAACAGTTCCATATGTAATCTTTACATTCTTTTTTCCAAGACTCTTGACTGCATACGTATAAGCATATGAAAGACATTCACCGCAAGCTATCGTTTCATTTAATAAATCTTTTAATTTAATCATTTATTAATCCTAATCCCTAAATCATCAAATATAGTTGATAATATATAAGACGTTCCAGAACTTAAAAATCCTAATAAAAAGAAATTAAAAACTTCATATTCAAAAGTAAAAAGACTTGTCCAATTATTTAATAAAAATAACAAACCGCCTACCCAAAATCCCATGCACATAGAACAATGCCAAAACTTTCCTTTAGGTCTTATTCTATCAAAAATTGTCCCATAAACTAAAAGTTGTGTCAAGCCATAGCAGCAAAGTATAAAATAAAGTATATCCATTTTTTATCTTTTCTTTAATAATAATTGTTTTTCAATCCATTTCTTACCTAGATGATTCTTAACAGGTCTCTTTAAAAACTTATCAATTCCTTTCTTGACCAACATATTGAATTTCTTCTTTGCCTGATCTTCACCTAACGTTTTAGAATTATCCACAAGAAGAAAATTTGCATTTCCGAACATGCCTTGAAATGTTGCTTTATTGCGTTGAACATCATTCCATGATTTTTCTACAATTTCTGGATTGAGTTTTCTCGGTCGTGTCATGTTACGTTTCTGTGCAATATCTAAATCAGTATGAACGAATACCATAAATGTGTCGTAACCCATATCCATAAGTCGCTTTCTCTTATCTTTTATCGACCCGAATTTATGACCCGTTCCATCGATCACGACTCCAAGTCGACCTTGAGTATAGAGTTTTAATCTATCTTTACTCATTTGTTTTGTACGTGTTCTCATTCCCGAATAATCTGCATATCCCGGATCTGTTAACTGTTGAAATACTTCATCAGGCATTGCATCTAGATCTGTTCCGAAACCATATTTTTTTAAAAATGTTTCTAACTCCGTATCCTGATTCACCATTTTCAAACCATAAGGTGAAACATTTATCTTTTCAGGTATACCGAACAGTCCCATCGCAACAAAAGATTTTCCGCTTCCCGGTCCACCAGCAAGAAATATTGCTTTCAGCACTCCTGGATCATAAACACCTTCAGCTAATAAATCTTTTAGTTTAATCATCGCTAAATATCTACTCTAATTTTAAATGTCATCGACATATCGTCTCTCATCTTAATTGGTCTCGGTAAATTTGCTACAATTACAGGTTCTGTTAACGGAATCATCTGATTTCTACCAACTTCATATGAACCTAATGTTTGTGCATTACTACTATATAATTGAATTTCATTTATATAAGTTCCAGGCCACCAAGGATCATCGCTAGTTTTACTTCCTGTAAATTGAGGATGCAACCATGGACTGCGATTTATATACATTCCGTCTGCCGAATTACTACCACTTCGTAATGCTCGAGCTGTAGTATTCATCGTATAATTAAATTCATTAGGTTGGATCGTTACAATATATTCATATGTATAAACTGTTTGTGTTGAACTAAATTCTAAAGTATAATTACTTATTGTTACATCAGTATAATTTATACTTGAAGAATATGATCCCGTATCAGTAATAGTAATAACTCCTTGGTTATAAAATATATTACCTATATAATTATCTGACGATGATGGGCTTGTAATGCTCTGAGAATCTGAATTTCCAACTGGGTATAAATTACCGCGCCCGTCGTCTTGAATTGTAACCTCTTTAGAAGTTGAATTATCAACTAACTTAAAACTTTTCGGTTTAATTGATTCTCCAAAATATTTTTGAGGGATTGAAAGGATAGATCCAGAAGGGAAAAATTTATTAACACGCTGTGGATTATCATAAAATGACCAATTAGCTAAACTAGATGGAGGTCGATTATATCGAGTTGCATTAGATCCAGATCCTTCAAGTGACCCGCTTAAATAATATAAAACCCTTAATGATTCCCAATAACTTCCCGAAATGTCAGATCGATTATTAGCACCAACTAATAACGAGCCAGACCTATATTGAATTGAATTTATACCATCTGACCCAGAATGTAATGATTGTTTTTTATAGAGCTTTGTTTCTGTTATTGAAACATTTGACTTATCAATAGGCTTGAATGTTGACATTCCATAACACTATTAATACGTCAGCTTAACTTTAATAGTTGCCTCTGTACTAAAATTTTTCTTTAATGAAGTACTTAATTTTCCTAATGCAATGAGAGCCCCACCCGTTCCATATAATCCTATTCCAGAAATATATACGTTTGGATTCCCCCACATATCTGCATTAGATATTTCATTATGTGAACCACTAACAAATGTAGGATTATTACTAAAATTCAAATCTTTTGCTCTTACTCTACAAAAATAACTTGTAGATAGTTGATCTTCTTCAGATCTAAATTTTAAATAAGCGCCTGTTGGTTGTAAGCAATTAACAAATTTCAATGCATTGTTAGGATTTCCATTTGCATTTAAATTAGGAGCAAATCCGCTACAACTCACATATGATGAAGCAGCCCCGGCTTTGTCAAAACTTGCTGTCATGTCAGTGATAGAGCCGCTAGCGCCTGGAATACTTGAAGAAAGTTCTGCTTGTGAAAATATCATAACGCCCATTTCTGGATAAATCCATCCATAAACTTTATCAGCAGCACCGTTTCCAACTGCCGTTCCATTAGTTCCACTAACAATATTATACCTCGTTCCTGCAACTGTACCTTTTCCCGTAGTTGTATTGCTATCATCTGTTAAATATAATATATTCGCTCCCGAGACGGCAGAATTTGATCCTGATAAAGCAACTGTCCAATTCTTTTTATTAATTCGATCTTTAAATCTTTCTCTTTTTCCTAAGAGAATATAAACATCTTCATCTCTAGCTCCAGTCGCTAAAGCTTTATTTGTTGGATTATTTCCATCATTAGTAGAAATTTTAAACCCTCCAGATACTTCTGTTTCTCCGAGTAAAGTAGACGCCCATTGGCCATAAATCGCTTTAGTCGGTCCTTCAACAACTCCCGCGTCTGTATCTGAGCCTGAGCCTCCTGCATGACCATACGCTACAGAAAATTGTGTTTCGGCGCTAGCGGAGAGAGGTGATGTTTGTATAATATTAAAATAATATGCTTCATTTGAATCAGCTAACGAACCGGTATAAATATCAGCGGCATTTAATGTTCCTCCCCCTCCAGTAAAATATCCTGCAGTAACTTTTACAGTATCTGTTAATAAATCTTCTCCTTCAGTGGCATTAATACCGACCATAGTTCCTACAGAACCGCCGGGTTGTACTGAACCCCATGTACGATCAGGCGTTGCAGTATTTGGATCTGGCATATATTGTGTTTGCGCGCCTAATCCAGTTTCTGACATCGCTTGGGTTGGTCCGCCAGGTCGAAATTTTCGTACGGGGCCTTTTCTTGCTGCAGGTCTGCGTGCTGCTGATTTTCTTATTGGTTTTTTCTTCCGTGCGGGCATATCATATCTCCTAATTATTAATTATATTAATTATCCTTTACAGTAAATTTTCTAACAGATACAGGAATTGTAACATCTGGGTCAGATGCCCATGCGCCAGTATTGACACTAACAAAAATAAGGGATGTATGTCTTTCTGTATCATCAGCTGCTGGTCTAAAATCTATTGATCCTCTACCACCTACTTCTTCCTGTATCGGTATCTGTCCCGCTGAAGGAATATCTGCTGGGGCTATAAATTGATGGGCGACTCCTGCAATATCTTGCCATGCCGTTTGTGTTGGCACTAGAAACTGTCTATTCGGGCATATACATATCCAAGAATCTGGTTGTGAATAATTTAATGTCGCTACTGACCAGGTTCTTATTCCCTTTTCTTTAACTGAAGTTGCGCTTGCTTCAAATGCATTAGGTATTTCAAGATCAACAATCGGTAAAGCTATAGTTCCTCGAGGAAGTGTAACTAACTTATTTCGCATAAAATATTCACCTTGAGATAATGCTTCGACTTGTGGTAAATTTTCAATTGCTTCACCATAAAATGCTGAGCCGCTTGGATGATCATTATTCCATAAATTGTAATCAACACCGGTGTCTGAAAGACAGAATTGATTAATATTTAACCTATCACCTCTAGCTAAAAGTCGACGTCCCTGCTTTGTCAGCACTGCATCTACAGTTATTGTTGAACCATCTAAATATCCCATTTAACTTCTCCTAATTTATTCGCGGGGGCTTTAATAAAATAAACTTTAATTCATATATAAATATACAAATTTTAAAAAAAATATTACTTTTCATTGTAAATGGTATTTATATACCTCCTCTATCTATCTTTCCATCAGATCCTATAGTCTGCACGCCCCTTACAACCTCGAGCCCGGACTCGCCTGTGACGGTTATAGAATAAAATGATGAAGTGGAATAATCTCTCCATTTATTTAACTCCATATAATGCCCACCTATATTTTGAGTTCCTTTAATAAAATTACTTCTTAATGAATCTTCACTAAAATGAATCCAATGATTTGACGGATAAATTAAATCGCCATTAGATCTGGTCGCATAATATGAAGTCTTTCCTACCGGTCGTCCATCTTGCGGGCCTTCGAATGTATCGCTGGTATTATTACGAATATATGAATTATATGTATACCCCTTTTCTTTATCTCGAATTTCTCTATTCAAAAAGAAATTTGCATCATTAAAATCTACTTTGGTATAATCAGCTCGATACGTAGCCATTCTATTTTCTCCGTCTGCATCAATGGGAGAAAATTCCTTTTTCTTATACTGCCCTAATATAAATTCTACATCTCCTACTATTTTAAATACAAAATCTTGTTCATAATACCCAATATTAGCAAGTTTCGAAGCAGAGTCTGGTGCAAGGAAATGTACATCATCTGATGATGTTCCCCAACTATCTGCTAAATTAACAAAAGATGCATAAGATTGTGAAGCAATCCATGGATCTTCTCCCTTTATTATATCTTCAATATTACCTGTTTCTATAATAGGGTCATAAACATTATATTCGCCGTCATTTGTTAATTCATATGTTATACCTTTTGTGATATTACTTTCGACATTGTATTCAACATTTTTAGATGGTTGATATAATATTTCTTTTGCAATATTACTTTCGACATTATATTCAACATTTTTACTTGGTTGATAAGATATTTCTTTTGCAATATTACTTTCAATATCGTATTCGGCATTTTTACTTGGCTGATATGATATTTCTTTTGCAATATTACTTTCAACATTATATTCAGTATCTTTACTTGGTTGATATGATATTTCTTTTGTAATATTACCTTCAATATCGTATTCAGCATTTCGAGATGGTTCATAAGACATTTCCTTTATAATGTTACTTTCAATATCGTATTCAACATCTTTACTTGGTTGATAAGACATTTCTTTTACAATATTACTTTCAATATCGTATTCAGCATTTTTCACGTCAAGATAAAAGCCTTTTTCATCAATTAAATCTATAACACTATATTCTCCATCTTTACTTGAAACATACATTGAATCTACTAACGAAATATCAGATGCTACTTCAATTGGATTAAGGTTAGTTTTAATATCTAGATATGCTGAATCTGTAAAATCATAATATGGAATAATATCATGAATAAATCCAAGCTGCCCTGCCGCTGACCCAGTTGCTACCGATACTTGTGGATTCTTTATTTTATCTCTTTCAAGTAATGTTGGTTCAAACATTACGCCTATATTCTGAATTGTGCTTCTAGCCGGAAGAACTCTTTGTATTGATTCGATTACTGGTGGATTAAAAATATTTGCTTGGGCTCTTATCCATTTATTTATATCAATTGTAACGTTAAAATGATTAAATAAATCATCTCTCAAGTTATTTAAATCATTATAATATGTTTCATATAAATCTTGAGGATCAGCAAATTTTCCTGATATATCATAATCAGCTAAATTATCAATAATAAATTCATTTAAAATCTTTTGTGGTGATCTAACAAGTTGAAGCTTACTTGTATGATATCTTTTAATTTCTCCGTATTTATCTGAATGATAAATAGAACTTTCACTAGAACGATCAAATTTAAGATTGCTTGTAATATCTACGGATGGGTTCATAATAATTTTATTATCATCGGGTTGGTCAGCGCCCCCTATTCTAATCGAAAATTTAACAATATCAATATCATCTCTATCATACAATACAGACCCTGTTAATAAACCTGTGCTTATATTAGAAGTATAATCTTTAACATTATTTGGATTTGAATCTTCTATTTTTGGTGATGTCGAACCCCTTTTCCAATTTTCTTGAAGTGCATACCTATATGTAACTTCATCACGGGAAGCATCTATATTATTACCTACCGTACTCTTTTTATTTAAAATATGTTGTTTAAATTTTGAAGCACTTAAAGCTGTTGTCCATGTTCTAAATTCAGCAAGTGAGCCTGTATATGTTCTTCCGATATATAAATTACCAGATGCTGCTGTAGATAAACTTCCAGTACTTAACCAATTTTGATTTGCGTAATAACTACCTGAAGGATTATCTACTGTATGGCCTCCGCTAACACTCATCGAAACTGCAGAAAATTGTGTTATCTTATCCTTATCTTGTAAGCCTGCAAAAAGCTTATATGTCTGAATTCCCGTTCCGCTAATACTGCTAGTTGCTCTTTGTAACATCACATTCCATAAATTACCATCAGCCTTCAATGGTAAATAACTAGTTGACATCGATACTGCATTCGATGCAATTGCTGATGATCCACTATGAGTATTATTTAATCTAAACTGAAGTTTACCTAATGTAGCGTCACTACCAGTAGCTAATAATCTCACGTCCCATAATTTTTCAGCACCGCTTCCACTACTTTCTAATAAAATTTGATCATTATTTAAACATCTATGCGGCTTTAAAATAAACTCAACTGTATTTAAATCTGTTGCACTATTAGTCCACCAATCAAAATTGAGAGTTCTAGCATTATTATTATTAAAAATCCAAGAATATAATTCATCAACAAATTTTATAAACGAAGCATTGCCTGATAAGCCTCTCGCTCCTTCTAACAGTTTCGTTATATTATCTGTAATGTGGGTTGGATTGTGTTCTTGTGCTGAACCTCCTATCTCTTGTATTTTTAAAACATCACCTGGATAACCATATACATTTAATAAAGCATTTACGCCTGTTAAAGTTCCCTTCGTTTTATAAATGTAAATTAAATTATTTAAAACTTTTCGCCATGTATTATGTGTTATTTCTTCTGCAGTGCGGCCGCCGACTTTAATATCTTCCTGCGATGTACCGAAATATTGAGATAAACTTCCTGTAAGTATCTGCGTAACATCCCATCCTAAATTATTAGCTAAAACTGGCAATAAATTTGTCGGGACAGAATTTAATTTATCATAACGTCGTTTATAAAATGATTGATAATTGTCAATATAATTCCTTACCAAATCGAACTGTTCGGCTATCATATTAAGAAATTGTTTAAGATCACTAGTATCAGAATCTTCTCGTATTGCATCGGGGAGATTACTTACAAAACTATGAATGTTCTTATCATCATAAGCGGAAGCAGAAGACTGCATGCCAGTATACCAATTATTCCACTCGGACGATCCTGTTTTGTATGTATAGGAAAAGGGTAATGTATTTAATGGATTTTTTGTTGTGATTTTAATATCAGTCATATATGATGCTGTTACAGCAGTATCATCTGGAATGCCGCCAAAGGATCCGCTAATTCTAAATAGCTCGCCGGCTGGTAACAGAGAACCTGTATAGGGAATTCCAGCCATTCCTCCTGATGGATAAACAGTTCCGATAGTGGGATAAAAATCACCATGTAGAGTAATTAAATACGAGCTACCTGCCGGGACGTCAGAAGCTGACAAGATCTGTTCACTTTGGCTAAGGATTTCATAATGAGTCTGATCTGCAAAATCTATATCATTTGTAGATGGATGCGCGCTGCTCGGTCTCCAATACGACTGTGAAGCTTCAAAAATAAAACGACGCCATTCGGATCCAGTAATAGCAGGATGTAGAATTGAACTCGATGCGAAAGATTCACTGGGTAGGGGAGCTTTGGCATCTTCAGCATAACTTAAATTTCTATTTTCAAAACTCATAGAAGTTATTGCGTGGTCACCTTTCAATAAAAATGAAAGATATAAAGAGCCACTGTAATTAAAGAAAGGTTTCTCTTCAGCTCTATACTTACCTTTAAAATAATTCATTCCATCACTATCACTCGTTTCAGAACCGGTATGCTTATAAACTATATTAAAGCCATCATAATTTGTCAATGTGGCGAAACTGCCTGTAACTGGAACATTATGAGCTAAATTGATTCCTAATCCAGGAGCAGAAGATGTTGTCTGGCTCTGATGGTCATAATATAGAAATCTTTCATAAGGAGTGAACGTACCGATAGTATCTTGAATATTACTAAATTGAATTTTTCGAAGATCTTTTCGCGCTGTAGAATCTCCAGTTATTGAATTTTGTGCGAGAGATCCAGAAGCCAGTGATGAAGATATTTTATTGAGATAAAGTTCAATGTTAGAAACTTTTGATTTAAAATTTTCTAATTTTGTTACGGCTGACCCGAAAATGGTATGATTGCTAAAATCATTATAGTCAATATTAAGATTGATATCGCTACCAGAAAGGATATACTGTTCTGTACTCTGATCTGTAAATGAACCTGTTAAATCAGCGTATGATTCAAAATTATCTGCTGGCATCTTCTTTTCCTATAATTTTAATCCACATCATCAATTCCTAAAAAGCCGGCTGTATAGTCTAATCCAAAACCAACTACAGGGTCGATGTAAGCTTCTGTTCTATATCGTATATTTTCAATTTGTGTTGTGAATATTTCTTGTTCAATAGTTACATTTGCTAATCGCACTACATCAATGGGAAGTGGAGAATATAATTTTAAAATTAAACTTGGATTAACGGGATCGGATATTTTATCAATTTTATAATTAGTAATTGGAATATTTCTTGCATTAGATATTACTAATACGAAATTAAAATTATGATCAGAAAGTACACCTTCTATTTGTTGGACCCAACTACCTTCTATATTTCCATCAATATCTACAGTAGGTACTCTATCATTCGCTCCATCTCTGGTAACTAACCGGACTTCTTTACGTGATGGAGAAACCTGAGTAATGTAGAAATAATATTTTTTAGTAACGTCTGTCTCATTTAAAACATAAAATGGATTGTGGAGAAAATCAAATTGTAATTGATAATTACCTTCATTAATATTTCCGAGTTCTAATGCTTCATTTGGTTTAACATAAAGATTATTACCTATATTAATACATACCCCACCACCTGAACATTCATTTCCACCTGGACATGGAGTTCCTTCATTATCACCTCCAGTACAAATCATAAGTTCACCATCTTTATATATTCTAAGTTGAGGATCCGGTACAGCCTCCCAATCAAGAGCATATTCTGTAGATGCCATACCAGAAGAATCAGTACATTCAACACTAGCCGCTACTTGAACTGTTTCTTGTTCTAGAATCCAATCTAGAGGATCCGTTACTTTTCTAATTAAAATATCGCTTATTGTTACAGTTAAATTTGAACCTGCACGAAAATATAATTGGTCCTCAACGGTTGTTTCAGAAATTGTAAATGATTGTCCGTCAACTGGTGTAATCCATTCTGCAGTGCCACTATTTCCAAAATTCACACTAAATGTGCCTCCATTTTCAGTGTATCCAGAAGTTGTAAATGAAACTTCATATTCTGCACCATTATCAATACCTACTACACCGTGAAAAAATCCTCCATATTTATCAGTAGCACCAGTAAAAATTATTTCATCTGGTTCTATAATCTCCATAGCTCCGGTCCCATCATCAACAATAATCCAATTACCATCAAAAAATACAGCATCTTCATATAGTGCAGTATATCTGTAATACATATCTGCCGATGTTTCTATAACGGTACCGCCTTCATAGCCACCTGTATATGTCGCATCAATGCAATAATGATTTAGTGAATCAGCGTCTGAAAGTATAGGATAATCTTCAAGGCCAATATCAGCACCGCTTGGATTTGCAATCGCCGCAGTGTCTGGGGTTAAATCTGCAGCTGTATCACCAGTAGAAGTATAAATGACTTCTTCATCAGCTGCACCTAAATTAGAATAGAATGATCTGATGAAAGATCCATCTTCATTAAGAACAGACATTCGGATATAGTCGCCAGTCAACTCTCCCATAAGGCCAGAACTATCATGGGGCGTAGGATTAAAATCAGGGACAGCTATATCTCCATCTATGTCTTCAATCATTTCTAAATGTTGATTGTTAAAATTATATTCTAGTCTCAATGTTATTATTCCTATTCATTTGATTTAATAAAATACTATTCGCGTATCCATTTATAAATATTAAATTGTTTAAACTTTTATCTCTACACATTTCTATAATGCCTTATCTTCTAAATCTCTTTCTGGAATTTCCATATATGAATCTCTCATAGTTGGAGAATGTACATCTAATTTTGTAATTGAAAAGTCACCTATCAATATTCCTTTATTTCCATTTCCACTTGAATCTCGAACAACACCAAAATCAACGTCACCTAAATTGAGTTCAAAAACACAACTATTTCGTAATTCAGAATCTGCATTATCAGCAATATAAAGTTCTCCCGCTGACGTATCGGATGAAAAGGTTGGTGCACCGGATTCTCCTGTCCAATACCCACTATCAGTATAGGGGTGCCATGCGCCTGCATTCATTGGATCGATCCCTAATATCTTATGCATATCATATGGATGTGTTTGATTCGACCCTGTTAAAAATACTCTAGCCTGTTCAATGTCTGCTTTACCGATGAAATCGCCCAATTCATCATTTGCATTTGCTGTTTTGATAACATCTAAATCATGAGAGTCAATCGGATTTTCTGTATCGAAATCACCTCCGGATGCTAAAATGGAAAGATTTTTTTTATATTTACTCTTCTCGCTTATACCACTAATGATAGGAGTACTTCCGGAATGTGGCCATGGAATGGTGATGAAATCTTCTCCTCCTAAAGATCCAAAATCTTGAAGAGTATCAGTTCCATAATCATCAGGTAATGTAGTTTTATGTGACATTGTTAAAAAGACTGCTCCTTAGATTTTTTTTCTAATTTTGCTCTATTTGGAAATTTAACACTATTCGGATGAACATCACTATCTAATTTAACTTTAAAATCATTTAATAAAATACCGAAGTTTTCATTTCCACTATTATCACTTAATACTCCATTTGATATTGATAAAAAATCAAGATCAATAATGAGGTCTGGATTTTCTAAATCAAAATTGGTTATCGGGGCGTTTTCATCATCTTCATCCCATTCTCTAGCTGGAGAACCAAATGGAGTATTGTCACCCTGTAAACCTAATCTCTTATAATCAAATTCACCAAATTTATCTACTCGTGGTAGAACTGGATAATGATAAGGGTTTTCATGTTCATTTGTTCCGGACCAATACTGATCAGCCCCTGGAGTAATAGTCATCACATCATCAACCACGTCTACTCCTTGTCTATTTGATAATAAATATCCTTCTGGTATGATATTTTTCCAATATCTCGGTGAAGATGGAGATCCTGGACTGGCCGATAGAAGCGTTGCATATTCTGGAAATTGAAACCAATGAGGAACAACGCTATAAATTTCATTTATTTCTGGTTCTTCTAATGTTCTATCCCAAATAACTACTTCATCTATATTTCCTTTGAATCCATTGGACGATGCTCTTCCTATAAGTAAATCATTTTGCAGCGGTGATAGTGCGTCTGGGGAGAAGACTTGTCCGGCAACATATTCCCCATTAATATAAAGTTTTATATTGACACCAGATGCCATCGTGTCTACTGTAAGTGCAACAAAAATCCACGTATCTATAAACGGCTCAGGAACTAGAGAACTTATTTCGGGTTGAGGATTGCTCGGGATGCCAAATCCAGCATATATTCTACCATTACCACCATTAAAAAAACACCAAAATTGATTCCATGCTCCACTCTCATCAGCCGCTACTAAATAACCATTCCCGACTAAGTCAACCGCAGGTTTAAACCAAAAAGATATAGTAGCATTTGTTGCTGAATTCAATGCAGTAAATGGATATTGAAGGGAATCGCCACCATCAAACTGGAAAACACGGCCTCTTTCAGGGTCGTCCACTGATTGCGGGTCTCCATTAATCGATCCATCTATATTTCCTACTATATCAACTATACTTCCATCGAGAGGTAAAAACATAATAGGATCAGTATAAGCAATTGTTGGAGTTATGGCTGCTGTTTTTTCAAACCCTAATATTTCATACATCGACAGTGGAGTTTTGAAAAGTCTTGCTTGGCCGATATCGACATCACCTAAATGATCGCCGAGTTCTTGAGCAGTTCCACCATATCCATGATGGATTAGTACTGGCTCTGTAATTACACCACTCACGGGATCCCACTCTCCGTCAAAAAATCCTTTAACTTCACTCACATCACCAGTTTCATTATACGATCCAGTAAATTGTAATAATTCAGGGCCTACTATTCTTTCATCTATATTGTTAAAAGCAATTTGTGATCTGAGTTCATCTCTATTATCCATATAGTGACCGGTTGATATCTCGTCTGCTAATTTTTCAACAGTCTTATAATATAAGCTATTATCGGAAATTCCTCCCATGACAGCAGTAGTATCGTCATATGGAATATATGTATAGTCATCTCCTCCCAGTGCTTCAAATTCATCAGTATACCCGACGGCTTTATTGAGATGAATGTTAAATGTAAATTTTTTAAATTCTACTTCTGGAAGATAAGATATAGAGCCAACATTATAGCCAGTATAATAAAGTATATAGCCAGTTATTGTATAGGATCCCCAATTTTTATAAAAATGTAATATCGGCTCAGCGTCTAACGGTTCAGGTGTTTGATAATCAAGCGGAGAATCATCATCCCAGTCAACCCAAGCAATATAATAATAAGGTAATGTGACTAATTCACAAGAAATATTAGTGTCTGTGCATTCTGCGGTTTGATTATTATCTTCTGATGTACATTCAAACATTGGGTAGTCAGGGCATATCCAAGATGCACTAAGATCACCTATATCTCTTTCGCTAAAAACACTACCTGGAGCTCTTGGATAGAATCGAAATTGGATATTCCCTGGTGCGGTACTATTAATATATTCGATGGGATTTATCTTTCTATCGTAATATTGAAATACTGGAACATCTATTCCACCTTCAGAACTCATCACCACTCTAGCATCTGCATCTGGAGAAAATCTATAGGAATTTAGCCAAAACTCACCAAAAAAATCCATATCAGGTAAATACCCCGCAGCAAATCCGTAATCAACCATCAAATCATTGATAATATTAGGCCAGCCGTAGTCTGCTCCACCTGTAGGCTGATCATCATCCCAATAAAACATTCCTAAACGTGGTCGCGAATCAAGATCAATGCCATCTGCGTGTTCAGATGAAACAATTTTTTCATATCCATCACATTCGCCGTCTTCGGCACCAGTACAGCAAGGCCATGGGTCGTCTTCTCCTATACAATTAGCATTAATTATACTAGGAGAATCCTCGTCTGATACATTATCCGTTTCACCCGCTTGATTTTTTCCTTGATAATAACCTGCTAAATCTCTAATATATGGAGATTCACGGTCTACATCATTAAATCTCCACCAATGAGTAAGATCACTAATGTTAAATAAATTTAATATTCTACCATAATTATATACTCTTGTAATATCATCTACCTCAAAAGCAATATTGTTCCAAATGCCGAGTTCAGACACATAACCTATGTGATTAAGTCCTATCGCATTTATTGTTGTGATTGAACTGCCAGTTCCAGTTGATGTTCCTACTTCCTCACCGTCTATGTATAATGTATGAGTTGTATCTTCTTTAACCCATACATAATGATGCCAATATGTAAAATTAGCACTTGATTGGCCTGAAGCAATGCAGACTTCATCACCAGCATCATCTTTTGAACATAATTCTGTTCCTCCCGCTCCATCATTATTCAATACATAAAATGGTAATGTTCCAGCATTATTATAAGCATTCAGAATACCGAAAGCGTCGGTAGCTTTTGCCCAAACAGATACTGTATAGGAAGTGTCTAACTTTATTTCATTATGGGTATTATAGAGATTATCAAGATTCAGGACTAATGCACTGTTCCCCGACATCCCGTTTCCATACAGGTTATCTGGAAACCATATATAATCTATTCCAATTCCTTCAAATTCACCCGAGTGATCATTATCTAAATAATCGATAAAATTACCAGGTATATTAATTCCTCTCCATGGAGCAAACTGTCCAGAAGTAGACTGATTAAGCATTACACCGATAAATTCTGTCGTTGTTGATGTGATTTCATATTCAGTAAAAGTGGCGTCATCCTCCGACGTTACTGTTAAACTTACATCATATATACCTATATTAGAATAAGTATATATGGGATTTTGTACATCGCTCGTACCTCCATCACCAAAATTCCAAGTCCATCTCGTTATCGTTCTTCCGTCTGGAACTGTAGATGTATCGGTGAATATTACTTCAAGTGGTGGAAGGCCAAATAGAGGAGTTGCGGAAAAACTTACATGTATCGCTTCAACTGTTATATCGCCTGATTGAATAGTATTATCTATTCCGATTTCATCAGTTACTGTTAAGGATGCTGTATAGGTACCGGAACTGTCTCCTGAAGTTGAATCAGTTTCGGGTTTATAAGTATGGATAAAAATGTTTGATACGGTTGAAACTGTTTCGCATCCTTCACCATAATATAAATTTTCATTGTCTCCGTCAAATGTTGCACTACAGCCATCTCCGAAATCAAATGAATATAATGAAATCTCGTCAGTGGTTCCGGGTGTACTATCGACTCCTGAAAAAGTAACGACGAGAAAATCGTCTGTTCCGTATGGATCTACACTAAGATTTGCAGCAGGAGGGAGATGTGGATCCACGTCAATTTCTGTTACAGTGCTGGTGAGTGAATATGAATTATTTACAGTAACAACTGTGATGTTGTCTTCATTCACATTGTTAGCAGTACCATCATTAACCGTTAATTCAAAATTATATGTATCGGTAATACTCGTCCCTACAGTCAACGTTACAGAATAAGTAACTGTATTTTCTACCGCGCCGTAAGTATGTTCAACAGTTTGACCTGTACCTGTGTTTCCATCACCGAAATTCCAATCCCAGCTCGTAATCGTTCCTTCAGAAGTTGTAGCAGCACCCTCGAAAGTTACCGTTATTGGCCCTACGCCGAGATAATCTGACACTTGCATTGCACTATCAATCGATACAGCTGTAATTGTAGAATCTGGAATCGGTGCAGTGAACGATGGTGTGGACGTATCTGCGCCTGTCCAATTCACTATTTCAGGTGCTCCAGTATATGCCCATGAATAGGTTAGCTCTTCACTTTCTGGATCATACGATTCTGTACCGTCCAGAGTTACAGGATCGCCGCCGATGACATCATGATCAGGTCCCACAACCGCTACTGGTGGATCGTTGACTGAAGTGACGATTATATTAACGTTATCTGATGCGTTTAAACCATCAAAATCTGTCACAGTGAAAGTCAGTGCCTCCGTCCCGTTCCAATCCGAAGATGCTGAGAACGTCACCAATTGTTCTGAAATGGAAACTGCCACATTCGTATTTCCTGAAACGGTCAATGTCAATGTCGAATTGACGTTATCGATGTCGTCTACGTATTGAGAAAAATCTTCAACCAAACTGCCGTCCTCTTCAAATGTAAAACTCTCGGGGAGAGATATTGTCGGTGGATCGTTGACTGGATTGACAGTTAATGTAATTGAGATTGAGATTGGGTCGGACCAATCATATTGATCTTGAACGGTAACGGTTATGTTAGCGGTTCCGAACCAATCCTCGTCTGGAGTTAGAGTTAATGACGGATATGCTAAATATGTTGTGACATTATCGGAATCCACAGTGGGTGTGATTGTAGGAGGGCCATCACCTTCTACGGTTAAATTAACAGTCACTGAACCTCCGTCTTCGTCCATTTCCGGAACATCATCATCTACAGCTATTGATAATTGTGTTGCTACTGTTATACCGGAGTGTGTAGCAGTAGCTGTTTGGCCCCAAGAATCTATAACTGTTAACGAAGGTTGATATGTCCCAACATTAGTGTACTCGTGATTAGGAGTAGTCTCTTCTGTGACGTTATCACTTACATCACCAAAATCCCACTCCCGGGAAGTAATATCGGCATATACGCATGTAGTGGTTCCGTCCGGTCCACAGGAATCATCAGTTGTTGTACACTGATAGTCATATTCTTCTCCGTCTGGACAATGTGCGCCGCCTGTAGATGAGTCAGTAAAAGCGACTGTTAAAGGTGCATATCCTGCTTCTGGTGACGCGGTGAATATTGCTTCTGGCTGATCATAATCAACTGGTTCGAACCACGCTGTAATGGTTCTATCAGTTATAGCTTGAAATGAGGGATACACCGGATCCGTAAATAATGGGTTTCCGTCCCAATTTAAAAATGCATGTGCGCCGACTCCTGCTGCTGTTAACATGACCACATCCCCATAATAATAATTTCCTGCACCATCAACAGTTCCGATATCTCCTCCGTCTACAGTATGGTCTAGACCGGGATGTGCATCGTTCTCATCGGTTTGATTGATATCAATATTTGCAGTAATTGAATATTGATTCGGTGTAATGTTTATGGTTATTTCATCAGGTTCACTAGGTTCTCCCTCACTATCAGTTACCGTTAATGTGATGCTATATTGACCAGTGGTGCCGTAAATACCTGCGATGAAGTCATGACTAAAAGATTCATTTGTAGAAATAACCTCATCCCCAATTTTCCATTCCCATTCAGTAACTGCACCGTCTTCGACGTCAGACGAATCCGTTCCGGTGAGATCTACACTTTGAAGTGACCCAATCGCAAAATCATCTTGAACAATATATTCTCCTGGAGTTTCCTCAATACAATTAACACTACTGCATTGCGCTACTGCTTCTGGGGGGTCGTTAACTGCAGTGACATCTATATCTACAACTACTGGTGTGCTACATGCATCGCTTTCAGTACATGCCTGATAATAAAAACTATCGGAGCCAAAGAAATTATCTCCAGGGTCATATATTACGGAACATGTTTCTCCAGAACAACCAGATATGTCTGATAAGGTTCCAGACGATGGATCAGTAGAGATTAAATATTGAGTAATCGGATCGTCACCTGTAGGTGAACAAATTAAAGTAATGTCTATAGGAATATCTTCATCTGCCTCTATCGTATCACCTTCCGTTATAGCATCGCATGTCGGCGCATCTAAATACGTCTGAGTGACGGATATTCCTATAGTCCCCTCTGACGACTGTCCACCAACCCCTTCTTCGTACTCAGAAGTCGTTATGCGATATTTAAATTCGTCAGGCCCGTAATAATTTGAATCAGGGGTATACGTCACGGCACAATCAGGCCCAGAACAGCCTGTCACGGCTGATAACGTACCATGAGTAGGCCCAGACGTTATTTCCCAACCACCTGCCAGTATCTCTTCTGGACCGGGTGGGTCAGTACAAGTTAATTTATCATTAGCTGCTCCATCAAATTGAATGGCGGTATCTTCATTTGTTGTCACTGATTGACTAGCACATGTTAGGTTAGTCTCTCCGACTGGATTGACAGTTAGTGTAAAGATTTCTTCATCATAACAAACGCCTTCACAATTCGTTTTGAGGCCGTCAACGCAGGTTGTGATTCCGTCATTACATAATCCATCCACACAAGGATGACAATACTCACCTACACCTACAGTTATGGTTACAGATCCGTTATAATCCGCTGCTGGAGTCATTGTCAATTGATCTCCTACAACTGCAACTCCTACATCACTAGGACTTGAACTGGCGGCTGTAAAAGTTATCGTATCATTCTCTAGATCCGTTGCTTCTAAGGTTATTATCTTTGGTGCGTCTTCATCAGTTGACTGGTTTCCAATTTCAGTTAATTCCGGTGGATCGTTAACTGGAGTGATAGTTAATGTAAATGAATCTGAAGCGGTAGCGGCACCGGGTTCAAGATCAGTTGGTGGTGTCGCCGTTACGGTTATGGTTACGGGTCCGGTGGAAGCAGTATTGAAATCATCTGCTGGTGTCACTGTTATGGTTCCGGCGAGAACTGAAACCTCTACGCTTGCATTATTACTGTTTACTGTCCATGTTAACTCACCTGGACCGGTATATGTATGACCAACTCCAATATCGTATTCTCCTTGATCTTCATCCCGAGTTTGATCTTGAATATCTTCAAGATGAGTTATCTCATCGATCACTGATGTCACTGCAATAGTGACAGTAGCGGTGTTTGATGTTGAATAGTTATCAGAAATTGTAAATGTAAAAGAATCAGGTCCGTCTGGTGTATAGGTACCGTCGTCGCTTGTATCACTAAATTCGCTATTCCAATTAAGAGCAGGTGTATATCGAAACCGGTTCCATGCACCATATTGGGTTAAAGTGCCGTGCTGAGGTTGAGTAATAATTTGAGCTGATAACGTTTCTGGTTCATCATCATTACCATACCCTAAGTAAATATCATTATTTTCAGAATCTTCTACAAATGATACATCCGGCATATCATTTGCTACTGGAATGAAATTAAAATTCGCAATCAGTTCAATATTAATACCTAAATTGATTTCATATGGATTATCATAAACGTCAACTGAATCATACTCTGTCTGGTCTGGTAAAATATCTGCGCAAAGAACACCGCACTCACAAATACTATCACCGTTTAGTTGAAGGCAGTCCCATAAACAACATTCTTCTATCGGATCAAGAAAAGTATCATCTGGTCGTAAATCATATGGTGAATTAGAGATGAATGGTGTCGTTGACCAATTCTTCCGATCGACGGTACAGTCACGGCCTTGCTTCTCATCCCATGAATCACATGTGATTAATTCAGTAGGAACAGTATATTTTAAATCTAATATTTCTTTTTTAGAGAATTTTGATAAAGAGGGTTTAAGCCGTTTCTGCTCTGGAATTCGTCCACCTTCTCCCATTGCTCCGCCGCCATATTCCTCTCCTGGAATTGATGTAGCGGTCCAGTGGGTAAAAACATAATCTGAGTCTGCAATCGCGCCTGCTGATACCGGAGTGCCATCAGGATATGTCTCTTCCCAAGATTGAACTGAATTTGAACCATTTTCTTCACATGCTCCTACACAAACCGATCCATTGGGTCCTGCAGTTACTCCAATTGTCCATACGGTAATCGGTTCTGTGATGCATCGAACAGAATATCCAGCTCTGATATGCATCTGTCCTCGATAAACCAAAGGATTCAGATTCCATAATTCGCGCGTCGCCCCATAGTTGTCAAGCCAACCCAAATCACTCGCATCTGTTGAAGTCCAAAAATCTCCACTTCGCCAGGTGTCCGGCCACGTAGTTTCTAAATTATCTTCTCCTTCAGAACCATAACCCATAGCTATCCTATATCCAGCGCCAACAGCAGCAAAGCCAGTGCAATTACATCCAGAAGAGCCATCAGGGCATGAAGGTTCTTCAGGGCCGCATTCATTAGGAGGTTCCCAATATTGTTCTCCTCCTACTTTCAACATACCTCCTTGATTTGGCCCTCTGAAAGATGCGTCTTCAGAACAACAACCAGCCTCTGTTGGCCAATCATCACATTCGGGGTATCCAGGGTCTTCGGCTTCTCCTGGACACATGCCGATCGCTTCTTCCATGACGATCCACTCTGCATCAGACGGAACGTGCCACTCAGTTGGACAGAGTTCTTGCGCTCCTTCAGCCCCTCCTTCTTCTGCAATTCCCGCTACTGCATACCAATTATAATGACGACCATATATATCTAAAACTGCTGCAAAATCTGGATTGGAGGTTTGACCACCTCTTTGAGTAGTTGTCCAACATTCGCAACTATCTATACATGTCTCATATCCAAAGCTACCTTCTAAACAATGGGAAGATTCTATACCGTACTGAGGAATTGATTCTCCACTTTGATATTTTCGCGTTCTTAAATTCGACGCCATCCAACATTGATAGTCATCAACGGAGCTACCAATCACTACCGTGTCGTATTCATTTTCACTTCCGTCAACACAGGCAGGGCAACCTATTTCCGCCAACATCAATTCACCTTCATACTCATATGAATCTTCATAGACCACTTTATCATACGAGAGGGTTTCATCATTCCACTCGATTATAATTTTATTATAAATTTTCATTTTTTTTATTCTTGGTATATAACCATTTATAGACTAGCTGGACAATTTGTGTTATAACTATAATCGCCAGCATAAACTGTAACGTATTTTGCTGCTGAACATCTCAACCAATCACTAGAACTGCAGTCAGAACACCAATTCGCTTGCAGGGTTGCTGGAAGATTTCCTTCTTCCGAGACATCACCCCAGTAAAGTTGAGAGCAACGCGGGTTGGCATTATCCGTACATGTATCGCATTGATATTGTGCTGAAGAACCGCAATAAGCACTGGGAGACGTGCACATATGATCAGAATCCATATCTTCTGTACATATCGCTACTGGCGAAGCATTGAATTGCATGCATTCAACTACTTGATATGAAAATGAAAATGCAAAATTCGAGAGATTCCAACCTGGACAGTCATACACGAGTTTAAACGTGTCACTAGTGTGAAAATATGGAACGCCACTGACCTCATCAACAGCTCGAGTTGGATATAGAGTACCTGGTCCTACATTTGCTTCAGTAAGATCACCTCCGGGATAAAATTTACTAGCGAGATATTTAGCTCTTAACGGCTCATCATCATTACTGCAAGCATAATTATGCCCCCCCGGCTTATCGGCATCCCAATCCAAAATCTTAATAGCGAGATATGTACTATTTGCTCCATAGTCAGTCAAATCTTTGAACAGCCAATTACTATCATATGAATCTGTATCCTGTATGCAAATTCTCTCCACCCAGTTGGTGGTGGTGCAAGTGGTGGTATCTGGGTTGTATGGAGCTCCATCAATAAATCCACCATGTAGATTGATATCAATTTCGTTATCGATCCCCGGAGTATTAAACGGAACACTTGGACAGAACTCGTACTCCTGTGCTTCAGGTCGTTGACTCTTTGGTTTGACGAAGAGAGCGACGGTCTCTGTAGCCACAGCATCGCCGTCTGCACCAGCGGCATTAGTCGCCGTTATAGAAATATTGTAAGAATTTGATTCACCGATATCATTATATGTATTCCAACCATCAGTGGTAGTAATTAAAAGTTGAGTCTCGCATATATTTCCGCCTATAAAACTATAAAGGATATTGTCATCTCCTACTGTAATCGACCACTCTATATCATTGCAGCTAGCGCCCCCGGGGGTATCCGATACTAGATAGAGTGTAAGATTATCTCCTTCGATAATGGTTTGGGTCCCTATAGTCCCAATAGTTGGTTGATCAACCACCGGAGAAACGTTGATAGTGCCTGTTACAGGTGATGATTCCTCATCGAGTGCTGACTTCGCCGTAAATGTAAACGTGACATTTGTGGTGTTATTGGGTGCAGGAGTAAAAATAAAATGTTCGCTAGATAAAAGGCCTTCCTGCACAAGAGTGCCATGACCGGTGTAGGTTACATCATAGCTCGCTATACTCTCTCCATATACATTATTATCACACGAGAGATACAGATGTAACGGTTCGTCTTCAACAGCAGTCCATGTTTCAGTATTACACGTTGGTGCAGTTGGATCGGATGTGACATCTACTCCAAAACTAATCTGATCTGTAAGGCCGCCGGTATCCGTTGTAGCAATCACCTGTATCGGAATATGGCCGATGTTCGGTACTTGTGTATTGAAATGATTATTGCCTGATACTGTCAAGATAGTGGATGCATAACCGCTGTTATCTAATGGGAATTTGTCTCCGGAGATCGCTGTATGTACGTCTGGATGAGACGATATTGCTGAAAAGGTTATTAATTCATTAGCGTCTTCACATGATGCCGATACAGCAAGTTCAACCTCCTCATCTTCGTCAATTATCAGATCATCTATATCAAGAAGTATTGGTGGATCTACTACATTGGATACAGCAAGATATACCTCTCGGATAGTTTCACCTCCATCGGAGGCTTCTGCAAGAAAGAAAAAGCTATCCAGGCCGACGTATCCGACATTTGATGTATATGTAACGAATCCCTGTGGATTTTGCATATCTATCCATGTTGTATCCAAAGTCCCATTTGCAGGTAGAGCGATACAAGTTCCCGTTCCGACTCCAGTACAACACGCCCATGGAGTGTCATCTCCTATACATTCTGCATTAACATCAGCATTAGTGGGTATACGATAATCAATGACATCTTCCCAATCATTCGGCGGTGAGCATTCAATAATAATATTGGTCACTTCTTCTTCGTAAACTCCAAATGGTTCGTCTGAATTCTGTCCATATCCAATCTGATCACACTTCGGTTGATCCTTATTAGAATCTGAAAGTACATCAATATATATTGTAGTTGGGAGTGACTCAATTCCCTCTTCAGATACCGCTTGATAGGTAAACGAGTCCGTCCCATAATAATTTGAAACTGGTTTATAGTGAACTAAATATGATTCGACTGTCCAATGAGAGGGAACATCTCTACTAGACGGGCCGCTATCTCGAAAAGATCTTCTAGATCCTGGGTCTGTTCCTTGAACTGGAAAAAGTCCACCTTCATCGTATTGTTCTCCTCCTTGATAACCACACATCGGTTCACCCGCATCTTGGACATCACCACAATATAAGCCAACATAAAATGTTCCGCCGAATTCTTCACATTCCACTTCTTCAACATGGTCACATCCCCAACTTCCACAACATGCTGATGCTCCGCGGAAAGGCGGATCGCAACAGTTATGGCCACACCACCCCCATGGGGAACAAACACCCGGTGGCAACATCCGATAGTCACCGTAGGGCCATTCACCCCAATGATGTTTATTATGAACTAATATCGGATCATTAGACTGTTCTTTACCTCCACCTTCTGATCTATATCCAGCTAAAACAACATGATATGTTCTATTTCCAGTTAAGAAGAAGTTGTAAAGTTGTAGATCACTATCATCATTTTTAAATTCGATAGATGTTACTTCTTCTGTGTCATTGGATGTAACCATTTTATCACCAATCTGTAATGGTTGGATATTATCAACACCTTCTTGTTTCAATACATCCATATGAAGAATGTTACACATTTCTGGAGTTGGAGTTTTCCAACCATCAATTGTCATAATCATATGATCTTCAGATACATCAAATCCTCCATTGTTTATTGAAGTCATTTTTAATGGCCTTGGTAAGCTGTCATTAAACTGACCAAGAGTTGGTCTATGCAATTCAATCACTTCATTGATTTCACCATCTTTACCAATAAGTTTTTCACCAACTTCTATATCTTCAATATTCTTTAATGACTCGTCTTCTAATAAAACTTTAACACCAGATCTAAAACATTTATTATGTGTTAATAGTTCATCAGCATAATAGGTGTGATCACCACTTAAAGTAAAATTATATAACTGTGTTTCTGGATTAGCATCTAGATATGTGTTAATTTTTTCAATTTTATAATCTTCACCTTTTTCAGTTACGATTATATCACCTATCTGTAATAATTCTATATCCCAGTCTTTAAATCCAGGATAAATTTCTTTTGTTATATCTGGTTGAGTTGATTTCCATTTTCCATCAGCACAATAGAATGGGTGCTCACTCATAACATATGGTCTATCCATATTATTAAAAGAAATTACATATCTTCTATCTAGTTCTTTCAATATAGGTCTTTCATATCTCAATACTTTATTAAAAACACCATCTTTACCTAAAAGTTCTTCACCGATTTTAATATCTTCAATATTCTTTTTAGTACCGTCGGCCATCGTTATTTTAGCACCGGCAGTAAAACAAGTTTTGTTATGAACCAACATACCATTAGCAAAAAATGTATTATTTCTATCAAGTTCAAATATATACGTCTGAACTTCACCCCAATCTTCTTTTATAGATAAGAGTTTTGATTCTACAAGTTTACCATCTACCAAAAATAATCCAATATCACCAACTTCAAGCTGTTGAGCATCATCAAAATTATATCTTGTTAAAGTTAAATCTGGCTTGTAAGATGCCCAGATATCTTTTGTAACAGACCAATACGGATGATCAAATGTATTTGTAATTGTTGCATGCTCCCATTCAAGAACTATCATATCATCATGCATAGGTCGCTTTAATTTCGTTACAGATGCTTCACCTAATTCTTTTGTTTTTTCATTCCATGATATAACTTTATTGCCAACGTCTACATCTTCAATATTCTTTTCAGTTCCATCAGCCATTGTTACTTTTGTTCCTGCTATGAAACAATTGCAATTTCCGTTGCATTGATTATCGTTGCCGTTCGAACACCCTGAGTCGTTCCCTCCACCGTCAACCGCTTCGCAACAACCTGATTGGCATTCATAATGATAACACCCGCCGTATCCGTTGTTGCATTGGTTGCCTCCAGATTCATGAAAGTACAAACACGCCCACCCCTGACATCTCTTTCGAGTTTGGGCATTACATGTGTTACAACTGCCACCTTGATACCATTGAATCAACCAGACATCCGACCACTCATAGTTTAAGCAATCAAACTCAGTTATATTCGGAACACAATCCCTGCTTGTACGGTTGGGATGGATCCCGCAACAAGAACCTTCTTCACCTGGATCGCATGTAACCTCACTACATTCCTGGTTGAGATTGAATTCGAATCCTTCATGTCCACCGTAACCCTCTCTTAGGAAGCATCGACTCTCATATGTGTCATCTATACAAGAGCCATCACTCTTGCAGCAAGCTCCTAGAGGAAGGTCGCAAATAGTATCAGAACAGAGCAGATCTTCCCAAAACTCGAATGGAGTGTTGGGGGGATTGGCTCCATAATATTGCACACATGTCATTTCGTTTACGTCATCTACACATACGTTACTGCCATAGCAGCAAGCACCGCTGGGATCAGGCGTTGTACCTTGGTATGGGCATCTACTTCCAATACCATCCCAATCACCACATCCACCCCTATCTTTTTCACGTATATTTTGGCACGACCAGTGGCCACCGCCGTCTGAATGCCAGCACGCACCAGTCGCCCATCCACCACTAGCAGATCTTCCTCCACCGGGCTCGGCGGTTAAACTTACCCAGGCCATTGTCTCGGAGTCATATCCTTCCAATGAACCGTGCAATGGATCAGCAACTATTTTATATTTTTCCATTTCAGTAAATGGATCTAATGCACATCCTATTTCCCACACATTGTCCTCCCACTCTGAATCTTCATTTGCTTGTCTTGGCGTGCCGGAACTTGAACCCAACACCGCTGAACAATCTGGAGTGTCGAACTGTGTATAGCCCTCTCCTTCTCCCACTGTTAAATTAAATGAACTTTCATCATATAAGCCACCGGGATCAGTAACTCTCACGGTAATGCCCACACTGCCGATAAAGTCAGCAGCGGGTGTCAAAGTTAAGCTATTTCCGGAAACGCTTGGACTCACACAATTTCCCGTGCCGTTTCCAGTACAGCAATAGTATGGAGCTCCATTGGCTGTGCAGTCGGAGTGCTGCACTGTAGCGGAAAAAACATGTCCAGCTGTTCCATCCGGATCAGTTGAGACTAATCCTATCGCCCAGGGAATGTCTTCTACAATGTAGCATTGATTGGACGCTGTACAGTAATCGCAGGTAGGTGTAGACCAACAAGAAGTATCTAATACTGGTGCATCGTTATCTGGTGTAATTATAACTCCAACTGTTTGTGAGAGTGATGTCACATGTATTCCAGCTCCATTGTTCGTCCGCGCCGTCACGGTAAGGCATGGTTGGCTTGCCTGACAATCATTACCGGACCAATGTTCTATAACATTTGTTATCACGAGATCGGTACATGATGTGGGATAATTAATAATGGGAGTTGGAATTGTTGCTAATAGTATGTGCTCGGCCGTGTTCTCTACAGAAAATTCAATTTCAGCTTCTCCTATATTCTCGTCAACACATATAGAAACTGTTTTAGGAATATCTTCCGTGACGGTCTGATCGGGAATATTATTAAAAGTTGGACCATCTGCAGTACAACGCACTTGTAGAAATCTATTATGTTCATTGGCGCCCTCGTATGCACCAGTGTCATCTCTCTCGACACCGAGGTTGCCTCTCCATATCCCCCGAGAAATATTACGAGACCCGGTACCTGGAGTAGATGTCCAAAAATAATTGCCATAATGAGCCCAGTGATTACCCGTGTCGTATCCACAACTCTCACATGGAAAAGATGCCGTACAAGCACCGCAAAGGCCACCACCACTAGCTTCAATATCGAACCCTGAAGAGCCAAACTCGCTTGCAGTACATACCGCGCATGGGTAGATCCAATATAGTTCTGCATTGCTAGGCTCACCTGAGAGTTTAGCTGCGACATGTTCATCTGCTCCTCTAGCATCACCCCAATCATCTAATTCCCCTGCAGGCATGCCGTAATAATATTCTAAAGTTTTCCATTCATCGTCAGATGCTACATGCCAACCGATTGGACATATACCGCCTCCGGTGCCGGAGGCTGCATTCCAATTATATACTCTGCCTGGATCTCCATCGTTATATCCACCCTGACCGGTATAGTAATAGTCTAGCCAGATACACGCAACCACATCGTGTTGCCATCCTATATTAGAGCCATTGTTATACTTGTTAGTTTTTAATGAAGCCCCCCACATCCAGCATACACCATTGCGCGCTGCTGTGTCGTACTGATTGCCACCTGCATCTACTATAGTCCCTCCGCCAGAGCAATTATAATCTCGCGTTCCTGTTCCACCATAATCTCGTGGTGTATATGAGAAAATATCTGTATCTACTAATGGATCACCGTATCTATCTATATCTGGCATATCTCTATCCCTCACCTCTAATTTATTATATATCTTCATAACTATTCTTTAAATCCTCTTGCTCTTAATAAATCTGTTCTTGAAATGATTTCTACTTTACACTTCGCCCCAAAGCCTGAATGTGGTGTGTAGCCAAGTTCGTCTATATTTCCTCTCCAAAAATCTGGGTCGTGATCGCATGCAGGAGTACTGCCATCGGGGTCATCTACACATTCACCGTGGCCCTGTCCATCCGAGCCGTCTTCGTCTATATTTGGATCATACGTAGCGACAATAAAATACCATTCTCTTAAATCAATTGGAATTCGTGTATAATTGAAAGGGCTAATAACACTTAAGTCGGATTGATTCTCAAATGTCGACATATCAGTTCGGGTTCCATCATGGTTAATGGCCTGGCCAGTAATATTCCATGGATTTCCTACATGTGAGTCTCTTATTATCCCGTCGCTATCTCGCACAACTAATCTAACAAATCTCTCTACATCTTCTTTTTCCGCACTTGTAGTGAAAAATCCTGGTGGGTACTCTCCGGAGCCGAATTCAAATTCTTCAACAAATGTCTCTAACATAAATCCTTTGGGATCATTGTTTCTTAAAGGATTTCCAAAATTGAATAAAGTCCCACCATTGACTTTATCTAAAAATCTCACCCACATCGTTATTGTAAATCCGGTATCTCGCCATATAGGATTTTCTTCATCGGGGCCGATCAATCCAATATCACTGCTCTCTTCATTTCTAACAACTATTGCTTGATTTAACGTTCTGACTTTTAAATATCCGCTAGACCGTGATCTATATTTAGGTCTTTCATCTATGATATCAGGTTCTACAGGTTCCTGTGCAAAATAATATGATTGTAAATCTTCATATATATATTCTAAACTTTTATTAACATTATCCGGGTCTTGATTTGCCCACCATTGGCGCCAAGTAATAAATTTCTCCTCTTCATCATCTATAGGAGCACCAGCAATATCATAATTCCAATGAAACACATCCGAAGCGTCATCAACATACGTATCTGTTAAATCTGGATTTCCACCATCAGAAATTAATGCACCCTCATCTACCGGAGTAGAAGGTGGTTTTAATTTTTCATACTCTTGAAAGAATCTATTTATTCTTTGTTGTTTTGTTAATTCTGAAGGATATAATTCGTAGATATTTGTATCTAATATCTGTGCTGCTTTAACGGTATCGATATTAGAATGTGTTTCAAAAAAATCTACGAATTGCCCTAAATTGTCTTGATAAAATGTTTCTGTTAAAGAACCGTTATTGACATCTATAATATCAGTACCGACAATGAGGGTTGTGATGTCGTTATAATCCGAAACCGTTGATGTATCTATATATAATTGAATATCTGATAATGTGTGCGTCCCTCCCGGGGCACCATCGGCAAAATAATTATTATAAATGTAATTGAGTAATTCAATATCTTCTTCATTTCCTTTAACATCACTTCGATATAATACTAATCTTTCATCATCAGTGCGGTGAGGTATTGTTGCTACTTGAACTCTTCCATCTCTAACAACTTTTTGAAAGTAAGGTAAAGTTAAATTGGAATCATATGTTCCATACGCAGTAAAATGCTCAATGAGCAATTCTGTAATTTTATCTGCTATCTGTTCTCTCGTTGCTGATGGCATATCACTATCCCTTATGATCTAACATTAAATTCAAAACCGTCATCATAAATTGTCTCTATCCCATCATCATATTTTAACTTATACATAATTTTATAAACTCTATTGGGCTGAAATCCATTCATCCATTGAATAAAATAATTACTAGTCGAATCACAGCTCATTGATGTATAAGCACTAAACGGAATAACTGTTTCACCCGTTGCGACATCTACGATAGAATATGAACCACTACCTTCTGGAATGAACGAACCCGTTATGGTATGAACTGATGTTGTAAAAGTTTTTTGAATATATCGATTCCTAGGCACTACTCGAAATTTAACTTTTTCAGTTTCTTTATAACTCTCTCTAAGATATTTCATATAAAGAATATTATCGGCGCCGCTCATTGTCATAGGTTGAAGGCTACCTGTATTTGAACCTGTGCAGGGGCTATGATCATCCCATCTGACTTCTAATTTTGGAGAATAAATTGTATTAGTTTGTGAAGAAAAGAATTTCAATCGAGCATATGTAGAAGTATTAGTTTCTTGACTTCCACTAAACTTTAATAAAAGTCCGTGATTAGCATCTGAGCCGCTTCCAAGCCAATGAGTAACAATATCAGTAACATCCATTTCTACATCAGGAGATTCAGATGAGAATGATTGCGATGCTTCAAACGTACTTCCACTAATATAAGCTCCACCATATCGCGATGTCCCATCAGCAGCAGACCATGTCACTTCTGATGCTCCAGGGTAATTATTTCTATTTTCCCAGCTCACGCCATTTGTAACTTTAGGAATATCACCAAATTTCCCAGTTCCTTCATCCCAAGATTGTGATAGTGGAAAAGCTGCTAATTTATAATCCATGGTTAAATCTTGAGTTCCTTCAGCTTCATATAACCGTAAATAATATCTCGGATTTGTAATATCACCACTGACAACTGATTTCGATACAGCTGTAAACTCAGTTCCCTTAAACGAAATTAATGCTCTGGTTTGATAATCAAGTGATTTATTCCAAAATTCTTTTTTAACTTCAAGTATTTCATCTTGGCCGAAATTTTGATCCCGATAAGATGTTCCATCGATATGGTTCGAGCCCGATGAAATCCATGCGTCTTTTGTGGAGTAGATAAAATAATGCATTATAATACTTTTCCTTTTATGTTTATAGTTGGATGTTTTAATTCAAATACTGATGGTGTTACGGAGGGTCGAATTATCCCTCCCTGTTCTGATGCCGCGAAGTCGAATTTATATCCATAACCTGACTGTCCATCAGTATTATTATCAACCCAACCGCCAGCACCGCTATTACCCGCTGGATCCCATTCTTTAAAAAATAGTTGAGGAGAAAAATTTATACCTATACTTGGATCTTTCCAATTGGTACCTTGTGTCATGCAGACATAATCAACAGCTCTCACCCCATCAATGCTCATTAATTCATATTGTAATTGACTGACATAAATGGGCTGGCGAAATTGCATTTTATCAATATTGAAATAATCAATTATTTTTTGAATGCATTTAAGTTTAACGTCTTGTTTATTCGCATGCTTATGTGCATATGCTTGAAATATAACACCGAAATTTATGATATATCCTGGCTGCAATATAATTTCATCAGTTAGTAATCTATGAGGTTCTAAATAATTTTTAATATTTCTAATCAAAAGATGTTCGGGGTTATTTCCTGTAGGTGCTTCTATCCTTACTAAATTTTTAATATTATTATACGAAAGAGTCCAAGCAGTGATTCCAGCTATGCTAGGTGACCAGTCAATACCAGTATCTGTTATATCACTTAATCCCCCGATAGCGGTAGACAGTGTAGAAAAATCATTTTGATCGGAACCTTCGAAGGTATAGCCCGTAACAGGATCCCACGTACCGTTACCTGTTAAAGTCGCTAACGCATCTATAACGGTTTGAGCAGGACCACTAGGTGTATAATCTGTTGGCATTTGCGTTCTCTCAACATACACTTTAGCAATATTTCCAAACTTAGCCGGCATAGCCATTATTCTCGCTTCGTAATCTTGTTTCGTCACACATCTATTCTGCGAAGCAAAATTCGCGCTTGCTCTATGTCTTATTTCATCAATTGATTCTTGATTAGATCCTCCACGCGCTGGTGAATCATTCGTTACAGATATACTGGAAGCTAAACTATGATTAGTCAAATCCCCTACAGCTACATTTGATGATATACCACCTCCTATACGATACTTCACTGTCAATATAGTATGCATTGGTGTTTCACCTAAAGTTGAATATTCATCTCCTAATTGAGGATCGATTGATGTTGTTAAATCTTCTGTGATGCCCGGAATTGTTATTCCGATCTGTTCAGTCTGTAAATAGTTAGATGTTATACTTTGTCCACTTCTTAATATTCCATTTCCAAATATAAGTGAAGTTGTATTGTCATCATTTACCTCTACAGTAAATCGTTTATCTGTTCTGATAAATTCTAGTGTGTACGGAACAGCTATAAATGGACTTAATTCACCTACTGCATTTGTTCCATCCCAGTCTTCTTCATGATAAGCAGCATTTCCTGTTCGAGATGTTTCAATGGGAACTTTATCTTGTGCTAAATAATCTACTTCATACCACTGATTTCCATTAGCATCAAATATACTAATGATATCGACAACATTTGTATCAGATAGTTTTAATTCTAAAAACTTCGTTGGACTTCCAACTGTAAATGTAACGGTTTTAGTTTCGCCCGAAATGGCTCGTACCTTTCTTATTATTTCCCAATCACTTGCTATCCCATCAGCATTATAATCTGATATAGTTGGGGGGTAGTCTTGTTCTGCTGATCCGCTAACTGCAAAATCAACTATATCTAGAGTTTCAAAAATAATATCAGAATTAGCAGTTGAAGTTATCTGCTCATGAGCAGAAATCTGAGTAGCTTCGCCATAAGCTGGAGTTGCTCCTGTACCATCATCATTCACTTTCTGTTTAAATGTCAGATCAGCATAAGCAGGTATAATTGGTTTTATTTTATATCCTAACATCTTAGCAATATTATTTACATTCCTTCTTTCTTCCGCTAATGGTAAAAGCATTTCTCGATATTGCTGATCGATATAAAATGAAAGTACATCTCCTACATAAGCTGACATCTCTATTAACATCATTCCGGGTGATGTTTCATTAAAATCTTTATATGTAGTGGGGAAATAAGATTTAGCATATTCAATAAGAGTATTTTTTAAAGTTCCGAAATCTTTATTAATATAATTGATATTAGTTTCTTTAAAATCTTTGCTATTATAAGCCATTCTTATTCTCCTATTTCAACTTGTATAGATTCTAATGTATTTGGATCACGTATTATATTAAATGTAATGTAAATCATCATCTTATTTTTTCCAACACTATCTGTTTCATCCATGCTAATATTTAATTCTTTAATTTCCACAAAAGGTAACCAAGTCTTAAATACATCCACAATTTCATTCTGTATTGTAATTCTCGATTCATCCGTATATTGTTCAAATAAAAACTTTCGTAAATTTATTCCTAGATTAGGTTGCATTAACCTTTCACCTTTATTAGTATTTAACAACATCTGAATATTATTTTTTACAGCTTTTATCGTAGTGTCAGTACTGGCAAACCACCCTTCAACACCATTTGATTTATAAAATGGATAATCAATACCGACAAAAATATTACTATCTCTATCTTCGATATATGGTTTTTTGGTTGTATCTCTAACTGCCATTATTATTATCCTACCGAAACCTGCTCATCATATGTGTCGGTTTTACCATATTGATCTGTTACGGTTAAAGTAACCGTATACGTACCTGGCTCAGAATATCCATAAGTGGGGTGTGGGCTTAGACTCGAATCGTCATTGTCATCACTAAAAGACCATAGCCAACTCATAATTACTCCCTCGCCTGGTATAGAAGTGTCAGTAAAAAAAACAAATAAGTCATTTACAGTTGTGTTAAAACTTGCTATGGGAGATTCAAAATCGGTCACAGTAACGTCTTTTTCATACTCATGGCTTAAACCATTTGTATCTGTTACTGTTAACTTAACTGGATAAGTACCTGACGTCGTAAATGTATATTGAAGCGGAGCAACACCATATTTGATATCATCACCATCTGCTAATGTTATAGTCCATACATTTTGAGAACTGTCGAGTAATCCATCTCCAGGTATTGATATATCATCTAGCTCCACCCATAAACCAAAAAACTGATCTTCAACAAACTTTGCTTCAGGGGGTTTGAGCTCTACTGCTTCTTCTTCTTCTTCTATATCTCTATCATCTACTGGATACTGCTGTGTTCCTTGATCTTTTAACTTATATGGATCTAACTTGACCTTTGTATAATCATTCCATTCATCGGATGTGTCAGCATCTTTAACTCTCATAGCAGGTCTCCCGACGTATGAATGACCAAAAGTCATCATCATTCCTTTTGATAAATCAATTGGATCTGCTAAATTTGTTCCCATTGCAATTGTTGGTCCTCCTGTTGCTGTTGGAATACCTGGCATCACTTTGCCTTTTATTGCGCCGGCGGCCATTGTTTTAAAATTTTCAAGTTCTGTTGTGGCTTTCATTTCAGTAATTGTAAAAGTCTGTTTTAACATCCAATCAATAATTGAAGTCGCGATATCTTTTGATAACTCTTTAATATTTCCATCATCACTTGTTTGTTCTTGGACAGTTTTTCCTTGCTCTGTTTGCTGTCCTACAGTAGCCTTAGCAAATGCATTATAAAGATCTTGTTCAAGAGTTGCCATTATTTTGTCCCATTTTTCTTTTTATCTATAGATCCCATTAACTCACTATAATCTCTTGTCAATGCATTCTTGATATAATCTGGAATTTGTTCTGATGATACTCCCGTATCAGAAATCATTTCTGGATCTATTATATTACTATTACTGGGTGATTCTGTCAGGTCAGAATAATTTTTCTGTAAAATAGACTGCATTGAATCCGTAGTTAACGTCTTATCGCCCAACGTTTCCCATTCATCTGCAGCGTTTGCAGTTTCATTAAGAACTTCATTTAATGTTTTATTCTTTGCATAAACACGTGGTGCCTTTTTCTTAAATGGTTTTTGTTTAAGTTTCGTTTGTTTTGACTCCTTAAGAAATTTACGTAATTCTAGTCGAACTTCTTCTCTTACTATTTCTCTTATTATCATTTTAAGTTCTGGTTTTTTCATACTATTCCTCCTATAACATTTATTATCTTTCTCTATTATCTTCAATGAAATGTTTTGTACTAACAATATCATTTGAATCTTTAATTATTAAATTTTTAAGTTTTATTAACTTGGGTACTAAGCTACCCGGTGGACCGTTTTCAGCACCTAATGGAATCGGTGCACCTTGACAATGTCCATTCGACGATACTAAAAGATCAATTAATTCAGCTAACCATTCTCTTAAATTTTCCCCTAAAACCATTCCTTGCTGTACATCTGCACCTACAATATAACTGGGTGCTGTCTCTTTTGCTTGTTTCCCCAAATATACGTTTGAAGATTCGATAATTGTTTCCTTTTCAGTCGAAATTGTTAATGTATTTCCTGCACCAATATGTACATTTTTAGCAGACGATAAAAATAAACTATCACTTCTCGAATTAATAATAATTCGATCAGAATTTAAAAACATTTGTGATCCTAAAATATTTAACTCTTCACCCGCTTCTCTTTCTTCTACTGTTAATAATTTTCCATAATCATAAATAATTTTTGTAGCATCTTCTTCATTATTAACATGAGAAATTAATTGTGACATTAATCTCTTCCTTTCTTCTTCAGGGTCGATAATATCTGAAGCTAATATAAAAGGTAAAGGAATCTCTACATCATTTTCTATTTTACTATCTGAAATAAAATGTTGTCTGATAGACCCTTTCTGTACCATGCCTAAAATACTGCCGTCAAACATAGTTTCAACTGAATATTTAGGAAATCTTCCATTAGAAATAATAATATAGGGATTTACATCTCTGCTACCTATTCTTATACTATTACTATATCGACCTTCAAATACTAAATCCCCTTGAATATTTCTAAGCGATGTTTTTTCATTATATGGATTATCTAGCGATTCATTATACTTTTTTTCCAAACGCATCGCTATATTTTTTTCATCAAGTTTATCAATACTCCGTGTAGGATTTCCATCTATATTTAATGGGCCTAAATAATATTGAGTATCTGCAAAAGTACATAACAGAACTTGATCACCTATAGCCGGTACATCAACTGTTCCTCTAAGTAATGCAAAATATCTATTATCTTCCGTCATATCTGCGGTTTTATCAATTTCTGAATCGTAGTAAGATATCGCCATAATACTATTAATATTTTTAGGGTTTCCATAACATGCTTTATGTTTAATACCCGTTACAGCCATAATGACAGTGCCTGGTACAAACTGGTACCATGCCATATCAGGCTTATCAGAAATAAATGGAGTATTCCAGTTTAACCAATCTCGATTAGTACTTACCCATGTAGAGCCCTTGCCCATTTTAATTTCCTATAATATTTTTATTTATGTTTTTAATTTCATCCATTTTATCACTTTTACGTTGAACTTCATCAACTGTCTCTTGTAATGTTTGAATCAATTCTTCTTTTTCTTGTTCCGTCAATGCAATACTATCCTCATCTATCCCTCCCATCGATTTAGTAATTATTCGTTGTAAAACACTTGCTAACTTAACGAGATGTTCATCGTTCTTAACAGACACATCCATTATTTCTTTTATAACAGGTGCAATTAGAATCGCATCATCTATTGTTTGGATAAATCCATGTATTTCTTGTACTAGAAGATCTAATTGCAATTTTTTATTTTTTACATTATCGTAAATATCTTTTGTTAAATCTTGAAAAGTTTTACCATCAAATATTTCTTGATTATCACTCATAATAACACCATTTTAAATTAAAAATCGACTTGTTCATATATAAATATAAGTTTCTCAAAAAAAGGCGAGAACATAAAAAAAGCAAGAACATAAAAAAAAAGGCGATGTAAAATCGCCTTTTATTTATTTTATATAGTGTAATTTATATTTTAAAAAAAAATATTATAGTTTATTATCAATTTGATTATAATCATCATAATTAAAGGTCAATTCTTCTCCCACTTTTATTTTTCTAATTGTTTCAAATTGAACAATGTTATTGGTTTTATTAACTACGGGTTTCATATTAGGAGCATCAGACTGATTTAAATACCATGAAATTGTAAAACTATTTATTCCTTCTATATCTATTATATAATTATTATGTTTATTACTATAACTAAAATCTGATAGCATTTCCATTACTGGATTAGGTACATCTTTTAATTCATCTTTATTTATATGCATACATAAGGAGAATAAAGCCGTCCATTTAAATGGATTAGTATCTTTAGGAATATCGCGAATCGCAAATACCCCAACACCATGTATATCACTTGGCCGAAGTCGACAATATATATCGTTAACAGTATTTTTTATTATTTTATTTTTTAGGTCTTTTAGTGACATTTTATATATTATAATTTACATTTTAAAAAATGTGTTGTGGTCTCCTGATCGGACTAAACTACCCTTCATGCTAAATTCATTTGCTAATCTTTTATAATGCTTCTTCATCTCATTTATTATTTTCGTTATATATACAGTATTAACGCCTGCCATTTCTCTAATCAGAACATATAAACTTTTTTTATTAAAATTATCAATCTCATCTCTTTTTATTAATAATTCTAAAATAGAATACGCAATACTGATATCTCTTTTTTTCTTAAAAATTTTTGGAATATTTAATTCAAAATAGATTACTAATTCTTCTATAAAATCATCTAAATAATTATCATTCGGATCATCTTGATAAGATTTTTTTGATAATTCTTTAACTGTTGTTGTAGCATCCATATCATGATGTATTTTCATTTTCTTATAATTAGAATTATTAACTAATATTAAATAGTTTTTAGCAACAACAGAAAAATAACTAAATGCCTTAAATCCCTTTGATGCATCATATTTATGAAGATTCAAAACAAGGAATGAAATAACTTCTTGCTTAACATCTTCAAAATGAGCATCAAAGTAAGAAAATTTAAATGTATTTATTATATTTTCACATAGCTTATCAAACGCATAAGCTATTTCTTCTCCATATATTTTATTTCTAATCCCAGGATTTACTTCTTTATTATATTTAACAATTGCATCTTGAACATCTTGATCAAAATACATTCTTTTATTTTTTTTCTTTATTTTCTTTATCACTAGTTTCCTCTTCTAATTCAAATATATTGTTAAGCAGCGTCTGTAATTCTTTTAACTGTTCAAAAAAGAAGCCAGTTTCATCATCGGATTTATAATGACCGGATGCGTCAACTGTTTTCATTTTTTCTGTCGCAAATTCAACTATCTGTTGAAGTTGAATTATAAAATTTTCATATTGATTAATTCGTCTTAATGATAATACGAACAAATAACTAATAAAGCAAGTAGAAATACTTAAAACTGTTATAATTATTTCTAATATCACGATACTTCTGTTTCAAACAATTTATCAAATTGTTTTTTCAAATCATTAAGTTGTTTCTTATCCTTACCGCTTGTTTTCTTTTTCTTAAACGATTTATTTACTTCAGATAATTTATCTTCACTAATCTCAATAGATTGTTGATAATGTTGTTTCTCCGCAATAGTACTCATCCAATCTGCAAAATGAATAATATAATGTAAAATATTTCTGTTAACATCTGGTCTCTTATAGAGAGCCTGATTGCCTTGATCAAACATCCCATCACTAAGTTTAATAGCTTTCCAGACTTCAGGACTTATTTTTATATCAAAATGTTGTAATAACCATAAAGCTCTATCAGTAACACTTAATGGCTCGAGCTTATCATTAAACGTATACCATTCTTTTAATTTCTTTCTTCTCCATTCATCTGTTTGAGTGATATAATAAGGATTTTCTAAATCTCCAAGTTTTCCTAAATCATGAAACATTGCTGCTAAAACTATATCAGAATCAGAAGACGTTACCTCTACATCTATTTTCTCAAATTGTTTTTTAATATCTAAAGCTGTAGTAGTGACTCTCACTACATGATCTAAATAACCTCCTACAAAACAATTATGGTGATGTGGACGACTTGATGCGGGAGCATCAATCATTCGTTCTTCGAAATGTTTATATAGCTTTAATATATTTTCTTTTTGATTTCCCTCGAAATGGTGTTCTACAAATTCTATTAAGGTATTCCATCTTTCTAAAATTTGCTCTGAATTATGATTCATATAACTTCCTTTACTTGTTTTTAAAACGTTTTAATATACTAAATAAACTATTACAAGGCAACAGGTTTTTTATTTTTTTTACATTGTGGTGGAGCTGTTACACTCCACCACAAGTCCGGATCTACTTTATAGCTGATCGTACGCCATAAAGCCCAAAAGAAGCAAGCAGTGTAAACATGCCTTCTGGAATCTCGAATCCCGCAGCTTGAGCTGCTCCTACAAGACCCATAACGACTGCCGACCAAACTGATTTGCTTTTATACCATTGTTTATTCATGGTTTTTTCTCCCGATTAGAATGAATAACTGATTCTTACTTGTACGTCACCATCAGCTGATAATTCGGAACGCAGACTTGCGCCGCCGTACTGATAACCGATACCATACATTGTTTCGGTTTCATCACCAACTGAAGAGTATCCAACTAATGCCGAAATACCTTTCGTGAACTCAGGGGCAATTACAGCCCTGTACCAGAAATCGCCGCTGGTTTCTTCTGAGAGATCGTATTGCAAATAAGAAGTCATCATGCCAAATAAATCACCACTGGCATCGACTAACATTCCATCATCGCTATTTGTTGAAAGTCCAACGGAATGATCCAACACACCATACGATAATCTCGCAGAGTATGCCTTTTCATCTCCATAATGTGCTTCAACACCTACGCCCATCATTTCAACCGTGACGCCAATTCCTTCAGCGTACGTCTGAGCGCTTGGTTCACTCGCAAAGGGATTCTGACTCGGTCTATGCCAAGCATTTGCCAAGCCGAAAGGAACCCTCTGTTTACCTAATGTCAGCGAAGCAAAATTAGCGTCTAATGTATAGTACGCCTCTTCCACTACCATGCTTCCTTCGGTAAGTCGTGAACTCAATTGCCAACCTTCGCCGCTCAACGATAATCCTGTGTAGGGACTGGTAAAAGATACCGTGTCACTAAACATTACATCGGTGCTCATCTCACCTGAAACAGCCATTACAGTACATGTACTGCATACTGGGTTTGCTTCCTGCGCGAAAGGCATTCCGATTATCGCTATTGCGGAAAGGAGTTTCTTCATCGTGTTCATTACACTTCTCCTATTTTATTTCCAAAATGATAACAACACAAGTAAGGCCAAAAGGCCAGTGAATCCAGCATCTAAGAATGACTGAATAAGTGCTGTTACGTTTGTTACTACGCTAACACCGAAGACGTCACCGCCAAAGAGTATTCCTGTGAATACACTCAAGACGATCAAGCTAGTGGCTACTGCTACTAAACTATCTACACCATCAGTGATAGACGAAACTATGTTCTTAACGTTCATGTTTCTTCTCCATGTTTATTTACGAATTTACGCGTTATTGTAACTAAATAACCTAATAACCGCGCAACCTATAACCTTTTAGGATTTTGTATTTTTTAAGCATAATACTAGTATATTATATATAAATATTAACTACTTTCACTTAAATACAATTTTTTATGTATTCTTGTAAAACCACACTAATAAAACTATTATTAATATAACTGCAATTATCGTCATGGCAGTTCTCCAGTTTTACTATCGTGGACTCGCGGGGAATCGAACCCCGGTCCGGTATGTCTTTACCAATTCAGTCATTCACAGCTTGGTCAGTTGCCAAATCTAGCAGTCATACTGACAATCCCGCCGACACACATTTTACAGATGTGGTACTGTCCTGCTTTTACATCTGCAGAATAGATGTGGTGCTTAACTTATTTTATATACTGCTGTTAAGCAAGCCGCAGGTTTAAGCGTAAGCGTAAACCGGTTCGTCTACCAGAAGTGGTACGCTATTGCTAGCAACCATATCAGTATCGGCTAAATGCCAATCTATGACTAACCCTTCCAACTCTAAGTTGGCATGTAAGGTTGTGAGTCTTTTGTTTCGAGACCTACTCAATCTCTGCTGCACTGTATTGTCAAATAACACCCGTCGAAACCGATCGAGCCCATATTATTATGATTCACCGACTATTCCCGGTGTCAAATTCTTTTCACATTTCTGTAATTCTTTTTCAAGCTTATTAAGTTTTTCCATACCGTCATTTATTACTGTTATCATATCAGATGGATTTATACCAGAGCCGAGTATTGGTAGTGGTTCATTAAAAAATTTAACGAGTTCATCGACTTGATGAATTAATTTATAAAATAATTTTCGATTGTCTTGAGTCTGAATTTCAATTGATTCAAGACGTTTATCAATATCTTGTAATATATGTTCTATAGTCATTTCGTCTCTCTTATATAAATATTAAATCAAATGTGGTTTAGCTTCATTTATTCCAGAATTCGTCACCTTTACAAATTCTGCCAATGATTGGAATTCCTCCAAATTCGATGCACCAACATAAGACATGGACGATTTAAGACCATCCAAAATATCATCAATGATTCTTTTAACTTTTCCTTTATACGGAATAGTTGTGGAATATCCTTCAACATTATGTGTTTCTCCTCTATCTGATTTAGCTTCTAGCGAAGCGCTTCCCCGATATTTTTTCTGCAATACTTCATTTGGCCACATACCAGTTTTAGTAATCGATCCAGGTGTTTCTTTCGTTCCAGACAATAAATTGCCTAACATTACACAATCTGCTCCCGCCGCAATGGCTTTAGCCACATCACCAGGCGTACGCATCCCACCATCAGCGATAACGCTAACCCCATAATCGTCACAAACACTAGCAACATCACAAATAGCAGAAACCATAGGAATACCCACACCCGTCTGGATTCTTGTTGAACATAAGCTGCCGCTTCCGACACCCACTCTAACAGCATCTGCGCCAGCGTCACACATAAACTGTGCAGCTTCTCTGGTTGCAACATTTCCTGCAACGATGTCGTAATTTCCTGAAACTTCATTTTTTAATCTCCCTATCGTATCTTTAACTAATAGATGATGCCCATGAGCTACATCAATAAGAATTATTTTACAACTACCTTCTACTAATGCTTGTGCTCTTTCTATATAATCACCCGTTGCTCCTATCGCTGCACCTACAGTCATACTGACAAAGCTACGCATTATCTCTACTTGCTTTTCAATAGACATAAATCTATGAATAACTCCTACACCACCTAGTTGAGCCATAGACCACGCCATATCGAATTCTGTGATGGTATCCATAGGTGATGATACAATAGGTATTTCGAGATAAATATTTTTTGTAACTTTCGTCATTGTATTGCAATCTTTTCTATGCAATATATCTGAATATTTTGGAACGATCGATACGTCATCAAATGTTAAACATTCTTTCATATACTATTCTTTATATCTCCTTCCCATGGATAAACAATCCATTCATCTTTCTTTTCATATAGCCACGTATATGGCTCTATAGTTGATTGTTGATGATAATGCATTGTAAATACAGTGCTATGAGATAAATTTTTAAGTACTCGTTCTAATGTCTTTCCTGTATCGGCTATATCATCAACGACTAAAGCCTTACTATCTCTAATCGGCTCACCTGCTATATGTAGCGGTAGATCTAATCTGTAAGATAACATTGTTGATAACACCAGCCCGCCTCTCGGTATGCCTAATATGAGTTCACAATCTAAATTCTGTGTATTGTATGTATCGGCAAAAAACCCAACGGCACTCTCAACTTCTTTCCATGTAACTTTTTTATATTTCATTATTGTGGTATGGGACCCATCCCAGGATATGTCAGTATACTCCAGTCACCTGTATTGATAAGTGGTTGTGCTTTCTTCCATTTCAGTTTTCGTGATTGTTTATTATCTTTTGATATTATGACAATTTTTTCATTCCTACCATATTTCTTTTCAACTCTAATAGGTTCTGTAACAAACTTTCTATCAAACATCGTTATACCATCGAGATGATCTATCTCATGTTGCACACATGCTATTTCCAATAAATCTTCTATGCTACCACCTTTCCTTATATCGAATACCAATGGTTCATCTAAATTATCAGCATCAACTGCAACCATAGTATATCGCTTTACTTTAACTATTTTCTTTGGATATGACAAACAACCTTCTTCAAATATAAATTCACCGCCTGATTCTATTATTTCAGGATTGATAAAAATAATCGGTTCCTTTACATTTATAACACATACACGATTAGTAATTCCAATCTGTGGTGCTGCTAACCCGATCCCTGTTTTTGAATTAGCTAATTCTTTTAATAGTTTAGCGGCGATAATCTCACCTTCTTCTATATCAATCTTATCACAAACTGTCTTTGAATATTTATCGAATTGTTTATTTTTTAGAATCATTTTTTTCCTTTTTTTTCTTAGCCCGGTTTAGTGCTTTCTTTTTTTTCTTATATCTATCGAGTAACATCTGCTCTTTAGTTCTACGTTTTGCTTTCGCCTTTATTTTTGGTTTAATTTTTGTAGGCGGTAATGTTCCTTTCAATTCAGAAACTTCTTTGCCTTTATGAAAAACATTTCCATCCTTATCTACAAACTCTTTCATCCAATGCCATCCAGCGGGACGGCCAGTCGATACATATTTTGGTTTAGATTCTTCCGTTGGAATCATTCTATTAAAACATTTCGAACATATCGTAGATACTACTTTTTTACTCGAAACTGCTTGATATCTACCACATTTTTTACATTGTAGATATCGAATACCCTTTTCTATAAAACTTAT
>Ga0080013_1000817_pt1 | contig 42908 bp, 32 predicted proteins | sample ETNvirenome_6_85_FD_69236 | JGI IMG/M metagenome (GOLD analysis project Ga0080013, IMG submission 69236) | Marine viral communities from the Pacific Ocean - ETNP_6_85 (SPADES assembly) (version 2) | ecosystem: Environmental > Aquatic > Marine > Oceanic | place: Pacific Ocean | collected 2013-06-19 | reverse complement strand
AAGTTTGACATCTACATCATAATCCAGCATATTAGGAGGGGCAAGAAAATCTATTCTCTTTTTTACAAAAGTAAACCATGCTTTAGAAACAACCCCTGCCCCAGAATAAGGCACAGGGCCGCCATCCGTGCATTTTAGACCCGCCATAAGGCCAGCAGTACAGCTTTCTCCACCAGCAAATGACCATATCGTATCAGGCTGGATACGGGGTGGGGTTTGATCTTTCCGCGAACTCCGTGACGCACCCATAACAGAAGGTGCTTCGCACTGGTATAAGAAACAACCTCCGTTATCTGTTGGATTAAAAGATCCAAAATTGGTCATATAATCAGTAGGTATCTGTCCCATACTTGGGTTCCATCCACCTGTAGGGATATTATTTGGATGCTGAACCCATTCTGCAATCTCCCATTCTGGTAACTGGGGGATGTTCGCTGGGCTTGTTCCAAGATTATATTTTGATTCTAATGTTGCCCAAGTGGTGGCATCAGTCCAGTCAAGGGACGGATCATGATCATTTCCTGCACTGTTAGGGTGTGTTTTTCTATATTCATAATCATACAACGCTGCCTCAGGTCCAAATTGCCATCCTCCATAGATATATCCCATTAAAGCAAATCCACTTTGTGGCTGATTCGCAGTTGAATTAGCAATTTCTTCCTCCGTATACAGTCTTAAACTTTCAAGTTTTTTATCTACATAGTTCAAACCAGCTACGGGGTTAGCAAGTGATATTTGTGGGACTGCTGCTGCTATCCCTGTTCGCTCCGAATATGTTAATTCTGCGGTTCTAAAAAGAGGTCGAATATCAATTATATCTGTAACACCTACCATACTAGAATCCGATTGTACCCACACATAAGCTACAGGAAGAACAGTTTGTCCCACTAATTCCAATGCATTTGCTTCTAAACCCTCAGCTAACATAGGAGCTATATTTAAAATATCGTCAGGAGCAGGGAAAGAACCTCGCACATCAAATGCGATATCGTTTCCTGAAGCAGCAGTAAAGCCCATATTAGTATCGTTAACATCTCCAGGAGCCGCAAGAATCATAGGATTACCATCTAAGTCCGTTCCCACTATGGAAGTATTCTCAGGAGGAAGACTTGCTAAAGGTTGATAATTCATTTTAATACCTGCACCCCTTACCATCCCTAACTGAGGCGTAGAAATTTGTGAAGTGTTAGGACCGTAGCCTTTATATATACGGACTGCACTAGTATCTACAGGCTTACTGTAGATAAAAACCAAATCAATCCTACTTACAAGCCCATCTATTGTTTGTTCGACTCCCTCTTCATCAATATAATTAAAATCGGTAGGATCAAAGGGGGGCACCTCAATTGTTAATTCTTCTGGAACATCCACAATAGCATTACGTGCTATACCTCTCCACTTCTTTATAAACTGACTCTCGGTAAATACTTGTAACGCCCACCCCACATCATAGGGCTGCTCATGACTCCAAGTATCTGCTATCCAAAAATCCTGATTAGTACTTTTTGCCCATAATAGGGCGCGACTCATTACAGCAGGTAGCAGGCTAATAACACCAGGGTAATTGCCTGAGTAGCTAATAGCCCCACCAATGTTAGCCCAATAAATACCCGTATTATTAATGGGCCTATGCTGCCCTAAAATAGGAAAAGTGCCAACTCTCTCCTCTAAACCTGTCATACCTAAAGCATCTTGAGCAAGGTTGCTTTTAAATTTTTCTAAAGCTGTAAATAATAAATTATTCCATGAAGGCTCCACCCCAGGAGGCCATGCACCTTCGCTCCCCATCCCAACTTCCCACTGATTGGGAGCATGGGTATCTATTTGTCCACCCCCAGCTACCATTTTTAAATATGCTAAACGTTCTTTATTTTGTATGTTATTAATTCTAGCAGTAAATCTTCCTGGATTTACCCGTACAACTCTGTCTGCGCCATTTGCAAAAGGACGAAGCTCCTCAATATTTTGTCGTTTTACTTTTAATAGTCCTTGCGTAGTAGCTCCAACTTGATCTTTTAACCATAAACAATTCTCTTGTAATTGCTTTAAAGGAATATTATCTACTTCAAAAAAATAAGGATCGTTAGCTTTAAAATATCTAACAGGGTCAATAAATCTGTAAGCACTTTCGTTATATGTGGGTTGAGCCATTAGTTATCTCTCTTTAAATCAAATATATTAGCGGACTTAAATCCTCTAGGATTAAGGGTTGGATATGTAGAATTAGTTCCTTCATACGCCTCGGCTCCTGGGTTAGCCTCTTTATCCTTGCGTGCGCGATATAACGTAACCCTCCTTGGTCTACCTGCCATACCAATAGACGCATTTTTAGCATTAGCAAATGTGTTAGCGGCTGATTCATCTATCATACATTGACTAGGACGATCCTCCACAAACTCTTCACAATAATAGAACCCAGAAGTCCATAGTTTATCATAGATGCCATCCCCATCTGAATCTTCACTAAGTTTTAATAAGTTAGGATAAAGACCACTTAAAGTGGCATCATTTCCTACAGCCGAAAGAGGTGCTGACATATTATAACATTGAGCAAATACTTGATAGGCAGGACCAACCACCCCAGAAAATGTACGACCAGTTCCAGCGCCCGCCTCCCCTGGTCCGCCGTGATTAGCACCAAAGAGATATCCACTAGCATCATTTTGTAATAGCTTACATTCAGATTTCGGAGAAAAATATAATCTAAAGACACCTTGATTATTGTAAGATTCTATAGCACTTCCCCAAATACCAGGAGTAACACAACCCTCAAACACATCTCCAGGACTTCCATGCCCATTACCACCAGACAAAGCTATTCCCGCATCTACTTTCCAGAATGTATTTCCTGGTGCCGTAGTACCATTCCAAGGATCAGTTGTATTTGAAGCGAAGCGTCGGAAAGGCATGTTAATAGTAACACCTGATGGTACACACCAAGTAGAGCTTCCTGCTCCAAACGCATCCAATATACTTAAAACTCCTGTATCAGGAGTAGAGGATGGAGCCCCCGAAGCGGGAATAGCTCCGTCAGATACCCAAGTGCCCGCGCCCCCTGTTTTCGATACAGAAGAAGCCCACACTGCACTAGGACCATGATAGCCAACGTCCGCAGGATACATACCACTCACAGAGCAATAAGCAGCATTAAATCTAGAAGTATCAGCAATATTCCAAATCATTAACCTATCACAATCAGTACCACTTGCGTTATAAATAACTCCATCCATAGCACCGTCGTTAGTCCCTACAGGGAACGTCACATTTGTAACATTTACAACACTATTATCAGTAGCTCTAACACAGACTCCTCCTCGGCTTGCATTAAGCATAGACGTAGGCCAGTCCGCTCCCGCAATCATTGCATCTGAAATTAGGAATTGATTACTTCGCCCTGCCGTATTAGCAGCAAATGTAGGGGTAGTTCCATAAATAGGGAACGCCTGGGCTTCTAAACTATCTAATTCGTTACCAGTTATACCCACTGAATTTTGGGGGTTAGGGAAGAATTGTAAAGATCCAAACCCACACACCGTACTCAATGCTAAATCACTACCATACACTCGTTTAAAATCAGTATCTATAACACTATAAGCTTGAATTCCCTGGGGACTTCTAGGCCACGAACTATCAAATGAGCCTAAGTTTTCTAAGTTAAGGGTAGAGTTTTTGTTAGCAACTAAACAGGCTCTTGTAGAATGTAATTCAACTGAAGTATGATTAGTTCCATCGCTGAGATCAAACCCACTTACATCAGCAAGGAAAGTATTTTTAATTGTGGGAGGCATCATATTTATTGTAGAATGATTTTCAGCTAAAACATCAATACCAAATCTTCCGATGAATGTGGGACCGTGGAATCCAACAACAGAATTATCACCAGCATAAACCCCAGCAGTATATTGCTGAGTACCGTAAGTAGAGGGGCCTAAAATAAATGTGGCACCATTCTTAGTTCCATAAAAATCCGCTTCTGAATTTTTAGTAACAGCAACCCCTAAGCCATATTGAGGCATATTGGCAGTGAGGTTAGCGGCTGTTCTAGGAGTTAATTTTAAATTTATAAAATCAGCTTTTGAATTATCAGATATAGAGATAGCTGGCGTAGCTATAGGGAATCCAGGGCTTTGTCTTCCAAGAGCGGAAGCAATAAATGTATTACCAAATAATGTAGGAAGACTATTCTTACTTTTTTCAAATGTAAATTTACTTTGATTTTCTAGATCTATATGCTGTCCATTTCCTGAGAAATCAATTTGGCGTCTAGTAGTTTGTGCTATTCCTGATAATGAATCCATTAGAGTAGAGTGAGAGTTGTTAGCTCTGAACCCCACTGTATTATTATAATCAGCACATAATTGTTGGTATTTTAATTGAGAATTATTAAGATCAATCCCCACATCATTGTTACACACATCTAATAATCCATCAATATTTACATAAGAATTGTTTAGAGTTATACCTTGTCCTGTATTAAATTCAGAAGTAGTTATTCCTCCGCTACTCAAATTACCAATCCCACCTAATCGTCTAGTAACCCCTCCTGTTAATCTAGAGTTATCCAGTTGTATCCCTACGGTATTTCGAGAAGCACATATGATTACATCACACCCAGAACCTTGATAATCCCCTGCGCCAGCAGGCCGAGGCCCTTCCCCATCAAGACCTACCAGAGCACTAATTGAAACATCACTATTAACAGCATGGAATCCCACGCCGATATCAGCAACTCTACTAGTCGCGGTAGATAATTCATAATTTCTATATGCAAAAGCTGATCTAGAGAGAACAACTTTAGAATTATTAAATTTAAAGCCTGCTTTATTACACCGTACAGCAGCACAGTTTTCTAATACTACGTCAGAATTAATAATGTTAATTCCTACATCTTGAGCTAAGGCTGGAGTTGTTGGCACTAATTGATTATTACCATCAACTATAAAGTTTCTAACAAAAATAGGTCCATCACAATTTTTAATACTTAATTTTGATAGAGAATTTAGATAGATAGAGCCTCCAACACGGTGCGTTGCACCCGCATCAATAGGTGTACGCTGTACAATATCTCCATTCCAAGGGTTATAAGAACTAATATCAAAGGAAGAGACAATCCCTGGTGCCGCAGCACCGTGCCCCCCTAAGGTTAAATCTACAGTAGCCTGACCTTCATAGGGGTTTACCATAAATGTATTTATGGTTGTTATGCCAGTGCCTTTTATAAAATTATCCCTCTTAATTGCAACTGCTAAAGGAGCTTTACGGTCATTATTTCTAGGATATAGGCATGAATATACCGAACTAACTCTAGGGTCTCCCATCCCATTTGATAATGCGGTGGAACCACCAAATTGTGCTTGCGTTCCACTAAATACTGGCGTAGCAATATTTACACTTGAAGTAGAAAGGTTGGGAGTATCATTTAAAAGAGTAGCACTTACATCAGTAGATGTTATTCTCTTTGGGAGATTATTAAACTGATTATAAACGGGGTTTGTTGCTATCCCCTCCACAAAGGCTGAAGCATTATAAACTTTACTATACGCTCTATTGATAATTTCAATCGAGCCCCCCTCTTCAATACGGAAATTGTGTAACTCTAACGGTCCCATCTCACCAAAGTTACAGACTTCAATTAGGACGGGAAACCGAACTACCTTAGGAATAGCCGCAATACAAGAACTAAGCTGAGTAAATATATTTGAATTTGCTTGTAGGGTTGCGGGGGGAGTATCAGCCGAAACGGTTAGAGCAAATCCAGGAAGGGAGGAAGTGGCAAAGCCCGCTTGCTCCCAATTTTCATAAGTTCTTTCCTCTACATCATAGAGAGGAAGATTATCCTGTTCCCAGTTATAAAAGGAACTAGTATCAAACTTGGACACATATGGAGTCCAAGAGTTATACAGTCTTACGCTGCCACTACTTGTATAAATATCGTCTTTTTGAAATACCATTAGAAATTAAGTGTCCATCTAAAAATTAAACTAAAATCACTAGTTTTACGAATAATTGAAAAGTTTCTGTACGCTACAAGGATAGAAGCATTGGGGGGAGAGTCTCCTCTAGGGTTCTTCATAAATAATCCCACCTCACTTAGGTAGGTATCCTCTCCAGTAATTCCATTCTCTAAATCATTACAAGCTTCTTCGTCCGCTACTAATGTATATCGAACAGAAGTGTCCCCTATTCGGGTTATTTTATTAGCAGGAATTAATGCAAAAGCAGACGGCGTAAAATCTACAGCATCAACTATTTGGGTTGCTTCTTCAATGAATAGATTACTACCCGTCCCGTATTCTGCTAGACCTAACCCTCCTGAAAGCTGATTAATTGCACTCGTCACGCCCGCGATACCTGACACCCCTAATTGGAATCTATCAATTTGGTAGTCTAAGACATTCGTTGATCCCGACGCAGTAAACAAATATGATAGACCCACACCCATTCCTGACACAATAATATTATGATCATCGAAGACTACTTCTTCTTCACCATCCTTATACCGTTTCAGGATGGTTAAATGACCAGTGATTCCAAATTCATCTTTAAAATTTCTCATAGGAAATGTATTCTCCATTTAATTAATAAATCATCATAACTAATACAGCCTGCTACCCCGTTTGATTCTGCTGAAATATCGTCAGTGATTCTTGCTATATTTCTTGTAAATGATTTTGTAGAAAATAATTTATATCTCCTAGGATTATTTAGCGGATCAAACGAATAAGGAGGAGTATTTCCTGCACGAAGAGATTTATCCATATCAATTGTCCACAACCCCATGTTATATATACCACCATAGAAGTTAGCACCAGCCACATCACCCGCCCCTATGGTTACTGAATATTCTACAACACCATCAGCTACAGGTTCTCCAGTTCCATCCCCCGATAGATTACTACTTCCTGAGACACATAATCCACTATAGGTACTACTCATCTCATAGAGCCCAGGCCCTACCTCTAGCGTATGGGGAGTTCCTGACATAATCATATTAACAAAGCCAGAAGTATCCATAGATGAAGCCGCGTTAAATGTACCCTTCAACCGACAGGGGACTCCTGAAGGAACTTGAACCTGGGGTAATGTTCCAGAGTATATTACAGACGCAGCCCCCAACTGCGTACCACTTGGATTATTATCAAATCCTGAAAATGAAGTCCCTCCATTACCCTCAGGATCTAACGCAGCAGGCCAGCACCCAACAATAGAACCCACTAATGAAGAGACAGCAGATAAAGGGGTATTAATACAAAATGCATGATTATGCGCCGAAGGAATTAAATTTAAATTTTGCCCGTTTCCACGTATAACTGCACTAACAGGGACACTACTTACAGGCTCTTCAGCTAAATATCCTTGAATATGTAAGACTGCCGAAACATCACTCCCTACTTCTAACGAAGTTAGCGTAGGGTCTGGGTTGTGAGGCATTAAATTTATAGGAGAATAAGAACTTACAGTTTTATCTGTATTTGTAACACTAGGATCTTTTTGCTGTATTACAATTATTTTTTCTTCACCAGGATAGGTTCCTGATAATAGGGTAGCCTTTTCTTCCGAAAAATAATGGGCATTAGTTTGGTAGGTATTTTGTGCAGTCCCAAATGATATAGCTTGGATCATATAATTAGAAGCATCTAATATAGATGAAGTTGCAGGGTCTAATTCATCCACTCCCAATCCTGAAAGAGAAGGAGAGACTGTCATTATGTCAGCTAATAATTCACTAGCTCCATCCATAAGAAGATTATCTTCTTTAAGGATAAGCTTATTATTAGCATATATTTCTACAACACCCCTCATTTAATTATCCGTCCGTATTAATTGGTAATTTTTAAAAGTAGCATTCCGAACATAACCATCAACCCCAGAAGGGTTAACTCTTGGATTTATTCTGTAATTTAATCTACTTCCTCCGCTAACTTCTAAGATAGGGGCGGTTATAGCTGCATCTCTAGACGCCAGTTTTGTATCATACACTCCTACGCCCGCTCCAGTTAGTCCATCAAAGAATTTTAGTATAGTTCTTAATTGTTTTTTATCTAAATATAGTTTATCCTCTTTTACAAATCTTCGTAAAGGAATTCCACTAGTCTCAACTCCATGTCCTGTCCCTATTCCCGCCCTTTCTCGTTGTGTAGTATCTTCTAATGAAATATTATCTAAAAGTAAGTATTTTCTTGGATCAGTTGGTTTGAGAAAAAATACCTCTACGTAATAATTGGTATCGTCTCTATGCAGTTGCTCTTTAAGTTTATAGTATTGTTCGGGAACAGGAATAATATTTAAATATTCATAATTATTATAGATAGTATAATTACGTGTATCAAAATTTAATTCATGGGTTTCAAAATATTCTTCCCTTACATTTTCTAAATGAAGATTGTTAATAGTATTTTGTTCTGTAATTGTATTCCCAAAGCAAACTCTTTCAGTCGAAACATCATCAATCTGTTTATTTGCAAAATTAAAAATATGAGCATAAGATCCAAATACTGTTGCTCTACTTGTTTCAGTACTAGAATGTAGCATCCATTTTCCTGCGGGATTCCATGTCCACATAAGGCCGGATGCAGGTTGAGTGTGCAGCCATACACCTATTGCCCCACCTCCCAGCAAGGGTGAACCGTCTTCACCTACTAAAGCTTTTATTTTCAATTTGAAAGTATGATCTTTTATAAAATAATTTCTTCTATCATCTCTAGTATATTTTTTTCCGTAAGAAGATAAATCAAACCTAAGACGAGGTGCTCCCCCAAAAGTTTTACATTTTATAATTGTATTATCAATTAGATAATTCTCTGACCCCTCAAGGGCATAAGCCTTGTTTACTTTAAATATATTAAAAGAATTACCCCCTGGAGATCCTGAAGTATCACAAAACTCTATTCCACTCAAAATATTGGGATTTCTAAATTCTGCATTATTGATATTTCCTTCAACAAACTCAGTTCCCGATAAAGGAATTACCATCTCACCTGTACTACTAGCAATGTATGTTCCTGAAGCTCCAGTCAATGTTTCGCCATTTTCCCACCCAGCTACCGCGCAGGTACTAAAAATTCCTGAACCATTGTTTTGATTTATAGGCTCGCCCTCTCCAAAACCAGAAGCAATATACCCAATACTTCCCATGGGCTCGCCTTCGACCGGCCCGACTGTATTAGCCGCAGACCCCGCTATATCAAAATCACAATTGTATAAACCCTTTCCAAAAATATGAGCAAAAAGATTCCCCCCAGTCTCATCCACGGAAGCTAAACTCAAAGGATATTTCGGATACCTGTTATAATCCTTATATAATTTGTGCAGTCCAGGTCCAAATTTAAAGTTTCGATAATCATCAATAGAATTTAAAACATAACCACTTGCAATTGCGCTATTTGCATAGCTCTGAACATTATCTTTCCAAGCCACAGATGAGGGATCAAGATCAAAGGAAGCGGAAGCTTGCAGAGCGAGATCTCGCGCCTGTGCTTCATACAACTGATGCATGACGATATAAATGGAAGGTATTTGTCCTCTATCTACATATCGAGCAGTAGATACAGAATACTCAGACATAAGAGCATTAGATCCTAGCTCTCGTAACCCCCGATAGGGGAAAGTAGCACTTGTATAAACTCCAGAAAAGGCTCTGGGAGACGTTAGCGTTTCGCATTGATGCCATACACCTGAGGGATTTAGGGGATCAATAATAGGATAGAATGCACCCGCCGAAGCGAGATAACCTAAGGGTAGTTCTCCTAATGAGGACGCGGGGTAAACTGAATTTTCTAGAGTTGAGGCATCCCAACTATTCGGATGGTTAAAGCCTGTCCTCTCATAGTAACCTTCTGTAGGTAAAGTAAATTTATAGTTTCGTCTTCTGATAGCACGCCTAGCAACTGATGAACTATCAGTTACCCAAGTTGCAGCGATATAAAGCAATTTATCTGATGCAATATCATCCACATCTCCTCTTTTAAAAGTATTCAAGCCCCCCCTACCATCAGTGGTTCCAGGATTAGTAGCGCCCATATCAACACCGCTGTAACTAAAGCCTGCTAAAACAGACCCACTAGTGTAACCTACAGTAGTATCATCTTTATCTAAACCTAAATAACTCCACCTAGTAGATGAAGCATTATAACTATCTACGGTACTGGCGTTTAGGTTAATTAAGGGGATGGCGTGGGCAGGAGTAAATCTTTTTGTAATTCTAGCTGCATCATATAAAGCATATTTAGAATCCCCCTCTATAGTAGTTTTAGCGAAATCAAAATTTGTATCGGTAAATTCTAGTAATAAATGAGATGATTTTCCATTCCATAATCCTAAATAATTACTCTGATAATCAGAGATATTAGCTAATACATTGTTATAATTAGGGGGATCTTGGGTTGCACTAAAGAACATCAAGAATTCATTAAGACTCCCCAGGTTTGTATCCGTATTAATACCTGCACTTAATATGAAATTTTCTACATTTTGTGCATGACTATTTGTAACACCAAAACACTTTAACCGTTCTTTTAGGTAAGCAGCAAGCTGAGGTGTAAGAGAACAATCCTTATAATATTTTATCTCCTCGAATGGAGGTAAAGGATGATTATTATAATCTCTATAACTAAAGAAAAATTCTAAATCACCTGTAGCCGATAAATAAACAGTATCTGACATTACTGGAGGATGATCTAATCCCGCCATATAAACCCCAGTTCCCAGGGGTCCTGTACTGTGAGCCGCATTCCACTCCAGCGTCCTACCCATAGCAATGGCTTGAGCTTGCGCTAAGTCATACCCCTCAGTTCCTTTGTAGTGTACATGGAACTGTTTCATTCCCGGCTCATTAATTATAGTATAAATCGAATCGGGATCTCCAAATCTATTAAGCGTGAACAATTTACTTACAGGAAACTTCTCTCCATTGAATATAAAATTATTCGGAAATTTCTTATACAAATCTAATATAATCGAGTCAGTAACTATTTTTATATTCTCTTCTAAACTACTTGTATTGTATGTATAAATACTTGCATCTACTGCCCGCCCTTGTGTCCATGTAGTTAAATCTCTAAAATATGGAGATTCAGTTCCTAAACTATACCAGATTAGGAAAGGTATATAAGACTCCCATAGCTCTTGAGCCCTCCCAGAAACATCTAAAACAGAATTTTCCACTAACGAATCTAATACAAACTGAATCGAGTCTAAGGTTCCTTTTCGTTTGTATAATTGAACGGCTGTCCGTAACTGTCTACGCCACTTCGCATGAGACGATCCGTATAATTTCCAACCTAACAGATCGGCAACGTATGGTAAGTAATCAGCTTCTGCATTTTCAATATCGTATATTAGTCCAATATTTTCTACTTGATTTGTTACGTCCGCTAAACTAAAACCAAAAGCATTTAGAAATTTTCTAAGAGGACCCTTAGCTGTATAATCCTCTAATTTAATTGAAGCCTCAATAAAATCATCAAAAGCATCGCGTACAGTAAAATCTTGCTGATCCATAAAAGCAGGCGAATAAATTACGTCTACTAAAGTTAGCAAATTTTCTAGCTTTTGAGTACCGCTAGTGTAGATAGGTAACACCCCTGACGCTGAATCCGTAACAGCATCCAGCGCACCAGAAACATAGGTATCTGGAATTAAGTTTAAATTAGAAAATGTAGTACAGGTAGAATAATTTCGCCAAATATAATTTTGAAGCCCTTTAATACCATCTACTGTTTTTAGCGAATTACCTAGGTATAATTTATTTAGCGAACTCAGAACGTAACCAGAGGGCTCCCACGCTAGACCTCCATCAGCAGACGTATTTAAAAAGTAAAACCACCCTAAAGCGTCTACTAAGTAATTATGCACGCTACTGGCGAGTGGGGCGTTGGGAGTAAAAGCAGATAATATACCTATATTTTCCTGAATTTTACCTGGAGAGGACTCCGTTGCTAGTGTTGTTAGGGGGAGAAACGTACTAGAAAGATAATTATTAAATTCTGCACTAGTGTTAAAATTTGCAAGCGAAGTTCCTAATGGGATTAGGATTTTAGTTTCAAATAAATAAGGATCAATATTAGTTAAATTATTTTGTTTAACAAAATATGGAGAAATCCCTGAAAGAATATTTAACGCAGATAGCTGCGTAAAAAGCACCCCTGATATTGACAAAACTGAACCTATATTATTACCTATCTCTAGGTGCGTATTCAATATATTTGATAGGGGGTTAATCTCCACCCCACTTAACGTCCTATCCTCCTCCTTGTATACATCAGGAGTAATTATTTCTATGGTATCTACAAAATTTCTTTTTGTATAGGTACGCGGATTGGGGGTAAACTTATTTCGTGCCATTAATCTACTAAACTAACATTTATGGTAAGATTATTTAGTTGAATAATCTCATTAAAATCAACTATAACATTTGCATCTAAGTTATCTACCTCTGAGTATCTTACTTGTGTTACTTCAAAAATTTTCCTATTCAATTCAGCAATTACTAAAGTTTCTCCAAAAGTTCTATTATCAATACTCATATAATTTAAAACTTCATCTCTCACTCTCCCGGTAATTAGGTCTTGATTATTTTCTTCCTCTTTGTCTATGTAAATAGTAGTTACTAAATCTATAGTTCTAATCAACCCATCAGCAACAACAATCTCATCGGTTGCCATTTTTTTCTTATTAATGCCTGCTAATAATTGAGTTTTAAAGGTAGGGGTAGACTTTTGTAATTGAAGATCAGACGCTTTTTCTAATACATATATATCAATTATATTTGCTGAAGAATATGCTTTCCTAGTTACAGCCGCAGCCTTTCCTATTGTACCAAATGTACTTATAAATGTATTAGCATATACTTCGTAGTCTTCTAAAGTTACGAGCCTATCTTGTCTAGCAAATGTTAAAGGTGCCCATTTCTTCGCATGCTCTACGGTCTCGGCGTTAGCACCTCCCGTAGCAGGCCCAGTATTAGTTACTGTTCCAGCAACATCTACTTTAAGTACTTCCCCTGTATCGGGATTAAGCTGATGCGTTTCACCTACTATGGATGCATTAATAAAATCAGGAAGAATATTGCCCCTAGTTCCTCCACCAATTCTATAGAGTACATTATACTTATCATTTGACCTAGGACTAATACCTACTGTACCATCTCCAAAAACAATAGTAGCAGCAAAATTTTCATCATAAACAATTTCAAAAATTCTATCCGAAGAGCCTGAAGCAAAATATATATTATCCACTTCCGTATAAACTCCTTCTTGTGGGCGGTCCTGCTCGACCCCGGTTCCCGGTCCCCCTTCTCCAGGAACTTTAATGTGGTGCCCTTTAATAAATATTTCAACACTCCCCTCTATTACAGGAGCCTGCGTAAGTTTAATACTCTTTTGACCTTGGTCTGTTGCTCCGAAAAAGCCTGAATCAAAAACCAATACACCTTCTTGTAAAACTAAATTTTCATAAACAGTATTATCAACGGGGTTGCTACTTTCCGAACCATATAAAATAATGGGACGCCCCTGGTCCGTAAACCCTCCATCGAACGCTGCTGCTTGGCGAGACGCCACAGGCTCTACTAGCCCATTTACCACCTTGTATAAGGTATAGGCTACAGCCCCTCCATCTTGAGGAGAAGTAACATTAACCACTCTATCCTTCTGAGCTATTTCAAATTGACCCGTAGTTAATTCACCGCCAGTACCAGTCCCAGTCCCAGTCCCACCAGCACCCCCACCACCCTGTTGCTCACCAGTGGCTACAGGAGTTTTTGAAAAAGTTATTTTCGCGTTAGCTGCCGCTGATAGTGGGCCTCTCATTCTAACTCCGATTAACTCCAGAAGTTTTTTAATACTTGATCTTTGTTTAGCCGTAGCAAAGAAATTTTCATTTGCTAACATATCAGCCTTCATAGACATAACAGACCCCATGTATGCTATTAATTCAATAAACATCATTCCCAAATCAGATTCAACATAATAAGTATACTCTAACGGATAAACCGCTTTAATATACTTAATTAGCGAATCTCTTAGAGAAAGAAAATCAGTAGCGGCGAAATCAACAAGGGATGGCCGCTTAGTCAGGGGTATATCTGCCAGCTTTAAATAATCAGATGCTATTGTTCCAGAAAAACTCATTTAACTACTACCTCTACGTCAAAGACTGTTAAATCTTCTTCATTTAATTGTATGATAAGGCTAACTAGGAGAGAATTTCCTCCTCCTGGCCCTAATTCCCCATAAGGAACTACTCGTAATTTTTTTATTTTAGCTCCTACAATGTATCTACTAAAAGAATACATTATTTCTCTTTTTATAGACTCGAACGTTGCCTCTGTTAATGGTTGAAAAACATACTTACGAAGATTACACCCAAATTTAGGAAGCATCACCCTCTCCCCTCTTTGGGTTCTTAAAAGTTGTTGAACTGCATCTTTAATGGTATCTATGCCCGTTGTATTTTTTAATAATCCCCCCTTTAGTCTCTCTCCTCCCATAGGAAAGCCTAATCCAAAAGTAATTTTTCTTAAGCCAGCAACATCCCTTTGATTTGGTGGAAAATACGTATTACCTGTAGTAATAATTGTTCTGTTAATTACCATTTATTTTTCCTAAACTAAATTAGGCTCCTCTCTTGAATACAAATATTTATAAAGTGTTCTAGTGAGAGCATAATATATTTTCGTTTTCATCCATGTATCATCAACACGATTAACTTGATTAGCCTCCGATAAAAGGGTTTCTAATATATCCACCCCTTTATAATTCACAAGTACATCATTTTGCTCAAACGGGTCTACAGGTAGGTCCCGATCATTCCTTAAATGGTATAATTCATCATACATATGACCACTAGTACATCGTACTAATTTCCATGTCCCTGCCGAGGCAGGTATAATTTGACCATAAACAGCGTCAGAGTTAGCTCCTGAAACTGTATAATGTCCGAAATTATATTTAGATCCTTTAATTGCCCATCCCCTACGTCTATCGTATGGGATAACGGGATTACCTTTCTTACCTATAGCATCCATTTGTTGAATACTCATATCTGATCCAAGAGGATCATTGGATCCAACATACTCTCCCTGCTTTCCCGTGAAGGTTCCTGTATTATTATCAATCATTCCGTCTGCCTCATGGACACTATAAGCTGAGGCTGTAGAGTTTCCTATAGGAGTAAATGTTTCTGTAAAAGAGAAGTGCTTGGGATGATAAGGTGCCCCACTTAAGAGAGGTAAGAATGATATTCCACTGCTTTTTTGGGGAAACTGTTGCGTAAATGGAACAAATACTTCATTGGCTCTAGTAATGTCCGCAATAGTCGCATAAATATCAATTGCATCTACAAAGTCCGTGATGGTAGACGGAGTAGTAATAAAAGAAGCACTAACAAAAAGAGGAACTTTAGTTCCACTTTCATATACTGATGTTTTGTACGCTTTAGATGTATTTAAATCTCCTCCTCGACGTTGAGGATAAAATATACTTCCAGACAATGCTTTGTAGGCAATTTCTCCTGTTCCATATAGACTGCCCGCAGAGGTAGCATACTTATGTCTCTTCAACATGTAACCTCTATCTGTTCCATTATCTCCCATCACTATAAATACGGTTCTTTCTCTTTTATTTGCATCAATAGAAGATAAGAAAGAACTCAACATATAATCAAAGTTTTCAATTTGTGCATTAATATTAACAAAGGGCGCACTAACAGTAATATCATCAGGGAGTATTTCTAAAGCATCATCGGCTCTAGCCTGGACATTCGATGCCTCATAGAAAGCTTCATTATACGTAGTTGTTGTATTAGGCAACGTATAGGGTAGGTGAGCCGCATTTATAGGAAGATACATAAAAAATGGTTCTTGGGCTCTATTAAAATAAGAACTTGCTTGTGCAAATGTGTAGTTAGTAGCAAATGAACTTGCATCCCCTTGCTCATACGTAGCTACGGTTCTATTTAAAGAACTCACTATAGACGTATATCCACTATCAGACACGGTGAGTATATCCCCATCTCTACAATTAAAATAATTAACATATCCCATCGACTGATCCAGGAGAGGATACCCTGCCAACCAGCCCGCTCCAGAGGTAACTTCGGGGTTAGCAGATGCGTCTGGATTTAGGAGGTCCCCAATTTCATTTAATCCTGGGACAGGAACCTTGTTTAGATTGTGGAACATTGCATCATAATTATTCCACTGACCTATACTTGATATATGGGACATCCCCGTTCCTGATGCTGATCTAAGGAAATGAGTAGCTCCAATTGTATCATCTCCCTCATAATATGTATAAAGTTGATTCCATTGAGCTAAGTGCCACTTTCCTCCCATATAAGTTTTATAACCCTTTTCGTTCACTAGAGTAGGAAGAATTTTAAAGTTATTAGAATCCCAAACAGAGGTAGCACCATCAGCAGATTTAACTAACTCAGAAAGAGGTGCATACGTACCGTCATGACCATACAATGAGTATGGTGCTCCTAACCCATGTAATCCCCCTCTCATCTTATCAAATTTACCTGAGATAGGGACAATTCCCATTCCATGTCCCCACAATCCTGAAGTGCCGTCTCCCCACGAATAATTAGGACTACTAAATGCAGGCTTCCCCGTTAATACAGCAGAGCGTGTAGGAGTACAGTAGGGAGAAGCATGAGCATTATGAAAAACCATTCCGTTGTTAGCAAAAGTCTGGAGCGCGGGAGTATAAGGATACCAATTTTCTCCATTAGTGGGATCCTGTATATCACTAAAAGGGGTAGCATCAGGTCTTGCTGCTATATTCACTTCTATGGGGTTAATAGAATCATACATACTCAACTGTTCTAATCCAATATCGTCTGCTAAAATAAAGACTACATTAAATCCCTCGCCAGTTAGGTGATTAAATTCATGCAATTGAACATTAATCTTTTTAAAATATGCTTGTTGAGCATTATAATTCTTTTGGACTTGACGAGGCGTAAGTGGCCTGTCATAGAATTTTAAACTTCCTAAGAATCCTCCATACCCACTTTGTATTCCCCCTCGATCACCACCCATGAAATTACCATGTCTATACATTCCATCAGTATAACCTCCCCCCACAATCCAGGGAGTGTAGAACGTATTTAATCTAGGTCCTTCATGAAGCGTTGTAGGCCCATCTACAGTGGTTCCTGAATATTCAAAACTATCATTTTTCTTAAAAGAGGGTAAATTTGGAGGAGTAAAGGCTGGTACTCCAAAAACATCACTTATGGCAGAAGTTGCCATTAATTGTCCATCAGCATACATTTTAATTTCGTTTGTATGTGGATCTCCTGTAATATCTATTAAAACATATTGAGATTGAACGTCTCCAAAACTTTTATCCTCCCTATTCCCTCTAGCGGATAGGTCAACCTTCATTTTATGGAAAATTGGAACATCATTACAAGCATCCTTGTTAATCCAGGAACATGATGATGAATCTCTTGCTTGTGTTGGCGCAATAAAGAAGCTGAGAGATGATCCAGGATTTCCAAACCTCGCACCTGGGTTATTATCATAATTATAATTACTAAAACCAGACGATACCTGGGTTATTCTCCTATCTCTAGTGAATCCCATTAACATCCCGCGCACAAACTGATCTCCGGGGTTATTAGCTAAAAAATCAAGATCACTTTCTGCACCTAAATGATTAATAGCCGAAGCATTAGGCTTCTTACCTACATTCTCACAACCTAAAATAACCTTAGTAAGTGAAGAGGGTCCTCCACTAGCCCATCCCAACTCACTATCCAAAATATCAGGAACATAACTCCAAAACTCGATTGAAAATCCATTAGGATTATACATTAATTCTCTAAACTGAGATTCATCAGGCATTCTAACAAAAGACCCCATAGCTGAAGCGGCTGCCGTGTCAGTAGATTTATTTTTTGTAATCCCCTCTAAATATGGAACGGATAATCCATGTTTGAAAATAGTTTTAGTATTAGTCCCTAATAATTTAGCGTTATTATACTGATTTGATGTAGCACAGTTAGTTACAAAATAATTTGTTGAAGAGGGAGTAACAACCTTAGTCTCTAAGAAATTATAAATAGCAAACAGGCCATTTGTTTCTATTTGATCATTTAACGAAAGGATAGAGCCTGATTTAACCCCCGAAGCAGTGTATAGGATACTTCCTTTACCCACTGTAGGAACTTTTAGATGGCTGAATCCTATAGACGGGGGTTTTGCTGATGATTTTACAAATTTTGGCATAATAGGAAGAACTATTCCTGTTACTTCTCCTTGGTCAAACACTAATGCCTTTTGTTTTTCTAAATCTACAACTAAATTAAGCTCTTGTAGATAGGAAAAATCATTAATGGGCACCATCCCTAGAGCAAATGTAGGGCCAGCACGACCAACTGCCTGTTCACCATATAATTCAGGAGCTTTCATAGCAACCTCAATTTGTTTTTTTCTTCGATTAATCTTATGGTTATGGTTAGCGATATCTGAAATTATTTGCTGCCTTTGATTCCTAACAATAGAAGAGTCTGGGCCAAATTCGCTTATGTAATCATACAACATTCCAGATAAATCAAATACATGCTTATCTCGTTGTCCAATAAGAACGCTTAAAAAATGATCAGCATCATAGTTCGCTTGCATTCCTAAACTATCATCAATTATAGAAATATCAAATAAATTATTTGTAAATGCATCTAAGGATTTTATAGAAATGGCATCTCCCCTACCTCCTAAATTAGGATCGTAGTTATATTTCCACGCCTCTCCAATAGGAACAACTCCCGAAATAGACAACAGAACAGGGTTAAGACCTCCTGACTGAGCATCATAATATAAACCATCTGAAGTTAATAAGTATTGCCCGTCTTGAGTAACAGGGGGTCCATATACTAATCTAAAAATATCTTCCTGAGTGGGAAGCCCTGGGTCGAAAAGGGGAAATCTTTCAAAATCTGATCCTGACAAAGCAATATCTAAATCTGCGCTATCTAAAATACGGGGCTCTAAAGTGGGATCAATCAATCGCGCATTTAAAACATCATTAATTGCCTTTAAGGAATTATTACACCCTATCACAAACTGTGCGGTATTTTCTAACAGAGCTACAGTAGCTCCATAATTTTCATCAAACAACTCAGCTTGACTATCAGGAGGTAATAGAGCCTGTTTATTAGCTGCATTTCCACCATCAAAAGATTGAACCGTTTCTAATTTATCAAAACAATCTCCAATAGCATCAATCTGATCTCCGATGTTCTGTAAGTTTTGATAAACTTGGTAGCCCCCAGCCGCTATAGTTAAGAGATTATTGAGGGCTCCTAAATTTCCTATGGCCTGGGCGTTATCATTGTCCATCCCTAGCCACGAAGAATCAGATTTAAATTTTAAAGTTCCTGTCTCTGTATCAAATTCAATTAATCCATTAGTAAGTGAAAGAGATTCAAAAGCCTGCGCCGTAGCGGTATTACCAAGTTGTCTCCCATTCAAAATAGTTTGTTGTAAATTATTTATAATCTTTTTAGGTAAGATACTGAGGAGGTCGCTAGTTAAATTCAACAAACAACTAGGCATTCCAAAGGACATACCTACAGCTTCAATTATATCGGCTCCCTCGCCAGTCGTTAATTTTTTAAATGTATCGTAATTAAATGATGCCATGTTCTACCTCGTTAATATGCTAATACTCCAGACGTTCCATAGTGGCTAATAGAATCAGTAATATCTGGTGGGATTGGACTAGCAGCCCCTCCATTTAAATTAATAATTGGCCCATCTATATTAATAATATTTCCATTAGAATTTGCTTTCATATCAATCCCATTGACTGCGTGTAAACTAAGTTTGTTACCTGCTTTAATATTTAAATTCTGTCCACAATCTATATCTATATCACCCACTGAAGCTAACTCCAACTTTCCTGTAGACTTGATTCTAATAACACAATCTCCATTAGTTCCATGAGTTTCTATTTCAATTACTTGCCCCTTTCCTTCTGTATTTAGGCATTCAATAAAAATTCTACCATTTGAAGTAACCCCCGCAGATCTAGTAAATATATTAACATCTCTTTGTTTACTTTGAATATTTACATTTCCATAATGCTCTTCTTCGGGAGGTGCCCATTTTTGCATTCCTCCTGAATTATTTAATACATTAAGCTCCGTACCGTCCTTAACTAAAATATCAGTTCTAGAATTTCTATTTATATATGCTTGAGAACCTTTAGTATCTATACGAAGAGCCGCAGGAGGTAAAATTCCTCCTCCCATTTTTAATGCCTGCCAGAATGCTTCCTGGCTTCCCCAGTCAGTTAAAGTAATTCTACTATTGTTACCACTATCGAGAACAATGCTGTCCACCCCAGGGCTATCATTAAGAGATATAACTTTTCCTTTCGGAGATATGATTTCAACTTTCTTATTAAAGAAATCTGGGTTATACTCTTCGGAGATCAAAAAACCTCCTCCTGATTTTCCTTTAAAAAAGTATCTTAAAGGCTCGCCTCTAGCCCTAAAATTTAAAGGATCTGCACGATCAAGAGGCTTAACTTGAGAATCAGGAATTGTTCCACCTACGGCTTGCTCAGGTGTATTATAAAAAGTAGATCCTAAATAGAACCATTCAGTAGTGCCCATTGGACTACATACTAGAACAGCGATTCCAGCCTCTGGAACGGCAACAAAACCACCCTCACATCCTGTAGCGTAGGGAGATACATAGCGTACAGTCTCCTCCGCGTCCCCCAAAGCAAATATTTTTGCTAAAAACGACCCGTTATTGTTCGGGTCATACCTATTTCTTACTTCGGCCAGTGAAATTATAGTTCTCTCACCTATTGAGTCTATATCATTCGCCATTTTCCACCCCCTGGGCTACTGTTGCACCTAAATCATATACTCCTATATCTTCGGGAGGTTCAGATGTAGAAATTTTAGACAATTTAAATTCGGATAAGCTCTCTTTATCCGAAATTGTATGTTTAAAACCCAATATCTGATATAATCCACTAAAAAATTTATCTAGAAGACTAGATTCAGGAGCATCATTTTGAATAATAACCGTATTTTGTGCTAAAACTGCACATTCATTAGTTATGGTAGAAAAATTTGATAAATGAAACAACGGAAGAGTTTTGATATCCATTCTCAGAGCATTTCTATAAACTTGATCACTAAAATTTGCCATTATAGCTGCGGGATTACCAGGAAGAAGTTGTTTAAGCACTATAATTGGCTTATCAACTTTTGTTGCGAACTTATTTATCATAGTAAAAATTTCTTGTACTGTAGCAGCCTGTTTTGCTGTCACAGTAGCTCCATCAAACTTTGCATACATATCAGGAGAAATCTTCTCTTGTAATTCTTTGGCTATATCTACTCCCGCCCCCTCCGCTAGTGAGAGTGGATCTCCCCAACTGTTTAGTCTACTGACTACATATGCAATAGCAGCCCCTTCAGTGGTTATAGGAAATTCTGCGAACTTACTTTCAATAACACCCTCTCCCACCGCTGCCGCTTTTCGCTGCACATCTCTCCTATATCCTTGTTGTAACATTGCAAAATAAATAGGACCAAATTTAAACTTTAAATCTGTTACATTAGGATTCTTAGTATTACATTTAAAAATAGGTATATTACTTTCAGTAATATATTTTTGTTGCTCCTCATCAAACTCTTCTATATGCTCAAAATCATCAGGCAGTATACTAGGATTGCCATAAGGATAGGTGCCCTCCCTAGTAGGATTTATGATTGCTCTAACTTTTTTATTATACGATTGATTAGTAAGTAGTGCTTTATCCAAAGGGTGAAAGGGAGCTAAATTTTCTGCTTGTTTATATAAAGACGCACCTGCACCTGGACCTCCTGGCCCCTCTGGAGAAGGCAAAAATCCTAAGTGTTCAGCATTATTGGCTGCCGTGGTTATCTCACTAGCCGTTTCCTCTAATGCCTCTAAGCTTATCTTTCCATATAAAAACTTTGTAATTAAATTTAGATCACCATATACAAGGGCTGGACTATCTGAAGAGAATTGACAAGCCCCCCCAAAAATTGAATACGGAAGATCCTTTCCCTCTTCTTCCCAAAGTTTTAAAATATTAACATCAGATTCTGAAAACTGCCCAAACCTTGGGCTATACACTCCCTTAGAAGCCGCTAAAATATTATCCTGAATACTTTTTAAAGCTGCCATATGGTCTGGAATTCCCTTAGCACTTTGTTGAAGTTTTCTAGCAAAAAATTCGTTGTTCTGTATATAATTGACAACTCTATCTCCTGGGGTTGGTCCTCCTTCCTCCATCAGTACTCGCCACGCAACTGCTCCATCTGGGAGAGCGGATAAAGCACCTGATTCAACATCACTTTTAGATATGCTTACTAAATCAACCCCTAATCTATTTAAACCTAGTTCAATAAAATCTTTTCTACCTGTTCCTAAAAATAATCCTGCCATAGACGTATATGCGGCCTTGACAGCGGGATTCTTAATGAGATTACTATAATTCTCGTTCAGTGCTCGTATTGCATCATATGCAAAGGAACCCTTCTTAGGAGCCTCAGGCGGTTCTGATTTGAAAAATCTAGAAACAAATCCTAATTGACTTAGGGCTTCACTACAAATATAATTTAGATTAGGTAAGAGAACTATAACATTTTTAGTTTGAAGTGCTTTTTGAATATAGTTTCTTATTACATCTACAACCATCACATGAAAATCAATTTTTTCTAATGCATCTGCTAAGTCAACAAGATCTAATTGTGTAAGAATTTCAGTTTGCCCTTCTACAGAATAAGAAATATCAGGTAAGTACACAGGCAGTGAGGGATCTTCAAAATTTAAAAATCTTGATCGTCCTCCTACTTCCATAGTCAGTCCTTCTAAATCAAGATCCACCACTTCATTGTAGGCTCCTCGTCTCCCTAATGCATTTAGATAGCTAGTAAAGGGAGCAAATTTTAGTGTGAATTTCTTTACACCCTCATAAGTAATATCACACGCTACTAAAACCATGACATGTGGGCCTGCCCATGTATCTAAATTATCACCACTTCCATACGCGAAATAAATAAAACGATTTCGTACCTTATGTTGAAAGAGCTTCTTAAAAGTATTAACATCTACATCTTCTATAGAAAGCTGAGTAGCACCATTCCAATGAACCTCATCTGTATTTCCAATACAATCTTGGGATCCATTTTCTGTAAACATTCCCGCTACATTATCTAATATATTAGCATTCATAAAGCGAGACTCAAACTCATGCTTAGGATCAATCAAAGTAAGAATCATTACAGGACCATCAGGCCCTAAATTTAAAGAATGTTCAAATGATAAGAAATTAGGATTATTTGTTCCTGTAAATAACAGAGTATCTTCAGTTTTCTGTATTTTCTTTAATAAATTTTTATACGTACTGCCTTTAGCGAATAGCTCTTCTATAGTCTCTCTACTAAAGCTAACAACAACATTAGAAGTGGGGACTTTCATAGGGGTTTAGGAACACTGATTCTTTCTTGTAATTTAAAACCTTCAAAAGGATCAGTTATTCCATTAACCAGCATAAGTAACCACCAGCTTCTTACATTCCCAAAATATACATTTGAGATTAAGTCGGGCCTATGTTCATATCCTGCTGGAATAACCCCTACCTCATAGTCCCGTGGGTTCTTTCCTATATTTGAAATATAATTATCAAAGACAGGTGAGTTAACAATAGTTGTAACTGTATGTCCTCGATGTTGAACCTCAACAACATCTAACGCATATGGGCCTCTATTTTTTCCTAATGCTGCCATTTTATACCATCTGCAACCAGTTGTCCTTCCAGTCCGCGTCCCCAGGATCCATCGTCCCTTCGTCTATTACAGCCTCCCAACCAGCAAGATTGTCCCTTCCTATAACATCATTTCTATCAAATTTTCCAAAATCTCCAGTCCTAAGTTCTTCTAATTTTAATGCTACTTTAATTCTTCTAGGAAGTAATGTATCTATATCATAACCCATATTCTCCTCCCAATCAATCCTATAATCTTGACATATACAAGGAATATTTTCATACATAATTCCATGTTTTAACCTTAGTATGGGAGGTCCATAAAGAGGATTATCAGCATTATTCACAACGCTTGCTCTAATAATATTAATCCAATAAATAATTAAATCAATAGCCCTAGTTTTATGCATAGCAAGGTACTCTCCCTGATTCGCAAAAACTTTTTCACGATGATATGTCGCAGCGTGCCCAAAAAACATCCCCAGCGCAACCTGAGAAGAAGCAAAATGGGCTGGCCCATCTTTCGTCCCTATAGTGCTCTCAAGACTATATCGACTTCTTATATATTGTTCGTACACCTCTCCCCCTGGACTCCTTTTCAACGAAGCTCCCCATGAGTTAGGCCCTGGTTCATTTAAAATTTGTCTAGCGGTTTCTCTTAAATTATCCAAGTTTAGATAATGTTGCTTATGCCGAATTGCGGGACTAAAACTTTCATCGGGAGTAGCATTTGGACTAAATCTTTTCTTTTCCCACGATGAGTCAGAACTTCTTTTAGTTATCTCTTCGTCAGTGTACTGATCATCGTCCATAATATGTGGCAATGTTATATGAAATTCTAAATCCAATTGTCTCGAATCAGCCCCCAAATAAGTATACAAATTACTAGATCTTGAAATTAAAGAATACTTTTTAAAGCGTGCTCTTTTTCTCTCACTAACTCTAATATTTTCAAAAAAGGGTACGTCAATAATAGTATAGGGCTCTCCCTCACTAACATTTGGAAAATAAAACATTAGCTTTGAGCGTTCAGGTAATCGTCTGTCAATTATTTGTTTATTAGCCATAATTATTTATGTATTTGTTGCAGCGTAAAAAGGAGGATTACCAGTAGTACCCCCTCCGTTCTCTAGAGCGACATCAGTTCCTTCTTTGACCGCATCGACAACGGCACGCAAGCCCGATGCCATTTCTCCTACTCCTAGAATTTTTTCCATAGTAGCTCCTAATTCGAATACGGTATGACTCATCATATCCGAGTGTGTATGTGGGTCCGTATTTTCAGCTATTCTTTCTAGCTCTTCACTACTTTCTCTTTGTACTACCCAACTTTCCTCTAATTTATCATACAAGTCTTGTAAAAGTTCCCCTCCCATCCCTTTAACTGTAAAGGGTTTATCTGTGGCAATCTTCAACCCTTCTCTGGTCTGTTCCTCTATTAAACTTGCGATAAATTCTCCTGGTCTTTCCCACGCCTCTGCTTTATTAAAAGCAGTAATTGATGTTTCAAGTGCTTTTAATATTGTTTGTTGATCTTCTTGAGACTCGCCTGAGTGTGCTAATGTTTCTGCTAAACGTGCTAGTACTTGTTCCTGTGTTCTGGTTGCTGATTCTAATCCCTGAACAGATGTGTCGAACCCTGCAAAATTACTGATAACACGCGCAGCGGCCCCAATAAACCCAGGCATAGGTATACCAAAGATCGTTCCGAGGTCCATATTTCTTTTAGCTACTGCAACAGGGTCTGGTATACTATCTATTATCCCGGCTAATCTCACAATTGCAGGTATTAGAGTGGTAACGAAAAGTTCACCCGCCGCTTTTATGGTGCGTTCCCAACCATCTAAAGTATTTATCATAACTTTAACGATCCCTAATGTAAAATCTCTAACTCCCTGTTCACTAAAATCTAACTCGTCAATCCAATCCGCAAAAGCTTCAGATATCTTTTTTACGGCTGCTGTAAGGACATTAGCAGAATCTAGAATTGCAGGATAGAATTTATCAGTAAGAACCTTGATTATTGGAGAAAGAACTTCAGATTTTAGAGTAGCTAGGGTCATAGCAAAATCGACTGATTTTTCATTACTCTCTCTAGCATGATCGGCAAAACGCTGTTGAATAATTCTCATACTCTGGGCTTCTTTTCCGAAAATATCTGTAGCTACACCAAGTTTAAAAAATCCAGTCTTAACATCCCCCACTACATCAGAGAATCTATCACCAGCAGTAATCATAGCTTTCTTTATAATATTAACTGCTGTAGCTGTATCCTGAGCAGCCATTAACTGCTCTCTCACTCTCCCTATTCCTAGAACTGTAAGTTTTTCATACCCCTCCATGCTGGTGTCCATAACAAGGCCCATAACCTCATTAAGAGGACCCGCCATAGCAGGACCTAATTCAGCTTGTAGTTGAGTTACAGCCCCTGCCATCTGATCTCCCATGCCTGCCAGTTGTGCAGCAGGGAAAGCTTTCTGTAAATTGTTTAAAGCAGTTACTAAAACATCTGTGCTTATTTCATACTTATTCCCTGTCTCAATAAGAGATGCGGATAATCTATTTGTTGCATCCATAGATAAACCGCCTAAAGCATGTAACGATGCGAAGACTTTAGCTGTCTGCTTATTTTGTGTGCCAGTTAGAATTTGTTGATTAATTAGTTTGGCAACGCCTGCGGTATTCCCTTGGAGACCAGCCTCCATAGCTGCAAACGCACCTACAAACTGTGTCTGAATACTTCCCCGTAACCCCTGAACTGTTCCCTCAAATCTCTTGGTTACATCCTCATAGGTGGTGCCGAGAGCAAGTGAGGCTTTCTGCGTGTCCTCTCCAAAAGCAAGACTCTCCATAAAGACATTCGAAACCTTATCCATAACCGAAGTTAAAGCTTTTGTACTTACCATCAGGGCTTCTACTGCTATTGCAATTGGTAATGCCATTAATTATATCTCTTCTTCTGGGGATTTAGAAATTCTTCTAAGAGGTCCGTAAATTTTACTAACAATATAAGTTCTATAACTGTCTTCGGGTACTACGATATTTAACATATTTTCTAAAGCTTCATCTTTGTGTTCAGCCTCAGCAATAATGTTATAGATCTCTAACCCCTGCTCAGTTTTTTCTCTTCCTAATCTATATAGAACATTTAAACTCTCGAAAGTAAAATCCTCTTCTACAGGAAGCGTAAAACCAGTCATTAGTTTATTCCCTGTTCTGGCGTTTCTAAAGACAGGTCTAACCAGTAAGAAGAGCCTCACTCCTCTACTACCTACACCTGTCCCTAACTCATATCTAAAAAATAACACATCCCCTGGCTGGCAACTACTTTCTGACACTGTAGAAACTTGCGTCTTTGGGTCAGCACCGACCTGAGTTAAAAAACTTGAAATTTTTGGTGAAAATCTAGTCATATCTTATATTATATATTAAAGTATTATGCAAAGTGAAAATCCTGATATAGATATAATTGATTTTTTAGATCTACTAAATGAAACATTAGGTTCTACCTTTGTAGAAAGATGGAGATATAAATACTCAGAAAAATTTATAAAGCATTTTCAATTAAAACTACTGTCAGCTTTAAATAAACAAAAGCCTATAAAAATTGAAATGCTCTACAATTATCTAACTAAGAAGTGTAAGTATTCAGATGAACAAGTACTTAACTTCTTCCAAACTATTGAGATCGAGATTTACTCCCCCTTTATTTACGGGCGTTTGAAGAAGCGGTAGCCTTTAATTCTTCAATCTTTTTGTTCATTTCATGTGTGGTGCAGAATTCAGGACATGCACCCTTGTAAGCACACCAATTACAGAACTCATTTCTGTTAGGCTTCATCTCATTTTTCTTCTTCTTACGGATCTTCCAGACCTCATCCACAATCTTCCTGAGATGAGCATTTATTTGGGGTATGGAGTATTGGACAAAAACGAATGTATTCGTCAGAGGATAGTAATGTGCAGCAACTATATTAGAGACTGGTGTATCATACATTTTACTAATAGCGTAAGTATACCCCTTTAACTGAGTATCCTGATAAAGCTCCACTTTACTCTTTTGACGCTTAGAAGTCTTATAATCAATAATTAGGTAGCCACCGTCTTTTCCTTTGATTACTCGGTCAATTATACCATTAAGAGTAATATCATCTTTTACGGGAACTTGAAAGACTAATTCGGTTGCGACCGTTTCTCCTAACTTTGCGTTAAATTTAAGAAAATTCTCAATACACGTTAAATCTTTGCCTGTGTACTTCTTTGATACCTTGTATGAACCCTTCACCTCCTCAGCAATCTGCACTAATTCGTCCTTTGTGGTGGCTTTCACACCATCCTCAAGAACTTTGTGGATATATGATCCAAAATGCAAAGCTGCGGTATTGGCCTCTTTGGGCTCAGGTAGCCTGTCAACATACCTATAACGGTACTTTAACTGACATTGTTTAAAAGTCTGGAATTTTGATTCGGAAATTGTTTTTATGTACATAATAGCTCCTCAGTTTATTAGAGACTACATTACTGAAAAGTTTAGCGATGTAGGCAAACTCTCTGCAAATGGCCGCGAATTCATTCTTGAGTCTATATTCGTTGAAAAAGACTGGAAACGGCATATGAGCATCAATATAGATAGTGGACTATGGCAGTGCTTCAAAACAGGGCGTACTGGCAATTTCACTAGTTTCTATGCTCACGCAGAAAATTTGTCATATTTCAGGGCTCAACGAGATTTAGCGATAAAAAATTTCGATTACCTCGGAGAAGACATTCACATAGATGAACGGCCTCACGCACAGTTAGAACTTGATACATCTGAACTATACCCAATTACAATAAATTCAGGAAATAGCAATGATCCCACCATGCTAGACGCTTGGAGCTTTTTATTTGGTCGAGGCTTGTTTAATGAACTATATGAAGAAGAAGAGCCCTTCTACTTATGCAAAGAAGGTACGTTTCAAAATAGAATAATAATTCCTTTTACCTATTTAGGTACAGTATTTTATTATCAGGGAAGATCAATCTATGGGGAAAAACCGAAGTACCTCAACCCCTCCACAGAGGTAGCTCCGAAACCCTCTGAAATCTTGTATCCCTACGATGAGGAGGAGGATCTCCTGGTTGTCTGTGAGGGGCCACTGGACGCTCTCTCGCTGCACTTGAGGGGTATAAACGCCACATGTACCATGGGCTCCTCAATCAGCCCCACACAGGCTGAGATGCTCTCTACGTTCAAGGGAACAATCATCATGGGATATGACAATGACGAGGCAGGGCAGCGAGGGGTTGACAAATTTGACAGACTAAGAAAAGAGAGAAGGATGGAACCTTTCGAAGTTTGTTTTCCTCCTTCTGGGCACAAGGATTGGAATTCAGCCCATATTGCTAACTTTGATTTAGACTCTCATATTACAAGAAATAGTATGGAGTATAACGATGATTACAGACTTAGACATTTATTAGAGAAACTCTAAGTTCGGGGCAATGTCGAGCGGCAGGCATAATAACATCCGAGAAGAAAGTTCCAGGGAAGGTTGCTGAAGTATCCAATGATTGATTAGGGAGATACTGACCTGGGTACTCACCAGCATCAGTATCAAAGGTTGTAGTACAGTATGATTCTTCATCAGTAGCAACTTTTTCCTTGCGTGTAATTCCAATCGAAGAACTATAGAATATACCTGATCCCCCAAAACCCCCCACTGTTGAGTCTGAGATATAAGCAATTCCTAAGTTTTGTGCGTATCCACTAGCATAGGCCGCATCTACAAATTCTCGTCTTGTTGTAACTGTACAGTTTGTATCTAAGTAACTGTACGCCATCGTCGGCGCACCCGAAGCTACGCCTGCTGAGTATGTTGGAGAAGTATTGTAGACGTATTTTCTCATCCACATTCCCTGCATACTCTGTGTAAAAACAGTCCAAGTTGCGAATTCAGTTGCTGAAGTATCTCCAGATGCCTGAAGGTTCTTTCCTAAGCCTGCTGATCCAAAACTATTACCAGTATTTTGTCCCATAATGTGTTACGCTCCCAAGATATATAGGGAGATTAAAAAAAACTTTCTCATTATTTATATGGTTAAAGATGAAAATTAATTTTTCTTATGCTGAACCCGTTCCTCCAGGTCTACAATCTTCATCAGTGATCCGCTTCCGAAGCAACTTATCAAGAATCTTTTCCATCTGTTCGTTTTGCATATTATTCACACCACCAGCCGACCCAGCCCCAGGCCATAACATACCCCCAGCTATATCAGCAGCACCCCTCTTTTTACAAGAACAAAACTTTTTATTCATACAATCTGCAACCTCCTGAGATATAGGCTTAGAAGTATTTCGCCTTCCCCCATAGCCCAGAACAGCAATCCCGGCCCCACAATGATCAGCCTCGTTCCCAGTGCTCCCCCCACCAGCACCCATTCCTGGTATTACATCTCCAGCATTAAAAGGAAGTTCAACTTCTTCATCTATAAAAATGCCGCTACCTCCCATACAATCATCATAGGTCCCATCATCATCTGTATCTGTACACGGACCCATATTAGTTCTTTGTTTCACATTAACCCATCTCCACCCATTCTCACCACACTCAGGCTTTATATTTATGTACCACCGTCCGAAAGATTCTGGATGAGGTGGTATAGGACCAACTAAGGGATCTTCAGGGAGGTTCATGCTCGGTTGGCAAATACACTCAACCATACAAAACCCTTCTATTTTTATTATATTACCTCTTGCTGAAGCAGGGCGTGGGGGGGCTGGCCCGAAACCAGAGTGAGGAGGTCCCATCGGGGGCTTAGGTTTTTGACATCTATATTTTAGTAGAATATCCACTTCTCTCCAGCAATTCATACCAGAAGGAGTGCCTGAGGGATAGCCCCACCCTGGAGGAGGTGGTGGGTCTTCTGGACCTGGGCCAGTGAACATGGATGGTACTGGAGTTTGTGGTGGTTTAATAGCCATATCAAATAACCTCGAAATAGAAGGGAGGAGTTACAAATGTCTGGTTTAAGATTGTATAAGCAGCATTAATTATATAAGTTCCGCTAGGTCCTCCCACCCCAGCAGTAGCCGTAATAGCAGAAAGTAAATTAGTATCAAAATTATAGAGGATAGTATTATCAGAAGTTACATTAATCCCGTCTGTCACAAAAGGGGTATTTTCCTCTTCATCAAATGTAATAGGAGTTCTAGCTGGAAGCCTTGTAGTCTCATCATTTATTTTTTGTACACTAACTGAAACAGTATTAATAGAATAATCTTTAAATAAATTTAGAGTAGCTGGGTCAATATTTTTATTTTGAACAGTAAAATCTGTAGTTATTTTCAAATCGACCCGCGAACCTAAGGTTACATGCTTATTAATTAATCTATTATTTGTAGTTAGAATAAGAGGTTCAGCAACATTAATGTAAGTATTATTATGTAATTTAAACTCAGTTATAAATATTTGATATTCAGAAGCCTCAGTCATTTTTACTGTCCAAACATCAATATAATCCTGAATCGCAGAGGCATGATTTTGAACTTGCGGACCTTCACCAAATACTGCATGCATATTATATTGCCCAGAAAGGTCTCCATCTAAGGTCCCATCTAAAACTGCAACATAATCTCCGACACCTACTCTATGAATTCCGCTCGCCTGATTACCTGGAAGATAGGCAGGAAAATAATCACCAAGATTAAGGAACGTTACGCGACCATTCATTCCATCATGACTCTCAATGTCAGTCCCCGAAATTCCAAAATTCATTAGAACCGTATCTAAAGCCTGATCTTCTTTAATCAACCCCGTAATTGGATCAACAATACTAAGGGGATTTGCGTTTTCAAGTTTTGAAAAAATCGTACATGCGCTCACATCATACGGATCAACATATAAACCATTATTTATAAAAAAAGTACGAATTGCTACAGGACTATCCACACTTGGTTGATTGTATCTGTCTACTAAATTAAACCCGTTTAATTGCATCTTCTCGCCTCTCTTGATCTTCCTTTAAGAATTTAATGAAGGTGTTTCTCTCCATTCGGGTCATACCTTTAACATCCAAATATGAAAACCTTCCCCTATTCACAAGTATATAGGCTTCCAACAGAAGAGAATCAACATCAATTGTCTCTTCTAATTCGCGTCGAAAAAATTTGCGTCGATTGGTAGCTCTACTACCGAAACCTCCTTGCAATTATTGCACTCAAATTTGACCTTAGTTTCGACACCAAAATTTGTTTTCATTGCATTTATAATAATTTTTATATCTTTAATAGGAAGTTTTTCTAAAACACTATTAATTATAAGTTTATCCCCATGCCCATCAATAGTTTCTACAAATCTCCACAACTGAGAATAAACCTCATTACTGCTAAAAATTCTTTCATCTTTAACCCTGGGACGCCTAATTTTTGCGATTTTATTGATCGAAGGGAGAGTAATCTCAACAGGATCGGTAAAATCATCTGGAACAGGATTAATGTTCAACTCCGATAATCTAACGGTAGTAGGATTTTCAGCGTTACAGTTACCACAGATTAATAAGGTATGATAATCATCCCCATAGGATATTTCCCTTAGCTTCATAATCAAATATAATTTATCTAGGGATAGAAGATCAGGAACCTTAATATTAGTAATACATCTCTGTAAAATTAGATTTACGGGGTCTTGATTCTTCTCGGCACTTACGATCTGCTTCTCATCCTCAAAGGTCATAGGCCGCAGCGTAATAGGAGCGTTTGGATCCTCTAAGGTATAAATTTTATTTTCTGAAGGAAGATCAACCTGGACAGCAGCATCGCTAGGTAAATCTTTTAACAAGGCATCTATGATGTCCTGTTTAGCAGCAGTAGTATTTGGTTTCTCTTCAAACATTAAATTATCTCCATATAAAAGGGATTTCTATTCTATAATAGTGCGATGAAAATTCATATAAATACAATAAATTCTAAAATTCAAACAGACAATCCAAAAATTTTAGAGGCTCTATATGAATTGTACTCCTTTAAGATTCCTGGGTCTGAATATTCAGCAGCATATAAACGCAGGAATTGGGATGGAAAGAAGCACTTTATATCTAGAGTAGGGGTTTTTAAAACAGGATTATTAGATAGAGTAGTTCGGGATTTAAACAAAATTGATTGTACTCCCGAACTTGTGCATCTACCTACCTTCCCTATTCACACCGCAAATAATTGGCAAATTCAGGATTTTAAATATTACGATTATCAAGAAGAACTGATCCTAAAGGGGATCAATCGCAAACGGGGAATTATCAAGTCCCCTACAGGTTCAGGAAAAACTCTAATCATGGCTGGATTAGTAAAAGCTTTTGCGGGACAAAAGATGGTAATTTTATTTAATGCCAAACAATTACTAAAACAAACTTATGATTTTTTTACTAAAGACTGTCGTTTGGATAATATTGGGATATGCTTTGGGGAGGGTTATATTAACGGTGACATTATGTTGTGTACTGTCCAAAGCATTGAGCGGATCCTTGATACACACCTCAAAGAAGCAAAAGTCCTAATGGTTGATGAATGCCATGAGTTTGCCAACGGTAAAACTACACTCGCTGCTATAAACTCATTCCCGAATGCACAATACCGTATAGGATTTACAGCCACACCTCCTTCCGATAAGATACCTAAATATAACCTAGAGGGGGCATTTGGTCCTGTATGGGAAGTAGTTAACACCGCAGATTTAATTGACTCTGGGAAGCTAACTAAACCTATAATACAATTGATTGAACGGTCATATACAGCTAGTGGTGTGGATGAAGATATGTCCTACCCAGAAGTATATGACGAGTATATCGTAAATAATGATTTACGAAACAAAGTAATTAGAGAGATTACAGATGACATCCGAAAACGATTTAAGCGAGCCCGTATACTTATACTTACCAAATCACTTGATCATGGAAGAGCCCTGGAAAACTTACTTGGAGAATCATGCGAGTTTCTTGAGGGGGCTAACTCCATCGGAGAACGGTATAAGGCTATATCTAGATTCAGAGGATCTAAATCTTCTAGAATCCTCATTGGCACTAAAATCTTGCAAACAGGAATCAATATAGAAGAAATCACTCACTTCATCAACGCTAGAGGAATGAAATCAGAGATAGCAACACTTCAAGCATTAGGGCGAGCACTAAGGCGACATGATTCCAAGAAGAAAGTGTACGTGTATGATTTTTTAGATAAAGAAAAATATCTTAGAGATCACTCTTTAGCCCGTCAGCGACATTATAAAAAAGAAGGACATGAGACAAAAATACTATGAGAACATCACATGACATAAAGAAAAAAGCTACGGCTATCTCAGAGCAAGATCAAAAAATTCTTCGCACTATTATTGAAGAAATTAAATTTTTACTAGAGACTCCGAAAATAAATGAGGATACTTTACTAAAAATAAATAATATTCTCTCTTCTCTAAATAGTCTTAAAGAGAATTATACTTCATCAATTATTCGAGCTTTAAAACAAAATCACATGCTAGACTAGCATATAAATACACACCTTTTCAGAAGCGGTTGTAGCTCAGTGGTAGAGCGCGACCTTGCCAAGGTCGATGTCGGGAGTTCAAATCTCCCCAGCCGCTCCAAAAATCACATGCTAGACTAGCATGTAGCTACGCACCTTTTCAGCAGTGGGCCACAACGGGCCATCTCCATTTTTTTACTGTCATTGTTCTACCTCAGGTATAACTATTGCTGGGTTAGCTAATTTTAGTTTTAAACCCCAGTTCTCCATATCTCGCCTAGTCCACTGATCTTCTAATTTACTCGTTAGAGCTTCTAGTTTATAATTTATTGAGTTCAATTCATTACTAATCCATAGGAGTCCTGTACAGATAACTATTACTAAACCTAATGGCAGCAGAGTATCTTTATTTATAATTGTTTTCTTTTCTGTCATATCAGCGTAATCTCCTTAATGTCATAGTTGTTCCGCTTTGTGCCTGAATATTATCTGATCCATCATCTTGAAGGCTGGCCCATATACTAGCTGTAGTAGCTACATCAAATACTGCGGAAATAGTGGCGGGCCACGGAACCCCTCCTAAAACAAATAGAAGCTTCGTATTTAGTATAGAATCAGATGCTCCGACTGTTTGCTTTATTCTCATAGTAACTATAGTCGTATCAGCCCCAGTTATAAGACCATCTACTGTTAATCCCCAAGTCCCAGCAGCACTAATATCAAATTCCTTACTTGTATCATTCCATACCACCTGACTAGCACCCGTTTCATCCTGACTTATAGTTGCTCCTGCACCTATATGAGTTTCAGCCGTTGCGGCTGTCCCAGCACCAGTTAATCTTGCATGAGCAAAAGGAGCGGGGAATGGACAAGAACTTACGACTAAAGTTCCACTTAAAACAGTATCTCCACTTACAAATAAATCACCTCGTATATCTGTATCTCCGCTAACTCCTAAATACCCACTGACGTTGGTATTACCACTAACCCCTACATCCCCACTTGCATGAACATTTCCAAAATAAGCATCACCACCACTCAAAGTTGCATTTATATTAACCCGTGTTACCGCATCCTGACTCGTAACCACCACAGGCTGCTCAAAAGGACCCCCTCCAACAGCTTCCATAACAAAAGCAGGAACCTGGGACACATATTCTCCACCGTCAGCGTCATAAACTAATGTTGAATTTGCCTTAGTATTAGGCTGCGTTGAAGAAAAAGCTACTGCAACTATACTGCCTCCCACCATCGCAGGCATAGTTGAAGAGGCGTTTAATACTTTTTCATCTAGAATGGTGGGAGATAATGTATCCCCACTCCCCATTCCAGATAAACCTAGAGGTTGTCCTCCATCGTCTAAACCATAATAAACAACTGTTGTAAGATCAGTAACCATAAATAAAACCTCTTATCTTGAGCCCCCCGAAAAAGATGTAGCATCACCAATTCCAACCCCTGCTGAAAAATCAGTTGTACCTGGGATCGTTCCCACAACTGTACAGGTTACAACATTTTTAAGATTTGAGGTTCCAGCAACCTGGGCAGGCAACGAAGCTACACCATCAGAAACAGTCACAGTAGCTAGGAGAGTTTCAGCCGCATTCCAGACTCTAATACTAAATCGGTCAGGCGCACTTTTATATAAAATTGCTTTGAAAAGATTCCCAAACCCCCCAGCGGCTGTACCTTTTAATTTTAATAAAAGATAATTACTTTTATCTTTAAAAAATACACAAGTTGCGTTTCTTGGAGGCCGAGATACCCTAAGGGGAACCCTTCTGGGAGAAAGGCTCCACCCAGGCGAAAAACTCTTAAATTTCACCACTCTTACGCGCCTTTAGGTCGATCACCGTCTCGTAAGGGATTGCCCGTCCATACCTGTCCATAGGTTACAAAAAACAGCGTAGTCTCGGTAGTTGCTTGTTGGATTTTAACTGTACTTGATCTATCATTATCGGCTAAAACAAACTCAACAGGATATCCTGAATTCAATCTAGATACCCCCCCAACAAAACCACTAGTAGTATATCCCAAAGCTTCTAAAGCTGTACCTTGATTAGCTAAAGGAGTAGTTAAATCGGGAGCGTCAATAGAAGCCGTATAGTAACCAGTACCAGCACCAGAACCTTCAATTGAAATATAGTTACATTTCAAAGCATTTCCACCTGTATCCACTAAAGTTACAGAACTAGCAGTTTGATCAGTGAGCGGCCCCACCACCATCGTATAGGGTCTAAATTGTTCTCTCATTTTTCTTCCTCGTTATCTTTGTTACCTAATTCAGCAGCAATTTCTTTTACCATGCTTTCTAACTCGGTTAAATCATTATTTGCTTCTTTTTGTGTAGCGGGTGTTCCAACAGATTCCTCATCCTCACCAGGACCTTCCTCTGTTTCCTCAGGAGCTTCGGCAGACTCTTCTGCTTCAGGTTCTACAGGCGTTTCCTCTTCCTCTTCCCCAGCCTTCTCTAATTCAGTATCACCTTCTTTTGCGGCTGCTTTAACCTCAGCCTTCCTTCCACCTTCGTCTTCAGCTTCTAAAGCCTCCATATCAACATTTTCATTATCCTCGTATTCTGAAGCTTTAGCTACTCTCACTTTATTTTTAAAAACTTCTCTCTTTGATTTGCTGACTCTTTTTAAAGAGGGCTTTTCAGTAGTCGCAGTAGCCTCAAAAATTTGATCATAACCAGCAGAATTGAATACCTCTCGTAAATAGTCATTTACATCAATACCCTCAACTCCCGCTTTATTTTTCAATAAGTAAGCTGTCTCAGAAAGAACTTGTTTTAAAATACTTTCTTTTGGAGATAATCTAGAAAGAGCTTCAAAAATAACAATTTGAGTATTAATTAAACTTTTAAAAGAAACAGACTCTTGAAGATTTTGAATGTTTATTCCGTACTTCTCATTGATAGTATTAATAAAATCTTCCTTAACCTCTTTCTTTAATTCAAAAATAGTAGAAGCAAATTGTTGGATATCTTTCTCAGACACACCAATGCCGTCTGTTTGCGCTAAACAATTACTAAAAGTATTAAACAAAGTCTTCTTAGAAGCTAAAGCAATATAGGGAACTTCCTGAATCGCTTCACAGAAGACATCTACTATTTGTTCCTTCTCCTCAAAGATCATGCTGGCGAGCTTTCTTACAACAGAGTTGGATGCCCAAATAAGTTCAAACTCTTTTTTCGATTCAATCAATTCTTTCTTGACTAATTCTTGCCGACAAATCATTTCATAAATAGACTCATTTATGCCATCCTTCAGAGTATAACTCTTATTTTCCACCAACTCCTCATGAGTTAGTTTGGGAAAATTGAAGGCATTAGAAACGGTGTTTGAGAGATTCACAGCATTTCTAACTTCGGGGACCTTCTTAATCTTTTCTTTATTCTCTTTTAGAAACTCAATTAGTTGGGGAGTAACTTCAATTAATTGTTGAAAAGTTGAAGATTCTACAATTTTGGCAATAGATTGTAACTTTTCAGTTTTCTCAAATAATTTATGTTGAACTGTATTTAATTTGACTCTATTTTCCCATAAAGATAGAATGTCTGTAAAAGAAGTGTCCGCAGTGCCGTATTCATTATAATGAATACTTTCTACGAATGTATGAAGTTTATCAGATACAAAAGTATCAAAAAGTTCCGTGTCTTCAAAAATGGACGAATCTTTAAGATCAATCTTATTTAAAGTAACATCCTTCCCAATTTCATACTCTCCACTAATTACTTTATTTGATTCAGTCAAATAAGTAACCAATTTATTTTGGCTATCAATTGAAAAGAGTATAACATTCTCTCTTAAGGATCTTCCAATGCAGTCTCCCAACTTGATAAGGTAGGAAATCTTCTTGTCTCTATCTTCGAATAATTGTGAAAACATAATTTTTTCTCCGTATAACTGTATATATGTTAGCTATTTACTAACTTCTTCTACTTTTTCTTGTTGTTTTTGGATTATTCTAGAAATAACTTCTTTTTCCTTATCTTCTAGAATTAAAATATCATCTAAATCAGCTAAGTGTGAGGTAGATTCCGTTGCCGTAGGTGGCTTGTTCTCGGCAGGCTCTTGCCCTCCAGCGGCTCCAGGTGGCGGCATCACTCCAGCCCCACCCCCTCCTGGGGCTCCTCCTGGGGCCGCGCCTCCTAGAGGGTTCTGAGCTTGAGCCATAGACTCCTGCTTCTCTACCTCTTCTTTCTGATCTTTTTCTAATTCCTTCTTCATCCTTTTTATTTCTTCATCCGTCATGTCGTAATATTCTTTATAAATTTCTTCTTTAGAGAATAATCCAAGCATTTGTACGGCCTGAATAACTCTAGTTTTCTGTTCATCTAAGTCAAGTTTTCTCTTAGAAGACATATCAGATGATTCTGGAAGTTGAATTCTCAGCTTACGAATTACACTAGGAGCAAATCCCCGTAGTTGAAGGTGACGTTTTGCCATATTTTCTAGCCCCGCCTCAATACAGATTTGGACCCTATGAATAGTTCTAGCAAATTTAACATCTAATTGTGACAGATTAGCCTTGCGCTCAGGAGAGCTATCTTTTTCCACAATATAATCCTTAGGAATTTTTAGTGCGGCCAGCAATTTATCCCTGTAGTATCTAACATCTTCAATTTCGCTCAAATTAGATGCCCCAGGGAGTACATCAATTTTAGTACCCTTTCCTCCCTTAGATGGCACGTAGTAATCCTCATCCATAGACATAGGATTAAATCTAGCATCAACAGTTCCCGTACTTGAATTGTAATATTTTTCTTTCTTAAACTTCTCTTTTAGACGCTCTATGTACATTTCAGCTTTACTTGTTGGGAGATTGCCTGTATCAACATAGAAAATTCTTCTCTCAGGAGCGCGAGTTAGACGATATATAAGCATCGCATCTTCCATTTGTAGTAAAGACCTAAAAATTCTATGGCACAATGCAGCTATTGATTTTCCGTAGGGATAAAAAATAGGATCTGAGTTAAATAAACGATAATGGACAATCTGATTTTTATCTAATCTAACGTATTTTAGAGGACGTTCATCAGTATAAGATCCGTAATTGAAACTCTCTTCTTTAGGAATTTCTTGTAGGAAATTTTTAAGATAACCAAATTCATTTTCAACTCTCAAAATGAAGTTTGGATTTAATACTTTTATCTTTTTAATACCTTCGTCTGGACTATTTACATCTACAATTAGCTCTGTAAAGCAATCTCCATATTTTACTGTATTTCTAATGATATCCCATAAAAATCTATCTAATTTAATACGCTCAAAAAGAGTCTTAAGTTCATTAACGACTAATTCACTCTCAGATTTAATGTTCCATTTTTCATTTCGAGGTCCTCGCTGAGAGGAATCATCAGCATAAATATCAAATGCGGCCCCGATCTCAGGATACTCATCCATATCCTCGTATTCTCTATACCGTCTCCGTCTGTTCATCTCCAATTGAGGTAAAATTGGATTTCGTGCTATTCCCCCTATCGCAGGAGACCCGTCCCCAGCATCTTTTATAACTTCCGTGTGTACAGCAGTGTCTCCACCATACTGAGTGGGCTCCCCCTTATCCATATCCTTAACAGCCTGCGCTTGAACAGTTGATGCAAAGAATTTAGCAAAAAACTTCCCAATCGGCCCTGTGGGAGTAAGGAAGCTGCCTGTTCGATTAGACGTTCCTCCAAAACTTGTATAACCTTCTTCTATTGGTTTTTCGTCTTTTATTTCATCAGCCATCGCATATCCTCCTCAATAATCTCCCCCTGCATAGTGTTTAATCTAAATTTCCAATTTTTAGAAGGCAGCGGTGGTGCTTCTTTGTGTGGAATTTTAGATATATGTTCTATAGGTGTAGTATCTAATAAATTTTTATATCCATGAACAGCCAAAGCTAAACTCATAATTAAATCATCATGATATCCCTTTTCAGCCTCAGGTCTTCCTTGATTTTTTATAACAAAAGTCATTAGTTCATCACAAGTTCTAGTTGAGTTAATTTTTATTAAATTAGTTCTAATTGCTTCCTCTAGGTTAGCAAGAATAGTGTCTCTATTTTTTACTGTGACGAGAAATCCAAAGTCATCCTTCTCATCACACCATAAATTTTCATACTCATAAATATTATAGAGCCAATCAATTAGGTTATTTCCAATTGTATTTCTCTCGCAAAGAACATGAGCTACATTATATAGCATTCCTTCATCTGCAATAATTTTAGCAAACTCATTTATTGGAGTTCTGTTGGAATAAAACTCGGCTACTTGTTGCCCATTATACATATTAATAACATGAAAAGCTGAATAATCCCTGTCTCGCCCTAGCGCAGTATCACATGCAATAAGATAAGAATAAAATGGTTGAGGTTCCTGCCAAACTCGCATTCTATTATTATATTTAATATCAAAATTTTCGCTAGTTTGAGATGCGACCTCTTTCAAAATACTACCCTCTATATACGTATCACCCGTTCCAAGAAATGAACACTCATATTCTTGAAGCCATTGTTTTAAAGGCATATTAGCTCTAGTAGTTTCTTCCCACCTATCCACATCCAAACCCTTAATTTTCATATCCTCATATAGCCAGGAAAATCCATCGGCCTGTCTTTGATATTCTGGGTGCTCTTGCCACCGAATATCAATAGGATGAAATGAGTTCGCACCTTCCACAGCTTTTTGATAAACATCATGATACCAATTACCAATACCGTTTACGGTAGAAAGAACAAAGGCTCTACCTCCTGTAGAGATAATGGGATAAACAGCAGCCCAGATGGTATCAATGTTTTCAATAAAAGCAGCCTCATCAATGATTAGAAGAGAGCCTGCTAATGATCTACCTGACTGCCTACCAGAAGGTCTGGACTTAATAGTTGAATTAGTTCCTAGCTTTAAGGTATGTTTATTGTCCTCTACAATTCCTGGTTTAAGAAATTTAGGAAGTTCGTCATACATGAGTTTGATTCGATCAAGAACCTCTGTTGCCTCCACATCTCCTTTGGAGAGGATAACTACTTGTTTATGCTTTTGGAAAATAATTACCCATAATGCATAACTGGCTGCGATTGTGGTACACCCTGCTTGCCTAAACTTTCTGAGAATATTAAATCTATTATTTTCTATACTCTCAATTATCCGATGCTGAAAGGGGTAGAGCTTAAATGGAACAAGCCCCCGTACAGGGTGAGTCACTTTAATGTATTCAGAAATAAAGTAGATAGGATCGTCCTTACATCTCTTAAATTCTTCTAATAAATCTTCTTTTTTCATATAATTTATATAAATTCCTTCATATTATAGTGTATGAAGATATTTGCTATAGTATGTACTCGCTCTAGAGAGGATATAACTCAAACAACAGACGATCTAGTGCATTTTTTCGCTAGATGTGGCATTCAAGTCCTTTTAATTGCAGGAGCTAACTCTATTTTTAAAGCATATAAGGGCGCTTTTGAAAAAAGTCAAGCAAATCCAGAAGATATCATTATAATGTGTCACGATGATATTGAAATTAGAGAAAAACCTGAAATTTTTGTAGAAAAACTTACAACTACGTTGGATAGAGACATGCTTGCCTTTGCTGGTCCCGCAGGGACCACTTTTTTAGGGCAAGATGCAGTGTGGTGGGATCAAGAGAGATGGAAGCAGGGGCTTCATCGAGGGAAAGTTACCCATGTAGATCCTGAAAAGGGGGAATACTTAACTCAATATGGACCTCCTGATGATGTAGTAGCCTTAGATGGTCTATTCTTAGCTGCTAAAGCCGACGTAATTAGAGCAATTGGGCTGTCTAAACCTGATTTCTTCCCAGGAGAATGGGATTTTTATGATATTCATTACACCACTACAGCATATTTAAAAGGATACACAAATACAATTCTCGATATTGATATAGTTCATCATTCTATAGGTGAACTAGTAGGAAGAGATTCTTGGCACAAAAATAGAGCCGCGTTTATAGAAAATACTAAATTACCGCTACGGATATTTAAGTAATTCTTCTTGGTCTTCCCCTACGCCGAGGAGTAGGTGCTGGTTCAGGAGCAGGTTCTTCTACTACAGGAGGGGGTGGCGCAGGCGCGTCACTAATCCCTAATTTTCTTCTCAAATTTCTTGCATGCCCGCTCCTAACAGGTAGCTTACTTAATCTTGCCATATGCCTCGCGGTTGCTATTTCTCTATCTGTCATATCTTTAATCCTTTACCGTGTTTAATTTTTGATTCCTTGATGAAAAAAGCTTTGAGCTTCTTTTTGAGTTTCTCATTCTTCTCAAAGTATTTAGGACCTTTATTGTAGAAAGCCCCCTTCTTTTTCCTCAAACTTTAATCACTTATCTACCCCATAGTAATAAGGAGGATTAGCAATCCTAGGAGGCCAAAGCGAAGCAGGGAGAGCCACGGATTCTTCAATCACTGCGCTCCGCGTCTCCGTAACTCCTTCTGCCGCCAGAAGCCAATCAATTCCCTTCCATATGCCATACCCGCATGCTCCAAACATACTCAACAAAACTATTAGTTCAGCCAAGCTCATCTTAAACATGGAGAATGGATTCCTAAATCTGTCCTTAAAAAAGAACGCCCAAATTGGATTCATTTTTTCGTTTTCCCATTAATAGCTTCAAGAAGTTTATCTTCTTCTTTTTTTCCGTCT